>Ga0302267_10002285_pt1 | contig 23361 bp, 18 predicted proteins | sample III_Bog_E1_3_FD_194555 | JGI IMG/M metagenome (GOLD analysis project Ga0302267, IMG submission 194555) | Peat permafrost microbial communities from Stordalen Mire near Abisko, Sweden - III_Bog_E1_3 | ecosystem: Environmental > Terrestrial > Soil > Wetlands > Peat | place: Sweden: Abisko...
TACGCAGCGGTGAGCGGCTCGCCGGAGGGCCACATCTTTCCAGTGAGATTTGAGGCTAGGGGGATGATCGGTGCATGGTAGCTGATGCGCAATGCGGCCTTCTCGAAGTCGGCTAATATCGGCTCGATCGGCGGTGCGTGAAAGGCTTGTGCCACTGCGAGCCGTTCGTTATGCAGACCCTGCGCTTCAATGTCGGCGAGGGCGCGGTCGACTGCATCGCAGTCACCAGAGAGAACGACGTGTTGCGGGCCGTTTAATGCGGCGATGGCCACATCCGTGGAGTGGGGAACGAGAATCTCCGTTACGCGTTCCGCGACTGCGAACACCGCGACCATTGCTCCAGGCCGTGCTGGTGAGCCGTTGCCTGGTGACAGGAGGGACTGCATGAGACGGCCGCGCTCGGCCACAAGTTTCAGGCCATCCTCCAGGGTGAAGCAACCGGCAACGCAGGCGGCCACGTACTCACCCAGGCTGTGCCCGATGACTGCGGCGGGCTCGACTCCCCAGCTTCGCCACAGGGCACAGAGCGCATATTCGATGGAGAAGAGAGCCGGCTGGGTGAATGCGGAGTCGTCGAGCAGTTGCCGCCCGGAAGATGCGCGGTCGGGAAAGATTGCGGAGAGCAAGGGATGCGGCAGAATTGGGCGCAAAATCTCGTTGCACTCGTCGAGCACGCGGCGGAAGGTTGGCTGCGTGTCGTAGAGTTGGCGGCCCATGCCCAAGTACTGCGAGCCCTGGCCGGTGAAGAGAAAGGCTGTTTTCGGATGCGTCCGGGAAACTGGTCCCTTCAAAGATTTGGCGGCGAAAGCATTGAGCTTTTCGGCCATGTCGGTCGTAGAGTTTGTGGTCACGGCGAATCGATGCGAGAAGTGAGTGCGACCTGTGTTGGCGGAGAAGCAAATGTCTGCTGCCGAAGCAGTCGATAATGGGCCGCTCAGGCTTTCGGCATAGCGGAGAGCCAGATCGCGCAAAGCCGGCTCGCTTTTGGCCGAAAGGGCAAGCACATGGAGCGGACGTTCTGAGGGGAGCGCTACCGAATCTTTCGGCGCCTGCAGCGGCGACTCTTGAAGTACGATGTGGGCGTTGGTGCCACCGAAACCGAATGAACTGAGGCCTGCCACGCGCGGGCGTGCACCGCGGAGCCAGGGCACTCTCTTGCTGGGGATGGCTAGTTGGGTGCCATCGAGTGAGATGAGCGGGTTCAGCTGCTTCAGATGTAAATGCGCGGGAATCTCCTCGTTCTCAAGCGCGAGGACCACTTTAATCAAGCCGCATATGCCGGCAGCGGCTTCGAGATGGCCAACGTTTGTTTTCACAGAGCCGACCCAGCAAACCTGTTCGGGAGCATTGGGGGCGTTGGGCGTCCGCTCACCTGCGAGCACCTCTTTCAGCGAGTTGAGCTCGATAGGATCTCCCAGCGAGGTTCCGGTTCCGTGTGCCTCAATGTAACCAATCGCGTTCGGCGACACGCCCGCATCCTCAAGAGCACCACGAATCACTGCCTGTTGCGACGGACCATTAGGCGCGGTGAGTCCGTTGCTGCGGCCGTCCTGGTTAACGCAGGAGCCACGCACTACGGCCAGAATCGGATCACCGTCGGAGAGCGCATCGGCAAGCCGCTTGAGTACGACTGCGCCGCAGCCCTCACCGCGAACATACCCATCTGCTCTCGAGTCGAAGGTCTTGCAGCGACCGTCGTTCGCGAGCATTCCTGCCTTCTGAAAAGCGACGGTCCAGTCCGGTGTGAAGATGATGCTGACGCCGCCCGCCAACGCGAGATCACATTCACCATTGCGCAGGCTTTGCACAGCCTGGTGCACGGCGACAAGAGATGACGAGCAAGCGGTATCGACAGCCCAGCTCGGACCGTGCAGATCGAATTGGTAAGAGATGCGATTGGCGGCGATACTGGCCGCGTTGCCGGTTGTCGAATACGGATCGATGCCCCCGGCGTGAGCAATGCGGCTGTACTCATTGCTGCTAATGCCAACGAACACGCCGGTCCGGCTTCCTGCAAGGCGGTCAGGGGCGCGGCCCGAGCTCTCGAGCGCCTCATAGCAGACTTCCAGCAGCAGGCGTTGTTGCGGGTCAACTTGCTCGGCTTCGCGCGGAGAGATGCTGAAAAACTGCGGATCGAAGCCGTCGATCTTGTCGAGAAAGCCTCCCCAGTGTTGGGCGTCACCGTTCCAGCGGCCCCGGGGTGTTTCAGAGATCGCATCGACGCCGTTGTGCAGAAGCGACCAGAACGCGGTTGGATTCGCCGCGCCCGGAAATCGGCAACCGAGACCGATGATGGCAATTGCATTTGTCTGCAGGCGACTCTCTGCGGCAGGCCGTAGCGCGCCATTGGTACCCGCCAGGTGCGAGGCCAAAGATGCCACGGATGGGTAGTCGTAGGCGAGGGTCGGATCGAGACGGCGGCCTAGCCAGGTCTCGAGTTCACCAGAAAGGCCGACAGCTCCGATCGAGTCGAGACCGAACCGGGCGAATGGCTCGCGGATGCCGATCTCCTCCGGAGCCATCTTGAGGCGGCGAGAGAGTTCCTGAACAAGCCATTGCTGGATGGCCTCTTCCGTTGGACGGAAAGATCCTCCGGGCGGCGTCGGCTCTGCGGTAGCGGGCTGTCGGAGCGTTGGACCGCTCGCCCCTTCGCGCCATTCCGCAACAACTTCCAGCGCACCGCCTAGGAACTTCTCGCGGCATGCATGGCGCCGAGTCTTGCCGCTGGAGGTCTTCGGCAGCGTTCCGGTGCGGATGAGGACGATGGCGTAGACCTGCAACTCGTGACGCCGGGAAATAGCCTGACGAATGGCGTCGACGAGGCCCAGTGCATCGAGGTTGCGCCTCGAGGTACGCTCGACTTCCTGAACTACAACGAGGCGCTCTTCGACATCCCCTTCGACTGAGAACGCTGCACCGCAATCGGCCGCGAGAGCGGGGTCGCTCTGCTGTACGGTGAATTCGATGTCCTGCGGGTAGTGGTTGACGCCGCGGATAATGATTAGGTCCTTCAATCGGCCGGTAACAAATAGCTCGCCGCGATGCAGAAAGCCCGTGTCCCCCGTGCGCAGAAATGGGCCTTCGCTGGTGTCGGCAAGAAAGGCATTGAAGGTTTCGGCTGTAGCATCGGGCCGATTCCAGTAGCCCTGGGCGACGACCGGACCGGAAAGCCAGATTTCACCCACTTCGCCGGCTGCACAGGTAGCCTGCGACGCGGGGTTAGCGATGACGATGCGCGTTCCAATCTCGGATTGGCCGCAACCGACCAAGGTGCGACTGTTCTCGGCGTCCTGCACCGCGATGTCGACGCGATCGTGCTCCAGCGCTTCGCTGCGGACACGGAGCACGGCCGGGGCATCGCCAGTGCGGACGGCGGTTGCCTTGAGGGTGCATTCGGCGAGTCCATATCCGGGCGAGAACGCGGAAGCATCAAAGCCGCAAGGCGCGAACGCTTCGGAGAACCGGCGCAGCGTATCGGCGCGAACCGGTTCGGCGGCGTTGAGTGCCATTTGCCAACTACTTAGGTCCAGGGTTGCGCGCTGCTCGGCAGAGATGCGGGAGACGCAAAGCTCGTATGCGAAATTGGGGCCCCCGCTGTGCGTGGCGCGGTAACGTGAGATGGCCTGCAGCCAGCGGACTGGACGTTGAAGAAAAGCGGCCGAAGGCATGAAGACGCAGGGAATCCCCTTGTGCAGGGGCTGCAGAATTCCGTAGATCAGCCCCATATCGTGGAACATGGGCAACCATGTCACCAGAACGCTATCGGCTGTGTGCTTCCATCCCCGGTCCATGTCCTCAAGGGTCAGCAACAGGTTGCTATGGTTCACCATTACGCCCTTAGGCGTTGCCGTGGACCCGGAGGTGTACTGCAACATGGCGAGGGTGTCGCCCGTCAGGTTGGGGACTTGCCATCTTTCGGCGTGTCCCAGATCCAAACCGTCGGTCGAAACCCAGTTCAGCTTTTCCAGCCACGCTTCCTCGCCGGTTATTTTCTGCACCAGCGACAGGATCTTGCCCGTGGTGAGGGCGACAATTGCACCGGAATTCTCGACGATGGTCTGGATGCGCTCGAGCGAAGAGTTGCGGCGTGGTGGGTAGGTGGGCACGGCCACAGCTCCGGCGTAGAGGCAGCCCAGAAATGCTGCGACGTAGTCGAGTCCAGGAGGGTAGACAAGAAGGACTCGCTCCCCGGTAATTGGACCCAGACCTTGCAGCATTGCGGCCAATGAGCGTGCTTTGCGGTCGAGCGCCTCATACGTGAGATGGTGCTCTTCGTTCTCGCCGTCGGCCAGGAATGTATAGGCAATCGCAGATCCTTGCTCGCTGACCCGCGACCGCAAGGCATCGACGATTGTGACTATGGTAACTTGGTGATCCAAAGCAACTAAGTCGCGCGGGAGCAAGGCAGGCTCTCCTCGGAGCGGGGGATGACGGAATATTACCTCAAAGTGAAAAGAATGTTAATATTTTTTCAATATCGCCTGTGATTTAAAAACTTCAGTCACATAATTTCTTGGAAACCAAAGGCGATCTGATGGTACTTCGGGTATCTGTCTGGCTGGGGAATGCATGGTTCTTTGGGTGGTTTGATCAGGGGCGGATCCCCATAGGCGAGCCCGCTGTACGCGGTCTGCCGTGGGCTTGAACAATATCGAAGAAGCTGATTGAGTCGGGAGAGATGCAAATATGGCTGTGGAGAATTTCGAAGACGACAACAGGTACGAGGTCGTAATTAACCATGAAGAGCAGTATTCAATTTGGCCTGAGGGCAGAGAGATCCCTCTCGGCTGGAGGCTGGCGGGCAAGGCCGGCACCAAAGCGGTGTGTCTGGCACACGTTGAGCGGGTATGGACCGACATGCGTCCGTTGAGCCTGCGTGAGCAGATGAAGAAGTTGGCTGAAAACCCGCAGCCTGAGGTCGACCCCGTTTCTTCGCGTCCCCCTGACCCGCGTGATGATCTAGTTGCTTTCCTGTCAGTAGGCGATCATCCGGTGCAAGCCTCCGCGCATTCGGTCGAGCACTTTCTGGAGCGGATCAAAGCCGGGTACGTGAACATCAAGTTCACCGACACCAGGGGTGGGACAGAAATTGGATTGAGGCTGGATTCCGCGGCCAGTGACACAACCGGCGCCGATATCGAAGGACACAAAGGCAAAGTTCGCATCGCCGGCAATCTCACTCTGAATTATCAACCCGTGCGCCTTGTCGCGGAAGTGGCACTTGAGACGCTTATGGGATCCGGACGGCTTCAGTTGCAAGAAAGTGCAGCGTAACTGGTGACCTTTCTTGGGCGTCTGAGGGACGGATTCTCTCGTGGCTCGGAATTCATGGCAGGTTTATGCGCAGTGTTTGCAGAATATCGGCGCAGGTTTCCTCAGGTGTTTTTGCAAGTGTGTAGACGACTGCCTTGGCCAGCGATTCATTGGCTGGACTCCGGATATAGTGCTCGTTCAAAGCACGCAGATTTTCCTCGACCCGGCCATTGAGGCAGTCGACGGACTGGTTTACATCAGCGCTGGGGAGCAGAAGCAGAACGTGCGGATGGGGGGCAAGAGCGCGTCGAACCCGCTCATGGAGGATAGGGTCGTCCTGTACGGAGTAGCCTGCGCCGAAGTCGACCACACAATTCTGGATCTCGGCCAGGTGTCGCTCGACGGCATGAACCTCAAAGGGCTTGCAGTAATTCATGGCGGCTTCGATTGATCCGCTGTCGGCAAGGCTGCGCGCACGTTCCTCGTCAAAGCCGATCTCGCGATAGTACTTCCAGCGATTCTTATCGAGAGGATGGCGGGGAAGCCCCAGGCGCACCGCAAGAAGTCGGGCAACAGTGCTCTTTCCGACTTTCATAGGGCCAAGCAATATGACAATCATGCGGCGGAGCCAGTGAATCCAGTTAATTGCGAGTCGAGGATAGCATGAGCGCGCCGGAGGACACCATCACAGTGGAAAGGCCACTGACTCCCGCAACGCCAAAGAGGATACTGCAGTAGATGGACTGTCACGAACTTTTTTAGCACTTATAGGTTCATCCGAAGAAAACTGCGTTATGCTTCTCCCATGAAAAAACAGCATTTCTGGTCCACTGTAGTTTTTATTGCCTTGGCAGCCGTTAGCGGTATTGTCGCGGCGCAACCTCCAACATCAACGGGAACCTGGACCTTCGCTGTATCTGGGGACAGTCGCGACTGCGGAGACTTCGTGGTTCCGGCCATTGCCACCAAAGTGAAGGCAGAGAAGGATCTCTTCTATTGGCATTTGGGAGATTTCCGGAAAATCCAGAAGGCGGACCAGGATCTGCTTTCGATGCTGCCTCCAGACACCCCGCCCCCCACACTCGAGGCGTACCAGAAAATTGCCTGGGACGATTTCCTCACCCACCAAATGGCTTCATTCGGCGATCTTCCGGTCTATATTGGCAGAGGAAATCACGAAGCGATTTTGCCGATGACCCGTGCGGGCTACATCTCCAAATTCTCAAACTTTCTCAACCGTCCGGATCTCGTGGTCCAGCGCAAGATCGATGAAGCAGCCGAATTGGCAGTTGATGCCAACTATGATGGCAAAGCGCTTTTTGGAACCCAGCCCTGGTTCCACTTCATCCGCAACGGCGTAGATTTCATCACCCTGGACAACGCCGACTACGATGAATTCTCCATCGGCCAAATGCGCTGGCTGCGCACAGTGTTGAACCTCGACCTGGCGCCCAACTCAGGAGTTAAATCGATCGTTGTCGCAATGCACGAGGCGCTGCCCAACTCAACCAGCATCGACCACGGAATGAATGACTGGGCCCAGGGAACTCACACCGGCGCAACGGTCTACACCTGGTTATACGATGCGAATGCGGCGGGCAAGCACGTCTATATCATCGCCAGCCACTCGCACTTCTATTCACCCAACATTTTCTACACTTACTACTGGTTCGAGTACTACGGTAAGACGATGCTTCCCGGCTGGATCGTCGGCACCGCCGGCGCGCATCGTTACGCTCTGCCTTCCGGAGCCGACAAAGACTCGGAGACCAATATCTACGGTTATGTGCAGGGAACTGTCCACGCGGATGGCACGATCGACCTTGCGTTGCACAAGCTGACCGAAGACGATCTGATCCAGTCCAAATGGCCCAATGCGCCGCTAGCTGCCATTAAAGACTGCATGGATAATAACCGAAATTGACGGGGGCGCATTGGCTCGAACTCTAAAGTCTGAGTGCCCCGATATAAGACCGCGCACCTCCCGGTTCGTGTAGCGACCTTGCGTCGGGCATGCAGAACTGACCAGACTCAGTCCGTTGTATGAATATCGCGAAATGCATCTCGGTCATGGGAGAACCCGGATACTCAATTCATGCAACAAAGCCATTCTGTGCTGGACCGCTAGAGTTTTTTTTGCGTCGCTGTTATCAATCCAGCTTCGGCTCCATTCGAAGGAAACTCGTCCAACCGCAGGTCAGTTGTAACTGACTGGAGAATCATGAGGATGGTATTTTGCAACTCGACCTCATAACATGCAGGGCGGGCCTTCGCACGAATAGCAAGACATGACCATCGCTTCTCGTTCGTTGAATACACTTGAAGTTTTTTCTTGACGGGAAACTCGAATTCAGGACATACTGCGTGAACCAAGTTACTAATGCGCTGAGGACGTCGAAGCAGACGAGCCTCAAGCAGCAAACCGCTGTGCTAACTTCCCCGACGGCTGCAGACCCCAACTTCTTGTTGTGATCTTTCGATCTGTAACCAGTTTCCATTTCCAGTGCGCAAGTAGCTTAGGCACGTCTTTCTCTAATTCAGTAGAGCCACATTTGTCCGCGAGGCTGAACGAGGCCAATGGCGGCGATCAAGCGGCCGTCACGGCCACGCGTTTCTGCGCCCACAGCAGCGCGGTTCCGGGTCTAAGGACCACAGAGGGATGAGAGTTGTTGGAGTGCACGCTCCTATGCAGCCTGCCCGAGTTCATGAGCCCGATGCAACTGTCTCTCTGTTGCATGACAACGCTTGCGTGCGCCTCTTTCCGGTCCGAAGTCACAAGATCAGTCAAAAGGACTTTATGGTCTACAGAATTGGGTGCTCCACGATCACGACAGTAGCTACCTCGGATATAGGGGTGACTGCTGTCAGGCTTATGAAGCGCGGTAAGACCGTTAAACAAACTAGAAAGAGTTTGGCCACACTCCTTCGTATTCCCGAAGAGCGTGTAGATATCTCGCCTGTTCTGCGTGCATTGATCAAGGCCAGGATGGTCCGGAAAATCGATGAATCAGTTCTTGAAACCGAACGCCCGAAGATATTCAAAATTGTGTCGCATAACATGCAGTTTCTTCAGGAGCGATTTCGTGAATGGGCGCGCAATGCTGCAATTCGGTATCTCCCCGTGGATACCGCTCATCGATTGATTTGTTTCGCGAGGCTGCGCAGGGTGCCTTACAGAAGGGGAGCTACATCCACAAAGCTACAAGACAATCTGCACCGCGCATTTGGGGATGTGCTTCCAGCGAACATTCTTGCTGAAACGGCGCGTGAATATTATCGCGAACAAGTTGCAAGGGCTGCCGATGTTCAACTGTTACGCAACCTCCCCCCTCCAAAAATGACGCGTTGGTTGAAACAGGGCGTGCAAGTAACTGGACTGGAACACTATCAAAGAGCGCAGGCAGAGGGCCACGGAGTCATTCTATGTGGGTTCCACTTTGGCGCGCCGCAGTTGCTAGTGCCTTTCCTATGGCGCAGTGGAATCTCGTTCACTGGTGCCGCAGCGGTGCCGCCTTTTGGCGGCAAGACCCTGGAGCCGAAGATTGTCCTGGATAAGTTTTACTCGGAGTCTCCGATTCCGGGATGCGGAACGGTCACGTGGTACACCAAGTTCTCCTTCCGGGGCTTCCTGGAAATGAAGAAAGCTACGGAAAAGGGTGAGACGGTCCTGGTATTTCCGGATGGATATTTCAGTCGTCCCAATCGAGAGATTGCCACCTATTTTGGACATTCGGCAGCGGAATTCCGTCCAGCGCAGATTGTTGTTCCGTTTATGGGGCAAACCATCATGGCGAATTCAATGGTTCCGTGGTTATGGCAACAGACACGGGCCCCTCTGCTTCCGGTGAAATTACTGCGGAGGAACGCGGCGAGCTTTGAAGTGATGATTGAGCCGCCGCTTTATTTTCCAAATAACGGCGGCATTCAATCCGCCGCGGAAAGACTCTATGGAGCGTTGGAGAGCGATATTCGCTTACACCCAGCTTCCTGGAATTACTGGAACCGACTGCATGAACTTGCGGTCGGATTGCCCGCAAATCAGGATAAGTCGGAGATGACGAACTAGCCCGGATAGGCCTCTCCGCGTGCGGGCTGAAAAGCCTCTTCCGTTCCCAGGGACGGTCAGAGAGAAAGGAGGTAACAGAGTATGGAGGATCTTAGAGAAACAGTTGCGGTGGAAGCAGCCGCTTCTTCAGTGGAGTTGGTCAGCTTCGCGGAAATGGAAACTCTCGAACAATCGTTCGCGGTTTCCACGGATTCGACTGCACCATCAGCGAGCTAGCCCCGGTTAACGCGAGGCGGGAGCCTCCGACGTCAGGCGCTACGACGGCGGCTCCTGCTTATCTTTGAGGTTCGCCAAATCTTCAGGAATCGGATCGGAGACAGAGATCGATGATGGGTAAAGCCTCAATCGCGCGGGATTTGGAAACCGTCTTTCCTCAAGCGGTCCCAGATATCTCCGTGTGGCCATTATTTCCTAAACAATTCGCGGTGGGGAGTCGCACACTCGATAGTTATGTCGTTGTTCCGGAGGGCCGGGTCAGGCTGCTCATGGATATCATTTCGCGTTTGGATGGGAGCCATTCCCTTGCGGTTATTGCCGCCGAAAATTTGCGTGAAGGACGAGCCATTGACATTGAGGGATTATACGAACGCCTCCGCGATGCAGGTTTGCTGAAAGGGTCTAAGCGACTGGGCGAATTGCAGGGGATGACTATTCCACTATTCGAGATACCGGTCAGATCCGCCTTTGAAATTTCGCAGCGTGTGTCAGTCATGTTATTTCCTTCACTGATGGTGCTCACAGGAATTGCTCTAGTGGCCGGAATCGTCTTCTTTGCCGCTGCTCCTAAGCACTGGATCCTTCTGGGGATTGGGCGGATTGTCCAGCCGCCATTCATGCTGTGGTCGCTCGCCATTTTTGGATATGTGCTCACGATCTTATGGCATGAACTGTGCCACGCGCTCACGGCTGTTCGATACGGCCTGATTCCAAGCACTCTCAGCGTTGTTGGCTACCTTGCCCTGGTTCCGCTGTTCGTTCTCAAGATTCCGGGAATCTATCTCCTGCCTCCGAGTCAAAGGATTCGAATCTGGGGCGCTGGGATATGGGGAAGTCTTGCTTTGGCAGGGATCGTGATGACGACAAGCAGTGTGTTTCAACTGTCTTTGACATGGCAACAATATTTGGCGCGTATTGCTCTCGCCAACCTCATCGTCGCGGTGAGCAATCTGTTTCCATTCTTGCCAACGGATGGGTATTTCATTTTGTCTACGCTCTTTCGGCAACCGAACATCCGTGCGCGCGCATGGCGGGAATTCAAGGGAGTTATACGCTTTCGCCGGTCGACGAGCGGCTTACTGATGATCTACATCGCGATCAGTGGCCTGACGATACTTTCGATGTGTGTCCTGAATATTTTTCGGCTATATCGCCTGGCGCGCTTTTCGATTGCCGGATTCATTTGCGTATGCGGGTTGGTTCTATTGCTCATTGTCAGGGGTCGCGTACTCCGGAGATCACACTCGTAGCGAGGGAGCAAATACCATGCATGACTCAGAAGCGGCGGGCGTAGTGATCACCGGAATAGGCATCGTTTCTCCAATAGGAAACGGCGCGGAGACGTTTTGGGAAGCGCTGATCCGAGGACAAAACGGCATTGAGGAAATTCGGAGTTTTGATACAAGTGCTTTTCGGACCCATCGTGGCGGAGAAGTAAAGGCGCTTGAGCCATCGCGCTATTTCCAGAGTTGCAATATTCCTGCTTTAGCGCGCGGATCTCTATTTGCGATTGCAGCCACGCGTATGGCATTGGAGGACGCCAGGATTGATTGTAGCGACGTAGACCAAACTCAAGTAGGCGTCTGTTGTGGAACGACCATGGGCGAAGCCAAAATCTTCGAATCTCTGAATTCAACTCTGCTGAATGAATCTCCGGAAATGATTGAAGCACAATTAGCGTGGCATCATCCGCCGGAATCGATTTCGTTCAATGTCGCTCGTGAGTTTGGATTCGGTGGGCCGATCAGCATGGTAACCACCGCATGCTCGGCCGGAAACTATGCCCTGGCGCAAGCGCGTGATCTGCTGCAGAGTAAGCGAGCCAAGCTTATGATCGCAGGCGGGTCGGATCCTTTCTCTCGCGTCGCATTTACCGGGTTTAATTCAATGCTGGCTGTAGCTCCGGAATGCTGTCAGCCCTTCGATTTACGCCGTAAAGGGATGTGCGTCAGCGAGGGTTGCGCCATGCTTGTGCTTGAACCTGTGAAAGATGCGCTCCTCAGGGGCGCCCACATCTATGCCGAAGTGGCTGGATGTGGGTTGAGTAATGACGCGCACCACATGGCATCTCCGCATCCATTGGGCCGCGGAGCGATCGCTGCCATGCTTAACGCGCTTCATGATGCCGGCATTGAACCTGATCAGATCGATTACATCAGTGCGCACGGCACAGGTACGCCGGCCAATGACCGCATGGAAACGAGTGCAATCAAAAGCGTCTTTGGCCACGCTGCCAAAAGAGTTCCGGTGAGCTCGATCAAATCCATGCTGGGCCACACAATGGGCGCAGCCAGTGCAATTGAAGCGGCCGCATGCGCATTCGCAATTGACCGGCAAATCATCCCTCCCACAATTAACTACCTGGTTCCGGACCCCGCTTGTGACCTCGACTATGTTCCGAATGTCGCTCGCGAACGAGTGGTGCGAACAGCGTTAAGCAACGCATTTGCATTTGGCGGGAACTGTTCAGCTCTGATCCTGAAGCGCTGTGAGGCCGCCTGATGATGACACGAGATTGGAAAAGGCGGGTCGTGATTACCGGCATTGGCGTCGTTAGTCCGATGGGCATTGGCGCCGAGGCATTTTGGGATGGGCTCTCACGCGGAGTGTCAGGCATAGACGACATATCTCGATTTGACACAATGTCTTTCCGATCCAAGAGAGCGGCAATCGTTCAGGACTTCGAATGTGGCAAGATGCTCGGACGAAAAGAATGCTGGTCTGGAAGTCGTAGCGTCAGCTTTGCTCTTGCCGCGGCCAAGTCAGCTCTGGACCACGCTGGAATCGAAATTACATCGGAAAACCAATCGTCTATCGGCGTGTCTCTCGGCACAACGCTTGCATGCTTGAATCTCATGGCTAAGCTCGATCAACAAGCGCTTCGCGAGGGTCCACGGACTACCGACCCAGCGCTCTTTCCCGATACCGGAGTCAGTGCGCCCGCATGCCGCATTTCGATCATGTTCGGAATGCGGGCATTCAATGTGACCCTTTCCAATGGCGCAACATCTGGGCTGGACGCAATTCATTACGGCGTCGATGCGGTGCGCAAAGGATACGCGCACACTGTGCTGGCTGGGGGGATGGAGGAGATTTGCAAGGAGAGTTTCATCGGTGTATATGCACAAGGTCTTCTTTCGCCCGGGGAGATTGGCGAAGAGGAAATGTGCAGACCCTTCGATCGCAGACGAAGTGGGACCATTCTCGGGGAAGGATGCGCCATTGTCGTGCTGGAAGACCTTGAGCATGCGCGTGCGCGAGGAGCTCATATCTGGGCGGAGGTGATCGGATATGGCACGGCATTTGATCCAACTGCTTCGCTCAGTGACGGCGGAGGAGAAGCTGGTTGCCGCGCGATGCGCCTTGCGCTCAAAGATTCCGCAGTGATGCCGGATCAAGTCGACTTGGTTTTCTCCAATGCGAATTCGGGCAGAATCGGGGACATTGCTGAGAGTGATGCACTTCGATGCGTTTTCGGTCAGAGCTCCAACTTGTTTGTGACCGCAACCAAGTCGATGTTGGGGGAGAGCTATAGCGCTTCAGGAGCCTTACAGATCGCGGCCTGCGCAATGGCAATGGAACATGGGATCATCCCCCCGACTATCAACTGCGAAGAGCCCGATCCTAAGTGCCAGGTTCGCCAGCTCGTGCGGGAGCCCCATGAGACTTCGATTCGTATTGCGTTGGCAAATTCCAGTGGGTGGGCTGGAAACGCAGCTTCTTTGGTACTGAGTACTTCCGATCTTTGATGAGACGGAAACGACAAAGGCGAGGGATCAACCGGCAAGTCATTCAGGAGGAGTCATGGTCAATGAATCCGAACTAAGAAGCTTACTCAAACAGGAAATCTCGAACCACACGGAGGTGCCTCCGGAAAGCATCGACGAGAATGCACACCTGGCGGACCTGGGCATTGATTCCTTGCAAGCCTTGCAGTTTTTGGTATTGCTGGAGAGGTTGTACGGAATCACTTTGAATGATGAAGACTTGCAGCATTTCCGAACGATAAACACAATCGTCAGCCTGATTGGCAATAAGGTGCCGGAGTTTGCGGAAGCAACGGAAGTATCCGAACAAGTTGAGACGATCAAATGATTGAGGCTGCGCTAAACCACACTCACTCGGAGCGATCGCTCTCCTTTGAGGATTTGCGTGGGATTCTTGCGCACCGTTTTCCTTTTATCATGCTCGACAAGGTTATCGATTTCGAACCGGGAAAACGAATCACGGCGATCAAGAATGTCACGGCCAATGAAATTCATTTCCTTGGACATTTCCCTACAACGGCGATCATGCCGGGTGTACTTATTGTGGAGGCATTGGCACAGACGTTGCATGTCCTCGACACCCTGAGCAGGGAAGGGGAGCCGGGCAGAGACCAGTCAATGTTGAAGTATCTGGGCAGTGTAAATATAACTTTCGTCAAACCCGCCCTGCCGGGCGATCAACTTCGTTTAGAGGTGGACATCGTAAAGATGTTGAAACTTGCGGTAATGGGCAAGGCTGTAGCGCGGATTGGGTCCGCCGCAATCGCTAGGGGGGAATTGACACTGATCTCAAAGGGAGACCCCGTCGAATGACAGTGGAGCCAGAGCTTTGCGACAGGACGGCAATTGTCACGGGTGGAACGAGGGGGATTGGCCGAAGTATCGTCACAGAACTTGTGGAGGCAGGCTGCAACGTAGTTTTCACTTATGTGACCCACGACGACGCAGCGGAGGAACTGCTTGCCTTGTTGAATAACAACTCTCGACGTGCATGCGCAGTCAAAGCGGACGTACGCAATGCTGAAGATGCAAGAAGAGTAATTGAAACTGCATGGAACGAATTTGCCGGCTGCTCCATCCTGGTCAACAATGCCGGCATTACTCGCGATGGCGCGCTCTGTTTGATGAAAGAAAACGATTGGAGAGAGGTAATGGAGACAAATCTCACGGGTTGTTTTCATTATGCGCGCGCGCTTGTTCCAAAGCTTATGAGGCAGAAGAATGGGCGAATCATCAACGTTACTTCCATAAGTGGTATCAGGGGACTCGCCGGGCAGTCCAACTACTGTGCCGCGAAAGCCGGGATGATCGGCTTTACCAAATCGCTTGCCCGCGAATTGGGTCCCTTCAACATAACAGTGAACGCAGTGGCTCCTGGCTATATCCAGACGGAAATGCTTGATCATTTGTCGGCAGCCTACAAACAAAAAATGGGGAAAATGACGCCCTTGATGAGATTTGGCCGACCCGATGAGGTGGCAAAAGTGGTGAGGTTTCTGGTATCGGACGCTGCCAGCTACGTAACGGGACAGGTAATTGGGGTCGATGGTGGGCTCGGAATCTGAATCATGGAGGTGGGACGATGAAACAGTCCTTGAAGCAATTAGTATGGGCATCCATTTGGGCGGGTCTGACGATCAATTGCTCTGCAAGCCTCGGACAGACACGTCATGCGGACACTGTGGTTCCCTCGGTATCTGCCGGAGGGGCAGATCAATCTGCCGCGAAGAGTTCTGAGGACGAAATCAAGATTCGAGATGTGCAGCACGTATTCGATCTATATATCGACGGATGGCGGCGAGCAGATACGGAAGCACTCAGCAAGGTATACGCCGCGGATGCTCGAGTCACCGGTATATGGCCCGACCCCACGCTTGAATATCCAGTTCAGGGCTGGCCCGAAGTACGCCGGGAGTTGGAAAGAGTGTTCGATTTCACGCATGGCATGATGATGAACTACTCGCCTCGACACGTCGAAATCTATGGTGACGTCGCAATCATGACAACCAACTGGGAATGGACAGCCATGGGCCCCGCGCAACCGGACTCGAAAGAGGAGTCACTCAAAGCAGAGCGTCGAACGACCATGAGCCAGGAGGGTTTTGGGAAGGGACAAGCAACTTTCGTTTTTTTTCATCGCGACGGCAAGTGGGTTCTGGTTCATGAGCACGCGTCAGTCCTGCCCGTCGACAAATAACCGAGTGTGAACTGTTGGTCATTTTGGAATGAGGCTTTCACCGCTATGCCGACTGCCCACGGGATATTGAATGAGGTCTCGGTTGCGATTAAGGACCGGATCGCGATCGTCACGTTTGAGGCGGCGTCTTTGGGACGCGGGCTGCAGAGTGATCTCTCACGGACAATGAGCGATTTGGAATCTGACTCGAGTATCGACGTAATCATATTCACGGGACGGAAACGTGTCTTTTTGACGGGCGCAGACCTCAGGGAAGTAAAGCCCTTAAACGATCGGGGGTCTGCGAGTGCCTTCCTGGAACTTCCGCATGCGATCGTGAGGCAATTCAGTAACTCCAAAAAAATCCTGATCGCGGCAATCAACGGTTACTGCCTAGGCGGCGGACTGGAATTGGCATTGTCTTGCGACATTCGGCTTGTAGTGGATGAGGTGCACGACTTAGATGGCTGCAGCGTTCCGTTTCTTGGTTTCCCCGAGGCGCAGGTGGGATTGGTTCCGGCGCTCGGAGGCGCGTTCCGGGCGATTGAGGTCGTAGGAATGTCCCAAGCGAAAGAATTGTTCTTCACTGCCGATCGCATTACCGCCGCACGCGCGCTCCAAATCGGCTTGGTAAACGCGGTCGTTCGTCGAGATGAGCTGATAGATCAGGCAGAGGCGATGGCCGGCAGGATAGCAAACAATTCCTCATTTGCTCTGGGGCTCATCAAGCACCTTCTTCATTCTTGCAGGCAGAAGTCAAATTTGACTGAGTCACTAGCCGCAACCTCCGAGGCGTTTGTCGACTGTTGCATTTCTGGTGACAAAAACGAACGAATAGAACGTCAGAAAGCAGAAGCAGTAGTCAGATTTCGCAACTCTGTCGGATCGAAGCGCGCATAAAGGAGGTAGTTGAAATGAGGTTCATGAAGGGCTTCTTTCTTTTCGTACTCGTGCTTGTAGTTTCTGACGCCAATGCCCAGGTGGTATCGATTGGTTCTCTCGCTGAAGCGGGACATTGGAAACACGTCCGAAGTATCCTGCAAACACAGCCGCCGGCAAGTGAAGCGGAGAGAACCTATTGGTCGGCGCGTGTCAAACATGCGTTTGGTGATCTGGACGGGGCCGAAGGTTTAGCGCGCAAAGCAATTGCTCTGGATAATAACAATGCTGCCTATCACCGCGAATTGAGTGCGATCTGCCTCGACGAACTCGCAAATCATCCGGGCATGTTTCGAACCATGCGCCTGGCCCACGACGTCAAGAGCGAGCTGGAAACGGTCCTGACTCTGGACCCGAAGAACATCGACGCTATGTCGGCGTTGATGGAATACGATTGGAGCGCCCCAAGCATCGGCGGAGGCGATCGTGAAATGGCTCAAAAACTTACAGATCGAATCGCGCAGACAGACGCGATTCGAGGCTATCTTGCGCGAGCCAGAATAGACGAGTTGTCAGGAGGGGCCCAGATTACCACGGCAGAAGGGCTGCTTAGAACTGCTGTCCAGTCCGCCCCCCGCGACTACCGCGCTCACATTACTTTGGCGGAGTTCTATTTGCTCACGACAAAGAACTATATGTCCGCAATCCAAGAGGCCAAGGCTGCCATCGCGCTCGCGCCAGACCGTTCCCGCCCTTACGCCGATCTTGCAACTGTGTATGCCCGCGGACAGAATTGGAATGAGTTGGATGAGTTACTAACACAGGCCGAAAAGGCCGTGCCGGAGGACCTGAATCCTTACTATCAGGCGGCAAAAACTCTTCTATTGGAGGGCCGGGACTTTGATCGTGCGGAGAAATATTTCCGGAAGTACTTAACGCAGGAGCCTGAAGGCCAGCAGCCGCCGATTGCTGGAGCCCACTGGAGGCTCGGACTAGTCCTGGAAAAAGAAGGGAAAAAACCCTATGCTATTTCGGAGTTGGAGGAGTCCCTTCGCCTCCAGCCTGACTTCGGCCCGGCCAAGGAAGATTTGGCGCGGCTACGTTAGGGCAATTCTCTGGAGCGCTATGGTTGCATATGGTCTGGCCTAGGTAGGACAGTGGTACCAGTTGAAGAAGAAGGAGCTGAACTGTGACTATTCTTTCAACCTATGTCCGGCAGGGAATCCGAGTGTTGGTAAGAAAGCCTGCCATCTCGATCATTGTGGTTGTGACTCTGGGATTGGGAATCGGCGCCAATACCGCGATCTTCACCTTCGTCAATGCAATTTTACTTAAACCTTTGCTCTTCCCGAATGCTGATCGGTTGGCAATCGCCTGGACAAAGAGAACTGACAACGACCAGCGGTTTCGGGTTGCTCCCGCAGACTATCTTGATTGGAAAAACGAGAATAGATCTTTCGATAGTTTGGAGGCGTATCAGCCATGGATTGTGAACCGACTTGGAGCAGGGGAATCTAATCGACTCTTAGGCTATCGGGCGTCGGTAGGTCTCTTCCAAATGTTAGGCGCCAAGTTCCTTTTGGGACGCGGATTTTCTTCCCAGGATGGAATCCCTGGCCAGGATCGAGAAGTGGTTTTGAGCTATAACATGTGGAAGCGTGACTTAGGCGCGCGGAACGACATCTTAGGATCATCCATCGACTTGGAGGGAGCTGAATACCGCATCATTGGTGTCGTCGCTGCGAATTACGACTGGCCCATATTAGCTGATCTTTGGGTGCCTTTAGTGATGAGCGACGCTGAAAAGCAGGAACGCAAAATCAGATCGCTCGTAGTCGTGGGCCGTGTTCGTGCGGACCGTTCCCTGACGCAAGCACAGAGTGATATGGACATCGTGGCGGCAGAGGTGGCTCGCCGCTATCCAGAAGCGGATACGGGAATGGGAATTAGCCTGATTCGTCTTCCTGGCCAATTTGGCGAGGCAATTACCCGGATGTTTGTGCTGCTTTTGATGGGCGCAGTGATGTTTGTTCTCCTAATGGTTTGTACTAATGTTACGAATCTATTGCTCGCGGACGCAATGGGAAGACAACGGGAAATTGCCGTCCGAACCTATCTCGGTGCTCGTCGGTGGCAGATCGTTCTGCAGTCTTTGACTGAGAGCACCCTTCTCGCGGCGGCCGGAGGCGTTCTTGGTTTTGGCATTGCTTTCTGGGGTGTTCCTGTGCTGCGCGCGACCATTCCACAAGACCAACTCCGTTTTATCCCTGGGGCTGGAAACATGGTTCTCGGTGAGCGGGGAGTGTTGTTTGCCATCGTCTGCACTCTGGGTGCTGGAATAACTTCAGGATTCGGTCCCGCGCTACTGTCAGCCCGATGCAACATGAGCGAATCTTTGCGAAGCGGTGGTCGAGGCGCCACCCGCGACTTGAGATCGAAATTGTCGCAAGGCGCGCTAATTGCGACAGAGTTTGCGCTGGCCCTGGTTTTACTTGTCAGTACAGGACTGATGGTGAAGGGCTTTGAGCATTTGGGCGCCGTACAGAACCTGGGTTTTGACACCGACAGCGTATTAACCATGAACATTCGAGTTCCGGCGATCCGTACCGCCCAGCAGACCGCATCCTTCTATAAAGAGACATTGTCACGCGTTGAAGCACTGCCGGGTGTGCAAGACGCGGCTGTTGTCGGAGTTCTTCCATTCAGCGGAGACACTGGGGCTGTACCTTTTGTCATCGAAGGACAACCTACTGCTAAAACGGTCGAGACGCAGCGAGCGGCGGTCGAAGCTACAAGCGAGAACTATTTTCAAGTGATGCATATTCCCGTTGTCACCGGTCGCGCTTTCTCCGAGCATGACGATCAAGGTTCTGAGCCTGTCGCCATAGTGAGTAGCCGTGCTGCGCACGAATATTGGCATTCCCAGAGCCCAATCGGTATGAGGATTCGAATGGGGGCAGGCGCGAAAGATGGTTGGCTGAGGATCATCGGAGTTGTTGGCGATGTGAAGCAATCCTGGCTGGATGCGACGCCGCCCCCGATGATTTATATCGATTATTTGCAAGCTCCTTCCGCAACCACGGCCTTCGTTGTACGGGCCGCGGATTCCGCCAGTCTGGTTCCTGCCATCAGGAAGGTGATTTCAGAGCAGGATGAACGTGTAGCTATTTACAGCGTTACCTCGATGAATCAATTTGTCCAGGACATGATTGCAGGAATTCGCGTTGCTGCCGGTCTCATGGCGATGTTCGGCGCGATTGCTATGATTCTCGCGGCGGCCGGTGTGTATAGCCTGATCGCAAATGAAGTGTCCGTTCGAAAGCGTGAGATTGGAATCCGTATGGCAATGGGGGCCACGCCGAGCGACGTAGTGCGACTGTTTGTCATGCGCGCTCTCAAACTGGGGGCAATAGGATTGGGAATTGGTTTGCTACTGGCGTTTGTCATTACTCGGTTGATGTCGAATTCGTTGTTCGGTATTGTGACACTCGATCCATTCACATTTCTGGCCTTTGTTATCGTCTTGGCGGCCATTGCGGTTCTCGGCGCGTATATTCCTGCGCGGCGAGCTGCTCGAGTCGATCCGATTATTGTTCTTCGTTACGAGTAATGAAGGCCGCTTAACTTACAGCAGGGCGGGCACAGTTTCACAGGATCACAGGGGCTGTGTCTCTGTGTGTTTTTGCTTTGTAAATTATTTGTTTGTAATGGTTTAGGTCGCTTCACAGTTTCACAGCCCCCCCAAAAGGCGACTTTTCTATTCAGTTTTGACTAACTACCTTAATTTCAAACACTTGCGAACCAAAAACACCTAAAACCTCACCTTCCAAGGTTAAGAATCTTGACGCGGCGCACCTAAGACGGTTCGGAAACTGGTGGGAAGCTAACCTTTTAGAGTTCGGAAATCGATGAGAATTAACCCTGACAAATGCAACTGCACAGAAGTTGTTGCGAAAGAACGAGTTAAACCGGATTCCATCCCCGCGAAGAAGACCTGTCGCCGGGAACCCCGGGAAGTTTTGCGTTGGACAAGAAGCCAACCGGTCAGAGGTCGACCGCTCTTCAATTGTCAAGAAGTCTTTTGGGATGCGGCGTTTGCGTTTGCGAGTGCTCTTGCTTTTGCCGCTTCGGCAGCGTTTGCTTGTTGGGTCATTCGGTGAATCAGGGGCATGCTTACGAGGAATTGGGATACAAGGGCAGACACGGAAGTATCCCATTTGGCCGCAAATTGCCGCGCTCCGTGGTAGACGCTGTCGTCGACGGTTACTGTGATGTTTCTCATGGGGTCACCTGTATTTATTGTGCGCCGGGACCGCGTAATTATCTGCAATGGGTGACAAAGATACCTAACGATCAAACCGCTGAATCCGAGTCTTCTGATTCCGACGGAGGTGCCACCGAATGGTTCGACTCCGCTTAGTTAATCAGATTTCAATGCCTCGGCCGGCAGCGTCCGGAGCCATCCTCGTGGGAATTTCAGGCCCTTGCCGAGGATTAAAACTTCGCGTCCTTCTCTGCGTACCGACGCACTATAGGAAAGTGCGAAGGTGACTTGGCGAAACGGCTTGTAGAGGCATTCAATTTCCGCGGCTCTGTCGTATGTCATTACCCAAAAGAATTCCCGGCATTGCTTCATGAACGAGGCGAGTTCACGATGGTCGTCTCGCATGTAGTAGTTCAGGTAGAGTTCCTTGCCTTTGGAGAAATATGGCGGATCTAAGTAGACAAAGAGGTTTTCCACTGACCTAATGTTCTTTAAGAATGCGATGGCGTCTAGATTCTGGAAGGATATTCGCTTTCGATACAGCGCGATTCTATGGATTCTTTTCGAAAGCTCGCTCCGGTTGTACCTTGCGTCGATCTTCCATGGCCCGGTCTGGTCGAGTCCGCCGATCGGGCCTGCGTTGCTAATTATCCCGGAGCGGTTTGTACGGTTAAGAAAGAACGTTGCGAAGCCAACCTCCAATGCACCATGGGTTCGAGGAGAGCGGTAAATTGCCCGCTGTTTCCTCCATTCTTCGACGGTGAGCGGTGTGTCCACCAGAAGCCTAGCAAACTCCTCAGTCTTTTCCAGCACCGAGTGCCACATAGCGAAAATGCAGGGGTCGGCGTCGTTGAGAAAAAGCGTGCCGACGCGCTCTGAAAACAGAAGCGCTAATGCCGCCCCGGCTCCCCCCGCATACGGCTCAGCATATGCGCCGCCCTCTAATCCATTGGAAGATATAAGTCGTGCGAGTAGGCGGGAAAGGACCTGTTTTCCCCCCGGATAGCGAAGTGGGCTAAGTGGATTCACTTCGTAACCTTAACAGCCGGATCGGTACTGTGGTCCTCCATGAGAAACAGCACCAGTTTTTCGAAAGAATTCCAAAACTGACGGAGCCGGCGTTCGGTTGGCGCTTCGTAGGGGTTGTGAACAAACTGATCCATGCTATCTAGCGACAGCGGGTGTTCGTCGTCTGACACAGCCTTGTTAAGCGCTTTGACGGCCTGCTTCGGGACCGCTGCGATGAGGGCCTTGTCATTTTGCAGTAGGTATCCAAGCATTTGGCGGAACGATGGGGTCCACGTGGGAGGCTTCTTTCCATCCTTGTCGAGACGCGCGACCAGCTGCTTCATGCTCCCGGTTGATTCCATATAGTGGCTAATCGACATTTCGATGAAGATTCGAAGGAGGACGGAGACACCATTCTCAAACCCTTCCACCTTGAGACGCTGCAGTTCCCAGAGGACGTCAGAAATTCGAGGCATGGGGAGCTCGCACTTGAGGGCTCTCGGTACGAGGTAAGGGCTCGCTCTTCTCGTACTGCCTTTGGCCTTCAGGGAAGGGGGCGTCTTTGTCCCTGCCTCGCCCGGATTTCCAAGGAGAGTGGCGGAGTTGAAATTACCGGTGCGTTCCGGCTTCAAAGGGCCTAATTTGGCGATGTATTTGTGCACCGCTTTTGCGTTATTTAGTTTTCGTGTATCGATTTCTCCGGAGACGATGTCATTAACAATCTTCTTGTAGACTTTCTTAAAGTCGTCCGGATGAACGGACCCGATTACTCCTCCCGTTGGGTCGAAGCTAATGCCCATGAACTTCCGCATTTGGGGGTTATCGACTACCCTCTCAAGCGTTGAAATGTTGAACTTACGGGGGTTTTTTACCTGCTCAGCCGTCTTTGAATCGAAGCTCAGCCGACTCGCGATTTCATACATTGAATGAATTCGGAGGTTCTTTACTAGCTCTCCTTTGCTGAACCCGGTGGCATCAGCCAACTGATCAAGGCTCATCCCAGTAGAAAGTAACATTGAGACATAACGGGCTTGTTGGATCGGCTCCCAGCGCTTAATCCCAGTCTGGGTATGCTTGTTCATAATCAGCGGCGCGGCTTCGGACCGTGAGGGCGCAACCAAAACGCTTACTTTTTTTACGACTCCGGACGAAGGCAAATCCCTTGAGAGTTTCTTGAATCGGCTGACGAATTCGCTGGGAGCGAGATCCGGGCTAAGTAGAAGCTTGAGGCTCGCAAGCCGACGATTGCCCTCAACAACAACTAAACTCTCACCCTCTTCAACACAGATAAGTGTTTCCGTCGGGAAATAGCCGAGCGTCGCAATATCCCTTGCAAGTTCGTATACGGCATCATTGTGGACCAATTCCGCAACGATCTCCCGTTGAGTCGCCTGGTGACCCAGCTCCGGGATGCGCGGATTCTGAGCATCCAAAAGTACCGAAACCACGTCTGGTGTCTCACTACTCCACGCCGAATATTCTTTCACTGCGCCTCGCAAACCGTGAATTAAGAGTAAGTAACCTATTTACACGAGGGTCAGAACATTTACAAGCCCAAAGGACTGTAGTCGTAAAGAGCTATAAGAAGCAGGTCCTTCGACTCACCACCCCCACACTCCACCCCAAAGAGCAAAGACCGCTCTTCGGGGACCCCGGAACTGAAAAACGTTTGGGGCCCCATTCCCACCCCAGCGACGAAGACCTGTCGCCGGGGACCCCGGGTTCGCTCAGG
>Ga0302267_10002286_pt1 | contig 23357 bp, 19 predicted proteins | sample III_Bog_E1_3_FD_194555 | JGI IMG/M metagenome (GOLD analysis project Ga0302267, IMG submission 194555) | Peat permafrost microbial communities from Stordalen Mire near Abisko, Sweden - III_Bog_E1_3 | ecosystem: Environmental > Terrestrial > Soil > Wetlands > Peat | place: Sweden: Abisko...
GCTCGCCGACCTCCAGCCCGATGCGGATCTCGCGCGTGGAGCTGACCCGGAGCAGGTGGTCGGCGAACGACTCGTCGCCGAAGGTGGCGGCCTCGCCCTGGTAGGCGATCCCGATCGGCACGATCTCGGCGCCGGCGCGCGCGGCGGCGAGGAAGGCGCCGGGGCGGAAGGGGCGGACCTCGTCGCCGGCGAAGGTGGTCCCTTCGGGGTAGACCATCACCCCGCGCCCGCGCTCGATGGCGTGGCACATCGCGCTGATCACCGCCGCGCCGCTGCTCTTGCTCTGGCGGTCGACGAAGAGGGTGCCGACCCGCCGCGCGGCGAGGCCGATGACCGGCCACCCGGACAGGTCCGCCCGGCTGACGATGTTGGCCTCGACGAAGGCGAGGTTGACGAAGATGTCGAGCATCGAGCGGTGGTTCATCACGAAGATGCGCCCGCGGCCCGCGGCGTCCCGCGCCGGGTACCGGCCCCCGGGGACCTCGACGTGGGGGCCGCCCGCGGTGACCGCGAGCCCGTAGAGGCGGAGCAGGCCGCGCCCGTAGCGGGCCATCCAGGCGTAGGTGACGTCGTCGCGCTCTCGATCGTCACGGGCCAGGGCGCGCTCGGATTCGAAGCCGGCGAGGAGCGTGAAGGTGAGGCCGATGAAGCCGGCGGTGCGCAGGGGGACGCGGATCGGATCGATGCGCATCGTCGATCGCCTATCCGACCCGGGTGCCGGGAGGGAGGTCCTCGGTCAGGGTCGCCAGGGCGAGGCCCTCGGCGGGGCCTGCGGCCAGGATGGTCCCCTCCGAGGAGAGGCCGGTGCCGAGGTCGCGACGGGTGACGTTGCACACCACCAGCACGCGCCTGCCGGTGAGCTCCTCGGGGGCGTAGGAGAGGCCCAGCTCGGCGACGATGCGGCGGGGGCCTCGCTCGTCGCCGACGTCGACGGAGAGGTCGATGAGCTTGTCCTGAAGGGGCACGCGCGCCGCCCAGACGACGCGACCGACGCGCAGATCGAGGCGGGCGAAGGAGTCCGGGGCGACGCTCTCCGCGGGGCGGGAGGCGAGCGGGAGCGGGAGCACCACCGGGGAGGCGCCCGAGGCGCTGGTGAGCGTGGTGTGCTCGAGGAGCGGCGACAGGGGCGGGGGGGCCACGCTCTGCGCCAGCGGGCTCTGATCCTCGGGGTCGAGCGACGCGGACCGAGGCGTCGGCGGCGCCTGGGCGCTGGGGTGGTCGGGGGGGCGGGGGGCTCCCTCGGCGGACAGCGGCTCGCTCACCGCGGGAGCCGGCAGGCCGGTGTTGGGCGGTGTCTCCTGCGCGCGCTCGGCCGACGGCGTCCCGACCGGTCGGGAGTCGACGAGCTCGGGGGGGCTCGGGGGCCCGGCGTCGCCGGCCAGCGCGCGCTTGAGCACCTTGTTGACCACGGCCGGGTCGGCGCTGCCGCCGGTCCTCTTCATCATCTGCCCGACGAAGAAGCCGAGCACGTTGAGCTTGCCGGCGCGGTAGCTGTCGGCCTGCCGGGCGCTGTCGGCGACGACCTGCTGCGCCAGGAGGCTCAGCGAGGCCTCGTCGCTGAGGACGCTCATGTTCCGCTCGCGCACGATCGAGGTGGGCGAGAGCGGGGTCGCCCGCATCAGCGCGTAGACCTCCTTGCCCTGCTTGCCGCTGATGGTGCCCTGATCGATGAGCCGGAGCAGCTCGGCGACCTGCCCGGGGGTGACCGGGAAGTGCGCGACGAGGCCGGCCGGGCGCACGTCGCGGAGCACCTCGCTCTGGATGAAGTTGGCCGCCTTCACCGCGGCGGGGTTGGGGGCGGCGCCGGGCTCCGCGGGCCGCGGCCCCAGCGTCGAGCCGGCGTAGAGCAGCACCGTCGTCTCGTAGAACGCGGCGATCTGCGGGTGCCCCGTGAGCACCGCGGCGGCCTGGGGGGTGAGGCCGAGCTCCTCGGTGAGGTGGCGGCGGCGCTCGGCCGGGCTCGGGGGGAGCGCCTGGCGGACGTCGTCGATGAAGGCCAGGTCGAGCACCAGGGGCGGCAGATCCGGCTCGGGGAAGTAGCGGTACCCGGACTCGCTCTCCTTCTCGCGGAGCAGGTAGGTCTCGCGCTTGTCGGAGTTGTAGCCGCGGGTCGAGAGGCGGACCTGCTCGCCGCGCTCGAGGAGGGCGATCTGCCGCCTCGCCTCGACGTCGATGGCGTCGGCGACGAAGCGGAACGAGTTGATGTTCTTCAGCTCGGTGCGGGTGCCCAGCGCCGTCTCGCCCTTCTTGCGCACGCTGACGTTGGCGTCGCAGCGGAAGCTGCCCTGCTCCAGGTTGCCGTCGTTGACGCCGATGAACATGAGGATCTCGCGCAGCCGCTTGAGGTACTCGGCGGCCTCGGCGCCGGAGCGCAGGTCGGGCTCGCCGACGATCTCGATGAGCGGCGTGCCGGCGCGGTTGAGGTCGACGATCGACTCGTCCCCGAGGCCGTGGATGTTCTTGCCGGCGTCCTCCTCCATGTGGACGCGGAGGATCCGCGCCCGGCGCCGGCCCGCCTCGGTCTCGATCTCGAGCACGCCGTAGCCCGCGAGCGGCTCGTCGAACTGGCTGATCTGGTAGCCCTTGGGCAGGTCGGGATAGAAGTAGTTCTTGCGCGCGAAGATGCTGCGCGGGCGGAGCCGGCACCCGAGCGCGAGCGCGGCGCTGGTGGCCATGCGCACCGCCTCCTCGCCGAGGACGGGGAGCGCCCCGGGCAGCCCCAGGCAGACCGGGCAGGTGTGGGTGTTGGGCGGATCGCCGAAGCTCGTGGCGCAGCCGCAGAAGGCCTTGGTGCGCGTGAGGAGCTGGGCGTGGACCTCGAGTCCGATGACGGGCTCGTAATCGCCGTACGCTGCCGCCATCGCGCCTCCCAGGATGGTGTCGGGGGGCGCCCTCGCGCGCTCCCCAGGGTGGTCGGGGAACGCTCTCGGGCGTTTCCCAGGGTGCTCAGTGAGACTCGTGATCGCGCGAGAGACCGGGGTGGGTCGGGTCGCCGGGCTCGTGCCGGGGGTTCTCGGTCTTGCGCTCGCCTTCCCGGCCGGTGAAGTGGAGGAGCAGGTCCTTCTCGTAGATGAACTGGTCGCGCGAGTCGTAGGGCACGGGGTGCATGCCGGTGTCCATGCGGATGGCGTCGCAGGGGCAGGCCTCGACGCAGTAGCCGCAGAAGATGCAGCGCAGCTCGTCGATGACGAAGGTCTCGGGGAAGCGCTCGTAGCCGCGGCGCGGGTCGCCCTCGGCGTACTCGGCGGGCTTGATGGAGATGCACTGCGCCGGGCAGGCGGTGGAGCAGCACAGGCAGGCGACGCAGCGGGGCGAGCCGTCGTCGCGGAGGGTGAGGCGGTGCAGGCCGCGGAAGCGCTCCGGGTAGGGGCGCTTCTCCTCGGGGTAGCTGATGGTGGTGATGCCCTCCTCCATCCCTTCGAGGACGGGGTCCGGCTTCTGCCCGAGGACCAGCTCCTTCGTGTTCTTGAAGAAGTGGCGCATGGTGATGGCCATCCCCTTCATCATCTCGGGGAAGTAGGCCTGCACTTCGACCGAGCGCACGGGGCGCGCCACGGGCTTGCCGGCGACCTGCCGTTGCGCAGGCTTGGTCCAGGGGGTGCTGGGGATCGATTTGGCCATGGTCCTGCTCACGCCTGCTGGGGGGTCGCCTTGGTGCCGCCCGCCGCCGCCGCGAAGCGCGCGGTGGTCGACGCGAGGAACTTCTTCCGCTCGATCGGCTCGAGGAGCCCGACGATCAGCGCCACCAGCGCGGCCAGCGCCGAAAGGGCGACGAGCGCCTGGGTGGCGTCGGCCGCGACCTTCAGGATCGCCGAGACGCCCGGGCCGGCGTCGTGGGCGGCGAGCACGAGCACGCCGGTGACCATGATGTTGGCGAGGGAGAAGGGCAGGAGCTTGGTCCAGCCGAGCTTCATCACCTGATCGTAGCGGAAGCGGGGCAGCGTCCAGCGGAAGAAGATCTGGACGAAGGCCATCAGCATGGTCTTGCCGAAGAAGGCGACCATGCCGATGAGCACCACCGCGACGTGGTTCATCTTGTAGGCGAAGAGGGTGGTCTCGCCGAAGGCGACCAGGACGCCGTCCGGGTGGAGGAAGGGGAGCTGGTAGCCGCCGAAGAAGAGCGTCACCAGGAGCGCGCTGGAGAGGAACAGCTCGATGTACTCGCCCATGAAGAACATGCCGAACTTCATCCCCGAGTACTCGAGGAAGTAGCCGGCCACGATCTCGCTCTCGCCCTCGGGCTGATCGAACGGCGTGCGCTTGGTCTCGGCGACCAGCGCGGTGAGGAAGAGGAAGAACGCGAAGGGTTGCACGAAGATCCCCCAGGTGTTCTCCCCCTGCCACTCGACCATCGCGCTCAGGCGCACCCCGCCGTAGACAAGGAAGAGGCCGACCAGGCTGAGCCCCATGGCCACCTCGTAGCTGACCATCTGGCTGGCGGCGCGGAGCCCGCCCAGCAGCGAGAACTTGTTGTCGCTGGCCCAGCCGGCGAGCGCGGCGCCGACGACGCCGGTGCCGCTCATCGCGAAGATGTAGAGGATGCCCACGTTGAGGTCGGCGATCTGCAGGCCCACCCCGTGTCCGTGGCAGATCCCGTCCCGGCCCATCTGGTAGGCCGGGTGAGCGAGATCGTTGAAGGTGAGCGCCTGCCGCGGGTCGCCCTGGACGCAGAGGCGCGAGCCGAAGGGCAGCACGGCCATGGTCACGAAGGCGGGGAAGAGGGCGATCATCGGCGCCAGCCCGTGGAGGAGGCGGTCGGCGTTCTTGGGGATGAAGTCTTCCTTCATCAGCAGCTTGATGACGTCGGCGACCGAGTGCACGAGGCCGGCGAGGCGGACCGGGATCGGCCCGTCGGGGACGCGGGAGGCGGTGTAGATCCCGGCGACGCAGAGGATCACCGCGAGCAGCGCGCTGGCGGCGCGCGCCGCGGGCACCACCGCGTCGACGGAGAGCGAGCTGGTGACCGCGAAGCCGACGGCGTGGAGGGCGACGCCGGCGTAGAAGATGGTGCGCGGATCGACGTCGACGAACAGGGCCTCGAACGCGTTCATCGCCCCGCTGCGGCGGACGGTGCCGGCGAGGAGCGCCAGGCTGACCCAGCCGACCAGCACCGCGATCTGCAGGCTGTCGGTGAGGATCTCGAAGGCGCTGGCGGGGCGGAGGTCGTGGTAGGCCGGGAAGAGCCAGGGCGGCAGCAGGGGCGCCACCGCGGGCAGCACCGCGAGCGCCGCGAAGAGCGTCGGCGGCAGGAGCACGATCCCCCGCACCACCATGCTGGGGAGATGGAACACCGCGCGGTTGGGGCCGACGCGGTCCTGCACCATGGCGCTCTGGCGGCGATCCGCCCAGATGCCCACGGCGGCCATGGTGAGAAAGAACCCCAGGAGGATGGCGATCTTGACGATGACTACGACCAGCTCGGCGGCGCTCATGCCCGGACCTCGGCCTTGGTGTCGGGCTGTCCCTTGTCGGTCGGTGCCTTGTCGGAGGCCGCGTCCGCGCCCTTGTCGGTGCCTCTGTCGGTAAACGCGTGGGCGAAGGCCTCGGGGGCCATGGCGCGGTGCACGTCGGCGAGCTTCTTCCAGTCCATCGCGTAGCCGAGGGCGCGGGCGAGGCGGGCGACCAGCTCCCACCCGGGCCGGGCCTCGCCGCGCGGCTTGAGGGCGCGCTCGCTGCGCTGCACGATGCCCTGGCGGTTGACGTAGGTGCCGTCGACCTCGGCCCAGGCGCAGGCGGGCAGGGCGATGTGGGCGCTCTTGGCGAGCGGGCCGTCGTGGGCCGCGATGGTCACCACGCCCTTGAGCTTGGCGAGCGCGTCCTTGGCCTCGTTGGCGTCGACCTCGAGCTCGGAGCCGAGGGCGATGACGTAGTGGTAGGCGCCGGCGTCGATGGCCGCGAGCAGCTCGGCGATGGGGCGCGGGGGGGTCGTCGACGCCATCTGCATGACGCCGCGGGTGTTGGGGTTTTTGTCCTCGCTCATGAGGATGGTGTCCCCGCGCCCGAGGGGGCGGCCCGACACGTAGAGGTCGCCCGCGCCCAGGTAGGTCTTGGCCAGGGTCACCAGCGCGAAGTTGTCCTCGTTGGAGTGCTGCGCCGAGAGGACGATGGCGACCTTGGAGGGGTCGCTGGAGTGGCCCTTGAGCTGGTCCTTGGCGGCCGAGAGGGCGTCCTCGAGGGTCGCGTCGTCGCCGCCGACCAGCGCCGAGAGCAGCCGCCCGTCCACGGCGCGCTTGTACGAGAGCATGCCCTCGTCGCACATCCAGTAGGTGTTGACCGCCATGTTCTCGCGCGGGCGGTGGCGGTAGGGCGTGTTGTTGCGCGGATCGTAGTCGAGGAAGGCGTTGCACCCGGTGGCGCAGCCCTGGCAGACGGTGCGCGCGCTGCGGAGGAACCAGACGCGGGCCTTGAAGCGGAAGTCGCTGGAGGTGAGCGCGCCGACCGGGCACACGTGCTCGGTCATCAGGGTGTAGTCGTGATCGAGCTCGCGCCCGGGGGCCACGGTGATCTCGCCCAGGTTGCCGCGCTCGCGCAGCGAGAGGACCGGGTCCTTGGCGAGCTCGGCCGAGACGCGCACGCAGCGGGTGCAGACGATGCAGCGCTCGGCGTCGTAGACGATGGTGGGCCCGAAGACGACCGCCTTGGGCTTGTGGATCGGCTCCTCGCGCATGCGCTTCTGCTTGCGGTCGTGCTCCAGCCAGTAGTCCTGGAGGCGGCACTCGCCGGCCTGGTCGCAGATCGGGCAGTCGACCGGGTGGTTGAGGAGGAGCAGCTCCTGGACGGCGCTGCGGGCCTCGTCGACGTGGGGGCTCGACTCGGAGAGGACCTCCATGCCCGGCGCGCAGCCCTGCTGGCAGGCGGGCTGGAGCTTGGGCTTCTTCTCCGGGACGTAGGCGTCCTTCGCCGCGTCCCAGCGGAGGATGTCGAGGGACATCGCCGGGCGGCCCGGTGGGGGTAGCACCTCGACCAGGCACATCCGGCAGTTGGCCGCGACCGAGAGGCCGGGGTGCCAGCAGTAGTGCGGGATGTCGATGCCCGCGCGGTGCGCGGCGCGGATGATGGTGTCCCCCTGCTCGAAGGGGATCTCCCGACCGTCGATCTTGATAGTCGCCATGGTCATCCCTAGTGGTCGCACTCTCCGCCGATCATGTTCAGCGAGCCGAAGGTGGGCACGACGTCTGCGATCATCTGCCCGGTGATGAGCTGCTTGAGCCCCTGCACGCTCGCGAAGCACGGCGGGCGGATGCGCACGCGGTACGGCGTGCCGCTGCCGTCGGAGACGAGGTAGAAGCCGAGCTCCCCGTTGCCGGCCTCGGTGTACGAGTAGCACTCGCCGGCGGGCACCTTGATGCCCTCCATGACGATCTTGAAGTGCTGGATGGTGCCCTCGATGGTCGAGTACACCTCCTCCTTGGGGGGGAGCATGATGCGCGGATCGGTGAGATCCACCGGGCCGCTGTCGGGCATCTGGTCGAGGGCCTGCTCGATGATCCGCCAGGACTGGCGGATCTCCTCGGAGCGGCACATGAAGCGGTCGTAGTTGTCGCCGCTGGTGCCGACGGGGACGTCGAAGTCGAGGCGGTCGTAGACCAGGTACGGGTGCGATTTGCGCACGTCGTAGGGGATGCCGGTGGAGCGCAGGCAGACCCCCGTCCAGCCCAGCGAGAGCGCGTCGGCGGAGCTGATGCGGCCGACCCCCTCCACGCGGTCGAGGAAGATGCGGTTCTTGAGGAGGAGCTTCTCGCCCTCGCCGATCAGCGCCAGCACGCGGGGGACGCCGGCGCGGACCATCTCCTTGAAGTCGGCCGAGGGGGGCTTGGCCATGCCGCCGACGCGGCCGAAGCTGTGGGTCACCCGGGCGCCGGTCTCCTCCTCGAAGATGTCCCAGATCACCTCGCGGGCGCGGGCGAAGTAGAGGAACGGGGTGAAGGCGCCGAGCTCCATGGCCATGGCGCCGTTGCAGATGAGGTGGTCGCAGATGCGGGCCAGCTCCCCGAGGACGACGCGGTAGTACTGGCAGCGCTCGGGCACGGTGACGCCGAGCATCTTCTCCACCGCGAGCGAGAAGCCCACGTTGTTGAGCATCGGCGAGACGTAGTTGAGGCGGTCGGCGTAGGGGAAGATCTGCGACCAGTTGCCGCGCTCGCACATCTTCTCGAAGCCGCGGTGCAGGTAGCCGATCTGCACGTCGGCCTTGAGGATGGTCTCGCCGGACAGCTCGAGCACGATGCGCACCGTGCCGTGCATGGCCGGGTGGGCCGGGCCCATGTTGAGCATCATCGGCTCGGAGGCCAGCTCGAGCTGGCCCTCTTCGATGTCGAGATCCAGAGGTTCCATCGGCTCAGTTCTCTCCGCGAGAGTAGTCGTGCGTCTGGCGGCCGAAGCTCATGCCCTCGTCGGGGCCGAAGGGGGCGAGCTTGCCCTGGGTGCCCTCCCGGAACTCGACCAGCGGCTGGATCTTGTCGGCCGGGTAGTCCTTGCGGAGCGGGTGCCCCACGAACTCCGGGTACATGAGGATGCGGCGCAGATCGGGGTGCCCGCGGAAGACGATGCCCATCATGTCGAAGGTCTCGCGCTCGAACCAGTCGGCGCCGCGCCACACCGGCACCAGCGAGTCGAGCTCCGCCTCGGTGCCGTCCTCCGCCCCGACCCGCGCCTTGATGCGGACGCGGTGGGCGTGCTGGAGCGAGCGGAGGTGGCAGACCACCTCGAAGCGGGGCTCGACGTTCATCGCCAGGTAGTCGACGGCGCAGAGGTCGACGAACATGTTCATGGCGAGGCGGGGATCGTCGCGGAGGAACAGCGCCGCCTCGCGCCAGCGCGCCGGCTCGATGACGGCGGTGTCGTCGCCGAACTGCGAGTGCGTCTCGACGACGCCGCTGCCCAGCTTGGCCTGGAGCAGGTCGAGGACCTTCTGGCTCATCGCCGGCCTCCCGGCTTCTTGCTGATGGTGACCAGCGCCTGCTCGTCCGTCGCCGGATCGGTGCGCGGCTTGACGATGCCGGGGGTGCGGTCGCCGCGGGCGATCTTGTCCTGGAGGAGGAGGATCCCGTCGATCACGCCCTCGGGCCGCGGCGGGCAGCCGGGCACGTAGATGTCGCAGGGGATGATCTTGTCGATGCCGGCGACGGTCGTGTAGTTGTCGTAGAAGCCGCCGCTCGACGCGCAGGTGCCGAAGGCGAGGACCCACTTGGGGTCGGCCATCTGCTCGTAGATGCGGCGCAGCGCCGGCGCCTGGCGCTGGCTGATGGTGCCGACCACCCAGAGGAGATCGGCCTGGCGCGGCGAGAAGCGCGGCGCCTCGGCGCCGAAGCGCGCCATGTCGAAGCGCGGTCCCGCCAGCGCCATGAACTCCATGCCGCAGCAGGCGGTCACGAAGGGGAACTGGAAGAGCGAGTACTTCTTGGCCCAGTTGAGGAGGGCGTCGACGCGCGTCGTGGCGAAGCCGTGCTCCGATCCCTCCAGGACCTGCGTGCGGCTCTCCACCTTGCTCAGCTCTCCCATTCCAGGGCTCCTTTCTTCCACACGTAAGCGAGGGCGATGACGATCAGCGCGAGGAAGCTCGCCATGGTGGCGAGGCCGGTCCAGCCCAGCTCCCGGAACTGCGTCGTCCACGGGTAGATGAGGACCGCCTCGATGTCGAAGACGACGAAGAGGATCGCGGTCAGGTAGAACTTGACGCTCGGCTTGACGAATCGGCCGCCCGTGCTCTCGCTGCCGCACTCGTACGGCGTCATCTTCTCGGGGGTCGGGTTGTGCGGGCCGAGGAGGCTGGTCGCGGTGAAGAACGTCACCGTGATCACGGCGCCGATGAGGAACAGGATCAGGAGCGGGATGTAGGGGGCCATCGTTCGACTCCGGGAGCCGGGAAAACAGGCGGAATTCCGCGCGTATGTAGTAGGGGGCGTCGGGGGTGTCAATGGAGGGGCCGCCCCGACGGTCCCCCCCTCTCGCTCGCCCGCTACGGATGTCCAGCTAGGCGAACGCTGGCAGTTGTTCTCGAGGGTGAGTCGGGGAACGCTCTCGGGCGTTCCCCAGGATGACTACCGATTGGCGGCGATCACCAGGCCGCGCCACGCGGTGAGCGCGGTGCCCAGGCTCTGCTCGATCTCGCGGATCTCCTCGACCATGTCGGCGTCGGGGACGCCGACGAGGCGCGCTTCCCGCACGCAGGCGAGAGCCGCCACGAAGCGCTGGCGCCGCACGAAGGCGCGGGCGAGCTGGGGCCAGATCAGCTTGGGCGAGGCGCCGAGGTTGGCGGCGCGACGCAACGGTCCCACCGCCTCGCCGGGGCGCCCGTCCTCGAGCATCGCCTCGCCGAGGCGGCGGAAGATGTCGGAGGCGGCCGATCCATCCTGCGCGTACTGCACGGCGAGGCGCATCACCTCCTCGCCCTGCTGCTGCTCGCCGAGCTTGACGCAGGCGGTGCCGAGGATGCCGAGGCCCTTGGCGATGAGCGCGCGGGCGTCGGGGGTGAGCATCTGCCCCTCCGGCGTGCGCAGGAAGATGGCGAGCGGGGCCGGCCACGCCCCGAGGAGCTGGACGACCTTGGTGTGGTCGTTCTTGTTGGCGGCGACCTCGGCCTCGACCACCTTGGTGAGGTCGATGGCGGACTTGGATCCGGCGGAGGCCCGGTCCAGCTCCTCGCGGATGTGGGCGCGGATGCGGGCGCGGAACTCGTTGAGCTCGAACGTCTCCTCGACCCCGTCGTGGAGCAGCGCCAGGCGCGAGATCCGCCCCTCGACGAGGAGGCGACGCAGGCTGTAGCCGTAGAGGGGCGCCAGGAGCAGGTAGCGCACGCCGATGTGGAGCTGGAGGGCCTCCACGTCGGTGTCGCGCTCCGGCGCGGGCGGCATGGCGTCGTCCGTGAGGAGCGCGCCCACCAGCCGGTGGCGGAAGTCCGCCAGCGTCAGCCGCTGGACGTCGGCGTCGCCTTCGTCCTCGCCCGGGGCGGCGATGACGAAGTCCACCAGGGTGTTGTCCGGCGTGCGCCGGTCGACCGTGAGCGCCGTGATCCGGGCCCCTGTGATCATCGAGAAAGCGAAGAAGGCCTCCCCGACGATGTCGCACAGGGCCTGGAAGCTCCCGATCCCATCTCCGATGCGTTCGAACCACCCGTCGGTGCGCACCGCGTCAAGCGCGAAGACGCGTTCCCTGGCCATATCGTTCAGCGCCGCAGCGTCGCACGGGACGCGGTCCCTTGTCATCCTGGTCGGTGACGTCGCGGAAGGGTTCTCCCGCGGCGGGTGATCCTGGCCCCCGAGGCTGGGGGCCGCGGCCGGTCGCGGGGCCTCCCGCAGGATGCCCCGTCGCGGGACGCTCTCGGGCGTCCCGCAGGATGGAAAAGAAAAACGCCGCGCGGACCTTGGGGGGGAAGGTCTCCGCAACGGCGTCGACAGGCTACTTAGCAGGCGGCGTGCCACTGCGAAGACGAGTAAAATTGATGGCTTGCGAAGTGGTCACTCCGCGGACCAGTGCAGCTATGCAAGCGCAGATCGCAAGAGTGAACGTTTCAGCCCCCGGCCCAGTGACGGCAGACGCTCTTCACTCCGCACCCCTCGCACCGGGGGGGATCGCGCCGGGAGGGGCAGCGCTGGAGCATCCCCAGGTGGCACAGGGAGAAGTCGTACTTGACCGGATCGGCGGGATCGAAGCGGCGCAGCGCCGCGGTGATCTCCTCGGCCGTCTTCCAGGAGACGTCGTTGCGGCGGGTCAGGTCGAGGTTCCGCCCGAGCTTGTGGATGTGGGTGTCGACCGGGATGAGCAGCACCGCCGGGGGGATGGGCCACAGCCCCAGGTCGACGCCGTCGGCGGGGCGCGCCATCCAGCGGAGCAGGAGCATCAGGCGCTTCACCGCGCTGCCCTTGGCGGGGTCGGGCAGGATGTGGGCGCCCCCGCGCCGGCCGTCGTCGCGATCGAGCCCTCCCTCGCGGCGGATCGCCGCCGTCCACGCCGAGAGCGCCTCGCGCAGCGAGCCGGTGCGGGCGAGCTCGCGGGCGAGGCCCTGGCCGAGGGACCCCTCCGCGCGTTGCACGCGCCGGGCGCCGATCAGCAGGCCGGCCAGATCCTCGTCGCGGTAGACCCGGTGCTTCCACCCCAGGAGCGCCCCGCGGAGGGCGGCGGGATCGTCGGCCGCGCGGGCCACGCCGACGCCGATCGCGCCGATGCGGGCCAGGGCGTCCTCGATCTTGGCGCGGAGAGCCTTGACGTTGCCGAAGGCGAGCGCCGACGCCACCACCGCGACCAGCTCCTGGTCGTGGGGATCGACGTAGCGGTGGACGAACTCCACGGGATCGCTGCGGCGGCGCGCCTCGAGGTCGCAGCGGGCGCGGACCGCATCCAGCGCCTCGCCGAGGGCGTGGAGGCGCGCCTCCCGGGAGCGGCGCGCCGGGCGGGAGGACGAGGGGGCGGGCCGCACCGCGCCAGGGTGGAGGTCCGGCGCCCTCCGGGCAAGGGCGAGGCCGCCGCGGCGCCCGATCTGTGCCATGCTCGGCGCGCGAAACGCATGATCCACGAACCCCGTTACGGCCGCCTGCTCGACGATTTCGTGCCCGGCGACGTCTATGCCCACCCCTGGGACGTCACCGTCGACGAGGGTATGCTCGCCCTCTTCGCCGCCTCGTTCCAGGACGCGGTCCCGACCTATGCCAGCCGCGCCGCCGCGCGCGCGCTCGGCCTGCGAGACCGCCCGGTCCACCCGCACCTGCTCCTCGACCTCGGGCTCTCGCTCAGCGTCCACGACGTCAGCGAGCGCGCCATCGCCCACCTCGCCTACATCGACGCCCGCTTCCCCGAGGCCTGCTACCCGGGCGACACCGTGCGGGCGAGCTCCAAGGTGATCGCGGTCAAGCCGGTCTCGGCCGGCGACAAGGGCGTCGTCCACGTCCGCACCCAGCTCGTCACCGACTCCGGCGCGCTGGTGTGCTCGTTCGAACGCAAGGCCCTGATCCGCGCCGGTCACGTCGGGGGAGACCGCCCCCGCGATCCCCCGCACGACGTCGTCCAGCTCGACGCCGACCCGCCGCGGGCCCCCTCCGTCCTCCTCGGGGAGCTGCCGCCCCTCTCGCGCCGCGGGGGCTTCGCCTGGTTCTGGGAGGATCTCCAGGTCGGCGACGTCATCGTCCACGCCGTCGGCCGCACCGTCAGCGAGGCCGAGCACATGCAGCTCACCACCCTGATGCGCAACTCCCACCCCCTCCACGTCGACGAGCACTACTGTCGCACCGGCTCCTTCACCAAGACGCGCGTCGTCTACGGCGGCCTGGTGCTCTCCTGGGTCCTCGCGCTCTCCAGCCGCGACACCGCCGGCAACGCCGTGTGGGACCTCGGCCTCGACGACGGCGCCCACCCCAGCGGCGTCCTCGCCGGCGACACCCTCTACGCCGTCAGCAAGGTCCTTGCCCGGGAGCCCCTCGGCCCCCAGGCCGGCAGCGTGACGCTCCGGGTGGTCGGCCTCAAGAACACTCCCGCGCGCCCGCTGCTCGACCGGGGGCTGGACCTCTTCACCCCCGAGCTCGGCAAGACCGAGGGCAAGGTGGCCGAGAAGGTCGTGGAGATCACCCGCACCCTCCTGGTGCGGCGCCGGGAGGAAGAGAAGCGATGAAGATCAAGCGAATCGCCCACGTCGCCGTGGCCGTCCCCAGCATCGACGAGGCCTTCCTCAAGTTCCAGCGCGTGCTCGGGCTCGACATGGAGCACCGGGAGCTGGTGGCCTCGCAGAAGGTGGAGGCCGCGCTGCTGCCCATCGGCGACGCCGCGATCGAGCTGATCGAGCCCAAGGGGAGCGAGGGGGTGGCCCGCTTCCTGGAGAAGCGCGGGCCGGGCATCCACCACATCGCCATCGAGGTGGAGGGCATCGAGGAGGTGCTGGCGCTGCTCAAGTCGCGCGAGGTCGCCCTGATCGACGAGGTCCCGCGGATCGGCGCGCACGGGCACAAGGTGGCGTTCGTCCACCCCAAGGCGACGGGGGGGGTGCTGATCGAGCTGGTGGAGCCGCAGGGCGGAGCGGACTAGAGCGGGGCATCGGCTCCCTGGCGGTCGCGGCTGCGGCCACGGGCAGGCGTCGGCTGGCGCCGACCCCGTGACGCCATCCACCCGTCCATGACGCACCGTGCTCCTTATCAGCCGTAGCCTGAGCTAAGCTGCGCCCCGTGCCCGTCCTCGCAGCCCAAGACATCCACAAATCCTTCGGCCCGCAGCACGTGCTGCGCGGCGTCACCTTCACCATCCGGACCGGCGAGCGCGTCGGCCTGGTGGGCTCCAACGGCTCCGGGAAGAGCACGCTCGCCCGCATCCTCGGGGGCGTCGAGCAGCCCGACACCGGCTCCGTCGCCCGGCGCCGCGGCATGGATGTGGCGTACCTCGATCAGGATCCCACCTTCGAGCCCACCCTCACCCCGCGCATCGTCGTCGAGGGCGGCCTGGCCGCCTGGTCCGAGGCCAAGGCCCGCCACGACCGGGTGAGCAACAGCCTCTCGCACGGCCACGGGGATCTCGACACCCTGGTGGGCGAGCAGGAGCAGGCTGCGGCCGACGTCGATCGGCTGGGCGGCTGGGACATGATGCACAAGGTCGAGGCCATCCTCGGCCACGTCGGGGTGCAGCGGCCCGACCAGCCCATCGGCACGCTCTCCGGCGGCGAGCGCCGCCGCACCGCCCTGGCGCGCATCCTGGTGGCGCGCCCGGCGCTGGCCATCCTCGACGAGCCGTCCAACCATCTCGACGTCGAGACGGTGGAGTGGCTGGAGAGCTACCTCATCGACGAGCACCCCGGCGCGCTCCTCCTGATCACGCACGATCGCTACCTCCTCGATCGCGTCGCCGAGCGCACGCTCGAGGTCGATCAGGGCCTGGTCTACAGCTACGACGGCGGCTACATGGACTACCTCGAGGCCAAGGCCGAGCGCCTCGCCCACGAGGCCCGCACCGAGGGCAACCGCCAGAACTTCCTCCGCACCGAGCTGGAGTGGCTGCGCCGCCAGCCCAAGGCCCGCAGCACCAAGCAGAAGGCCCGCATCGACCGGGCCGAGGCGGCCAAGGGCCAGGCCGCCCCCAAGGTGGAGAAGACGGCGGTGCTCGGGCTCGACGCCATCCGCACCGGCAAGACCATCCTCGAGTTCCGCAAGCTCACCCTGGAGATCGCGGGCAAGACCCTGGTCAAGGACCTCGACTTCATCCTCACCTCGGGCGAGCGCCTCGGCGTGGTCGGGCGCAACGGCACCGGCAAGACCAGCCTCCTCCGCGCCATCCTCGGGGACCTCGCTCCGGTCTCCGGCGAGGTGGTGGTCGGCAAGCAGACCAAGGTCGCCTACTTCGACCAGCACCGCGCCCAGCTCGACGACTCCAAGAGCATCTTCGACAACATCGCGCAGGACAACTCGCGCATCCAGATCGGCGGCGAGCAGCTGGAGGTGCGCGCCTACCTGGAGCGCTTCCTCTTCGACACCCACAAGCAGCGCCAGCCGGTCGCCTCGCTCTCCGGCGGCGAGCGGGCCCGGGTCGCCCTCGCCAAGATCCTCTCCCGCGGGGCCAACCTGGTCATCCTCGACGAGCCCACCAACGACCTCGACGTGGCCACCCTGGGCGCCCTCGAGCAGCTCCTCGTGGATTTCCACGGCTGCGCCATCACGGTCACCCACGATCGCTACTTCCTCAACCGCGTCGCCACCTCCATCCTCGCCTTCCAGGGCGACGGCGAGGTGGTCCGCTACGCCGGCAACTACGACGACTACCGCTCCCAGCGCGCCCGCGGCGCCGAGGCCGCCGCCCAGGCCGCCCGCGCCAGCCGCGGCTCGGTGCCTCCCCCCAAGGAGGCGCCCAAGCCCAAGCTCGCCCCCAAGGTGAAGTTCTCGTACGCCGAGCAGAAGGAGCTCGACGGCCTCCCCGCCCTCATCGAGGCGGCCGACGGCGCCGTCACCGCGACCGAGGCGAAGCTCGCCGACCCCTCCGTCTACACGGCCCGCGGCACCTCGCTCGCCAGCCTCACCGCGGAGCTCGCGCAGAAGCGGAGCGAGGCGGCCAAGCTGCTGGCCCGGTGGGAGGCGCTGGAGACGCGGCGCGAGGGCGGCAAGAGCGGATAGCGGTCGGCGGGAGCGCCTGAGCTCGGCCCGGTGTGCCTCGGTGTGGCCGGGTCTCGCCCCGAGCTTCCCGTGACCGCCTGCCGCCCCCGCGCTAGCCTCGCTCCCCTGATGCGCCGCCCGATCGCCCTCGCCGCCCTCGCGCTCGCGCTCGCCTCGGCTCCAGCCGCCGCCCAGACGCACGGCGCAGCCTCCGCGCGGCGTCCCGCGGACCACCGCGCCGACAGCAACTCGCTGCGGGCCCAGCTCGGCATCCCGGTGGCGCTTCGCCTCCTCGCCTCGGACGACTTTGCCTCGCGGGTGCGCGGCATCGAGCGGCTGGGCGCCATCGGCACCAAGGAGGCGGTCGATGCGCTCGTCGACGCCATCGATTCCAGCTCGGTCTCGGCGCGCGATCCCCGGGTGCGGCTGATCGCGGTGCGGGCGCTGGCGGGGGAGGCCAAGCGGGACAACGTGCGGCAGCTCCTCCAGAATCTGGTGGTGGACAGCTCCGGCGCCGACGGGCGCAGCGGTGCCCATCCGCTCACCGGCTTGGTGCGCGGCACCGCGGCGCTGGCGCTGGCCCGCGCCGGGGACGGAAAGGCGGTGGCCGGGCTGGTCAAGGCGGCGCTCCAGGGGGGCGCCGCGGGGGAGGCGGCGCTGCGGGCGCTGCGGACCTATCCCGCGGCGTCGTTCGACGCGCTCCTCGACGGGCAGAAGCGTCTCACGCCGCCGCTGGCCACCCTGCTCGGCGAGCTCGGTGATCTGCGAGCCCTCGACAAGCTGCGGGCGCTGCTCGCGGAGGGCGGTCCCGAGCTCACCAAGGGCGAGCCTCCCGGCAGGAGCGCGGCGGCCGTGGCGCTGGCCCGGCTCGGCGACGAGGCGGCGCTGCCGGTGGCGCGGGGGTGGCTGCTCAAGAGCGAGCCCCGGCTGCGGAGGGCTGCGGCCGAGGTGTTCGTGTACCTGGACGCGCCCGAGGCGCCGGCGGCGGTGGCGGCGCTCCTCGAGAGCGACGCGACCCACGAGGACGGGCTGCGGCTCTCCTTGCTGGCGCCGGCGCCGGCGCTGGCCGCGCCCCTGGCCAAGGCGCTGCCGGACCTGCCGGAGGAGCTGCGCGGCCGCGCCGTGGCCGCGCTGGGGAGAGCGGGCGGGGTCACCCAGCTCGTTCCGCTCCTGGACAAGCCCGACAGCGCGCTGGCGGCGGCGTTCGCGCTGGCGATCCTGCCCGGCGATGAGGCGCGGGCGGCGCTCGAGGGGGCGCTGCGGGCCAGTGACACACCGGCCCACCCCGGTGGGTACGAGGCGCGGCGGCAGCTCGCCCGCGCCGGCGTCGTGCGCGCCCTGGTGCTCGACGACGCACCCTCGGGCCTGAAGGACGCGCTCAGGGCCCTGTTCAAGGCGACGGACCCCGCGGATCGCGCGGCGGGTGCGTTCGGCCTGGTGGCCACGGGCGCGCTCTCGCTCACCGATGCGCTGGAGGCCTCGTGCAAGACCGCGGGCGAGGCGCTCGCCTGCGATGCCACGGCGGGCGCGGCCGCGCGGGGGGCGCTGGCGCTGCCGGACGGCGCGGGCTCGCTGGAGCCGCTCTTCCCCCTGCTGGCGCGGCTGGCCGGGCAGGCCCATGCCCCGGGCGCCCCCGAGGCGCGGTCCAGCGGCGACGAGCCCCTCGCCGTCGCGCTGGGGGCCGCCCTCCTCGCCCACCCCGACGGCGGTGACCTGCCCACCTCGGTGCTCGCGGCCTGGGCCGAGGCCGGGGGCCCGCTCGCGCCGCTCGCCGCGCGCGCGCTGCCGTCCCGCGACGACGAGGCGCTGCGCGGTCGCATCAAGCGGCTCCTGGAGGGCACCGACCCGGTCGTGCGCGCCCACGTGGCGCTCGGGCTGGGCCGCTCGCCGGAGGCGTCGGCGGTCAGCCTCCTCACCTCGGCCTACCGGCTGGAGGAGGACGCGGGCGTGCGCCGGGCCGTGGTGCGCGGCCTCTCACTGCGCGCCGAGGTGCAGCGGGTGGCCACCCTCACCCTGGCGCGCGATCTCGATCCCGACGCCGAGGTGCGCAGCCTGGCCCGCGCCGCGCTCGACGGGCGCGCGCTCGACCCGGGAGTCCGGCCGGCCCTCGGCCCCGAGCCACGGAGGAGCGTGGCCTGGGTGTCCATCCAGCCCAACGACGGGCGGTCGCCGCTCGAGGGACACCAGGCGCCGGCCCGCGCCGCGCGGGTGGTGCGCGCCGACGGGGTCGCGGTGCCAGCGGTGGCCGATCCCGACGGGGCCTTGCTGGTCCCCGGGCTGCCCGCGGGGCCCGCGTCGCTCCTGCTCGGACGGGCGCCCGAGCCCCGGTGACGCCGCTTGCGCCCGCTCCGCGACCGGGGGAGCCTCCGCTCCCGATGAGCGACGCCGTTCCCCGTCCCGAGGCGGATGCCCCGACCTCGTCCTTCGAGGAGGCCACCCGCCGCCTCGCCCAGATCGTCGCCGAGCTGGAGGGCGGCGAGCTCCCCCTCGATCGCTCGCTCGCCCTCTTCGAAGAGGGCGTCCGCCTGGCCCGCGGCGCCGAGGAGCGCCTCGACCGCGCCGAGCGCCGCATCGAGGAGCTGCTCGGCATCGACGCCCAGGGCAAGCCCCTGGTCCGCGAGTTCGAGGGCTCCGCCAACCCCCGGCCCCAGGGCGTCGCGACGGGGGCTCTGCCCCCGAACCCCCGGGCTCAGGGCTGAACCATGCGCACCGCCGCCGCGCTGATCATCGGGAACGAGCTGCTCAGCGGCAAGATCGCCGAGGCCAACCTCCTCGTCCTCGCCCGCGAGCTGCGGGCGCTGGGCGTGCTCCTCTCGCGCGCGGTGATCATCCTCGACGACGTCGAGGTCATCGCCCAGGAGGTGCGCGCGCTCAGCCAGAGCCACGACGTCGTCTTCACCAGCGGCGGCGTCGGCCCCACTCACGACGATCTCACCATGGAGGGGGTGGCCCGCGCCTTCGGCGTCGGCGTGGTGGTCGCCGAGGACATCGCCGCGATGATCCGGCGCTACTACGGCGACCGCACCACCGAGGGCCACCTGCTCATGGCCCGCATCCCCGAGGGGGCGCGCCTTGTCGCCAGCCCGGCCATCCCCTGGCCCACCGTGGTGATGCGCAACGTCTGGGTGCTCCCGGGCGTGCCCGAGGTCTTCCAGATGAAGCTGCCGCACATCCGCGCCGAGCTCCAGGGCGACGCGCCCTTCTTCTCGTTCTCGGTCTTCACCTCCCTCGACGAGGGCGACATCAAGCCGCTCCTCGACAGCGTCGTCGCTGCCCACGGCCAGGTGGAGGTCGGCAGCTACCCCCGCTGGCACGGCGTCGAGTACCGCACCAAGCTCACCTTCGACGGCCTCGACGAGCCGCGGGTGCGCGCCGCGCGCGACGCCTTCGTGGCCGGGCTGCCGGCGGGCGCGCTGGTCGGCGTGGAATAGTTGACGATGGGGGCTGCGCCCCAAAACCCCCCGGATCCACCCCCCCAAACGGCGGTCGCCACCCCGGATCTGGCGGCGCCAGCGGTTCCGCGGTCAATCCCCCTTCGATTCGCCGAGGCCGAGGCGGCGCGGCGTTTGCTCTGGCCGTGGGCATGGACGTCCACGATGCTTGCCAGAGACCCCCGACCTCGGGACCGCGCGAGCGGGCCCTCGACGAGGGCGTGCCTTCGCTCGGTGACGCCGACCTGCTCGCGGTGCTGCTCGGCACCGGCCTGTCGGGCCGCCCGGTCGGGCTGGTGGCGGCGGGGCTGCTCGAACACGCCGGGGGGATCGAGGGCCTGGCGCGCCTCGGGCCGGCGGCGATCGCGGAGCACCCCGGCGTGGGCCCGGCCAAGGCGCTGCGCATCGCGGCGTCCATCGAGCTGGGGCAGCGGGTCGCCCGGCGGTCGGCGCGGGTGACCGCTCCGGTGACCAGCTCGGCCGCCGTGGTGGCGCGCATGGGCCCCGATCTGGCCAGGCTCGCCCACGAGGAGATGTGGCTGCTCTGCCTCGACGGGAGGAACCACGTGCGCGCCGCTCGCCGCGTCGCGCAGGGCGGCCTCCACAGCTGCTCGGTGACGCCCGGCGACGTGCTCCGTGCCGGGCTCTACGAGGCCGCCTCGGCGCTGGTCCTGGTCCACAACCACCCCAGCGACGATCCCGCGCCCTCGCCCGAGGACCTGGTGATGACCCGCCGCGTCGCCGAGGCGGGGGCGGTGATCGGCCTGCCGCTGGTCGACCACGTGATCCTGGCCCCGTCGGGCAAGTACTCCTCGATGCTCGACCTGGGCGTGCTCGGGCCGGCCTGACGCCGAGCCGCGCCGCTACTTGCGGCTCACCCGCACGCCGTGGCGGCGCTCGCTCGGCTTGTCGGGCTGGGGGACGCTGTCGAAGGCGAGGGTGGCGCCGCCCCACTCGACCTTGGCTTCGCCCGCGAGCAGGCGGGCGTAGAGGGCGCCGGCCTGGGTCATCGGGCAGCCCAGCGCCTCGCGGAGGAACGTCAGGGTGATCGCGGTGGCGAAGGTGGCGGGCACTTGCCGGCCGTCCTCGGCGATGACGGTGACCTTGAAGACGTCGTCCTCGGCGCGACCGGCGCGCTCGGGATCGGTGAGCACGAGGAGCAGCGAGGTGATGGCGTGGGCCTCGTCGAAGGTGGCGTAGACCTCGACCAGGGGCGCGGTGTAGCGCACGGTGAGCTCGGTGGGCGGGGCGTTCTCGTGGTGGACCGGGCCCTTCTTGCGGAAGGCGCCCTCGCTGATCAGGGCGGAGGCCTCCAGCTCCTTCTGGCCCTTGCCGAGGAGGCGGTGGGCGACCATCTCGTCGAGGGCGTGGGCGAGGATCTCGCGGTTGTGCGCGGCCTGCTCGTTGCTCCGGTCGAGCGCGAGCAGCGCGGTGAGCTCGGCGATGGCGCCCTCGTGCTCGCCCATGCCGGCGAGGGCGTCGGCGAGGGTGAGGCGCGCGTCGCCGAGGCTCGGGTCGCGCCGCACCGCCTCGCGGTAGGATGCGACGGCCGCGCCCATGTCGCGCCGCGCTTCGTGGGCGAGGCCGAGGGCGTAGCGGGCCCGGGCGTCCTCGGGGGCGGCGGCGACGGCGCGGGTGAGCCAGCTCGCGGCCTTGTCGTAGAGGCGCTTGTCGTAGAAGACGATGCCCAGCTCCTTGAGCACGCGCGGGTCGGGCGGGTCGACGCGGGCGGCCTGGAGGAGCTGGAAGGCGGCGTCGTCGAGCTTCTTCAGGTGCACCAGCGAGCGGGCGTAGGCGAGGCGGGCCTCGACGTCCTCGCCGTCCAGGTCGACGGCCCGGCGCAGCGCGTCGGCGGCCTGGATGCCGTGGGTGATCGAGGCGTAGGCCTGGCCGAGCTGGAGCCAGGCGTCGCCGTCGTCGGGCTCGGCGTCGAGGTAGGCTTTCAGATCGCTGATGCCGCCGGCGGTGTCGCCCGCGACGAGGAGATCGAGGGCGCGGGTGTGGAGCTCGTCGGGGGTGGGCATGGCGGGGGGAGGGTAGGGTAGCTCGGCTTCCACGGCGAGGGGCGCGTCCGGGGCGGGTGGCGTCCCGTTCGGCCAGCCTTTGCTTGGTGACCGCGCCCCGTCCCCTCGGCTAGCCTCCCGAGATCGATGGGTCTGGCAGAAAGCATCCGGTTCTCCGCCTCGACCGACGTCGGCCGCCTGCGTGACCACAACGAGGACAACTACCTCGTCGACAAGAACCTCTGCCTCTTCATCGTGGCGGACGGCATGGGCGGCCACGCCGCGGGCGAGGTCGCCAGCGCGCTGGCGGTGCGCATCGTCCACGAGGAGCTGAAGCGGGAGCGCGAGACCATCGAGGCCGCCGGGGCGGCGAGCCGGGGCGGACCGCGCACCATCCTCCACCTGATGGAGCAGGCGGTGCAGCGCGCCTGCGCCAAGATCCACGAGGAGGCGCGCGCCGACGTGGCCAAGCGGGGCATGGGCACCACCCTCTCGGTGCTGCTCTTCGCCGGGGCGCACGGCTTCATCGCCCACGTCGGCGACAGCCGCATCTACCTGCTCCGGGACGGCCGCATCCAGCAGGTCACCGAGGATCACACCGTCTTCAACGAGCTGGTCAAGCGCGGCAAGCTCAGCCGCGAGCAGATCGAGAAGGTGGCGCAGAAGAACGCCATCACCCGCGCCGTCGGCGTCTACGAGCGGGTGGAGGTGGACACCCTCACCATCGAGGTGCTCCCCGGCGACCAGTTCCTCCTCGCCTCGGATGGGCTCCACGGGTACATCAACCACCCGGCCGAGCTCGAGCCCTACTTCGAGGAGGCCGATCCCCAGGTCGCCACGCTGGGCCTCATCGACCTCGCCAACCACAAGGGCGGCAAGGACAACATCACTGCCGTCCTGGTGCGCCTCGGCGAGGGCGACGCGCGGGACAGCGTCCGCGCCCGCCGCCTCGCCCTCAAGCGCGAGCTGCTCCTCAAGATGCCGCTCTTCGCGCGGCTCAACGAGCGCGAGCTGCTGCGGGTGATGCAGGTCGCCGAGGTCATCGCCTACAAGGCCGACGACGTGGTGGTGAGCGAGGGGGATCGCGGCGACGAGCTGTTCATCGTGCTCTCCGGGATGGTGCGGATCCACAAGGGGGACATGGTCCTGCTCGAGATCGGCCCCGGCGATCACTTCGGCGAGATGGCGCTGATCCGCGCCGCGCCGCGCTCGGCGACGGCCACCGCGGTCGAGGCGAGCGAGCTCATCGCCATCCGCCGCACCGATTTCTTCGAGATCCTCCGCAAGGAGCACGAGCTCGCGGTCAAGCTGCTGTGGCAGTTCCTCGGCGTCCTCGCCGACCGCCTCGATCAGACCTCGCGCGATCTCTCCTCCGCGCGGCAGGAGCTCGCCGCAGAGGACATCAGCGACGCCATCTTCTCCGAGCCCGACGACGGCACGCTCGACCGAGCGCTCCGCCGGCCGTCGTTGACTCCGTTCGCCGCAGCGGCGCTCGCTGCCCCCAGACCGCCGTCGACGACGGGGGCTCCGCTCGCTGCGCCGGCGATCGCCATCGCTGCCCCGAGACCGCCTTCGACGACGGAGGCTCCGCGCGCCGCAGCGACGATCGCCGCCCCCAAGCCGCCGTCGACGATGGGCGCTCCGCTCGCGGGGTCGGCGAGAACCCCGTCGATGCTGCCTCCGCGTCCTCGCCCGCCGGGGCCGATGAGCATGCCTCCTCCCGCGCCCGGGGCAGTCGCGCCGATCGGTGTGGCAGCAGAGCCCGGCGCGGTCGTCGCCGCACCGGTGCAGGACGCCCCTGAGCGCACGACGGGATCGTGATCGACAGCATTCTCGACGCGCTCGTAGACGTCGATGCGAGCCGATGC
>Ga0302267_10002295_pt1 | contig 23316 bp, 17 predicted proteins | sample III_Bog_E1_3_FD_194555 | JGI IMG/M metagenome (GOLD analysis project Ga0302267, IMG submission 194555) | Peat permafrost microbial communities from Stordalen Mire near Abisko, Sweden - III_Bog_E1_3 | ecosystem: Environmental > Terrestrial > Soil > Wetlands > Peat | place: Sweden: Abisko...
CACCGAGATCACCACCGCCAGCACCAGCGCCTGCCAGGCGACGATCACCGGCAGCCCCATGATCTGCGAGGCCACCACCGCCGCGACGAGGCCGAGCGCGGCGCCCATGGCCCCGCCGATCACGCAGATGGTCGTCGACTCGATGAGGAACTGCACCAGGATGTCGCGCCGGGTGGCGCCGATGGCGCGGCGCACGCCGATCTCCGCGACGCGCTCGCTGACGTTGGCGAGCATGATGTTCATCACCCCGATGCCCCCGACCAGCAGCGAGATCGCCGCGATCGCGGTGAGCACGGCGGTCATCACGTACTGGGTCTCCTTGCGCTTGCGGAGCAGCTCCTCCGGCGAGATCACCTCGAAGTCCTTGGCGCCGCCGTGGAGGTTGCCGAGGAGCCGCTCGGCGACGCGCTTGGCGGGCAGGGTCTCCTCGATGGTGGCGAGGCGGAGCGAGATGCGATCGAGATCGCCGTAGAGCCGCGGCGGCTCGAGGAGCTCGCGCAGCGCGGGGTAGGGGACGACCACGCTCTTGTCATAGCTCACCTCGGTCTCGCTCTCGCCCCCCGCGCCGGCGTCCCGCGGGGCGAGCACGCCGACCACCTGGAACCACGCGTAGTCGAGGCGGATCCACTTGCCGACCGCCTCGCGCCCGAAGAGCCGCGAGGCGAGCGCGCTGCCGAGGACGGCGAAGGCGCTGGCCTGGCGCTCGTCCCACACCGAGAGGCGCCGCCCCTGCTCCACCGCGAGCCGGCTGGCGTCGAACACCGACGCGGTGACGCCGATGACGTGCAGCTCGGAGGCCGGGAGGGGCAGGCTGGAGACCTTGGGCGCGTAGACCGCGCGCGCGGCCACGGCGTGCTCGACGCCGAGCGCCTGCTCGAGCGCGCGGGCGTCGGCCTGCGAGAGCCCGACGCTGACGTTGACCACGTCGGCGAGGTTCTGGTCCTTGCCGAGCGCGCCGCGGACCTGGATGCTGGTCGCCCCCATCGACTCGATGCCGGCGAGGATCTGCCGCTGCGCGCCCTCGCCGATGGAGACCATGCTGACCACCGAGCCCACCCCGAAGACCACGCCGAGCAGCGTGAGCATGGTCCGCAGCGGGCTGCTGCGGAGCTGCACCAGCCCCTCGCTGAGCGCGACCAGGCCCTCCTTCATGGCGCGCTCGGCTCCACCCGGACCTCGAGCCCGGTGCTGAAGAACGCCGGCGGCTCGGCGAAGTCGGCGATGACCTCGTAGGCCTTCTCGCGCGCGTCGGGGAGCTCGTCGTCGCTGCGGAGGAAGCCCACCTCCTGAGGGAACGGGACGATGGTGCGGATCTCGGCGACGATCCGCCGCTCGTCGTCGGGCAGCCGCGCGGTGACCTTCTGGCCCACCGCGAGGCCGCCGATGCGCGGCTCGGGGACGAGGAAGTCGACGCTGAGCCGCTCGTCCTCGGCGAGGAAGACGAACGGGGTGCCGGAGGGCATGTCGTCCGGCTTCTGCACCTTGCGCCGCGCGTGGTTCAGGTACCCGTAGCGCACCAGCCCGGCGTGCGGCGCGAGGATGTGGGAGCGGCGCTCGTAGGCCTGGTAGCGCTGGACGCCGTTGGCCCAGTCCTCGGCGCGCGCGTCGAAGACCGCCAGCTCGGCGGCCGATCGCGCCGAGGTGGAGGCGAGGCGCTCCGCGGCCGAGGCCTCCTCGACGCCGGCGCGGGCGGCGGCGAGCTTGAGGAGCGAGAGGTCCCGCTCGGAGACCAGCCCCACCTTGCCGGTGTCGAGCTCGGCGCTCTCGTGATCGAGCTTGCGCACCGCGGCGGCGGAGACGAGCTGGCGCGCGTCCTCCGCGTTGGTGGCCCGGGTGCTCTCGAGGTCGGCGTTGGTCTCGGCGACGCGCTTCTTGATCCAGGGGAGCGCCTCCTCGAAGTTGAACTCGAAGCGCGCCACCTGCTGGCCCTTCTCCACGCGCGAGCCGTCGGGCACCAGCTCGATGAGCTTGATCCAGGTGCTCCGGCTGTTCCACCCCTTGAAGCGGAAGACGTTGGGCGGCGCGTGCAGGGCGGTGGCGCTGTGCGGCGCGATGGTGCCGTAGAAGCCGGCGACGGCGGCGACGGCGGCGGCGTGCTCGCCGGGCGCGGGCGGCGGCGCGGCGGCGCCGTGGCAGGCGGCGAGCCCGAGGAGCAGGGAGGAGGCGAGCGACCGGCCCTTCACGCGGCCACCTCCCCGCGCGGCGAGCAGCGCCCCTCGATGACCTCGATGCAGCGCTCGGCCGCCCGGCCCACCGCGGGATCGTGGGTCACCAGCACCACGGTGAGCCCGAGCTCGGCGCGCAGCTCCTTGAAGAGCGCCATCACCTTGCCGTGCGCGGCGGTGTCGAGGTTGCCCGTCGGCTCGTCCGCCAGCAGCAGCCGCGGGTGGTTGACCAGCGACCGCGCGATGGCGACCCGCTGCTGCTCCCCCCCCGAGAGCTGGCTGGGGCGATGGCCGAGCCGGTGCCCCAGCCCGACCCGCTCGAGCAGCTCCGTGGCCCGCCCCCGCCAGCTCCCCCGCGGCGCGTGCTGGTAGCGCATCGGCAGCTCCACGTTGGCGAGGATGTCGAGGTTGGGGATGAGATGGAAGCGCTGGAACACGAAGCCGATCGTCTGGCCCCGCAGCCGCGACCGCTCGTCGTCGCCGAGGTGGGCCGTCTCCCGCCCCTCGAAGCGGTAGCTGCCCGTCGTGGGCTGGTCGAGCAGCCCGAGGATGTGCATGAGCGTCGACTTGCCCGAGCCCGAGCGGCCCATCAGGGCGAGGTAGTCCCCCGCCTGGATGGTGAGCTCGACGCCCGCGAGCACCGGCACCGGGACCTCGCCGCCGTAGGTCTTGGTGATGCCGGTGAGCTCGATGAGGACGCTCATCGGACCGAGACCTGCACCGACTCCGGGAGGTCGCCGCGCGCGGCGAGCAGGTCGGTGCGCGCCGCGAGCACGTCGACCCGCGCCCGGCTGGCGTTGGAGAGCGCCGAGTCGAGGTCGTGCTGAAACCGGACCACGTCCGCCAGCGTGGAGAGCCCGCTCTTGTACTTGTCCCGCTCGTTGTCGAGCTTCTTCTGGCCGAGGTCGACGAGCCGCGAGGCCAGGTCGAGGCGCTGCTCCCGCGCCCGGACGCGGATCGCCGCGTCGTGGACCGCCGTGGCCACCGCGTTCTCGGCGTCGGCGAGCTCGCTGCGGCGCTGCGAAAGCTCGAGGTGCGCGCGCCGCACCCGCGCCGTGTCCGGCCCCCAGGAGAACGGGAGCGAGCCGCGGAGGCCGGCGCGGAGCTGGCGGTCGCCGGGGATGCCGAGGAGCAGGTCGTAGGTCTCGCCCGACGCGGACGCGACGCCGAACCTGCCGAAGACGTCGAGCTGCGGCAGGGCCTGGTGGACCTCGCCGCCGACGCCGACGTCGGCGCGCTCGACGGCGAGCCGCGCCGCGACCACCGCCGGGCTCTTCGCCGCGGCGACCCCGAGCGAGTCGGCCTCCGGCGCGCCGGGGACGGTGCCCGCCTCGCCGGCCGTGGAGGCCTCGATGGCGGCGCCCGGCGGGAGGTTGAGGAACCTGCGCAGCGCCGACTCCGCCGCCGCGACGTTCTCCTCCGCGCGGCTGCGGAGGTCGTCGAAGTTCACCACGTTCTCCTCGACGACGTAGATCTCGCCCGGCGCCAGCAGGCCGCGGCGGATGTTCTCGCGCGTCTCCTCGAACTGGGCGCGGGCGCGGGCGCAGGAGCGGCGCTTGATCTCGACGTCCTCGTGGGCATAGACGAGGTCCCAGTAGGCGTGATCGGTCTGGCGCAGGAGCTGGTTGAGCTGGGCGCGGTAGACCTCCCGGGCAATCCTCACGTCGAGGTCGGCCTGGCGCAGATCGGCGCCGCCGCCGTGGAAGCCGCCGCGCAGGAGCGCCTGGGAGACGTCGACGGTGAGCAGCCGCCCGCTCGCCTGGTTGAGGCCGGCGGTGACGGTGGCCGCGACGGCGACGGTCTGTCCGTACGGGCTGGCATACGAGAGGGTGCCGACGGCTTCGACGGCGCGCTGGGCCACGCCGGCCGGCACGCTGAAGAGGGGCACCTCGGCCGCGGAGTAGGTGTTCTCCCGGGCCGCCGTCTCGAACGCGAGCTGGGGGACATAGGGGCGGCGGGCCGTTTCCGCGACGGCGGCGACGCGGGCGCGCTCCAGGCCAGCCACCATCAGCGAGGCGTTGCGCTCGGCGGCGAGGCGAAGGGCGGCGTCATGGCTGAGAGACTGCGCCTCCTCGGCCGCCGCCGGTCCGGCCGCGCCGAGGGTCGCGGCGCAGAAAGCGAGGCGCAGCCAGGTGCGGTACGGGCGCATGGGCAGGCAGGCTACCATGCCGCCGTCGGGGGACTTGGATGCGGCTCCACGCGCTGCGCAGACGACGGGGAGGGTGAGTGCTGCACGGGCGGGGGTGTGGGGGCCAGGAGGGCGCTCCCCCTCGGATCCCCGCCCCGAGGACCGCAGGGCGGGGCTCGACCTGGGCGCGCCAAGGCGCGACCGACGGTACGAGCGTCGGAACGACGGTACGAGCGTCGGAACGACGGTACGAGCGTCGGAACGACGGTACGAGCGTCGCACCGAGCGGACGAGCCCGGTACGGTACCGGCGGAGCTTTGTACCGCCAGGACAAGCGTCGTCCCGCCCGGACGAGCCTGGTACGGCGCCGTCGGACCCTCGTACCGCCGGGACGAGCCTGGTACGGCGCCGCCGGAGCCTTGTACCGCCGGGACGAGCGTCGTCCCGCCCGGACGAGCCTGGTACGGCGCCGTCGGAGCCTTGTACCGCCAGTACGAGCGTCGTACCGACCGGACGAGCCTGGTACAGCGCCGTCGGAGCCTTGTACCGCCAGTACAAGCGTCGTCCCGCCGGAATGAGCCTGGTACGGCGCCGTCGGAGCCTTGTACCGCCCGGACGAGCGTCGTCCCCCCCGGACGAGCCTGGTACGGCGCCGTCGGACCCTCGTACCGAGCGGATGAGCCTGGTACGGCGCGGTCGGACCCTTGTACTGTCAGTACGAGCCTCGTACCGCCGGGACGAGCCTTGGACCGACCGGTCAGCGGAACGCGTCCGCGTCGTCGCGTGCGACGTCGTCGAAGCTCCTCGGCGAGCGCCCCAGGACCGCCTCGACGTCCCCCCGAGACGCCGCACCTTCGGTCCGCTCCCACCCAGGCTCGGCTCAAGGCAAGACGACGAAGATGGCTCCCTTCATCCCGCTCGTCCCGTTGGGGATCGAGTAAAAGCCCACGGCCATCGGCCCTACGGGGAACGAGTACGTCGTGCCGCTCGTCACGGCGCCGGACAGCGGCGGCATCGTCGCCGGCGTCTCGACCCCCCCCAGCACTTCGCCGCCCTGGAGCGGGTTGGTGGCGAAGTCTCCCTGGAAGGTGATCGTGGTCAACGGCGGGTTGCCGCTGATCAGGATGCAGGCCGGGCTGTAGACGTTGCCGAGGGCGCCGCCGAAGGAGATGGTCACGTTGTTCATCTTGGTGAGATCGACAGCGGTCGCCGGGTCGCACCCGTTGAGCGGCGCGCAGACCCCGGCGAGGCAGACCGAGCTCTCGCACTCGAAGGACGTGACGCACGGAGCGCCGACGGCGCAAGGAAAGCCGGGGCAGCTCGGCGCGCAGAGGTCCGCCGCACAGGTGGCGAGAGCGCAGACGCCAGCGGACGCCCCGTTGACGTGCGCGCAGAAGACGCTCGCGCAGTCGCTGTCGGTGTTGCAGCCCTCGCCCTCTTGACAGGGGGGGCACGTGCCCCCTCCGCAGTCGACGGCGGTCTCGTTGCCGTCCTCGAGGCCGTCCGAGCACTGCGGGACCGGCGGGACGCAGGTGCCGCTCGTGCAGATCTGGCTCACGCAGTCGCTGCTGGTATGGCACGCGTGGTACGAGCCGCAGGCCGCGCAGCTCCCTCCGCAGTCGACGTCGGTCTCGGTGCCGTCCTGGATCCCGTCGGTGCAGGTGTCGCACGCGGGCGGCACGCCAGCGGCGTCGCCCTCGGTGCGCTCGGTGATGGGAGGGAACACCGTGTCGGCGTCGACGGGCGCGCCGATGCGCCAGAGGTCGACTCCGCTGGCGCCGGGGGTCGTGAGCGCGCACGAGCTTCCGTACCCGTTGAAGACCGGCCCCACGTACGCGCCGTTCAGGCTGACGACCTTCGAGGCCATCCCCGTCGTGGAGAACACCACCGCCTCGAGGGGCGGCGCGCATCCGCCCATCACGGTCCCGGCCAGTGGCGCGTGCAGGCGCGAGCCGCTCTGGTAGGTGCCGGCGACGGGCGCGGGCGGGCTGCAGCCGGCGCCGCCGGCGCCCGCCAGCAGACAGGCCGCAGCGCCCGCCATGCTCACCCGAAGCCACGGCCACGACCCTCGTCCGGACGCTCTCGTCCTCGCGAGGTGCATCCGCTGAACGTGGTGATCGCCGGTGTGCTGCAACGCTCGAGGAGCCATGATTGCTGCCAGAAGAGCGGCAAAGACCTCGGCCCGCCATCGGGGGAACCCCCTACGCCGCCGGTCCCGCACTCACCCCAGCCGCCACACCGCCGCGACCAGCTCGGCCCGGGACTCGACCTGCGCCCTGGCGAACATCGCCGTCAGGTGCACCTCGACGGTCTTCTCCGCGACCGCGAGCGCCGCCGCGATCGTCCTCGTCGTCAGCCCCTCCATGAGCAGCCCCAGCACCTGCGCCTGCCGAGGCGTGAACGACCACCTCGCGGCCGCCGCCCCCGCGCGCTGAGGCCCGGTGACAGCGGCGCCGGGCCGGTGCACCACGAGGCGCATCTCGGGAGTGCCCGCCGAGGCGACGCGCGTGACCGCGAAGCGCCCGCAACCCCCGCGCTTCACGGTGAGGCGAAGCGCTGCCCGCAGACCAGCGCGTGTCCCGCACCCTCGACGACCTCGAGCCGGCCCATCGAGCCGGCCCTGGCGACGGCCTCGCTCTTGGCGACCGGCGTGGCGACGTCGACGGAGCCGACCCGGGCCACCCACCATCGCGATGATCGCGAAGTAGTCACGCCCAGCACGCGGAGCGGTGGGATGAGGTCGAGGCGCGCGAAGCCGAATCGCGCGCGCGGATTCAGGGCGCCGACGGCACGTTGGTGTACGGCATCGACGTCCGGCACTGCTGCGCCCGCAGCGACGGGCACGCCGGGAGCGGCGTGGTCGAGGCGATCCCCTGCAGCACCGGCAAGAGGATGCTCGACGGCATCGCCGTGGAGTGGGCGATGTCGTACGTGACGGTGCCCGGGAAGGTCTTCAGGTCGAACGCCCAGCTCGCGCGGCTGTCGCCGGGCGTGTCGACGGTGAGCCGGATGCTCGACCCGGTGCGGAAGACGTGCCCGAAGGCCGGGAACCCCACGCGGGCCGCCGTCCACTGGCCGGGGACGAGCAGCGCCTCGTCCGCCTGGGAGTAGGTGTGCTCGGGCCACAGATCGGTGGCCGTGGCGGCGAGCTTGCGGAGGCTGGCGCGCAGCCACCCGGTCTGGATGTAGCGCTCCTGCCCGTCGGGGCGCACCTCGATCAGGTTGACCTCGAGATCGGCGTCGTTCACCTGCGAGCGCACCCAGAGGTCGACGCTGGCGGAGCCGACCATCACCAGATCCTGGGTGAGGGGGGGCGAGTCGAAGATCGTGTCGAAGCCCGCCGCCGGCTGCCGCCAGGCGTAGTCGGGGAGCGGATCCCAGACGTTGCCGCCGGGGGCGAGGATGCCGCGCGCGCCCGCGGCGGGATCGAGCTGGAAGGTCGAGCCCACGGAGGTGTCGGTGCTCGGCGGCGGCGTCGGCTGGAGCGAGCCGTCGCCCTGGAAGTAGAGGCGGAGCGGCGCCAGCGGGGCCGGCGGCCAGGCGTCGAAGTGCATGTCGGTGGTGAACTGGGGGCCGCCCAGCGGGGCCGGCTCGCCGTCCTCGAAGAGGATGTGCACCGGCTTCTCGGCCTCGTAGGCGGTCTTGGCGGCCTCCCAGGTGGTGTAGGCGGCGAAGCGGTTGGGGGGCATCGGCAGCGACACCTGGAAGAAGTTCTGGAAAAGGGCCGGCCCGATCTGCTCCACGTCCTCGCTGATCGACGGGACCTGGTGGGCCACGTAGAGGTCGAGGAAGGCCTTCCACTCCACGACGATCTGCGGCGCGAAGCCGTCGGGGTGGACGCCGTTGTAGGCGGTGATGCGGGTGAGCGGCGCCGCCTTGAACTGGTCGAGCAGGTTGAAGAAGAACGGCCCGGTCTGCTCGTCCTGCCACTGCCCGGTGAGGAAGACCGGCACGTCGATGGTGTCGACGAAGGTGGTCGGGTTGAGCGTCAGCATCAGCCCGTCGTTGTACGGAGAGCTCTGGGCCAGGGCGACGACGTCGACCTTCTGCCCGTGGAGGAGCTGGTTGTCCTTGCAGACGGTGTCGCCGGCGGTGACCAGCCCCTGCTCCCAGCCCTGGCCGTAGGGGGCCGCCTTGTCGAGCACCTGGCTGATCCACTCCAGGGCGAAGCCGTTGTTGAAGATGCCGCCCGGCCGCATGGTCGAGTAGCTGCCCCCGATCACCGACTGCGGGCTGATGGCGGCCAGGCTCGGCGGGTGGGTCTGGGCGACGAAGAGCTGGGCGATGCCGGGGTAGGAGAGGCCGGTCATGCCCACCTTGTTGCCGTAGACCCAGCTCTGCGCCGCGACGGTCTCGATGGCGTCGTAGCCGTCGAGGAGCTGGAGCTCCTCGAAGTAGTCGTAGGCGCCCCCGGAGCAGCCGGTGCCGCGCATGTTCACGCCGACGGTGGCGTAGCCCATGATGGACATGATGAGCGCGCTGGGATCGTTGGGCGCGTCGCAGAGCGCGGGGATGTCGCTGCAGAGGAAGCCGTAGCCGGCGACCGGCGCCCCCGGCTGGGCCGGGTTGTAGCCCGAGTAGTTGACGACGGTGGGGTAGGGCCCCTCGTCCGCGGGCCCGGGGAGCGTGACGAAGGCGGCCAGCGTGGTCCCGTCGCGGGTGGTGATGTAGTTGAAGCCGGGCTGGAGCGTCTGCGCGCTGTAGAAGTCGCCCGTGGGCAGGCTGTCGGCGACGCTCATCACCCGCACCGGCGTGGTGGTGTTGGGCGCGGGGATGCTCGGCGCGCTCACCGTGTAGCCGTCGCCGGGAGGGACGTTGCGGAAGATGATGCTGCCCAGCGTGTCGGTGGTGGCGGTCTGGACGAGGGCGCCGGTGCCGTCGTGCACCTCGACGGAGACCGAGGGCGGGGCCTTCCACACCGCGATCTGCTCCACGCTCCCGCGCACCTCGAAGCTGCCCGTCTCGCTCTCGCTGGTCGGACCGCCGCCTTTGCAGCCGACGGTGAGGATGGCCGCCACGAGCACCCCGGATCCAAGCCTTCCAAGCATGCCGGCAGCGTGCCCAAACAGGAAAGCGGAAGCAATCGTGCTGAACGAGAGTCAATCCCCGGCCCGGGCCACGACCAGGGCAGTCACCGCCGCCGCTCCGCTCTCACGCAGCGCGGCAAGGCAGGCCGCGAGGGTGGCGCCGGTGGTGGCGACGTCGTCCACGAGCACCACGTGCCGGCCGCGGACCTGGGCGGGGACGCGCACCCGGAACGCCCCCGTCACGTTCTCCAGGCGCTGCGCCCGGGGCAGCCGTGCTTGCTGCGAGGTCGGCCGGGTGCGCAGGAGCGCTCGGGCTTCGAGCGGCGCGCCCAGCTCCCGCGCCGCCGCCGCGCCGAGGAGCGCGGCCTGGTTGTAGCCACGCTCGGCGAGGCGGGTAGGGTGGAGCGGGACCGGCACGACCAGATCGGCGCGCAGGGCGGCGTCGCGCGCGGCCCGGCGAAGGAGGTCCCCGAGCGGCCGCGCCAGGTCGGAGCGGTCCTGGTACTTGAGGCGCCGCAGGGCGGTGGCGACGGGCCCGCCGTAGAGCGCGAAGGCGACCACGGACGACGGCCCGGCCCGCTCCACCGCGCCCGCGCAGCTCCCGCAGAACACGGCGCTGCGGCCGACCCCGAGGTCGCAGGCCGCGCACGCCGGGGGGGCGAGGGTGTCGGCGAGGCTCGTGAAGAGGGCGCGGGCGAGGGCTTCGAGGGTGATCATCCTCTCAGCTCATCGACGCGGCGGGCGCCCCGGTTGCGTCGCTTCGACAAAGAAAGGTGCTTCCGGGGCGGGCACCGCGTACGATCGGCGCGCTCGGAAGGGGAGGCTCGGCGATCCACCGGGACGGCGAAGAGGAAGCGATTTTGACCGCGCGTGACGTGTGGAGGTGGACAGACGAACGCGGGGTCCAGCGGCTCGTCGGGACCGACGAGCTCCGGGCGGCCCTGGCCAGCAGCATCCTGCCGCCGTCCACCCTCGTCTGGCGCGAGGGGATGAAAGAGTGGGCCCCCGCCTCCTCGATGCCGGAGCTCGCCAGCGCCGCCTTCGCCGCCGGGGCCGATTCGCTCGTCGGCGCGGTCGGCAATGCACCCAACCCTCCCGCCGACGGCCCTCGCCCGCCCGGCTCCCCGTTCAAGCCCACCGCGCAGGACGGGAGCGCGGGCCCGCGACCCGCGGGCAAGAGCCCGGGGTTCGACCCTCGCAGCACGGCGGAGCGCCGGGCGACGCTGGTCGGCCTCCCGCCGCCGGTGGAGTTTCCGCTGTCGGCCGCCTCCAACCCGGCGGCCCCGGTCGCCGTCCCTGGACCGGCGGATCGCTCCGATCGCTCCCCGGTCACCCAGGTGCCGCCCTTCGGCGCACCCCCGCCGGGGAGCCTGGGCCTGCCCGCCATGCCGCGCATCCCCGGGGCCGGGCTGGGGGACAAGCTCAAGCCGCGGCGCACGCTCACGTCGGCCACGTCGGCCGCGTCGACCGAGATCGATAGCAACTGGGCGACCACCACCCGCTCCGACGAGGACGACACCATCCCCCGCCGGGCCCGCCCCAGCGAGCTCGCCGCCGCCGCGGCCGCCTCGGCCGACGCGACCAGCTCGCTTCGCGAGGGCCGCGCTCGACCGCGGGTCGAGATCGACGGGAGGAAGGCCTCGCCTCCCCCGCTGCCCGGCCTGGCCAAGGCGGGCCCCGCCCGGCCCCCGCTCCCCGAGGCCGCCTCCGCGGCTCACCCCCCCGCCGACGCGAAGCCCCCCGCCGAGACCCCGGCCGCGGACGCCGCCCGCCCCATGCCGCCCAAGCCCCAGGTGCGGGTCCATGCACCGCCGCCTCCTCCTCGCCCCATCAAGGCCCCGAGCGCGCCGACCGTACCTTCGGTGCGGATGAAGCCGCCCCCGATCACCCTGGCCGGACTGCCGCGGCAGACGGCGGAGGCCGCGGTGGAGGCCGAGCCGGCCCTGCCGATCGCCCCCGAGCCCTTTCACGAGGAGGTCACCAGCGCCGCGGCACCGGCCTTCCCGCCCGTCGCGGCGGCCCCCGACGTCAGCAAGGTCGTCCGGACGCTGGCGAGCGCGCGCGACTCCATCGAGAGCATCCCCGGGCTGGCCGAGGCGGTGGCGGCGGCGGCATCGTTCGACGAGAAGACCGAGCAGCTCGTCGCGCCCGCCCTCCCCTACGCCGCCCCCGTCGAGATGGGCGCCGCCGTGCGCGAGGACGCCACCAGCCCTCTGCCCGATCACGGCCACCACGGCAGCAACGGCGCCGCCGCACCGCCGCCGGCTCTCCCCGCCGCGCGCTCCAACCCTCCGCCGCCCCTGCCGCCGCCCGCCCAGCGGGTTCGCGAGGGGGCGGCGCGGCCGCCGCTGCCCTCGTATCCGCTCCCGACCGCAGCCCCGGTCGTCGTCGCGGCGCCGGTCGAGGCGGGTCCGGCGGGGGAGGATCCCCGGCCGGTCGGCTCCGACCAACCGGCGGTCCCGGCCGAGGACCTCGGCGTGGCGCCGGCGGGGACCAGCGCGAGGCCGCCTCCTCGCGAGCCTCTCGGTGAAACGCAGCCCGGGCTGCGCGCCGCTCGCCGTCCCCTCGGCGAGGTCGTCTCCGTCCCGCTCACCTCGCTGCTGGGCGCCGGCGGCCTGCTCATCGGGATGGTCGTCACCGCGTTCTTCGTGGGCCGCGCTTCGTCGGGCAGCGGGTCCCGGCTCACCGCGCACCCCTCGCTGGCGGTGGTCCCGGCGCTGGCCCACGCCGCGCTCCCGCCCCCGCTCAAGCCCTGCTGGATGGTGAAGCAGCCCGCGATGTGGGCGCCTCAGGCGTCGCGCACCATCCCCTTCGACGCGGTGGCGACCCGGGGCGGCTCGGTGGCGGTCGGCTACGCGCGGGACGCCCGCCAGGCGATGGGGATCGAGGTCGATCTCTCCTCCGGCGAGGTGCGCGCCCGCCTCGACGACAAGGCCAAGGAAGAGATCGAGCGCGTCGTGCCCACCTCCGGCGTCGAGTTCCGCGTCGCCCGCGCCGGCGCCGGCGGCGCGCTCTCCTCGCCCATCGACGTGCCCGCGACGCCGCCGTTCGCGGTGGGGCTCGCCGAGGGCGCCATCGCGCTGGCCTCCCCGCCGGAGGGAGCCTCGCAGCCGCTCTGGCCGCTCCCGGGCAAAGAGTCCGGCGACGAGGGCCTGGGTGCCGCCAGCGTCCGGCCCGCCGGCGACACCGGCTTCACCCTGGTCTTCCGCCGCAGCGGCACCATCTGGGGCGGCTTCATCGGCGCGGACCGCAAGGCGCGCGAGCTGGTCAAGGTCGAGGGCTCCAGCGGCGCGGTCGGCAAGCCTGCCAGCGCGTGGAACGGGCGCGAGGTGGCGGTGATCTTCGCCGACCGGCCCGAGGCCGCGGGGCACTACGAGATCCGCATCGGCCACGCGCCGGCCGGCAAGATCCCCACGGCGACCGCGGTGATCCCCCTCCCCCACGGCGGCCCGGGCGGGGACGCCTTCGCTCCCGAGATCGCCGGCCTCGCCGACGGGCGCTGGCTGCTGATGTGGACCGAGGGCGGCGCAGGGGCCCGCGCGGTGCGCGCCCAGACCCTCGCGCCCGACTTCCACCCGCTCGGCGACCCCATCGCGCTCTCCCCTCCCGCGGGCAACTACGGGCAGGGCGTCATCGGCGTGGTGGGCGACCGCGCCGCCACCGTGTTCCTGTCGAAGGGCTCGTCGAGCTACGAGCTGTGGGGGGCTGTTCTCCAGTGCGGCGGATGAGACTCGCGGTCCTTCTCCAGGCGGGCGTCCTCGCGGGAGGCCTCGCGGGAGGCCTCTCCAGTGCCCTGTTGACGGGGTGCGCGCAGGCGCTGCCCCACGTCGCCCAGGGGGAGGCGTACTCCACCGGGAACGCGCCCTTCGACGACTTCTTCCTCGGGGTCCGCGACGTGCGCGCCGACGCGCTCGCCGCCCACGCCGACGAGGATGCCGTCAACACCAGCCTGATCAAGGGCCTCGGCATCGAGGACAAGGCCGTCTCCACCACGGCCCTCCAGGAGGCGACCCTGCGCGCCAAGAAGCTCCAGGAAAAGGGCGTGCTGCTCCACCTCGAGATCGCCCCCGCGCCCAAGCTCTTCGCCGTCCGCGGCAAGACCGAGCTCGGGCCCGACGGCGAGGCGCTGCTCAAGGCGACCGAGGCCGCGGCCCGGTCCTCGCTGGACATCCGCAAGCGCCTCGCCGCCACCGCGGCGCGCGCCGCCGAGCTGGAGAAGCAGCGCGTCGAGCTGCGCGCCCAGGCGCCGGTGACCTTCCGCGACGAGAAGCAGGGCAAGCGCGACGAGATCATCGCCGAGCTCGACGCCGCCAAGGGCGTCCTCGCCGACGCGGGCGAGTCGGCGAGCCGATCCGCGGGGATCGCCTCGCGCTTCGTGGTCGAGCTGGTGCAGGCCGTGGAGACGGGTGCGGGCGCCATGCTCGAGCCCGGCAAGCTGCCGCGCGGGAAGAAGGCCTTCGCCGGCGCGGCCGCCGCCCCGTCGAGGCCGAGCGCACCCTCGCCCAGCACCGCCGCCGCCCCGGCGGCGGCCGGACCCGCGGCCCCGCCTCCGCCCAAGAAGAAGCCCAAGGGCGGCGACGACTTCGAGCCCTGATACGGTCCGGCCCGTGGCTCGAAGCGCCCGCTGGCTCGCCGCCGTCCTCTCGGCCGCCTCGATCGCCGTCGCCGCCGCGCCGGGCGCCGCCGCGCCGCCGGAGCCGCTCGCGGCCGCGTCCCCGTCGATCCTGCTGCTCCCCACCGCCGTCGACCAGGCCGACCTCGCGCCCCTGGCCCAGGCCCTCGACGCCCTCCTCGCCGACACCGCGCAGGATCTCGGGCTGACCGTCCTCGCCCCGCCGCTCGCCCCGCGGGCGCCTCGCGGCGAGAGCGACCTGCCCGCCCGGGCCCGCGCCGCCCGCGCGCTGGTGGTGCTCCCCACCCTGCGCTCCACCGCGAGCGGAGACGTCGAGCTGCGCCTCTCGCTCGCCGCCCCGGGGCCCTCGGCCCTGGAGGTCCGCACCGCCCTCGTCGCCCGCGCCGATCTCTCCCTGCGCGCCGTCGTCCTGCTGCGCGCCCTCGTCGCCGGCCACGACCGGGCCGCCGCCAAGCCGTTCGCCCCGGCGCCGCCGGAGCCGAAGCGCAGCCTGGCCGGCCGGGTCACCCTGATGTCCAACGCCACCGCGCTGGGCGGGCTGGTCGGCTACTCCGTGGAGCGCGCCAGCGGATCCACCGCGCCCTACCTGCTCTACCCGCTCCTGCTCGCCGGGGCTGGCATCGGCCTCGGCGCCTCCTACCTCGCCTCCGAGGAGTGGGAGGTCGGGACCGGCGACGCCTGGTACTTCGCCGCCGGCGCCTGGTGGCCGACGCTGGCCGGGCACCTCATCTTCCAGGGCCGCTTCGCCGCCACGCGCGCCGACAGCGATCGCTGGGTGTTCGGCCTCCTCGGCGGCGGCCTCGGCGCCACCATCGCCACCCTGGGCCTGGCCCTCCACACCCCCATGTCCGACGGCGACGCGGCCATCGCGCACTCGGGCGGAGGCCTCGGCCTCCTGCTCGGGGCCCTGGTCGAGGCGGGCGCCCGCGGCGACGTCCACCAGGTGCCGTTCTCGGGCCTGGGGTACGGCGCGGGCCTGGGCTGGCTCGGCGCGGCGGCGCTGGCGACGCAGCTCCACGTCGATCCGCTCCGCGTGGTCGCGGTGGACGGCGGCTTCGCCCTCGGCGGCCTCGCCGGGGCGGCGCTCGCCAGCCCGCTGCTGCTCGGCGGCGCCGGCGCGGACCGGCAGCGCGCCTGGGTCGGCGTCACGGCGGGCTCGGCGGTGGCCGGGGCGGCGGCGCTCGGAGCGCTCGGCGCCCGGCTGACCGGGCCCCGCCGGCCGGAGACGCGCAGCGCCGGGATGCCCATCTTCGGCGTGATCGGCGAGAGCCAGGCGGGGGCGAAGAGCGCGCCGATCCTCGGCCTCGGCTACGCCGGCTCGATCGAAGGGATCAGGCGGCCCTTCCCCCGCTGAGGCCCCCGCACTACGGACGCCCCGTGCGCATCCCCATCACTGAAGCCGACGCCGGCGCCCGCCTCGACAAGATCCTCGTGCAGAAGGTGCCCGGCCTCGGCCGCGCCGGCGCCAAGCGCCTCTTCGCCGAAGGGCGGGTGCGGCTGGTGTCGGGCGGCCTCGGCCGCAAGGCCTCCAAGGGCGACATCGCCACCCCGGGCGAGTCGATCGAGCTCGACCTCGAGGAGACCGCCCAGGGCTCGGCCGCCGTCCCCGACCCCGACGCGCCCCTCGACGTGTTGCTGGAGACCGCGCAGGTGGTCATCGTCAACAAGCCCGCCGGCCAGCCCACCGCCCCGCTCGACCCGGGCGAGCGCGGCACCCTCGCCAACGCGCTGCTCGCTCGCTACCCCGAGATGGCCGGCATCGGCTTCTCGCCGCGCGAGCCGGGCCTCTGCCACCGCCTCGACACCGGCACCAGCGGCGTGGTGCTGGCGGCCCGCACCGAGGCCGCCTTCAACACCCTCACCCGGGCGCTCAAGGAGGGCCGCCTCGACAAGCGCTACCTGCTGATCTGCGCCGCCGCGGACCTGCCGGAGTCGGGGATGATCGACATCCCCCTGGCCCCCCACCCCAAGGACCGCCGCCGCGTCTACGCCTGCACCCACGAGCGCGACGTCGCCCGGCTCGCCCCGCGGCCCGCGTCGACCAGCTACCAGAAGCTCCGCGAGCACGGCCGCTGGGCCCTCGTGGAGGTGAAGGCCGCCAAGGCCGCGCGCCACCAGATCCGCGCGCACTTCGCGGCCATCGATCACCCCCTGGTGGGGGACCTCCTCTACGGCGGGCCGCCGCTGCCGCTCGCCGAGGGCCAGGAGGCGGGCGAGGGATCGCGGCACGCGCTCCACGCCCACCGCATCATGTGGAAGGGGGACGCGACGGTGCCGGCGTTCGCGATCGAGTCGCCGCTGCCGGAGGATCTGGCGGCGCTGGTGCCGGAGGGCTGAGCAGCGCCCGATCGTCCCCTCGCCGCGCTACTGAACGGCCACGTTGAAAGAGCCAAGGACAGACCGCGACTGCTGATAGCCCTGCGTCGTGATCGTGAGCCCATTGACCACGAGGGTCCCCGGGAGCTCGGAGCGCACGGTCGCGTACGTCGAGGCCGTGCCCGACATCTCCTTCAGGGGCGGGAGGAGCGCTTGCGGGATCACTCCGGCCCCGGAGGCTCCGTCGAAGGCGCACGCGATGGACACCTGCTGAGAGTTCACCGGCCCGGTCGACTGGACGAGCTGGAACTGGAACTGCCCAATGGCAAAAGGCTCCCAGGTGATCGGCAGGTCGTGAGCCGTATCGACGACGACGGTTCCCCCGTCCGTCGTCGGGACGGGGGAGGTGATCACGGCGAGCCCTGGAATCGTGATGCAGACGTCGAACGGGGGGACGCCGCTCGAGCCTCCCCCCTGAAACTTCATGGTACCGCCGGTCCCCAGCGTGACGGACGAGGGGAAGTAGACCGTCGGGTATCCGGTCCCGTTGTACGTGACAGGCACGGTCGTGGAGCCCACGGACGCTACCATGGGACCGAAGTCACCCCACCCGGGGCCGGGGCTGCCGATGCCACCGATCTGGCAGACCGTCAGGTGGCACGCGCCCGCGTCTTGCGAGGCGCTGCACGTCGTCTCCGGTCCAACGCCGGGCTCGAGGAGGGGCACCTGCGCCGCCACCTCGCCGGACGGCCCGCCGAAGGCCTGCAGGAGAAGGACCCCCGCGTCGCCGGCGTACGGGGGGCCACCGCCCGCCCCGGAGCTGCACTGGGAACCGATGCCGCCGGAGCTCGAGCCGCTCGCGGTCGTCGAGCCGGAGCTCGCGGTCGTCGAGCCGGAGCTCGCGGTCGTCGAGCTGGAGGTCGTCGTCGTCGCTCCGCCGACCCCGGTGACGCCGGACGCACCGCCGGTGTCGCGCCCCAGAGAGACGCCGTTACAGGCGGCGAGGACGAGCGCGGGCAGGAGGATGAGGGAGCCAAGCAAGGGGTGGCGGCGCATAAGAGAGTCTCCTTCGAGGTCGGTACCTCGTGCTGGCTACTCGTGCCCGGGCGCGCGTCGTCTCGTTGGCGAAAGCGCGTCACGGCCCCCTTTTTTCGAAGCAGGCGGCGCGGACGCGCTCGCCGAGCGGAGAGTCGGGGCGCTCGCGCAGGAAGCGCTCCGCGTCGGCCGTGGACCGCGAGGCGACCGACGCCTGGCACGCCGCGACGATGCGGGCGGCGCTGCGCTCCTCCTCGAGCGCGGTGCCGGCGTGGCTCGCCTGGTAGTGATCGAGCACGCGCACCGCATCGGCGGGCTTGCCCGCGCGCAGCGCCTCCTGCGCTTCGCGGAGCGCGGCGATCTCCTCGTCGATCCCGCTCGCCGCCGGGGCCCGAGCCGCCTCCGCCGCGCCGCTCGCGTCGGGCGCGGACGACGGCGCGCCCGGAGCGGCCCTCGCACTGAACCGAGCGTGGGCGAAGGGATCCCCTTCCCTGGGCGCCGTCGCCTCCGCCGCGCCTCCGGCCGCGGGCGGGGGTGAAAGCGCCGAGCCCCCGTCCGGACGCTCGTGCAGCGCGGGAGCCGTCGTCGCTGCCGCCGTCCCCGGTGTGCTGCCGGCGACCGCCTCCACGCCTGCCCCGGCCCGCCCCGGCCCGCCCCGGCCGGTCGCGATCTCGATGGCGCCCTCGCCCGCGAGCACGGCGACCGCGAGCAGCGCACCCTTGATCGCCCCCCCGAGCCAGCCCGCCGAGAGCCCGGTGGGCGCGGAGGCCTGGCCCGCGATCGTGGCCGCGGCCCTGGTCGCGACCGCGCTCGAAGCGCCCGCCGCCGCGATGGCGGCGAGCGTCTTGGCGCGGATGCGCCGGCGATCGCCCTCGGTGGGCTCGTCGAGCCGGCGCGTCGCCTCGAAGAAGGTCCGACCGTCGGGGCCGAGCTCGCTCATCGCGTCCTCCACTGATCGAGCGCCCGGTGGCGAGCGACCGCTTGTTCGAAGCTCTGCCGCGCCGCGCGCAGGCGCGAGGCGACCGTGTTGACGTTCTCCCCGAGCGCGGCCGCGATGTCGCGGACGCTGAGCTCCTCGTACTCGGCGAGCACGAAGACGACGCGCTTGTCGTCGTCGAGGTCGCCCAGCACCCGCTGGAGGAGCCGCACCCCCTCGGCCCGGGTCGCTCGCTCGTGGGGCCCGTCCGCCTCGGCGATGGCGAGCGTGTCCGGGTCTTCTGGGTCGGCGATGCCCTTGCGGAGCGCCGAGCGGCGCGCGTGCTGGGCGACGCGGACCACGATCCGGTAGAGCCACGTCGTCAGCGCGGCGCGCCCCTCGAACTCGCCGAGGCGGCGGTGAACCACCAGGAAGACCTCCTGCACGGCGTCGTCGACATACGGCAGGGGCACGCCGAGGCGGCGCATGGTGCGGAAGGTGAAGTCGAAGTGCTCCGCGTAGACCTCCTCGAACGAGGGTGGCCCCGGCGGCGCTTCCCCGACGGGGGCGCGCCGTCCGGGGGCGAGCGGGTCGAGGAGGGGAGTCGATCGCATCGGTGTCCCGTGCTCGTTCCCGGGGGAGGTCGTTTCCGTCATCGAAAATCAAAAATGTGCGGTGAGCCCCAGGCCGAGCCGGAGCCCGACCACGGTGGGCCGGTAGATCGTGCCGATGTCGTCGAAAAAGAACGGAGGGCGCGCGAAGGGGATCACCCCCATGACCCGGAGCTCGGCCGCCAGGGGGCCGGCGAGGGGCACGTCGACGAGCCCCCCGCCGAGGAGGGCGCCCCAGCGCGCCGATCCGCTCTCGGGGAAGGTCACCCCGAAGCCCATGGCCAGCACGACGTCGAGCTCGGCGCCGAGGCAGAGCCCGGCGCTGGCGCGCCACGCGGTCACCATCGATCGGCAGGCGACCAGGGCGGCGGCCACCAGGGTGAACTCGCCGCCGGCCGCGGGGAGCGTCGCGAGCCGCCCGGTCCGCGTCGGGAAGTAGGTGATGTCGGTGTTGAATCGGTACGGCCCGACGAGCAGCCCGCCGCCCGCGCCCACGCCCAGCGCGGGCCCCGGCAAGGTCCCCACGTCGGCGACGGCCGTCACGGCGACCGCGAGCTCTGGCAGCGGCCCGCGCGACGGCGCCGCGGGCAAGGGCGTCACCGGCTCGGGCACCGGCGACGCGGCGGGCAGGGCTGGAGCGGTCGGGGGTGCCGCGACCGGCGGCGGCTCGACGCGCGGGAGCGGCGCGATCGGCTCGGGTCTCTTCAGCGCCGCCGAGGGATCGATCATCAGCGCGAGGATGAGCGCCGTCGCGTCGGCGAGCTGCTCGCAGGTGTCGGCCGCGACCGTCCTCTTGCCCACGCGAGCGCCCGCCCGGGTCTCCAGGAGCAGCCGCCACGATCCCGGGTGGGTGACCTCGGCGCGCGCGACGATCAGATCCTTGGCGGGAGAGCCTCGCACCAGCGCATCGACCGCGGCGACCACGGCGTCTCCGCTCGGGCAGCTCGGATCGGCGGTCCAGAGCAGCTCCACGCGAGGAGGCTCTTGCGCCCGCGCCCGCCCGCTCGCCAGCCACATGGGCGCCGCCGCGCCGAGCCCGGCCATGGCGAGCAGCACGGCGCGCGACCCCTTCATGGCGCGCCCGGCCTGGGCGCGCGGCCCTTGCAGGGGTGACCTGCCGCCACCCGGGGACGAGCCCTCGCCCTGGGGTGACGACCCGCCGCCGCAGGCGGACGGGCAAGCACCGTACGTGGACCGGCGCACGACGCCCATGCCCCGCCCCCCGAGGTCGCTCTCAGAGCGCTCTCAGAGCCGGTACGCGAAGAACGCTTGCGCGAGGAGCCCGAAGTCGGTGTTGGTCGCCGTGTAGCTGTTTCCGTTCCCGTCCGTGCCGGAGGAGGCGAGGACCGACGGCCCGAACTTGAGGTTCATGCCGACCGCGATGTGATCATCGACGTGGTACTCGAAGCCGGGGCCGAAGAGGAAGGGGAGGCCGCCGTACACGCCGTTGGTGAAGTTGATGTAGAACGGCGCGTCGAAGCCGAAGGAGAGCGTCGCCTCCCGGGTGATGTGGATGCCGAAGGTGAGCCCGAAGGGGATCCATAGCCCGAAAGCCAGATCGTTGTTGCTCGCACAGACGTTGTTGACGCACCGGCTGGTGCCGAACGAGTCGAACTTGAGGCCCGGATCGAAGTGGAACTGGAAGCTGAACTTTTCGCGGTGCACCGGGGTGATCCGGATCGGGACGCTCATGCCGAGGCCGAGCAGGGTGCGGGTCCGGTACTCGAAGCCGTAGATGGGCGCCGAGAAGCGGAAGCCGATGTCGACCTTGTCGCTCATCCCGTGCTGGAAACCAACGCTGAGGTCCGGCCAGCCCACCTCCCCGTAGAGAGCGTTGTCGCCGGGACGCAGCACGTCGCCCGAGTGGAGACCCCAGTCCGCCCGCGCCTCGCTACCGACGGCGAACGCGGCGAGCGCGAACATCGATGCCCAGATCGTCTTGCGCATGCATCCTCGTTACCACGAAAGCGCGGGAGATTGCGACGATCCCCGCCCGTTGCGGTCGTGCTCACCGGCGGCGCTCAGGCGGCGCGGCGGGTCTCTCCCGAGGCCAATTTTCCGGCGCGGGCGGAGGGTGCGGTGCTCACGGCGCGCACCAGGCGCGCCACCAGGCCCGCGGTCATCCGCGCGGTGGGCAGGCGCGGGGAGAACACGATCACGCGCTCGCCGGACTTGCGACCGCGCGTCGATCGACCGTGGCGGGCGAAGGCCTCGATGGCCGCCTCGCAGGCGGATCCGCGGGTGACCCGGAGGAGCACCTCGGGGAGCGCCAGCGCGCCGCCGGCGCCGGGGAGATAGACGACGCCGATCTCGATGGCGCCGAAGCCCGCGGGCGTGGTGCGGGGCGCCACCGCGAGGCGGAGCTCGTCGGCGCGGTCGCTGCCCTCGGGCACGCGGATGCGGCCGACCAGGCGGATGTCCTCCTTCGGGAAGGCGCGGCGGACGCGCTTGCCGACGGCGCGGAGGAAGCCGGCGGGCGCGGTCGCCGGGTCCGGCGGCAGCTCGGCGAGGCGGCCGGTGCAGAAGATCGCGAGGAGCGCGGTGGCGTCGAAGGCGAGCAGCTCGGCGCGGTACGGAGAGGTGTCGAAGAGCCACGCGACGAGCGCCGCGACGCCGCCGAGGAGCAGGAGCAGCAGGGCCTTGCCGGCGCGGGTGGAGACGTCGAGGTAGGCGCCCCGCAGGCGCGGCGGCGCCGCGAGCGCGGTGGCCTCGGCGACGGGGAGCCAGCGGCCCGGGGCGCGAAGCGGCGAGCGCTGCCAGCGGGGCGTGCGGTGCGCCGCGAGGAGGACCGCGGCCAGCACCAGGAGGGCGCCGAGCGTGGCGCGCATCAGGATCATCTCGACGAAGAGGCCGCCCACCAGCGCGCCCCCGGCGAGGACCGCGCGGACCGCCACCGGCATCGGCAGGAGGGGGCTGGCCGCGGATCCGGCGGCGCGGGCAAGGCGCGCCGCCTCTGCCGACTTGAAGGCGACGAGGAGGCTGTAGGCGAGGAAGAGCGCGAAGGCGCCGGCGGCGAGCAGGGTGCGCTGCGCGGAGTCGGCGAAGGGGATGGCCGCCCCGCCCGGCCGCGCCGGCGCGGCGAGGGGCGGCCGCAGCGCGTGGAGGTCGGCGAGGATGCTCCAGGTGATCGCCTCGCCCTTGGGCGCGTAGGGGCGGAGCAGCTCGATCTGGTCGCGCGCGGTGCCGCGGCGCACGGTGGAGAGCACCAGCGGAGGGCGCGCGGCGTCCGGGCCGGCGGCGGGATCGACGCCCTCGTCGGCGCGCGGGGGGGTCGGCGCGGCGGGCAGATCGAAGGTCACCCGCGCCGAGTCGAAGCCGTCCTCCCACACCGGGCTCTGCCACTCGACGCGCGCCAGCGCGCCCCCCGGCGGGACGCGCGCGGCGAGGTGGGTCCCGTAGCGCACGAAGAGCACGTAGACCCCGCGCCCCAGGCCCTTGTCGCGGTCGAAGCGCACCCGCAGCACGGTGGGCGCCTTCGAGCCGTCGGGCCGCGGCTTGCTCTCCAGGGGCAGGCGCTCGGCGGGGGCGGCGACGGCGGAGGCCAGCGAGCCACGGGCCGCCTCGCGCTGGGGCACCACGTAGCCCTCGGAGTCGGGGACGGCGTCGGGGTCGACGCCGCGCAGGTCGAAGGACCGGAGCGGGCCGCCGGCGATCTTGAGGGTGATCTTGTGCTCGACGCGGGCCTCGCCGCTCTTCTCGAGGGCCACGCGGACGTCGTCGGCCTCGACGTGGACGTCCACCCACGCCAGCGCCGAGCGCACCGGCGCGACGAGGATCAGGAGGGCAACGAGCACCGCCCCGAGGCGGGCGCGAAGGGACATGGCCGAGACCTCTCACGGTCCGGCGAAGGGGGCCAAGTCCTGCGGGGGGACGTGCCCTTGTTGGGCGGCATCGGTGAGGATCCAGGATCGAGGGACCAAGAGGAGGAAGGGCCGAGGGACCAAGAGGAGGAAGGGCTCACGCAAAGACCGCAAAGACGCAAAGACGTTGGTGAGATCATCGGTGAGGATCCGGATCCGTCCCAGTGGAAGCGAGCAGAGCGGCAGAAGGACAGAGCGTGAGCACGCCTGGCAACAAAGACTCTGCTCGAATGTTGAAATGCTTCATCTGGCCACATCGATCGAGACCGACAAGACGTCTTTGCGTCTTTGCGGTCTTTGCGTGAGCCCTTCTCCTTCTTCTTCGCTGGCCATGTCGAAACTCGACGGACATCCGGCGGTGGATGGAGCCACCCTCGGACGCCGTGACCCGAACGAGCTCGCGAGGACCATCGTGGATGGCCTCGGGGACGCGGGAGCGTCCGTCATGGGCCATCCGGCGCCCGGCTCCTCGAAGACGGCGTCCGGCTGTCGCCTTCCAGCGTCCGGCTGTCGCCTTCAAGCGTCCGGCAGGCGCCTTCAAGCGTCCGGCAGGCGCCTTCCAGCGTCCGGCAGGCGCCTTCCAGCGTCCGGCAGGCGCCTTCCAGCGTCCGGCAGGCGCCTTCCA
>Ga0302267_10002299_pt1 | contig 23297 bp, 18 predicted proteins | sample III_Bog_E1_3_FD_194555 | JGI IMG/M metagenome (GOLD analysis project Ga0302267, IMG submission 194555) | Peat permafrost microbial communities from Stordalen Mire near Abisko, Sweden - III_Bog_E1_3 | ecosystem: Environmental > Terrestrial > Soil > Wetlands > Peat | place: Sweden: Abisko...
TGGAAACTGGATGTGGCCGATCCACGAGTCAGTGCCGTTCTTCACTTCGATGTTCCAATACGTGAGCGCTTCATCCGCCGGACAGCGAACGGTCACGCGCGCATCCACCGGCAAGTCGCCGATTCCAGAAAACTCGATGGTAAGATTCTGCTCCAGATTCGAGCCTTCCCGATGAACCGAAACGTGCTTGGCCTGGGAGGAGTTGACTGTGGTGAACTCGCGGCGCTCGTTCACCAGCTCGATCTTGAACAGCGGCAGGTTCGCGTGGTTCGGGATCAGCAAATCCCGATCGACGCCATACGTGGACTGGAACGATGCAATGGAGCCGGTCTTTGCGTCGATCAACAGCCGATATCCGGAATGGATGACGGCTACCGGGGCTGGAGCGGCGATCTCGCCCGAAGCGGCAATGCGCGTGTTTTGTGCCTCGGCGGTCTCCGCAGCCCCCGCAGCCAGCATCCCCGCTCCGGCCAGGGGAATGCAGGAAGTCGCTGTGGTCGATGCCAGGGCAGACAGGATCGTTCTGCGGGAAAGCTTTCTTGGTTCCGTCATCTCTAATCCTCTTCTTGCTGTCGAATTATGGCGCCGCCCAGCATGCGCATGCCACAAAGATTCAATTGCAATCTAATGGGGAGCTTTTGGATCCCCGCAACAAACCTTAAGAGGCCGCTCCGACCACTGTCAATATCAAAATGTCCGATGGTCTGATGTGTCCGCCGGCCGATCCGGGGAGGGCCGTATGGTCGCGGAATCTGCCGAATCCGCATGACCGAACAGTGCCACGCGCTGGGCGGCACAGACCCTTAGACACTCGGAATCAAATCCTTAAAGGGGAGCGGATGGACGTGGTAGGCGAGGCGGGGATCGAACCCACAACCCCCGGCCTAGAAGGCCTATCCCGGCCATTACCACCCCATATACCGCTTTGCCCTAGCGTACTCTAATTACACGATTTAGAGCGCAATTTGGTGAGCCCCGTTTACCCTGCATTACCCTCTATTTGCATTCAGGGTCCCCCCAAAATCCCCCACAGTAGACTCCCGTGAATTCATGATTCGATTTGAGGTGCGTACGCGCGGCCGCCGCTTCGGCCTGTTCAACGCGATGTTTGGCATTGGCTTTATCATTGGTCCGGTTCTCGGCGGACTGCTGGGCGACTACTGGCTGCGCCTCCCTTTCGTTGCCGCGGCCGTGCTGAACGCATGCAATTTTCTGCTTGCGTTATTCATCCTTCCGGAGTCGCACGCGCCGACGCAAAAGACGAAGATTGATCTCGCGGCGCTCAACCCACTTCGGCCGCTCGGCTGGGTCTTCTCGATGAAACGGGTCTTGCCGATTGTCTTCTTGTTTTTCATCTTTAGCGAGGCCGGAGAGGCTTATGGCACTTGCTGGGCACTGTGGGGCTTCGACGTGTTCCACTAGAATGGCCTGTGGATCGGCCTTTCGCTGGGTGCGTTCGGGGTCTGTCAAACAGTGGCACAGATATTTTTGCCGGGGCGGGCGACCAAACTGCTTGGCGAACGTTGAGCGATTCTCGTCGGAGTCGCCTGCTCAGCGGTCGCTCTTGTCGTCCTGGCCTTCGCTACCAAGGGTTGGATCGTTTTCGCCATCATCCCCATCTTCGCGCTCACAGATCTCGGCACTCCGGCACTTCAGGCACTTTCGACCCGAAAGGTTGAGGCAGCCTGTCAAGGCCAATTCCAGGGCGTACTGGCATCGGCTGTAAGCCCGGCATCCATCGTGGCTCCCCTTGCTTTCTCGACCTTCTACTTTGTTGTTCAGAAGCAGTGGCCTGGCGCTATTTGGCTCTCAGTGGTCCTGATTTATGGGATTGCGGTCCCGCTGGTTTTTCTCGGCACCAGGACCGTTCGCCCAACGCAAGCGGCGAGCGTAATGTAAATCTCGCTGAAACGTCAACTGTTGCCAACGGGCGCTCATTGAGAATCATTTACATGCGATTCTGTCTAGCCGTAACGCGGAAGGCGAAGTTGGTGCGTGGGATGACTTGATCTTGCTTAACCATGAGCCAGATTCTGTTTCCAATTCCGAGATCACTCATTTGTACGTGGCGAAGGATTTTGGCCCCGAAGATGTTCGTCAAGCTCGACGCGCGATTACAGCAGAAGGATTGCCCGATAGTTGGAGGACCTATTTTCAGGAAAAGCTTGATCGATTCAACGTGCAGGCTGCAACGTAATACTCAACCGGAATGACGGACAGTCTCTTGAAGAGGAAAACTTCGGACCGCTTCGGGAGATTCTCGGAAGTTTCCCAACCCAACTCCTACCAATCGAAAGAGCCTCCCCGGCCCGAGATCGATACGATCACGCAGGGAAAGTGCAATCGACGCCAACTCCTCGTAGGATGTTGGAGGCGCCGGAGGCGTGAAGCTGCGCGTATGTATGTTGAACTCTTTCGTCTTCAGTTTCAGCACTACGGTTCGTGCGATGCGCGACTCCCGGCGCGATGCCAGCCAGACCTTCTCGGCAAGGAGACGAATGAGATCTTCGGTCTGGGATAACGGAATGTCCTGCTCGAAGGTGTCCTCGGCCGAGATGGACTTCGTCGGCCTGTCCGGCGTTACCGGACTCTGGTCAATGCCGCGTGCGAGTTCGTAGAGACGAGCACCATAGCGCCCAAACTGCACTTCGAGCGTACGCAGCTCAAACGACCGCAAATCCCCTACCGTCTCAATTCCAATTTGCTTAAGGTGCGCTTCGGTCACTTTGCCGACTCCTGGAATGCGACCAACGCGCAGCGGTGGCAGAAATGTGTCGATGTCTTTCGGCTGAATGACGAAGAGTCCGTCGGGCTTACGCCAGTCGGAAGCTATCTTTGCCAGGAACTTGTTCGGAGCGACACCCGCCGATGCAGCGAGAGAAAGCTCGTCACGAATCTGCCGGCGGATCGCTATGGCGACTTTCGTTGCGGTTGGCAGGCCGGTCTTGTTCTCTGTAACGTCGAGGTAAGCTTCGTCGAGCGACAGAGGTTCTATGACGTCCGAATGACGACTGAAGATTTCCCGGATTGCAAGGGATACGGCCTTGTAGCGAGTAAAGTCAGGCGGAACGAAGACGGCTTGCGGGCAAAGTCGCTCTGCGGTCACGGCTGGCATCGCCGAGCGCACGCCGAACTTCCGCGCCTCGTACGAAGCCGCGCAAACAACGGACCGCCTCCCTTTCCAGGCGACAACCACGGGCTTGCCGCGTAGTGCCGGGTCATCCCGCTGTTCGACAGACGCATAGAACGCGTCCATATCCACATGGACGATCTTGCGAAGTGCCGCGGGTTCAGTCGCTAACAGCTCGCCGGCCATGGGGTTGATTATAAGCGAAGATAGGGCGAACATAGAGAAGTATTCGGCGGAGGGCAAATACGTGAAGCGCTCAGGGACAGCCGACCTTCCGCTCCATGGCGGCCACGTACCTCCGTGGCTAGCTAACCGCATGACCGAGCTCGGCACAGCTATCTCCGAGCACATTCTCCTGGAATACGGTGCGAGCGAGTTTCTCACTCGGCTGAGCGATCCTTTCTGGTTCCAGGCGTTCGGTGCGGTCATGGGAATGGATTGGCATTCATCCGGAATTACGACCTCGGTATTGGGAGCACTAAAGCGCGGCCTCAACCCGCGTTTTAGTGAATTGGGATTGATGGTGTGCGGCGGACGCGGCCGACACTCGATCCGTACGCCGGACGAACTTCGGTCCTTTGGTATGAAGACAGGTCTTGATGGAGATGCACTGGCGCGAACCAGCAGGCTCACTGCTCGGATCGACAACAACGCTGTCGCGGACGGATTTCAACTCTATCTGCATTCATTCGTCATCACGAAATCGGGCGAGTGGGCGGTTGTCCAGCAGGGCATGAACGCCCAGGATCACTCAGCCAGGCGGTACCATTGGCATTCTCCAAACGTGCGAGACTTCGTTTCCAACCCGCATGATGCAATCGTTGGCGAGCCGCAGGGCGAGATTCTCAATCTCGTCGATTCGCGGGCAGCGAAAGCCCAGCAGGCGCTGCTTGCTATCGCAAAGGAGCCCGTCCAATCTTCGCTCAATGACGCGCGCAAATTGGTGATGCCCGCCCATCACGATGTTCGGGCGAAGGATGTGGACCTGAAGCGCCTTGGGGCCGTGCTGGCAGTCGCGCATGAACAGGAGCTTCGCGATTTCGCTTCGTTGCTTCTACTGGAAGGTCTCGGGCCGCGAACCCTGCAATCGCTTGCGTTGATCGCCGAGGTGGTTCACGGCGCGCCGAGCCGGTTCGCAGATCCTGCGCGTTTTTCCTTCGCACATGGGGGCAAGGACGGACACCCATTTCCCGTACCGCTGAAGACCTACGACGAATCGTTGGCGGTGCTCAGGCGTTCGCTGGAAGCTGCCCGAGTCGGCCGCCTGGAGAAGCTCCATGGCTTCGAGCGACTCGATCGCCTGACCCGAGGCGTGGAGCAAGCACGAGATCCTCTAGCGGACTTCGATGCCGCATTAAAACATGAGTGGCAGATATCGCCTTCGGTTGGCGGTAGAACCGTCCTGGGTTCTAAGCGTCGGCCCAAGAGCAAGGCGGACCCCATCCAACAGACACTGTTTTGAATTCGACGGCTCCCTTTAGAGCGGGATTGCTGTTCGTGGGTCACAGTTGCCAACCACCTAAGATACTGTTTGCAAATGAAGAATAAATCTCGCTTTACATAAGAAATGTTACCGCAACTACTGGTCTCATTTGCTACACCACATAGGCAGGAAAAGCACACCGATAACAGCCCTGACCCGCAGGAGGAAACGGGTCCTCATCGAAGTTTCGACCTGCACCGCTCATAGCCGCGGCGATGACCTTTTTCACTTGGTTCTTGGCCTGACGTGCGGGCAAACTGCCGTCGAGGCTACCAGGAGAAAGAATTGAACTGAGTTGTTCGCTTGACATCGGCCCTTGGCTTCGCGCCATCGCCTCGACAAAACGGAAAGGGTGAAAGTCCGGTTGAAGCCCTGTCAACTCGACATCGTCGATCCAAATTTTCTTCAGACGTGTGTCAACCACAAGCCGCGCGCCGTCGGGACAACAATAAATAGCCGGAGTGCTTTCAGCGAGACTGGATGCATTTATCGCGCCGCGTATAACATCCTTCTTCGTCGGTAGAGCAGAATCGATTGAGACGATTGCGAGCTCAGATTTGTAGATTTCGCATGCCTGTATCAACAAGACGGAGGGTACCCCGCCAGAGTGAGCACGCATGTGATCGCCAACTCCTGTTGCAGGCTGGCGCAAGGCATAGACCATATGAATTTTGTGAACACCCAGCTCAAGAAAGCCCAGGTCGAGGGTTTCGCTCCCGTCCCACACGCTACCGCCGTTAAAGATCCCAAGCCTGGAGCGAAGGTACAACCGTAGTTTTTCCGGCATGAGTTCGAAACCGTCGAGATCGGTCGCGCTCAGTGTGCGGGAAGGAATCTCGCCTGCTTGGCTCACGCCATAATATTCACCCTCCGACAAAGGGTGAGCTGACAGAACGCGGCCTGCGGCCGTATTTTCGGCGGCGGCAACGGATTCGAGCCGGGTAGGGTTCAAAACACCGTTTTGTATCAACTCATCTGTATCCTTGCCCAGCAGAGTTCGCCAAACCGCAATCGGATGCCTCCACGGATATAGCAACCAAAAACTCACTGTGGAAGCCGGCGGGGCGGCGTTGTAGATACCTACAGCCTTCAGCAGTGTTTCAATCAAATGTTCGTGTGATTTCTGGCTGACCTCGATGCGGCTTGGGATGCGAATGTTGACGGTGACCGGGCGCGTGCTTTTCCCGATCACTTCTACCTTCAGCTTCGCTTGCAAGAGTCTGCCTTCCGTCAATGTCAGATTGAGCTCCTCTATGCTTCGAAAACAGTCGTTTGATCTGAAAAACAGAAGATTCCGGTCACCACGTTCCCATAAGCATTCCGTCATCCATACACGCCCTACGCAAAGGAGGTTATGGTTCTCTAGAGCTGATCGACCGCACTGCGTAATCACGTCAAGGCTGCACACGGAGTTTCCATCGAAGAATGCTTGGTCACCGAACAAGACCGCTCCAAGCGCCCTGCGGTAGAAATTGACCATAGAAGTTGCGCGTGCCGCGATGCGTAGACGGCCAACCGACGCCTCGTAACGAAGAATATCGGCATGCACTGGTCGATACTGGATGGTTGCTCTAGCCGCCTGCCCAGCTACTACCGCGAGGGGCTTTCGGGTGTGGTGACTGCGTAGCACGTTAAACACAAATACGCCGTCGTCCTCAAAGGCCTGCACATGAACGTGCTCGCCAAGGTCGGACTTCTTGCAATGTTCTAAAACGTGCTCGCGAAGGGCGTCTATCTTGGCGGAGAGGTTTGCAAAACTCCTTGCGTCCTTCCCGAGAAAATCGTTGTAGCGCTTTTGATCCCCACCTTCCTGTATTTGAATTTGTGCACGGGCAAACACATCAACAAGCGCAGCGTCTTTCCGCTGCGCCAAGTAGAAGCGCAAGGAAAATTCCCTCTCGCCGGAGTTTTGCGAGATCGTGTCGAGAGGAATATGGCGATCATTCATCGCTGCCACAATTGCGTCGCGGCCGGCGTCAGAACCTAGCTCATTAAGGGTTTCAAGGGCATGCAGGAGTTCGTCAGTGAGAGGATCTTTCCGGAGCGCTTCGACGATGTCCGCGTGTCCAATGGAACCCTTTTTCTCAGCGAGCGACAGCGGCCATCCCGTGGCTTCGAACACCTCCGTCCAAACATCCACCGTGACTTCTTCTATCGCTGCTACGTCAAGAAATGCGAGCGGAAGTGTCATCTCTAGCTCTTGCCTCCGTCTGGCTGGAAATCATCATCTATGCCGTCTCCAGCTCCCCTCTTCAGTGTGTCTTGCTGTTCGCTTAAGGGCAAGCAAATCCTACAGCGGCTCCCCTTGGGCAGGCTATTCCTGCGGACTGTGCCCGATTCGAAATCGAAAGCCAACCGTAATGGCGGGTCGTCAACGCCAGAGAACCTTGTTACCAGCCGAAGCAATTCGACGACTGCGGCTCCGCCAACAGTCGTATTGAAGGAAATTACGCTTGGTTGCGGAACTTCAGCTCCGGCTATGTACCCGTCGGCAACTTCGCGGGCACGGTCGCTTTCCGACAACGACTCTATCCGAATTCGATCTGGGTTTATGTGACCCCAGCAAGCCAGGCAGGGGCGGTCAGGACCGACGATAACGACCCGCCCTGCTCCGTAGGTTATGCGACCGTCTACATCGACGCGAAATGCGCTTCCCATGTCGATCAGGGGGATGGCCTTTTCGTAGGACAACCTGTTTAGCAAGGCACGAGGCAGGTGTTTGTCCACGCAGGACAGTACGACATCACACCCCTCAAGGTCCTCAACCGCTACGTCATTTCCTAGATGCCCCCGGAAGGATACGACTTCGGTTTCCAAGCCCAATTGCGCAGCGTAGCGGGCCGCGACATCGACTTTCCATGTCCGCCCTGCATCGTGCACGGTAGCGCCCAGGATGCGGCTAACATTCGTCGGCTCGACAAGGTCTCCGTCGACGACCGTGATTCGCCTTATACCAAGGTGAGCAAGCTGGCAAAACACCACGGAACCTGTTCCGCCCAGGCCGACAACGCCGACGTGGAGGTTGCGAAGTATAGTTTGACCGGCGTCACCAAGCGCGAGGCCCTGTCTTGAAAACCAGCTCGGTTCACCCGGTTGTCCTTCAACCGGGGCGGCGCTCTTCAACATTCTCCCGACCAACCGCAATTCAAGCGGAAACGGCCCTCCTTCGTCCGTCCATACCCGTCCGATGGCATTCCCCGTATCGCCTGCAATGACCATTGAGCCATGCGGTCCCAGCATTTGATTGAGGAGCGAAGGCATCAATCGAGCATCCCCGGCATTGTCAGCCTCCGAAAACCACGCATGCGTCGTGCCGGGATGCGTGTGAACCGTGATCACCGAAAGACCACCGTCACGGGCGGGTCTTGTGATGCGGTTTAGCATCACGGGATCAAGCCGAATCTGATCGCCCCGTCGAATCATATAGCCCTCTTCGGGTATCTCGATCAAGTCACGTACGAGTAGCACCTTGCCGCCCCTGAGCCGTTCGGCCAAGATCACGCCTGCCGTCTCCACGTCACTTCGCGAGCGAAGCCCGTCGATAAAGGCCTGCCATTTCAATTCCATTGCGCGTAGTTTCATAACGACCTCAATTCATTCGGAGAAAGCGGGAGTAGATGCAGCGCATGAAGTCACGGAATTCACTGACGCCCGGCTTCCATGCGCCCGGAGCTAAGTGCCAAGAGAACCGCTGCCATTCTTTGCCGAGCAAGCGCTCGGGCGAGGTCGCCTTCGGAACAATCCCGTTCGGGCCACACACCGCGGGATGAACCCAGAACATGTCCGGTGCGGCATCCGGGAATCCCGGCGGCAGCTTCACGAGGAGATCAACCCGATTTGGTGCAAAACCCACCGGCAGTTCGTAGCTCGAGATGACCACAAACACCCAGCCACCCGGCTCTGAATGCATCGTGGCACGGTTCGGAGCTAGACCCGCTTCCTCCAGAAGTGCAGCCCCCAAACCGTAATCGGCTGGGGGCTGGCTGTGGAAGTGTTCGCCATCTTTCAGAGTGATCTTGGCGTGGTTGGGAATAACCTCGTCTTCTCCGGGCCGCTGGAGAAAGAGAACGTCGCCGAGCGGGATGCCAGCCAGCTGCTTCAGCTGCTCGCCCGTTTGGACGTAGTGCTCCAGCTCGAACTTTTTCTTGTTGATGAAGATGTAAACGCGATGGTGCTCGTGATGATGATGCGGGTGTTGTTCTGAGTGCATGGCACCCTCCTTGATTTGGTGGAATGGACCGGACTCTCCGGCTCACAATCCAAACTTTAGGGGAGCATCGACGCGAAGTCAGTTGGCGCGTTGTTACCAGCCTGGGCCTCAACAGCTAACGCGGAGCTAACAGGACGGCGTGCATCATCCCCCCTGGCAAGAATGCGAGGACCGCTCGTTAATCGGTATTGACAAGTTGGCATGGCGACCGGAGTTCCGGTCTGCAAAGGCTCAGGGTGAACTCACAATTGCAGGTTGTAGCCATCCGCGGAACTCTCCGGGTTGTGCCCTCTTCGCACCCTTGAATAGCGGGCTTCGTTATTAAAGTAAATCTATATATGTTTTAATAGTAGGGGAACGGATGAAAACATGGATAAACGGCCCAATACCGCCCCCCGAAGCCGTCATGTGGCTTCAACTCTCTCCGGTGAGAGGGTCCGGGCCTTCGTTCCACCGCCCCTGCCCCCCAATCCGCAGACACTCGATCTGGCATCGCTTCAAGCCATCCTTGCTGAGGCGAACCAGGCCATCGGCCGGCTGGATGGCACGACATCCTCTCTCCCTGACCTCAAGCTCTTCCTCTATTCCTACGTCCGAAAGGAGGCCGTCCTCTCGTCTCAGATCGAGGGAACGCAATCTTCGCTCTCCGATCTGTTGCTTTACGAGTGCGTATTCCGGTCGATGTGGGCAGGCAATTCCGCTCGATGTGGGCACCTGATTCTGTTTGATGTGGGCAGAGATTCCGTCGTGATGTGGGCAGCTTTTGTTGTTTTGCCGTAATCGGTGCCCACATGGCGTAATCGCTGCCCACATCGAACGGAACGGCAGCCCCCGATGAAACGTAGAGGTGTCTGTGGGTCGGGTACGGAGCGGGCGACGTTGGTAATCCCAGGCAGATGTTTTCCTGAAATCAAAGGAGAACATGTTGCCCGAAAGTCGGTTACCAATGGAATGTGCCCGGCCTCGTTATGTGGCCGGGCATGTAGGACGCCTCTGATTTCAAGGGGACCGCGCCCTTTGAGAACACATAACGTCACAGCGACTTGAGCCAGTCCAGCAACGAAGCGTCAGTGTGCCAACGAGGCTTCCGTGGAATTCTGCCGTCTGGGCTCGTTGATAGAGTGCATGTTTCCAATGCAGCCCTCTTTGTACGAAGCGTGATCTCGGCGTACCGGTTGGTAGTTTCCAGGCTCGCATGACCCAGCCAAGCGCGAATGACGTTTACTTCGACACCGGCTTCCAGAAGATGAACGGCAGTGCTGTGCCTCCATACATGAGGAGAAATCGGTTTTAACCGGCCATCTGATCGCTTCTTGATGATCTGCGTGGTACACCTTCGAATGATCTTGTAAATTCCGAATCGTGTCAGGGCTGCACCGGTCGCATTGGTAAAAACTGGCCTGTCTGGTGTGTCGGTTGCGGCACCCTCAGTTAGTAGTTCATGCAGAAGGGTGGAAGTCTCTTCCCAGAGCGGGCAGACTCGCCATTTATCTCCCTTGCCGTGCAGATGTACGCGTGGATTTGGATTGAACTGCACGTTGTTTGCGCGCACGTCAGCTGCTTCTTGTACGCGTGCTCCCGTGTTGTAAAGGAAGACCAGCAGAGTTCGATCACGCAACGCATGACGCCCACTCGTCGGCAGTCTGGAAAGCGTGGTCTCGATCTCATCGCGCTCCATGAAGATGGTTTCGGGCGGAGCGGTTCGCTTTCGTGGAATACTGGCTATTCTCCGGGCCTGCTCCATTCGTTCCGGGCACTGTTGGCCGACATATGCGAAGAATGTGCGGATGACCGCCAATCGCTGATTGCGTGACTGAATCGCATTGCTTCGGCCTTCTTCGAGTGAATTCAGAAACTGATACACAATGCCAGTGTCAAAATCATCGAGGCTCAGTTGGATGACCTTTTTCTTGCGGTTTGCGGCAGAAAACTGAAGCAGTAGGCGCATCGCATCTGCGTAGCTTGTAATCGTGTTTGGGCGGAGCCCCTTTTGTAACCGAAGGTGGTTATCGAAGAACGACGTCAGCATAGAACCCAAAGTGCTGGAACTCACCGGACACTCTCCTTCCGACTTCCTTCCGCAAATTGACCGAAACGCTGGCTTGCGCATTCCAGCAGTTCTGTGGTGATGGTCAGGTAAACGGCCGTGGAAGATGGGCTCACATGGCCGAGAAACGTGGAAAGATCGAGCAGACGCGTCATAGGATCAACACCCTCGCGATACCATCGGAGCAGCGTCCCTACGGCAAACGAATGACGAAGGCAGTGCAGGTGTGGTGATGCTACGCCAGGTTGAACGGTGAGTTGAAGCTCCGGCACTATTCTGCGAAACGTAGAACTGATCGTATTTGTTCCGATTGGTGTCCTCTTCCGCTTGTTGAAGGAGAATACTGGACTGTCAACCGGGACAGGGCCAAAACGCGATTCCTCGCACTTCAGGAAACCTGCGATAGTGCTGGCCATCTTCGGACCAAAAGGAACCAAGCGATCTTTTCCGAACTTCGTCTGCCGAATAACCATGAGTTGCTTGTCAAGATCGACGTCATGGCGGCGCAAGCGTGATACTTCTCCAACGCGAAGTCCCAGCCCATACAGGATTGCGAAAATGACCCTGTACGTTTCTCCTCGGTTCTGCGCTCGTGAATTGCTCGGCAACTGTAAGGCCGCATCGAGAAGACTACGTGCTTGCTCCGGATTGAAAAGGAACGGTCGGCGTGTCGAGGTGGCACGTCGCATTTTGCAACGGAAGGGAGAGTCGTGCAGAACTTCATGCACCACCATCCAATCAAACAGCCTTCGCATCATTCCAATGAGTTGGTTGTGGCTGCGAGGAGTATGACGTGGGCGACAGGTAACGAACTCTTCGAGATGAGACGGCGTGATCAGGTCAATCTTCGCAACCCCATGTGCCAGGAGGTAGCCGTCAAGCAGGTGAAGCATTGGTTCTGTCTTGGCCAACTGCTTGCCCAGCGAGCGCTTGTGCGCCAGATACATGTCGATGCTTTCAGCCAGTGGTCCTCTCGTTGCGTTCTTCATAGGACCTCCTCGCCGTTTCCGAGGGCTACCCTGCGAAGGGCCTCGACATTAACCTTTGCGTAGATCTTGGTGGCATCTGGAGTACGGTGCCCGACAAAGTCTCCGATCGTCTTGAGCGAGAATCCGGAATCGACTAGTCGCTGAACGCAAGTGTGCCGCAACGTATGGGACCCCGGACGATGTACATTGATACCGGCTCTGCGAATGTGGCACTTGGCCTGTGCCGAAACAGCCACGCGTGATATTGGGATGTACGGCGCGTGAACCGCCATAAACACCGCTCGCTCGCTTGTCGCCGGACGTCCTTGTCTCAAATACTCGAGGATCGCTTCTCCCACTGCTGGCGTCAAGGGATACGCTGTCGAATGTCCGGCTTTGCGCCCGCGGACATGAATACAGTCACGTTTCCAGTCTATGTCGTCCAAGGTTAGTGCAGCGACCTCACGAGAACGCAGACCATATGTGACAAGGAGCAAGAGAATGGCATAGTCGCGCTTGCCGACGGTGCTTCGACGGTCAACTTTCACCAACATCTGCTCGACTTCGTGCCATGTAATCGAGCGTGGCAGGTTCGAGAATCGATATCGACGTGGCGATTCAATTGTCTTGGCCAAGTCGCATCCCATCAAACCCTCGGCATAGAGATAGCGAAAGAAACCTTTCAGAATGCTGCACAGGCTCTGTACTGAGCGCGCATCGCGAGTATCGCCACTCTTAGTGATGAAGGCCATGATGACCGCTGGAGACAGGGTGGGTAACGATGGTCGGCCTACGTTCTGCAGGTAATCCTGAAACAGCCGAAGGCAGTGCCGGTACTGAACCAAGGTAGCCTCAGAAAGCCCGCGATCTCGTCGCAGGAATTCAAAGAAGCCAGGTGCAGCCTCTCTGAACGGATTGTCCCTGCCTTTATCATTGCCTTCATGGTTTGGAATAACCAATCGGAGCATCTGCTGAATTGGATTCCGCAGTCCTCGGGCTGCAACCTGACGCTTGGATTTAGGTGATTCAGGCTTCAGGCGATTCAACGTGTCTTCGACAAAGGACTCGATGAGGTTTGGCAAATCGTCTAGGCTGGTTGCACCCGCTCTCTGTGCAAATCCTCCAAACTGCACCAACAGTGGCACACGGACAAACACACTTCGAGGCGCGTAGTTCTTCTCGTTCAGCCAAGTAACGTAACGTTCAATCGGTTCACCGATCCAGCAATCTCGGATCCGGTCCACAGTGGTTGGGCGAATGAAATAGTGGCTGAGCACAATAATCTCCTTTCAGAAAACAACTGAAAAGGATCATTACGCAGACAGCTGAATGTTATGTGCCCACGGACACAACTCCATGTGCGAAGGACAAAGGACATTTGGTGTATTCGGCCACATAACGAGGCCGGGCACATTCCATGGGTTATGTTCCCAGGAACATAACCAATGAGAAAAATACGCGAAATCCTACGGCTTCACTTTGAATCACACCTTGTCCCGGGGCAGATCGCCTCGATCTGCAAGGTAAGCAGAAGCACCGTCCAGCGGTGTCTTGAACGACTGAAAGCGGCGGGGTTGAATTGGCCCTTGCCGGCCGATTTAGATGACGTTGCTCTGGAGCGGCGCTTGTACCCACCGCTGCCAGTCGCATCACCCAAGACCCGTGTTTCGCCCGACTGCGCGGCGATTCATAAGGAACTGAAGAGCCGCAAGAATGTTACCCTTCAGCTTTTGTGGGAAGAGTACAAGCAGGCGAATCCGCTGGGCTACGCCTATAGCTGGTACTGCGAGCTTTACCGCGAATGGCAGCGTCAACTAGACGTAGTGCTGCGGCACGAACATCGCGCCGGAGAAAAGACGTTCGTGGATTACGCCGGGCAGACGGTACCAGTGATTGATCCCAAGACTGGCGAAGTTCGCGAGGCCCAGGTGTTCGTAGCGGTCCTGGGCGCCAGCAACTACACCTACGCGGAGGCGACCTGGACGCAGAACCTGTGGGACTGGAGTCATGCTCATGTTAGGGCATTTGAATTCTTCGGGGGAACAACTCAGCTTGTCATCCCGGACAACTTAAAGTCCGGGGTGAAGCAGCCCTGCTACTACGAGCCCGAGTTGAATCGCACATATGGCGATCTGGCGATTCATTATGGCGTGGGCATTCTACCCGCACGGCCGTATCGTCCACGGGATAAGTCCAAGGCGGAGGTCGGGGTGCAGATCGTTCAGCGGTGGGTGCTTGCTGCGTTGCGCAAGCGCCAGTTCTTCAGCCTTGCTGATTTGAACGAGGCCATCCTGGGGTTGGTTCACAAACTCAATGACCGGCCGTTTCGCAAGCTTGCCGGCTCGCGGTCGGAACTCTTTCGGTCGATAGATCGTCCGGTACTGCAGCCATTGCCGCTCTCTCCGTTCGTTTATGCGGAGTGGAAGAAGGCGAGGGTGAATCTGGATTATCACATCGAATTGGGCGGCCATTACTACAGCACGCCGTATCAGCTGGTTGGCAAGGAGGTCGAGGCGCGAAGCACTCAAGGGACGGTGGAGATTTTCCACCAAGGCAAGCGCGTAGCCAGTCATGTGCGCAGCAGCAAGCCACATGTAGCCAGTACGAATGCGGCGCACCGCCCGAAATCGCATCAGCAATATCTGGAGTGGACGCCGACGCGGATCATCGAATGGGCGGGCAAGGTTGGTCCCTTCACGGCGCGGTTGGTAGAGTGCATCATGACCAGCAAGCCGCACCCGGAGATGGGGTATAGATCGGCGCTGGGCGTGATTCGACTGGAGCGAAAGTATGGCGCTGAGCGGTTGGAAGCGGCCTGCACACGGGCGGTCCGCCTAAAGCTCTACCGCTTTCAAAGCGTGAAGTCTATGTTGCAAAGCGGTCTGGACCGTCAGCCGGTGCCTGAACTGCTGTTGATGCCTTCTCCGGTAAAGCATGAGAACCTTCGCGGCCCTGGGTATTACGCAGTTCAGGGGACGTGCCGGGAGTCCGGGGTCCCCGGCGATGCCCAGAGGGCACCCACTTCGTCGCTGGGGTGGAAGGAGGTAGGCCAATGCTAAACCAAGCTACTCTGGACAAGCTCCACGCACTGCGCCTGACAGGAATGGCGGATGCATATCAAAAGCAACTCGATCAGCCCGAGGCTCGCGGCCTCAACTTCGAAGAACGCTTCGGCATGCTGGTTGACAGCCACTGGACATGGCGTGAGAATCAGGCACTGGTGCGTCGATTAAAGAAGTCGAAGCTGTCTGCCGAGCCCTGCGTCGAAGACATCAACTACCGCTATCCCCGACAACTCGATTCGTCGACGGTCCGGGGACTGACCAACTCGCAATGGGTCATTCAACACCTCAATGTCCTGCTTACCGGTCCAACTGGAATCGGCAAAACGTGGCTTGGGCAAGCATTGGCGCAGAAGGCCTGCCGCGATGGCTTCAGCGTGCTGTACCGGTCCGCGGCCAAGATCTTCCGCGACCTGGTCGAGGCGCGGGCTGACGGCAGTCTGGGCAGGATGCTGGAGAGCATCGCTCGCACAGATGTGCTCGTTGTCGATGACTTCGCCATGACTGCGTTGAACGACGACGAGCGTCGCAGCTTCTTGGAAGTATGTGACGACCGCTATGGCCGGCGTTCTACGGTGCTGACGAGTCAGCTGCCTGTTGAGAGCTGGCATGCGCAGATCGGCGATCCAACCATCGCAGACAGCATCCTGGATCGCCTGGTCCACAATGCCTATCGCATCGAGATGAACGGCGAGTCGATGCGAAAGAAGAAGGAAGCGGCGGAGCTGATTGGAGGTCGCTCATGAGCAACCCTCGGTTAATCCTCAAACAGCCCACTGGATGGTTCGCAGCCGGCCGGGAATTTGCGCAGGCCCTAACGCTGCTCTCCGATGGCGCCTTCAGGCTCTACGTTTATGTCTGCCTGATGGCCAATCGCCATACCGGACGCCTCAGTGCAACGGTTGAAGACTTGGCTCGGGCGATGATAAGAGCACCAACAGCGGTCGCAATTAACTTGGATGAACTGGAGGAGCGGGCCGTCTGCACCGTGATCAGAAACGGCGGCTCGCAACTCGTACTCGAAATCCGAGACCGCTTCTGGCCATACCAAAGGCAACAGCCACCCCGAAGTTCTGCTCCTGTACTCGAGTTAGTACAGAAGGTTCGCGAATTGTTCCTGGCCCCGGCCTGTGTTCACGCCAGCTTCTCGGCTGCCGACGAAAAGATCGCGGCTGGCCTGCATTGGCGAGGTGTCTCGCAGGAGCAGGTAACGCGGGCAATTCTCCTCGGATGCGCTCGCAAGTATGTCGCCATGCTCAACTCAGGGGTCAATGCGCCAATCACCAGCCTGCAATACTTCGCCGACATCATCGACGAAGTATTGCAGTCATCGATTCCTGAAAGCTACTGGGACCCACTTCGCGCAAAAGTGGCTCGAATGGAACAACAGTGGAAGAACTCGCATCCAGCCAAACCTTAGAACTGCAGGTCGTGGGGTAGTTTTCGACTGCCCCACGACTTGCAGTTTACATAAGCCTTATTATCCTGGGAATCAACTCCCTTGGTTACCAAGAGAAATTTCGCGTGAATTATAGAAAAACCTCTTGACATTCCACTTCACTCAAATGTAGTTTCCAAACGATCCGTCCTCTAACCTCGTCAAGGCCACCTTAACGCTCTTCTACCGTAGCGTTTTTCGCCGCACCAAAGTCACTGGGCCCGCCGTCGGAATGTCACACAGAAATGTTTGCAATCGTGATAAGGAGGGGTAATGCCCCGCACACGCAGTCTGTCAATTCTCGCGTTAATCTCATTTTTCTCAATCAGTTGCCTTGTAGGCCAGCAGTCCGCAACTCCGACTTCAGTCCTCGCCAGCGCGTTATCTGGGATGGGCGGAGCCACTATCCAAGCGATCAGCTTGACAGGGACAGCAGAGTCCTATGCAGGTTCGAGCAATGACACAGGAACGTTCATTGGTTCCTGCAGCACCTCGGGTTCAAGCCAGTTGAGCCTGCAAATGTCCGGCGGCTCGCTGACAGAAAGCAGACAAGCTACAAACGGCGTTCCCAGCGGAAATTGGGTGGACTCCTCCGGGAATCAGCATGCCATGGTCCAGCATAACCTTTACACTTCATCGTCCTGGTTCTGCCCGGTTAACTGCACCGTCCTATGGGGGTGCGACAAATCAGAATGTAAGCATATTCCTGACAAGTAACGGCTCTGGTGGCTTGCCTGTAGGGAGCTTTTATGAAATTGAGCGCCAGGTTTATTCCGGCTCAGCTTCCGGAGGAAGCCTACTGGAAAGCATTTACACATGCTACGAAATCAACCCCTCAACCTGCAGTTCTACAAGCGGGGATAGCGGGACAGCCGTAGCCGCGCTCACCAATATCCAAGGCGCAACTCTGTGGCCCTCAGGTACATCGCCATCCGCCGGCTACGTCAACACTTACGACTCATTTGGAAACATCCTCACCCACGCGGTCCACGACTACGGTGCAAGCGGTGTTTCGGGAGCCCTGTTGCAGACTACGACCACTACCTACACGACCAGCTACGGCGGGGATTTGCCAACTGAGGTCAAGGTAACCGATGGCGGAGGGAGCACCGTCTCCGATACCAAGTACACATATACCGGCGCTGTTACTTCGACCACGAGCACGCCAAATCATGTGAGCAGTCCAGTTCGTGGGAACATCTACTCCGTCCAGCAGATGATCAACTCGGGCAGCTACCTGATGACGTACTACAGCTATTACGATACCGGCAACGTATATACGACGACCGACCCCAACGGCGGCGTGACAACCTACAGTTACGGAAGCTCGAGTTGCGGCAATTCCTTCCCCACCTCCGTAAGCAGCCCGACGATTGGCAGCATTACGTTGGCCACTTCTGCGACGTGGAATTGCGTTGGCGGTGTCCAAGTCACAAGCCAGGACGTGAACGGTAATACGACTACCTACGGCTATGGGAGTGATCCTTATTGGCGGCCCGTAGCCGTCACCAACAATGCCACAACCGCGGTGACGAACTACAGTTATCCCACTTCTTCATCCAACTCCTCGACAGTTTCAATGAACTTCAATGGCAGCACATCAACCAGCACATCCGTGACCACCTACGACGCGCTAGGCAGGACCATCGTCCAGCAAACGCAGAAAGGGCAGGGGTTGAGCAGCTACGATACCGTCGCTACAGCCTACGATGCGCTGGGCCGGGTTGCGAAGACAACTCTTCCGTACCAAAGCTCGATGATTGGACAGGACGTACCCTCGAACCCAGGGACTGCAACTACCTATGAACCTTTGGGCCGCACTTGGACAGTCACAGATGGTGGTGGTGGAACCAAGACATACACCTATGCGCAGAACAATCTATTGGTTGCGGTCGGTCCGGCGCCAGGTTCCGAGAACGTCAAGAAGCGGAACCTGCAGTACAACGGCGCGGGGTGGCTCACCTCCGTCTGCGAAGTTGTTACATCCACATCGCCAGCTGGCGGAGCCTGCGGGCATTCGACCTCGTACACGGGGTATCTAACCAACTACAGCTACGATGGCGCCGGCCGGTTGACGCAGGTTCAGCAAAACGCCCAATCCAGCCCGATGCAGACCCGCATGGTCAATTACGATTGGCTCGGGAGAAAGAAATCCGAGAGCATTCCTGAGTGGAGCAGCGGTTCAGGATCTCCCGGCACCACGACCTACACCTACGATTCGGCCAGCGGTTGCAGCGGCTCCTCACCGGGAGACCTGATTGAAACCGTTGACAACATGGGAAATTCGACCTGCTTCACCTACGACAAGCTCCACCGGCCGACCTCGTCTTACGTTCTCCCTTCCAGCCCCTATTATTCCGTCACGCCAATCACTCACGCCGTATATGACGCAGCCAGCTTGCCAAGTTCAGCGGGTGGAGCAGCCATGACGAACGCCATGGGCCAGGTTGCCGAGGCTTACACCTGCAGCACATCGGCCTGCACAACCAAGCTCACCGACGCCTTTTTCAGCGCGAGCCCGGTGACGGGTGGACCCACTGCCGGTGGTGTCCAATCGCAAATGTGGGAGTCTACCCCACACTCCGGCGGATACTTCCTCACCCAGGAGACCTTCTACCCCAACGGAGCAGTTGGCTCTCTCTCCGGGTCGCTTGTCGGGAACACTGCCGGAAGCACTACGAACATGATCACGGATTCGTCGCAATTCGGCGGGAGCGGTTGGACGGAATACTGTGCGGGAAGTTCGAACGGGATGGTGCTCGATACGCCGTCTGTTACGGCGCCAGACGGATCGAATACGGCAACTCAATTCACCATGCCCAGCAGCTTCTCCTGCGGCACTTCGAATCCCTGGGGCGCATTCACATCTGTTCAAGCAGGATTGATCACTGGCGGAACCTATACTGTCAGCGCGTGGCTCAAGGGAGCAGTTGGCGGCGAGGGCGTCAGCTTCGGTCTAAACGACTGCGCAGGCACTCAGTTTGCGCTCACGACATCGTGGCAGCGCTACACCTGGACGGCCACTTCGATTCCGTTGAGTGTAGTGAACTGCTCGGGAGGGGCTCGAGGATTTGAGATAGATGGCTATACGGCCAACTCGACCTTCTATGTCTGGGGTCCGCAGACTGAGCAGTCTGCATCGGTTACGCCTTACGTCGCGACTACCTACAGCCCCGGCACCTACATAGGGATTCCCGAAGTGACTTATAGCCTGGACGGTGAGGGCCGACCCGCTACTGCTGCCGACGGCACGGATGGCCTGAATCTGGTCACCGGAGTGACGTACAACAATGCCAGTTTGCCCGCCCAGATTACCTATGGCAATGCCGGCACCGGCTCGGGGAGCGATGTGGACAACTTCACCTACGATCCTTACACCTTCCGGCCAACCAACCTCACCTACAACATCAAACCAACGAGTGGCGCCTATGCGGTCACCACTGCGCTCACCTGGAATGCCAATTCGTCTCTTCAGCAGATGGTCTATACCGATGGTAGCCCCAGTCCGTTAAGCCAGACGTGCAACTACACAGCGGATGATCTGAGCCGCATAGCGTCAAGCAGTTGCGTGAACAACGGCGTGCCGCAATGGGCGCAGAACTTCACTTACGACCCCTTTGGCAACATCACCAAGGCGGGCAGCAACGGGGGCACAAGCTACTCGGCCGGGTACAACAACGCCACCAACCAGGTGAATAGCGGCATTACGCCGGCGCCCACTTACGATGGCAATGGAAACCAGAAGACAGCCACGCCGGCCACGCTCACCTGGAATGCGCTCAACCAGCCCATCACCGTAAACTCGACCTCGGCCACCTACGATGCGCTGGGCCGCATGGTTGAAAAAGGCGTGGGCAGCACGTATACGCAGTTTGTCTATAACCCCGACGGGACCAGCCTGGCCGTCTACAGCGGCGGGCTGACCAAGGGCACGATTTCGCTTCCCGGCGGTTCGACTGCGGTCTACAATGCAAGTGGATTGAACTTCATTCGTCACAAAGACTGGCTCGGATCGAGCCGCCTGGCCACGACGTGGGCGCACGCCGTCTACGCCAAGGAAGCCTACGCCCCCTTCGGCGAGACCTACAACGAGGCCGGCACGGCCGACCGCTCCTTCACCGGCCAGGATCAGAATGTGGTCACCAACTCAGGCGGCACCGGCGTCTACGACTACCTCTTCCGCAAGTACGACCCCTCAGCAGGGCGATGGCTCAGCCCGGACCCGGCGGGGTGGGGGGCGGTAAATCAGGCCTCCCCGCAATCGCTTAACCGATATGCGTATGTGGAGAATCAGCCGATGAGTTTAGTTGACCCAACTGGACTGGCTTGCATGTATGCGATGAGCGACGGGTCCGTTTCAGTAAGCAATTTCGGGGGTGATTCAGGTGCCGAAGGGGTTTGTGAGGCCAACGGCGGCACATATACAGACGGATATGTAGATCCAACTGCTGTCTCACTGGTCCTTCCAGGAGACACACTTCCTGGGGCTGGATATCAAGGTCAGGCGGAGGGAGCTGGAGAGATTCTGATCGCGAGCGGAAACGGTGCGACGACGATAATGCAGGCGAATTCGTTGACCCTTACAGATCTTTCTTATTTGTTCAGCGGTTTGAACTTCCAATCTTCAAACATACCGAGCGGCACGGCCCCCACGCCCGGCGCGCCCGGCACTTCCGGTAACCCAACTCAGGTAGAAAAGCTCATCTGCCAACAACAGGCTAAGGCATTTCAAGCGCAGTACAATGCAGCACAAAGTTCAACATATAATAAGAATTGGATGGGCGTGGGGGCGGGAGTCAAGGGGACCTGGATGTCCGTCATGCTTGGATTCGCTTACCCTTACGCGATGAACAAAGGGCAGAGTGATTCCGCCTACACAATTGGTTACGAAGCTTGCGAGGCAGGTGGGTTTCCAGCTGCGCAGTGAAGGAAGGATCGATGGAACTGGATAATCGATTGGCTAAGGAATTCACTTTTGCGCCGCTTAAGTGCACGGTAGCTGTTTTGCCATTCAGCTTATTGCTGAACTTTTGCCCCAATCATGCAAGGACCGCGCTGGCGATGGGATTGGGACTCGGAGTAGTATGTGCTCAGTTGATTCCCCCTAGGCAGTCGATTCGATCAGCGCTCCTTTGGGGCACAGCAGCCGCGATCATAGGGTGGTTGCTTCCGGCATGAAAGGGTGGCGCTGAAATCTTCCATTCGAGAGATTCACATCGTTCGCAGCAACGTCGTCCCTTTGAGGGTGGCTTTCCTATCAGTGAGCATTCCTCCAGCATCTGCTGAGCAGCCAGCAGATGCTGGAGGACATTCCATGAACACTGTTGCAACTCAGTCTGCCACCCACACCTCCATCAACTGGCGGGGGATCGTCTGGTTTCTCGTCCTTTGCCTTGGCTTGACCTGGAGCATTGAGGTTACCTTCCTGATGCAGGGGGTGCGTTTCGCCACGCAGAGCGATGGCACGACGATCTTGTTGGCATCGGTTATGTGGATTCCGGCGATTTCGGCATTCATTGTCCGCCGCTGGATCACTCGCGAGGGATTCGCCAGCGCCAACCTGCGCATCGGCCCGTGGAAGCCCTACCTGTATCTCCTGCTGGGAGTTCCGTGCCTGTTTCTGGCGATCTACGCTCTCACTTGTGCTATTGGACTCGGCGCTTTCAGTACCGACCCTTCGGCGTTTTTGAAGTCGCTGCCACCTGTGCCTCCGGGCAAGAAGATTCCGTCTGTGCCCATATTGTTCGCGATGTTTGGCTTTCTCATAGTGATCATCGCTCCTTTCATCAACATCATCAGCACGTTCGGCGAGGAGTTTGGATGGACCGGCTACCTGTTACCCTCGCTCCTGCCGCTGGGCCGCTGGAGAGCGGTTGGCATCTATGGAGCGATCTGGGGCCTGTGGCATGCTCCGATCATCGTTGGAGGCTTTAACTACCCTGGACATCCGATTGCTGGGGTCATTTTCATGTGCGCTTTCACGACCACCCTTGGGCTGATCCAGTGCTCACTGCTGCTGCGCTATCGGAGCGTCCTGCTTACGTCCTTCTTTCATGGAGCGATCAACGCCGAGGCGCAGGTAATCTGGCCCTTGCTGGTCACCGGTGTTGCAACCCTCTGGGGGGGTACCGTTGGTTTGGTTGGCATCCTGATCTTCGGCGGCTTTGGAATCTGGTTGCTGGCCAGGACAGCGGATAACCCGGTCGGTTTACGCTGAATGGCGTCTTCGCTGGGCAGACAGCAAGGCGCGGTGCTTCGCACCGGGTTTATCTCGACACTCCACCCCTTTGAGGGAACTGTAGGGAAACCTGGCCTCTCTCTGAAGCAACCGTCTGAGCGTCCAATAGTTATCGTGTGCCGGGGTTCCGTGGGGAAACCCGTGTTTACATGTGTATACGTGGGTTCTGTGAGGAGGTTGGAGCGATGGCGCTGCTGGATGGGAAGAATCTTGCGGCGGAGGCGTCGAAGCGTGCCCGGTTCCGGGTGCATCACGTGGGGACGAAACTGAACGAGGCCGAGCTGCACGAGCTGGAGGCGCTGGCCGCAAAGCGCAAAGAGACGCAAGCCGAGCTGATCCGTGGTCTGATCCTGCACGAGCTGGCGCGGGATGCGGAGGGCCTTCGACCCAGCGCGGAGATGACGGAGATCACGGCCTGCCGGTTGTTGCTGACCTACCTGCTTCGTCCGGTGGCGACGGGCCAGCCGATGACGGAGAAGGCATTCGACGAGGTCGTCGAAGAGGTAAAGAAGCATAAGGCGCGTGTGGCTCGGGACCGGCTCAAAGATCACGAGGCGCGGCGCTGAGCATCGGTGGCCGAGTACCCTCCGCTGCGGTGGCCGTCAAGGGTCTCCGCTTCGCTCCGATGAACGCGCCGAGGACGCGCGCCCTTGACCGCCGTCCTCGCTGCGGGTGTTTTTCAGCTATGAGAAGAATGTCTTCTTCTCATGTTCCACATGAC
>Ga0302267_10002300_pt1 | contig 23279 bp, 24 predicted proteins | sample III_Bog_E1_3_FD_194555 | JGI IMG/M metagenome (GOLD analysis project Ga0302267, IMG submission 194555) | Peat permafrost microbial communities from Stordalen Mire near Abisko, Sweden - III_Bog_E1_3 | ecosystem: Environmental > Terrestrial > Soil > Wetlands > Peat | place: Sweden: Abisko...
TGCGGTGAACATTGGGTCGGGATGGTACGGGTTCACCGCGAACCAGGCGAACTCGGATGCCGGGGCGGGCACGAACCATGGGTATTCGGGGACGATCCCGATCGCTGCGGGCACCTACACCGCGTGTGTCTGGGTGTCGGAGCCGACCGGGGGAGCGGTGAACACGGGCTGCCACACGGTAGTGGTGCCGGCTCGTCCGGCAACGACCTATGGTCTTGATTCGTTGACCGGCGCGGTCGGCGGGGTGAGTGTTGCGGGGTGGGCGCAGTTCCCCGACGCCCCGTCTTCCGCCGTGAATGTTGCGGTGAATATTGGTGCGGGTTGGTATGGGTTCACCGCGAATCAGGCGAACTCGGATGCCGGGGCGGGCACCAATCACGGGTATTCGGGCACGATCCCGATCGCTGCGGGCACCTACACCGCGTGTGTCTGGGTGTCGGAGCCGACCGGGGCAGCGGTGAACACGGGCTGCCACACGGTCGTCGTGCCCGCTATCGCTCTCGCCATGGCGGCCTTCCAGTCGGCCGCACCGGTCCCCGGTGGCATCCAGGTGACGGGGTATTCAGAGTTCCCTTCGGCAACTTCGACTTCGGTGGTTGTCGCAGCGCAGATCGGGGCCTCCTGGTTCGGGTTCACGGCCAACGGTGCCAACACCACGGTGCCGGGCCACGGATTCAGCGGCACGATCCCCGAGACCACTGGCACCTATACGGTGTGCATGTGGACCAGCGAACCGAACGGGCCCGCCACCCAATTCGGGTGCAAGAGCGTCACGATCCCCTGAACATCAATACGGATGCCTGGTTACTGACCGCTGCTTGAAAGTCTGGTCCTGCCAGCCATTTGACGACGGACCAGACGCCCCCGTTTTTGGGGCACTCGGCGGGATTTGGTTTGGCTATTCGAGGGCAGCTCGAACTGTTACTTTGTGGCAAGGGCATGGGTATTGCTCAGTGTTTGGCCTAGCTACAGGAGTACTACCCGTGCGAACCTCCCGAATCCCGTCGAGCCGTATCGCCGCGGCGATGACCGCAGTCGCTTTCGCCACTGTAACTGCGCTCGTCACCATCGGCGTTTCGGCGCCATCGTACGCCGACTCGAAACCCGCTTCGACGTCGGTCGCAGGTCGCTCCACCACCCTTTCCGTTTCGAAAACATCGAATACTGTCGCGAACTCCTCGCCGATCGAGGCACACCGCGCTCATGAACCGAAGGCCGTAAATTCGGGTCACCCGCTCGCATCCATCGCTCATTCATCGTCGCTGAACAAGGCGGCGGCCATCAGCTCAGACTCCGCTCCTTTCGTCGCATCGTCAGCCGGTACAGTCACCGTCGACGGACACATCTACTTCGGCAGCACGGCAACGCCGGCCGCGGGCGTGGTGCTGCTGTTCTGCGAGATCGATAACAAAGACACTCTCGGCGGCCAGTGCTACAGCGGATACACCAATTCAAGTGGCGAGATCGCCAGTGACGCCGAACACCCGAACACGCTTGTGGTGCTTCCCGCCAGCGTCGACTATCGGATGCAGGTGCAAAACCTGGTTAACCCGCAGTTTCAGATCAGTGAATTTGTCCCCACCGAACCAGGGGTCACGTGCGTCGAGCAGCCGACCGACGGATGTGCATTCAGCACCGTCGCAAACGTGACCGGAGCCGATGCCATCATTCCGGCGGCTTCAACGATTTCCGGCACGGTAACCAACGACGGCGGAACGGCCCTTTCGGGGATCAATGTGTACCTGGACCAGTACCTGTCAGGAAAATTTACTGAATACGAGCAAAAGACCACCGCGGCCGATGGCACCTTCACCTTTGGTGGAGTCCCCGACGGCGACTATGCCATCGAGTACGTGGACTCGACAGGGGCGTACGCGTATCAGTCCTTTAGTGACGAAAGCCAGTTCTACCTGCCCGACCTGATCACGGTGACGGGGGCCGGGAGTCTCACTGGAGCGGGCGCAAAGCTGCATCTCGGTAGTGCAATCTCGGGCACCGTCTCATACCCCGGAGGTAGCGGAGGGGACTTCCCAGTCAATACCGCACTGTCTCCACTCAGCGCGGAGATCCAGGTCTTCGACGGGGTATCTCAGAGTTGGGTCGATACCGGGTACTCCACCCTGGTGGCGCAAAGCGGTTACTACACCTTGACTGGTCTTGCTCCGGACACCTACCGGGTGCGTTTCGACTATTCGGGCCACGCCACGTCGGCCAGTGTCATCGGAACTCCCGTTACCGTTTCGTCGGGTGGCCAGACATTGATCGATAACGCGGTAGTCACGATCATTGGGCTTACCTCAACCGACTCGTCGATCGACACCATCTCGGGCTCCAAGGCTGGCGTGAGTGTGGCCGGGTGGGCCGTATGGCCCCAATCCGATTCCACCAGCGTGGGAGTAGCGGTGAACATCGGATCGAGCTGGTACGGGCTAATGGCCAACCAGGCCAGCACAGAGGTGGTGCCGGACGAGGCTTATCGCGGTATCACGGTCGGCCCGAACCACGGGTTCAGCGGAACCATCGCCGTAGCGCCTGGCACGTACAACGCGTGCATTTGGGTCACCGAACAGGCTTGGCCTGCCGTGAATGTCGGCTGCCACACGGTGACGGTGCCAGCGGCGGGCGCCACGGTTGCGAAGATCAGCACGGTCGCGGGTTCGCTGGCGGGTGTGACAATCGCGGGATACGCACTTTTCCCGGACAATGACACGGCCAGTGTCAACGTGGCTCTTAACGTCGGGTCGAACTGGTACGGAACGACAGCCAACGTGCCCAACTCGCAAGCTCAGACCGACGTGCCTGGCGCTGGACCGAACCACGGCTTCCAGGCCACATTCGCGGTTGCGCCGGGCAATTACTCGGCTTGCGTCTGGGTGAGCGAACCCTCGGGGTCGGCTGTGAACACCGGTTGCCAGACCGTGGTTGTCCCCGTTCCAGCGCGCACAACGTACGGGTTGGATTCGCTCACCGGGTCGGCCGCGGGCGTGAGCGTTGCGGGCTGGGCGCTGTTTCCTGATTCACCGTCCGCGGCCGTGAATGTTGCGGTGAACATCGGTGCTGGCTGGTTTGGGTTCACAGCGAACCAGTCCAACACGGATGCGGGATCGGGCACGAACCATGGTTACTCGGGAACGATCCCGGTAGCTCCCGGGACCTACAACGCGTGCGTGTGGGTGAGTGAGCCCACCGGGCCCGCGCTGAACACGGGTTGCCAGAGTGTGGTTGTTCCGGCTCCGGCGCGCACGACGTATGGGCTGGATTCGTTGACTGGAACTGCGACTGGTGTCAGCGTCGCGGGTTGGGCGTTGTTCCCGGATTCTCCGTCGGCGTCGGCGACAGTGGCTCTGAATATTGGGTCGGGTTGGTACGGTTTCACCGCAAACCAGCCCAACACCGACTCGGGCGCCGGGTCTAACCACGGATATGCGGGGTCGGTTCCGTTGCCGCCAGGAATCTACAACGTGTGCGTCTGGGTGACCGAGCCGTCGGGCCCCGCGGTGAACACGGGGTGCCACTCCGTAGCCGTTGCGATGGCGGCGCGAACCACGTTCGGCCTGGATTCTCTGGCCGCGACCACGACTGGTGTGACCGTCGCAGGGTGGGCGCTCTACCCGGATTCGCCGTCGACGTCGGTGACGGTTGCATTGAACATCGGGTCGGGTTGGTACGGTTTCACTGCGAACCAACCCAACACGGATGCGGGCGCGGGCACCAACCACGGCTATGCCGGGTCGGTGGCGTTGGCGCCGGGCACCTACACCGCGTGTGTCTGGGTGACTGAACCGACTGGTCCGGCGGTGAACACGGGCTGCCAGTCACTGACCGTTGTCGATGCTTCCAGCACGACGTTCGGTCTCGATTCGGTGACCCCGAACACCACAGGTGTCACCGTCGCCGGGTGGGCCCAATACCCACTGGCGCCGGCCACATCGGTGACAGTCGCTTTGAACATCGGCGCAAATTGGTATGGGTTCACCGCCAACCAGGCGAACAGCGATTCGGGTGCTGGCACCAACCACGGGTACACGGCAACGGTCCCGCTGCTTAACGGCACCTACAACGTGTGTGTATGGGTGAGCGAACCGTCGGGTCCTTCGCTGAACACGGGTTGCCACACGGTTACCGTCACCAGCGCCACGCCCCCCGCGGTGGCAGTGTTCGAGAGCGCTATTTCAGCCCCGGGCGGCATCAATATCCAGGGATATTCCGAGTTTCCGGGGTCGCCCAGCACGCCTGTCAGCGTCGCAGCGCAGATCGGATCTAACTGGTACGGAATTACTGCGAATGGCAACAACATTGCCGTGCCGGGCCACGGATTCAACACAACGATTCCGGTGCCACACGGCACGTATACCGTCTGCATGTGGACGACTGAGCCGATTGGGCCGCCTGTCGAATTTGGCTGCCTGTATTCGGCCGCGTACCTGTAAAGATGACTTCTTAGCAGCGGACCCCTCCTCAGGTTAACCTGCGAGTGGCTGCGGGTGCCGGCAGAGGCGGCAATTTGAGTACTGTGGCTGTTGGATCGAATGGAGAGGCCGCACGTGAGCCGATTTGCACACCTCGTCGGCAGCGTCAATCTGCCGGATGCCGAGACGACCTTCACCACCGTGACTGAGCATCTCGGTTCCCGGCTGCACCGCATCCCGGACGGCGAGGTGGGCGACCGCTATTACTGGATCCAGTTCCAGAAGGACTACTTCGATGTCACTCCCGGGCTCGTGCGGCTCGGTGACACCCCGTTCTACATCCGCGACCGGTTCGACGGGCGCCCCATCGCGCTCGATGGCTCGGTCGCGGCCGACGACCTGCGGCTGCCCGGGCTCGGATACGCGGATGCGGCCATCGACTCCTACGCGACGTTCGCTGGGTTGAAGAGTGAGGGTCGCATTCCCGCCGGTGCGCGATTCCAGGTCTCGCTGCCGACTCCCGCCGGTGTCGTGGGCAGCTTCTTCCACAGTGAGCACCGTGCCGCCGTCGAACCCGTCTACGAGCGTGCGCTGTTCGCCGAGCTTGCTCGCATCCTCGATGCTGTTCCGCACGACCAGCTCGCGATCCAGTGGGACACCGCACTCGAGTTCGGGATGCTCGAAAAGGCGCAGATCCGCGGCTACGAGATCACGTCATGGTTCGGTTCGACCCACGACGAGATCCTCGCCGGCGTGCTCGAGCGTGCCGTGCGGCAGGCGTCTGCAGTGCCGGGCGACGTCGAGGTGGGTTACCACCTCTGCTACGGCGACGTCGAGGAGACCCACTTCGTGCAGCCCACTGATGCGGGAATGCTCGCGGAGGTGCTGGCGGGGCTGTTCGCCCGATCGCCGCGGCCGATCAGCTGGGTTCACCTTCCGGTGCCGATCGAACGCGACGATGACGCCTACTTCGCGCCGCTCACCGAGGTCCCCTGGCCCGGGGGCACGGAAGTTTATCTCGGGCTGTTGCATCACGAGGACGGCATGGAGGGCGCCCTCCGGCGCGCGGCGACGGCATCCCGGTTCGTTGCGGACTACGGCGTTGCCACCGAATGCGGTTTCGGTCGTGGTCCGCGCGAGCGCACTGCCAGCCTGCTAGACCTGCACGCCCAGGTTGCCGCGGCGCTCTAGCGAGCTAGCCCCCTACCCCCCTCTACCCCCTCTACCCCCTCCATCGAATGTGCTCCAGTTGTGGGTGTCGCAGCCTGGCCACCCACAACAGGAGCACACTCGATGGGACTAGTAGTCGGTGCGGTGCTCGTGCGCCAGCCAGGCGTCGAACGGCTCGGGCGCGTTGTCAGGGCGCACCGAGTCGATGCGGATGTGCCAGGTCTCGCGCGGTCGGCTGAACAACTCGTAGAACTCGCGGTCGTCGAAGCCGCCGCGAGCCGCGTCATCCCGGTCGGCGGCGAAGACCACGCGGTCGACGCGAGCCCATAGTGCGGCCGAAAGGCAGAGCGGGCAGGGCTCGCACGACGCATACAGCGTGGTTCCCGCGAGTGAGAAGTCGCCGAGCAGCCGGCACGCCGCTCGAATCGCGACCACCTCGGCATGCGCCGTCGGGTCGAGCGTGGCGGTCACCCGGTTCTGGCCCTCGGCAACCGCGAGCCCGTCGCGCACAACCACTGCTCCGAATGGCCCGCCGCCGTCAGTCACGTTGAGTGTCGCAAGCTCGATCGCCCGCCCGAGCCACCTCGCGTCATCCGTTTCGCCCATGGGGTCGAGTCAACCGCATCGAGATGTCAGGCGCGTAACGGGGACGATTCGAACCCGTACAGGTGATGGCGGCTTACGTTGCGACGGTGAGGCCGGAAATCCCCTCGAGGTCTATGCGAGTCGACCGGCGGGACTGGATGATCGTGAGCAGCACCGAATCGCAGACATGGCAGCGAACGATGAACGTCTTCGGTTTGAGATACACCATCGCGGTCGCCAGCGCGGAGCTGTCCCCACAGGAGGCGCAGGTTCCGGTCGCCATCGTCATGTCCACCCGGAAGACCTCCGACAGCGGGCCGGCGATCGCATTTCCGTCGACGTGCATCACGCGCCTCCGAATCGCTCGGTCTTGACGCGCTCGGCCGGATGCCCAAGCCCGACCAGGATGTCCGCCACGGTCTCGACAAAGCTGGTCGGGCCGCACACGAAGACGGTGGGCTCATCCGAGGCCGGAATCGTCGCATCCGCAAGGAGCTCCGGGCTGACGCGGCCGGCAGGGGACGGCCATCCGTCCGGTGTCCGGCGCGTGTAGACCCAGGTGATGTCGAGGTTCGCCGACGCCTTCTGCAGGCCGGCCAGTTCCTCGGCAAAGAAGACATCGCCCGGCGTTCGTACCGAGTACAGCAGACGAAACCTGGCGGCTGACCCCGCGGCTTCGTGCGCACGAATCATTGCGACCAGGGGAACCACTCCCGAGCCGCCCGCAATGAGCTGCACCGGCTCGGCTTGGTCCGGGCGCCAGACGAACCACCCGCCCAGCGGTCCGCGGAGCTCAAGCTCATCGCCGACCCGGACCTCATCGACCAGGTAGGGGGAGACCTCGCCGTCAGGGAGCTTGTCCACGGCCAGTTGCACGAGCGTGCCGGGTCCCGCCGATGCGATGGAATACGATCTGGTCGCCGTGTACCCGTCTGGCGCGGTCAGCCGCAGGTCGAGGTGCTGCCCGGCGAGATTGCCGGGCCACTCGGGAATCTCAACCTGGAGGCTCCGCGCGGTCGGTGTCTCGGCGTGCACTGCGGTCACGGTTCCGACCTTCCAGACCCCCGTCAACGAGAACCCGCGGTCACCAGTAGCGTTGTTCGCGCCACGGGTCGCCGTACATGTTGTAGCCGTTCTGCTCCCAGAATCCGGGCTCATCCTTGGGCAGCATCCGCAGCCCGTGCACCCACTTTGCGCTCTTCCAGAAGTACAGGTGGGGCACGAGGAGCCGGGCCGGGCCACCATGTTCGGGGTCGAGCGGGGCTCCATCGAATTCGGTGGCGATCCACGCCTTGCCGCCGAGCAGATCCTCAAGGGGCAGGTTGGTGGTGTAGCCGCCGTACGAACTCGCCATGACGAAGTGGTAGTTGGTCTTCACCGTCTCGAAAATTTTGTCGAGCGAGACTCCGCGCCACGAGGTTCCGAGCTTTGACCAGCGGGTCACACAATGGATGTCGGTCGCGATGTCCTCCGGGCCCAGGTCGTGTAGCTGCTGCCAGTTCCACTGGTGAAGCTCGGACTCGGTCTGGACGGCGAACGACCATTCTGCGGTATCGATGCGCGGGGTTGGTCCTGCGGAGAGTACGGGAAAATCCTCGGTCAGGTACTGGCCGGGCGGCAGGTCGTCCCGCCGCTCGCGCTTGCGACCCAGGAACCCTCGAGAGATGACGGCCATACCCCCAGTTTATTTACTGTTTTCAGGAAGTTGTGAGGTGGATGTGACTGGTGGCCATCCAAAAGGCATCAGCAGCCTCATCCGTCACAGAACTTCCTGAAAAGAGTATTCAGTGGGTGTGGCCGGCAAGGGCGACGATGAGAAACAGCGCGGAGAGAATCAGGTAGGTCGGCAGCATGACGTGCCGCTCAATCGGGCTGCGCGACCGTGCGGTGAGCACGAAGGCGCCGAACAGTGCAGCGGTAAACACGAAGTTCCCGATGGTTGACACCAGCGACGGTAGCTGGTGAAGGATGTCGGCGCCGCACAGCGCAACGAACCCGCCGAGCAGGGCGCCCAGGATCGTGAGCACGGCGTAGCCGCGGAACTGAGGCTGAAGGTAATGGTCTTCCCCTCCCCAGGCGAACCGGGCGAGTGGTGCACCGGCCAGCAGCACGCCCTGGTAGATCGCGAGCACCACGAGCGCGGTGCAGCAGACGATCGCGACGACTTGGGGCACGCCAACACAGTAGCGGTCGCTAACTGGGGATTTGGTACGACGGGGGAGTGGATGACAGGGAATACTGGATTTGTGAGCGGGATGGATGACGAAGAGGCCCTGACCTGGGCCGGCGGTCGTGACCCCAGCCACTATGAGACTCCGGAGGCCAAGCCTCCGCGGAGCTCTAAACAGTCCCGAAAGGTTGCGGGGGCCGGCGCAGGGCCCGGTATTGATGACGGAGCGGGCGGCCCTGAATCCTCCGACGTCGACGACGAGGATGACGCCAGACCGGCCACCAGCAGCGCTGTGCTTGTCTCGCTGGGCATCCTGGGTGGCATCTACCTGCTCTACACCGTCGGCTGGTTCGTCTCCTGGCAGCGATTCACCTATGTCGCGGCCTCTCCGCTCGACGAGATCGCGTTCTCGGTGCAGCAGGCGCTCTCACTGGTCGCTGCGCCCCTGTGGTTCATCGTCGTGCTCGTCCTCACGCGGGACCGCAAGCCCACCGCCCGCCTCGTGTGGCTTCTGGTGGGTGCGCTGGTGCTGGTCCCCTGGCCGTTCACCCTGGGGGTTTGATGTGACAGATAAGGCCGAACCACTTTCCGGGTCAACCCGGCTTCGCTATGGATGGCCGTCGCTCGTCGTTGCGGTCATCTTCGGCCTGCTCTACGCCTACGTGCTCTGGACGGCGATCGGCAACCTCGTCGCGCTGCCCGCCACGTTCGGCTCGGTTACCCCCTGGTGGCTGCTGGTGCTCGATGTCGCCCTGCCGCCGGTGGTTTACGCGGTCGCTTTCCTGTTGGGTCGCAGGCGAGATCTGCTCCTTCGGACCGTGTTCTTTTTCATCGGGCTCACCGTCATATCGTGCGCCACGGTCGCGTCTATCGCCTACGTGCAGACGCACTTCGGGCTGGTGTAAACCGCCCGGGAGTTCATCCGATGGTCCCGGCCACCAGCACGATGGCGATCAGCGCGACCTGGGCCACGAGTCGCGGCCAGAACGGGATAGCCGCCCGGCCGAACCGGTCGCGGTGCCGGGCCGCATACGCGTTCGCCGGGAAGACCGCGACAAGGAATACCGCCAGCGCGATCGCCGCCGCGAGTCGCGTCCACGGAAGCAGGATGCCCACACCGCCGAGGATCTCGCACGCGCCCGTGAAGTAGACCAGGTTGATAGGGCTGAGCACGCCCTCGCGTCGCAGGGTCGGCGGGATCATCCGGGCCATGCCTCGTGCGGGCCGCGGTCGAAAGTGGTTGATACCCATGCCCACGAAGACGGCTGCGACGATGACGCGCAAGACCCATGCGGTGATGGCGATCGGCTCCATTACTCCATAGTGCGGCCTCACCACCCTTCGATGTGACCAGACCGGGGGCGCCCGCTAAAGTTGGTTGCGCGCTGCCCGCGCACGCCCTGACCAAGCCAGCGCACCGTTCGCGCAAGCCATAACACCAGAGGACCTTCACTTCGTGGCCAAGCCCATCGTGCTCATCGCCGAAGAACTTTCACCCGCAACAGTCGAGGCGCTTGGCCCGGACTTCGATGTCCGCTCCGTCGACGGCACCGATCGCCCGGCGCTTCTGGCCGCCCTTCCGGAGGCGAGCGCCATCCTGATCCGCTCTGCGACGCAGGTCGATGCGGAGGCGATCGGCGCCGCTCGCAATCTGAAGGTGATTGCTCGTGCCGGTGTCGGGCTCGACAACGTCGACGTGAAAGCCGCCACCACCGCGGGCGTCATGGTGGTGAACGCGCCGACCTCGAACATCATCTCCGCGGCTGAACTCACGGTCGGCCACATCCTGAGCCTCGCGCGGTTTCTCCCTGCGGCCCATGAGAGCCTCGCCGCGGGAACCTGGAAGCGCTCCAAGTTCACCGGAACCGAGTTGTTCGAAAAGACCATCGGAATTATCGGGCTCGGCCGCATCGGGGCACTGATCACCGCTCGTCTCCAGGCGTTCGGGATGAACGTGGTCGCCTACGACCCGTACGTGACGGCCGCGCGTGCGCAACAGCTCGGCGTCACCCTGCTCAGCCTTGACGAGCTGCTGAAGACCTCCGACTTCATCACGATCCACATGCCAAAGACGCCCGAGACGACGGGCATGATCTCGACCGACCAGCTCGCGCTCATGAAGCCGACCGCCTTCATCGTCAATGTCGCGCGTGGCGGGCTGATCGACGAGGACGCACTGTTCGCGGCGCTCAAATCGAAGCGCATCGCGGGCGCGGGACTGGATGTCTTCGTCAAGGAGCCACCGACGGACTCGCCCCTGCTCTCGCTCGACAACATCGTGCTCACGCCGCACCTTGGGGCGTCGACCGACGAGGCCCAGGAGAAAGCGGGGGTCTCGGTCGCCCGTTCGGTGCGCCTTGCTCTCGACGGCGAGCTGGTTCCGGATGCGGTCAACGTTGCCGGTGGCATCATCGACCCGACCGTTCGCCCAGGAATTCCCCTGATTGAGAAGCTGGGCCAGGTCTTCGCGGGTCTTGCCGGCAGCCCGTTGACCAGCGTTGACATCGAGGTGCGCGGCGAGATCGTACAGTTCGACGTCAGCGTGCTGAAGCTTGCGGCCCTCAAAGGTATCTTCAGCAATATTGTGAGCGAGTCGGTCAGCTATGTGAACGCGCCCCTGCTCGCCGAGCAGCGTGGGATGCCCGTACGCCTGGTCACGGACCCGGTCAGCGAGGAGTACCGCAACCTGTTGACCATCCGCGGCTCGCTCAGCGACGGTTCTCAGATCTCCGTGTCTGGCACCCTCGTCGGAACGAAGCAGACGGAGAAACTGGTTGAGATCAACGGTTACGACGTCGAGGTTCCTCTCGCCCAGCACCTCATCGTGATGATCTACAAGGATCGTCCCGGGATCGTCGCGATCTATGGCAAGGCGTTCGGCGAGGCATCCATCAACATCGCTGGCATGCAGATCGCGCGCAGGACCGCCGGGGGCCAGGCCCTCAGCGTTCTCACCGTGGACTCTCCAGTGCCCGAGGCGATTCTCGATGGCCTTCGCGCCCAGATCGAGGCTTCACTGCTGCGCGAGATCGACATCGTCGAATAGCCGGTCTCGTGGACGCTGCCTCGGATCCGCAGGCCAAAACTCCATCCAAAACTCCATCGAGTGTGCTCCAAATGTGGGTTGCCTGCTCGCATAACCCACATCTTCAGCACACTCGAAAAAAATGGGGGGAGCCGGATGTCGAAACAGGCGAGTACCGTTCGTCGCGTCGGTGAATCATTCACCAGCGCGCTCGCGGAATCAACCGCCCGCGCTCGAATCTAAGGAGCGAAAATGGCTGAGGAATACATCGTCCTGATCACCGAAGAGGCATGGGACCCGGCAACCGTCACCGAAGCGCAGTGGACCGAGGCGATGACCGCGCACGGCGCCTTCGCGAAGGCAGTCGAGGCCGCCGGCGCCCAGATCCTGGGCGGCGATGCCCTCCAGCCGCCGGCGACCGCAGTTCGGATCACTCCGGCGCACGATGGCAAGGCCGCTGTCTTCACCGATGGCCCGTTCGGTGAAACCAAGGAGGTCGTCACCGGCTACTACAAACTCGGCGTCAAGGATGCGGCGCAGGCGCAGCAACTCGCGGCCCTGTGCCCGACCGGCGGCTGGGTCGACGTTTACCCGGTGATGCAAACCGGCGCGATGGAGTAAAACTGGTCGCGTGGCCACTCCCGAGCTCGAAGAGGCGTTCCGCCAGGAGTGGCCACGCATCCTTGCGGCGGTCATCCGCTTCACGGGCAGCCTTGAACTCGCCGAGGATGCCGTACAGGAGGCATTCGTTCGAGCGACCGCGTCCCGTGAGCGGGAGCTGCTCATCAACCCGGCCGCCTGGGTCACAACGGTCGCCAAGCGCATCGCGATCGACACGGCGCGGCGAGATGCCCGCCTGAGGCAGCGCCTTCCGCTCCTCGTCGATGAAGAACCCGCATCAGCGGAGGTCTCGCCGGGCGGCGACGACCGGTTGGGCCTGCTGTTCGTCACCTGCACACCGGATCTTGCGCCCGAAACTCGCCTCGCACTGGCCCTGCGATTCGTGTGCGGCGTTCCGACCGAGCACATCGCCGACGCGATGCTGGTGGGCCACACCGCGCTCAGCGCTCGTCTGACCCGAGCCAAGCGCCAGATCGAGCGCGAGGGCATCCGGTTCTCGCCCGTCGACGAGGCGGGCCTCGAAAACAGGTTGCCCGATGTGCTGGGCACCGTGCACCTGCTCTATACGATCGGGCACACCTCGCTGGAGGGCGAGCAACTCGGTTCGCCGTCGATCACGGCGACGGCGATCGAACTCGCTCGCGGCCTGCATTCGCTGCATCAGGGTGACCTGGAGGCGACAGGCCTGCTTGCGCTTCTGCTCCTGACGGATGCCAGGTCCGGGACCCGGCTCGGTGAGCAGGGTGAGGTGGTCACTCTCGAGCACGCGGACCGCGCCAGTTGGGACCGCCGACGGATAGCCGAAGGGCTTGATCTTGCCGCGATCGCCCTGCCGGGCGGCGGCCAGTTCGCTCTCGAGGCAGGAATCTCGGGGCTTCATTCGCAGGCAGCCGACTGGCGATCGACCGACTGGCCGTCGATCTGCTCGCTTTACGACAGGCTCGTTGAACGCTGGCCTTCACCGGCGGCCAGGCTCGCACGGGTTATCGCGCGGAGCTTCCTGCCCGGAGGGGAGAGGAGGGCGTTGGCCGAACTGGATGTCCTTGAGGGCGAACTCGGGGGAGTCACGGCGCGCACCGCGATTGCGGCCCGTGCGGACATCCTGCGTCGTCTTGGGCGTCGGCAGGATGCGCGCGACGCCTATCTGCGCGTTCGCTCCGCCGAACGAAACGGGCCAGTGCGGGATTACTACGGTCGCCGCATCGACGAGCTGGCGTGACGCTCGCCGATCACATCGACTGTGCTCGCGATGTGGGTCTCAACTCGACGACACCCGCACTTGGAGCACATTCGATGGGAGGTTAGATGTCGTCGGGGGTCGTTGCGGTGCGGCGCTGGTTGACGGCACGGCCATCCGAGTCCACACCGGACGTCACCGTCGTGATGGACTGGCGTTTGCGCAGCGTGAAAACGAGACCGAGGATGAACACGACAACGCCGGCCACCATCAGGATGTAGCCAATGAGCTGCAGCGAGACGACGGCGTTGTTCAGGTGGATCGCAAACGCAAGGATTGCACCGACAACGAACAGACCAATTCCGGTTCCTATACTCATGGTTCCACGGTACGCGCGGCCCGCCCTGCGGCAAGGGGTGGCGCTTCCGCGACCGGTACGGTAGAACCATGCCACGTACCATCAGCATCGCCCTCATTCCCGGTGACGGAATCGGTCCGGAAGTTGTCGCAGAAGCAGTCAAGGCGCTCGGTGCAGCCGCACCGCCCGATGTCACCTTCGACCTGACCGAATACCCGTTCGGGGCGGCTCATTTCCTGGCCACCGGCGACATTCTGGGCGACGACGACCTCGCAGCTCTCGCCAAGCACGACGCGATCATTCTCGGTGCGGTGGGTGGCGACCCGAGGGACCCCCGGCTCGCCGGCGGCATCATCGAGCGCGGGCTGCTCCTCAAGCTGCGTTTTGCTTTCGACCACTACGTCAACCTGCGGCCCACCCAGCTGTTTCCGAACGTCGAATCGCCGCTCGCTCATCCGGGTGACGTCGACTTTGTCGTCGTGCGCGAGGGCACCGAGGGCCCATACGTGGGAAACGGCGGCGTCATCCGCCGGGGCACAGAGTTCGAAATCGCGACCGAGGTCTCGATCAATACCGCGCACGGGGTCGAGCGGCTGGTGCGCTTCGGATTCGAAACGGCGAAGAAGCGCCGCAAGAAGCTCACGCTCGTGCACAAGACGAATGTGCTCACCAACGCCGGCAGCCTCTGGCAGCGAACAGTGAATGCGATCTCCGAGGAGTATCCCGAGGTCGCCGTCGACTACCTCCACGTCGACGCCGCGACTATCTTTCTGGTCACGGATCCGGCTAGATTTGACACGATCGTCACAGACAATCTCTTTGGCGACATCCTCACCGATTTGGCCGCCGCGATCAGCGGGGGCATCGGACTGGCCGCCTCGGGCAACATCAATCCGGATGGCACCTTTCCCAGCATGTTCGAGCCGGTCCACGGATCCGCACCCGACATCGCCGGGCAGCAGAAGGCCGACCCCACCGCGGCCATCCTGTCGGTCGCGCTCCTGCTCGACCATCTCGGGTTCGCGGATGCGTCAGCCCGGGTGAGCGCCGCAGTGACGTCAGATCTCGCCGAGCGACACGAGGAACAACGAACGACTTCAGCCATCGGCGACGCAATCGTCGCCCGGCTGACGCAGAATTAGATCACTTCCCAGGGAAAGAGCAGTCATGGCAATCCAGCTCCAGATGGCGACGCAGGACCTCCACTTCCAGACGTTCCGCAACGACAACGCGAAGCCGAAGGAGGAGCGCGACGCGATACTCGCAGACCCCGGTTTCGGCCGGTTCTTCACCGACCACATGGTCGACATTTGCTGGTCGGAGCGTGGCGGCTGGCATCGCCCGCGCGTTCAGCCTTACGGTCCGATTTCGATGGACCCCGCATCAGCGGTTCTTCACTACAGCCAGGAGATCTTCGAGGGGCTGAAGGCGTACCGTCACCCCGACGGCAGCGTCTGGTCGTTCCGCCCGCAGGCGAACGCGTACCGCATGCAGCGCTCCGCTCGTCGTCTCGCCCTTCCCGAGCTACCCGTCGAGTACTTCATCGACTCGATCAAACAACTGGTGCAGAACGATATCGACTGGGTACCCGACAGCGGTGAGAACAGCCTCTACCTGCGCCCGTTCATGTTCGCGAAGGAGGCGTTCCTCGGTGTGCGTCCCGCGAACAAGGTGAACTACTACGTCATCGCGAGTCCTGCCGGGGCGTATTTCCCTGGGGGAGTTGCCCCGGTGTCGATCTGGCTGTCGACCGACTACGCGCGTGCCGGTCGCGGCGGCACGGGTGCAGCGAAGACCGGCGGCAACTACGCATCCTCGCTGGTTGCCCAGCAGGAGGCCTACGACAACGGGTGCGCCCAGGTGCTGTTTCTCGACTCGGAGGAAGGCCAGTACCTTGAAGAGTTGGGCGGGATGAACATTGTTCTCGTGCATAAGGATGGAACCCTCATCACGCCCGAGTCCTCGAGCATCCTTGAAGGCATCACGCTCGACTCCATCCTGCACCTCGCCCGCGACCGGGGCCTGGCGACCGAGATGCGCCGGGTCTCCATCCATGAGTGGCGGGATGAGGCAGCGAGCGGCAACATCACTGAAGCTTTCGCCTGCGGTACGGCGGCCGTGGTCGCGCCCATCGCCCAGCTCAAGGCCGAGGGATTCACGATCGGATCGCCGGATGCGCCGGCCGGTGAGCTGACGATGTCGTTGCGCGAGGAGTTGCTCGACATCCAGTACGGGCGCAGGCCCGACCCGCACGGCTGGATGACACGACTCGACGCGTAGTGCACGCACGAATCGCCGCGGTTCTGCTGAACCTGACCGCTAGTCTCGACGGATGAAGATCGCACGATTCAGTGCCGGCGGGGACCCGCGTTTTGGGATCATCGACGGTGACGAGGTGGTCGTGCTTGTGGGCGACCCCATGTTCAGTGGGTTCAAGACGACTGACGAGCGGCTGCCTCTCGACACGGTCAAGCTGCTCGCGCCGGTCATCCCCCGCTCGAAGGTGGTGTGCATTGGACTCAACTACGCCGACCACAAGGATGACCTGCACATCGACAGCCCCGAAACCCCGCTGCTCTTCCTGAAGCCCAACACCGCGATCGTGGGGCCGGGTGACACGATCCAGCTTCCGCCGGTCGAGGGACGCATCGTGCACGAGGGTGAACTCGCCATCGTGATCGGCACCATCGCGAAGCAGATCAAAGCGGAAGACTACGCCGACTACGTCTTCGGCTACACGATCGCCAACGACGTCTCGGCGCGCGATGTGATGTTCTCGGACGGCCAGTGGGCACGCGCCAAGGGTTACGACACGTTCTGCCCGATCGGCCCCTACATCGAGACAGAGCTCGACACCTCCAACCTCGAGATCGAGACTTTCGTCGATGGTGAGCCGCGCCGCCACGGCAACACGAGGGACATGATTCACGGCATCCCCGAAATCGTGGCTTTCGCCTCCGACATCTGGACGCTGCTCCCGGGTGACCTGATCTTGACGGGAACTCCCGCAGGACTCGGGGGGTTCACGGATGGCCAGACGGTGGACATCACGATCGAAGGCATCGGAACCCTGAGCAATCCTGCCGCCAATCGTCCCGAGGCCTGAGCCTCGGCCGAGCCGAACGGCCTGGTTTTTTGAGTAATGCAACCGCTCCGGTCGCCGGCGGCTCAACGCCGTGGGCCGGTCTTCTCCTGGCTGCGGCCGGTGCCGCTGCAGGGTATGGGGTGCACGCGGCGTTCGGCGGGCTGCCCTGGCTGACTGCGGCGCTGGTCTTCGGAGTGATTCTTGGTTGCATTCCAGCCCTGCGTCCTCGACTCGATGGCGTGTTTGCGGCGGGTCTCGCGCTGTCGTCGAGGCGCCTGCTGCGCGTCGGGATTGTTCTGCTCGGCCTGCAACTCAGCATCCAGAACATCGCCGGTCTCGGCTGGATTACGGTCCTCGCGATCGTGGTGCTGGTAGCGGTCAGTTTCGTGCTGTGCTGGCTCATCGCTCGCGCCTTCCGGCTGGAACGCGACCAGGCTGTCCTGTTTGCCGCAGGGTTCTCGATTTGCGGTGTCTCCGCCGTCGGGGCGATGAGTGCGGCCCGCGGCTCGGACCCGAAAGACACGGGCACGCCGACCGCCCTGGTGACGCTGTACGGAACGCTGGCCATCGTTGTGCTGCCCGCGCTCGCGCCGGTGCTGGGACTGGACCACGTGCAATTCGGCCACTGGGTGGGCGCCAGCGTGCACGATGTTGGCCAGGTTGTGGCGACGGCACAAATTCTCGGCACAGCGGCTTTGGCCGCCGCGGTCGTCGTGAAGCTGACGCGAGTTCTGATGCTCGCGCCCATGGTCGCGCTGGCGTCGCTGCAGACCCGACGACGCGGAACCGCCTCCGGAAAGCAGCCCGCCGTCGTGCCCCTCTTCATCCTCGGCTTCCTGGCTTTCGTGGCCGTTAGATCGTTTCTCCCGGTGCCGAGCGAAGTGCTGGCCGTCGCGAACATCCTGCAGTCGGTGCTGCTCGCTATGGCGCTGTTCGGTATCGGGGCATCACTGCGGCTCGAGAAACTTGCGAGGTCGGGATTGCGAGGACTCGCCGCGGGCCTGGTGTCGTGGGTTGCGCTCCTTGGGCTTGGGCTGGGTATCGTGTGGATCGCGGGCACCTGAGTTCGCAATGACCAGGGAGCGTCAGTGTCGGTACAGATGGCGGTCATCGCCGCGCTCCTCGGGGCGCGCGGCAAGAATACCGAAAGCGTCGAAAGCATCGAAGCCCGGGTGAAGCGCGAGCGCGTCGAGGCTCCGCCGACAGCCGAGCTGCTGCGGCTCGCAAAGGTCACACGATCAACGGTCGGGGGATTCACTGTGCTTCGCGTGGTTCCGACGGCGGCAGTCGCATCTACCTGGCCGCACGCGTCCACGTCGCCGCACGCGTCCGGTGCGCCCCAGGACCTGCACCTCATCTACCTGCACGGCGGCGCATACACCAGCCCGATCATCAACCCGCACTGGGGTTTGATCGCCGACCTGGTGAGGCGTACCGGTGCGAGCGTCACGGTCCCCCTCTACGGGCTTGCCCCCGAACACACCTACCTCGACGCCTACGACCTCATCGACTCGGTGTATGCGGGTATCACGGCGGAGCAGGTCTGGCTCGTGGGCGACTCGGCGGGCGGAGCGCTCGCGGTCGGTGAGGCAATGCGCATCCGTGACAGCGGTGCACGGGCACCGGACGGCCTGGTTCTGTTCTCTCCCTGGGTGGATGCGACTATGTCGAATTCGGAGATCGCCCGGCTCCTGCCGCGTGACCCGATGCTGGGCCCGGTCGGTCTCACGGTCGCTGGAGGCTGGTGGGCCGGTGACGATGATCCGCGCAACCCGCTGGTGAGTCCGCTGTACGGCAATCTCGCCGGCCTCCCGCCGATGCACATCTACCAGGGTGGCAGGGACATCCTCGCCGCGGATGCAAAACTGTTCGCGCAGAAGGTGAACGCGGTCGGTGGTGAGGCGGACCTGCAGTTCTATCCGGGAGCAATCCACGTCTGGGTGGGACTGCCGTGGCTGCCGGAGTCGCGCCGGGCGCTCTCCGACGTTGCCGCGGTGATCACCGGGATGCCCAGGGGGGCGCGCAACCGTTAGGGCCGGGCGGCACCCACCGGCTCAGTAGAATCGCAGGTGCCATGACTGCACCCTTCTCCACAGCTACCGGTTCCGACGTTCGCGTACGATTCTGCCCTTCCCCAACGGGTACCCCGCACGTCGGACTCATCCGCACGGCGCTGTTCAACTGGGCGTATGCGCGCCACACTGGCGGGAAACTCGTCTTTCGCATCGAAGACACGGATGCGGCGAGAGACTCCGAGGAGAGCTACCTCCAGTTGCTCGACGGTCTGCGCTGGCTGCACATCGACTGGGATGAAGGCATCGATGTCGGCGGCCCGCACGAGCCATACCGGCAGTCGCAGCGCACGAACATCTACCTTGACCTCATCGAGCGCCTCACGAAGTCGGGACACCTCTACGAGAGCTATGCGACGGCCGAGGAGATCGAGGCACGCAACGTCGCAAACGGCCGCGATCCCAAGCAGGGGTACGACAACTTCGAGCGCGCGCTTTCCGACGAGCAGCGCGCCGCCTACCGGGCCGAGGGGCGCGCTCCGGCGCTTCGACTCCGCGTTCCCGACACGGATCTCAGCTTCGACGACCTGGTCCGCGGCGAGATCACCTTCCCGCGAGGGTCGTTCAGCGATTTCGTCGTGGTTCGCCCCAACGGTGCGCCGCTCTACACGTTCGTGAACCCGGTAGACGATGCGCTCATGGGCATCACCCACGTGCTGAGAGGCGAAGACCTTCTTTCGTCGACTCCGCGGCAGATCGCCCTATACCACGCTCTGATCGAGATCGGCGTGACGACGTTCATCCCGCGCTTCGGACACCTCCCGTATGTGATGGGTGAGGGCAACAGGAAGCTGTCGAAGCGCGACCCCGAGTCGAACCTGTTCCTTCATCGCGATCGCGGCTTCATCCCCGAGGGCCTCATCAACTACCTTTCCCTTCTCGGCTGGTCGCTGAGCCACGACCGGGACGTGTTCTCGATCGACGAGATGACTGCCGCGTTCGACATCGCCGATGTGAATCCGAACCCCGCACGATTCGACCTGAAGAAGGCCGAGTCGATCAACGGCGATCACATCCGCCTGCTGGCGAGCGACGAGCTCGCGCTGCGGCTGGAGCCCTACCTGGGCAACCTGGTGCAGACGGAGATCGAGCGCGACCTGCTGGCTCGCGCTACGCCTCTCGTGCAGGAGCGGATGCAGCTGCTCGGGGAGGCCCCCGCCCTGCTGTCTTTCCTGTTCCTGCCCGACGAGGCCATCGAGTTCGATGCGGATGCGCTGCCGGGCGCTGACGCCGTTGCCATCCTGGACGCAGCATCCGCCGCCCTCGGCAGTATCGATGACTGGCATGGTCCCGCCATCGAGGAGGCCCTGCGGCTGGCCCTCATCGAGGGGCTCGAACTCAAACCACGAATCGCGTTCGGCGCCTTGCGCACAGCCATCTCGGGCAAGCGCATCAGCCCTCCGCTGTTCGAGTCGATGGAACTGCTCGGTAGGGATTCGACGCTTGCTCGAATTGCTCGGCTGAGGTCGAGACTGTGAGTGCTGCCGCCTCGCTGGACCGGCAGGGACCGGTGTTTGTGCTCGACCTCGGCGACACCGAGAACCGGTTCAACTTCGATTCCGTCGATCGTTTGCTCTCCCTGCTCGACGAGGTGGATGCGGCACCCGGTGACAAGGTGCTGCTGACTGTTGCAACTGGCAAGTTTTGGTCGAACGGCCTCGACCTCGAGTGGATGCTCGCGAACGAGATTCCCCTCGGGAGTCTTGTGAGCCGAGTGCAGGAGTTGTTCGCGCGCGTGCTCGAAGCGCCGTACCCCACGGTCGCTGCGATCCAGGGTCACTGTTATGCCGCCGGCGGGATGCTCGCCCTCGCCCACGACGTTCGCTACATGCGTGAAGACCGCGGCTTCCTCTGCTTTCCGGAAGTCGACATCAAGATGACCTTCACCGCGGGGATGACCTCCTTGCTGTCCGCGAAACTCTCTGCGCAGACAGCTCACCAGGCCATGGTGCTGGGGAGGCGGTTCACCGCTCCGGATGCTGCAGCCGCCGGAATCATCGACCTCGCGGTGGCCGAAACGGAACTCCGTGAGGGTGCGCTCGCCGCTGCGAGTGCGCTTGCCGGTAAGGACCCGGCCACGATTGGGGCGATCAAGACTCGCCTGTATTCAGAAACGCTCTCGCTGCTTCGCGACGCGCTGTAGTTTGCGTTTGGGGCGACCCTCGACGGTAGGTTAGAGTGACTAGTCGGCCCGGCTCTGCCGGGTGCGGTGGGGTATAGTGTAATTGGCAACACGAGAGATTCTGATTCTCTTATTCTTGGTTCGAGTCCAGGTACCCCAGCTTCCTGTCGGCCTCTTCGCTCCGCTGGTTTTCTGCCCGATAGGGTTCGGGGATGAACGTTTTTTCGGTTGAGCGCGAGGGCACTGTCGCCCTCGTCAGCATTCTCACGCCATCGATGGGTTTCGAGTTCTTCGCGGAGCTTTCGCAGCTCTTTCGGGAACTCGACGCGGACGCGTCCGTGCACGCGATCGTGTTGGGCGGTGGTGCCAACTTCTCGTTCGGTCTCGACCTCAAGGATGTTGCACCCGTCTTCGGTTCCCTTGCCTCGACCGACTCTGGTGCGCAGGCTCGAACTGCTCTGCTCAGCCAGGTGCGCGAGTGGCAGGCATCCATCACTGCGGTGGCCGACTGTCGGACTCCCGTAATTTCGGCGATCCAGGGTTGGTGTATCGGCGGAGGTATCGACCTGGCTGCGGCCACGGACATCCGGTTGGCAACGGTGGATGCGCGCTTCAGTGTGCGCGAGACGAAGATAGCGATTGTCGCGGATCTTGGGAGCCTGCAGCGTCTTGTGGGCATTGTCGGTGATGGTCACCTGCGCGAACTTGCGCTCACGGGCGGCGATATCGATGCTGCACGTGCTGAGCGGATCGGGCTCGTCAACGCGCTGTATGCGGATTCGTCCGCCCTGCGCGATGCTGCACTCTCATTGGCGAAATCGATCGCTGCGAACTCGCCGCTCGTTGTTCGAGGGGTGAAGGATGTGCTCGATGCCGAGCGCGCACCCCGAGTGGAGGCGGGTCTTCGGTATGTCGCCGCGTGGAATGCGGCATTTCTGCCCAGTCGGGATCTCGGTGAAGCGTTTGCGTCGTTTGTGGAGCGGCGTCCGCCGGAGTTCACGGGGGAGTAGCCCCGCGCGCGGGAGCTGCGGTAGCCCCGCGCGCCGGCGAGCAGGAGTAGCCCCGCGGGCGGGAGAACTGCGGTGGGTCGCAACCGTTGTGCAGGCGTCTGAGACCTTCGTCACAAAACTATTGGCCAGATAGCCTTCCGGCAACGAAACGCCTGCACAACGGGAGGACAGCAGGGTTGGGGTGACTACACCTCGACCGATTCGCCGGGCGCCAGCGGGAAGAACTCGCCGCCGCCCTGCTCTGTTGTCGACTGGATGCGCGCGTTGGCCATCCCGTTTCCGATCACGGAATTGACCATTTCGTGGGTCGGGAAGCTGCGCTTCGGCTTGGCCGCCAGCACATAGTCCATGACCTCGCCGATCTTGAGCCACGGCGCACTCGCGGGAACGGCGAGCAGCTCGACACTCGGTGGTCCCTGGGTGAAGGAGTCGCCGGGGTAGAACACCGACCCGTTGATGAGTACGCCGACGTTGTCGACGAGGGGAAACGATGAGTGGATCTCGGCGTGCTTCTCGCCGAAGAACTCCAGCGTGAATGGCTCGACCTCGATCTTCTCTCCGCTCGTGACCACCGTGAAGTCGAAGTCTGTTGCCGCCGCCGCCACACCGGCGGGGCCGAAGAATTTCACGCCGGGGCTGTTGTCGAGGATGCGCTGCAAGTGCTCCGGGGTCCAGTGGTCACCGTGCTCGTGCGTGACGACGACGGCAAGGACGTTGTTGGTGTCGGGCAGCGGAACCGTGAACGAACCCGGGTCGATGATGAGCTTCTTGTCACCGATGGATGCGACAAAGCAGGCGTGCTCGTATTTCGTGATCTTCATCCATCGAGCCTAACTCGACAGACACGCGCAGATACCCCCTAGGGGTATTATGAGCGGATGATCGCAGACATCAAGAAGCGCGCGCTGCATCGCAGCCGCATCCTTCAGGGCCAGCTGCGCGGGCTCGAGAAGATGATCGACAACGAGGACTACTGCGTCGACATCATCACGCAATCGCTCGCCATCCAGAACTCGTTGCGGAGCCTCAACAAGCTCCTGGTCGAGAATCACCTTCGAACTCACGTGACCGAGATGTTCGAAGAGGGTGGGCACGAGCGTGAGGCAGCAGTGACCGAGCTGCTCACCGTTTTCGAACTGACGAACAACAGGGGGCAGTGATGGATCACAGCGAACACGGCGGTCACGCGGATCACAGCGACCACCCGCATCACAGCGATCACGCGGAGCATGGCGAAAGCGCAGTCTCGGTCGACGCACCGCCCCACAGCAACGCGCATCACGAGGACCACGCCGGGCACGAAGGCCACGCCGGGCACGAAGGCCACGCCGGGCACGAGGGCCACGCTGACCACGCCGGGCACGCGGGGCACGAAGGCCACGCCGGGCACGAGGGCCACTCCGACCATGTCGCCATGTTCCGTCGCCGGTTCTGGGTCAGCCTCATCCTGACTGTTCCGACCCTGGTGTTCAGCA
>Ga0302267_10002313_pt1 | contig 23207 bp, 22 predicted proteins | sample III_Bog_E1_3_FD_194555 | JGI IMG/M metagenome (GOLD analysis project Ga0302267, IMG submission 194555) | Peat permafrost microbial communities from Stordalen Mire near Abisko, Sweden - III_Bog_E1_3 | ecosystem: Environmental > Terrestrial > Soil > Wetlands > Peat | place: Sweden: Abisko...
TGCCTTTCCTCGATCCCGTCAAGGTCGTCGACGGCGCCGTCGTCAAAGCCTAGTCAACTCCGCAATTCACGCAAACAAAATGGGCCTCTCCGCACTGGAGAGGCCCATTCTCTTTGCCATTGCCTTTGCTCTAATCAGCCTGCCGCAGCATGTGCCCGGTGCGCAGATACCGGCTGTGCCAGCTCAGGCTCTCCGTCAATAAATGCGGAGTGTGCTTCCCGTTCGACAGGCTGGATGCGCGGTTGTAGTAGTCCAGCAGCTCCGCGCGGTAGTCCGGGTGCGAGCACTTCTCGATCACCAGCTTGGCCCGCTGCGTCGGCGACAGTCCGCGCAGGTCGGCCAGCCCCTGCTCCGTCACCACCACGGACACATCGTGCTCCGTGTGGTCCACATGCGAAACCATCGGCACAATCGACGAGATCGTCCCGTTCTTCGCCGTCGACGGTGCCATGAAGATGGACATGAACCCGTTGCGCGCGAAGTCGCCCGACCCCCCGATCCCGTTCATGATGCTCGACCCCATAATGTGCGTCGAGTTCACATTGCCATAGATGTCCGCCTCGATCATCCCGTTCATCGCAATCACGCCCAGCCGCCGGATAATCCCAGGATGGTTCGATATCTCCTGCGAGCGCAGCACAATCCGGTCGCGGAACTCCCCGATCTTCGGGATAAACTCCGCCGTCCCCTCCGGGCTCAGCGAAAACGCCGTGGCCGATGCGCAGGTCATCTTGCCAGACCGCAGCAGGCTCACCAGCCCGTCCTGGATCACCTCTGTGTACGCGGTCAGGCCGTTGAACGGCCCCTCTTCCAGCCCGTACAGCACCGCGTTGGCAATGTTCCCAACCCCGGATTGCAGCGGCAGAAGCGAAGCAGGAAGCCGTCCCTTCTTCACCTCATTGCCCAGAAAATCCAGAATGTTGCCCGCAATCTTTTTCGAGTTCGCATCCGGCGCCTTGAACGGACTGGAGCGGTCCGGCGAGTCGGTAGGCACCACCGCAATGACCTTCTCCATCGGGATCTTCAGGTACGGCTCGCCAATCCGCTGGCTCACCGAGGTCAGTGGAATCGGGTCCCGATGCGGCGGCTTTCCCAGCCCGTAGTACAGGTCGTGCATCCCCTCCAGCTCCATCGGTAACGCCGAGTTGACCTCCAGAATGATCTTCTCCGCGCAGTCGATCCACGTCTGGTTGTTGCCCACAGACGTGCTCGGGATCACCCGCCCGTCCTCCAGGATCGCCGTCACCTCGATCAGCGCCAGGTCCAGCTTGCCCAGAAACCCATACTCGACATACTGCGCAACTTGGCTCAGATGCATGTCGATGTACTGCATCTCGCCGGAGTTGATCAGCTTGCGCGTGATCGGGTCAGACTGATACGGAATCCGCAGCTGCATTCCGCCGGCCATCGCCAGCGCGCCGTCCAGCTCCGGCCCGGTCGAGGCCCCGGTAAACACGTTCACCTTGAACTTATCGCCGCGCAGATGAGCGTCTGCGATGCGTCGCGCCAGCGCCATCGGCACCGCTTTCGGGTATCCCGATCCGGTAAACCCGCTCATCCCAATCTGTGCGCCGGGTTGGATCAGCGCGGCCGCCTCTTCCCCACTCATCACGCGCTGCGCTAACACTGAATTCTGAACTCTATTCTCTGCGTGGCCTGTCGAACTGGAGGACATTGAATCTTCTTTCTCTGTATAAAAATGAGTGCGGCACAATCGCGCACAACCAACTCCCCGGACACACTACGACCCCGTATCCGGAGCAAACATTGGCTTAATTCGCAGTATACCGCGCACTCCAGACGCCCTTTGTGCCGCGCATCACACCTCCACGCGCACTCTACAGCCCCACAGCTTAACCCACCGCCTCCTGATCGCAGCATCAATAGGTAGGCCGTCATTCTGAGCGGAGTTTGGCGCGATCCTGCGCCAAACGCAGTCGAAGAACCCCCGCATTTTCTTTTGTTTGTTCTTGCCGTCATTCTGAGCGCGTCTTTCGAGCGCGAAGAACCCCGACGAACTCACGCCTACCACAGCCGCCTGGACCTTTCTCCTACAAACGTCCGCCTTTGTCTGTTCTTGTCGTTGCTCGAAAGCGCCAACGGCGCTCTATACCAGCCTGGGGCGTAGCCCCAGGGGTTCTTCCGCCACAGAACCGAGGGCTGAAGGCCCGCCCTATAGCTGTTGATGGAGAGCCGGTACCGCTTCCCCCTTACGCCACCCCAATCACCGCGCAAAGTTCCTTCACCGAATCCGCGCTCTTCTGCAATGCCGCCTGCTCCGCGGCCGTCAGCTTGATCTCGATGATCTGCTCCAGCCCGCCCGCGCCCAGCTTGCACGGTACCCCCACAAACAGCCCATGGATTCCATACTCGCCCTCCAGATACGCAGCGCATGGCAGGATCTTCTTCTTGTCCTTCAGGATCGCCTCCACCATCTCGGTCGCCGCCGCCGATGGCGCATAGTACGCGCTCCCCGTCTTCAGATACTTCACAATCTCCGCCCCGCCGTCGCGTGTCCGCTGCACCAGCTCCGCCAGCCGCTCCGGCGCAATCAGCTCCGTCACCGGAATCCCCGCCACCGTCGAGTAGCGGGCCAGCGGAACCATGGTGTCTCCGTGCCCGCCCAGCACAAATGCCGTCACATTCTCCACCGACACGTTCAGTTCCTGCGCGATGAACGTCCGGAAGCGCGCCGAATCCAGCACGCCCGCCATCCCGATGACGCGTTCCCGAGGCAGCCCCGCCTGTTTGAACGCCGTCTGGGCCATCGCATCCAGCGGGTTCGACACAACGATAATAATCGTCTTCGGCGACGCGGCCACCACCTTCGACACCACATCGCTCATGATCTTGTAGTTCGTATTCAGCAGGTCGTCGCGGCTCATTCCCGGCTTGCGCGCGATCCCCGCCGTAATCACCACCACATCCGACCCCGCCGTGTCCGCGTAATCGTTCGTCCCCACAATCGACACATCGCGCTTCTCGATCGGCATCGCCTCCGCCAGGTCCAGCCCCTTGCCCTGCGGCACGCCCTCGATCACATCCAGCAGCACCACGTCCGCCAGCTCTTTGGCCGCAATCCAGTGCGCCGCCGTCGCCCCCACATTCCCCGACCCGACAATCGTTACTTTCTTCCGCATCGCGCTCGTCCCTTCTCTCTTCTGGCTAACTTGCTGACTCGCTGACCTGCTGACTCGCTGCCATTACATATTCTCGATCATCCTCGTCGCAAACTCGCTGGTCTTCGCCTTGGTCGCGCCCTCCATCGCCCGCTCGAAGTCGTACGTCACAAACTTCTGCGCAATGGTCTTCTCTATCGACGACTCGATCAGCCGCGCCGCCTCCGTCCATCCCAGAAAATCGAACAGCATCACTCCCGATAGAATCAACGAGCCGGGATTGATCACGTCCTTGTCCGCGTACTTCGGCGCCGTCCCGTGCGTCGCCTCGAAGACCGCATACCCATCGCCCACGTTCCCTCCCGGCGCAATTCCCAACCCGCCCACCTGCGCCGCTGCTGCATCCGAGATGTAGTCGCCGTTCAGGTTCGTCGTCGCCAGAATCGAGTAGTCCGCAGGCCGCAAAATAATCTGCTGGAAGATCGAGTCCGCAATCCGATCGTTGATCAGCACCTTCTGCTTCCACTTCCCCGCGCCGTGCGACGCGCCAATCGACGCCAGCACGGCCTTCACCTCGGCCACCACGCCTTCGCCAAACTCCTTCGCCGCAAACTCGATCCCCGGCTCAATCAGCGCCGCATTCTCCTCCGCCGTGATCCCCGGCTTCGCCTCCACATTGCCCAGAATCCAGCTCTCGCGTTCCGTTACCGTCTCGGCGCGGAACTCCTCGGTCGCAACCTCGTACCCCCACTCGCGGAATGCTCCCTCGGTAAACTTCTGGATGTTCCCCTTATGCACCAGCGTCACCGTCTTGCGCCCTTCCTTCAACGCAAACGCAATCGCCGCCCGCACCAGCCGCTTCGACCCCGTAATCGAGATCGGCTTGATCCCCACGCCCGAATCCAGCCGCACGCGCTTTTTCGTCCCCTTCAGCATCTCGTCGTTGACGAACGCAATTAATTTCGCCGCCTCCGGCGTCCCCTCGCGGAACTCGATCCCCGCATAGATGTCCTCCGTATTCTCGCGGAAGATCACAATGTTCAGCTTCTCCGGATGCTTCACCGGGCTGGGCACGCCCGCGTAGTACTTCACCGGCCGGATGCACTGGTACAAGTCCATCAACTGCCGCAGCGCCACATTCAGGCTGCGAATCCCACCACCGATTGGAGTCGTCAGCGGCCCTTTGATCGACACGCGAAAGTCCATCGTCGCCTGCACCGTATCGTCGGGCAGCCATTCCCCAGTCTTGCGATAGCTCTTCTCGCCCGCCAGCACCTCATACCACTCCACCTTGCGCCGCCCGTCGTACGCCTTCTCCACCGCCGCGTCGAATACGCGCTTCGAGGCCCGCCAGATGTCCCGCCCCGTCCCATCGCCCTCTATGAACGGAATGATCGGATGGTCGGGAACGGTATACACCCCGTTCGCATACTCGATTGCCTTGCCGTTTGCCGGGACAGGAATTCCGTTGTAATTCGTCTGCATATGCGCGTGTCGCTCCAGGGGTCAGGCCAGAAGAAATGGCCAGAAATAGACTAGCCTTCGCAGGCTACCACCCACCATCGCGCATGGCAACGACGCCCAGCCCAACCAGACAGTCGGCAGGAGATTCACCCAACCCTCCGTCATCCCGACCGGAGCGCAGCGCAGTGGAGGGACCCCCGCATTTTCTTTCGGATGACGATCAAATTTGATTCAGATCTATCGACAAGCGCCAACGGCGCGCTCTATACCAGCCTGAGGCAAAGACCCAGGGTTCAAGTCCAGACAAGACCTCCGAGGGCTGAAAGCCCGACCTATAGCGTAAGTGGAGAGACGCCGTTTACCTTCTCGCTCGCAGCTCTTCCTCATTCTCCGCCGCAACAGAAGAGGCCCGCGCGCGGCGGGCCTCTTCTGTTGCATCATGCAGTTTGGTTTGGATGACTACTTCTTCACCGTGGCGATCGTCTTCAGAATCCGCGAGACGATCTGGTAGGGATCGGCTTCCGAGTTCGGACGCCGGTCTTCCAGGTAGCCCTTGTAGCCGTTGCGGATGAAGTTCACAGGCAGCCGGACCGATGCGCCGCGGTCAGACAGCGCATAGTTGAACTTGTCGATAGACTGCGTCTCATGCAGCCCGGTCAACCGCAGATGGTTGTCCGGCCCATATACCGCGATGTGCTCGGGGATATGGTCGGCAAACGCCTTCATCAGCGCCTCCAGATACTTCTTGCCGCCCACTTCGCGCAACTGCTTGGTCGAGAAGTTGGTGTGCATCCCGGACCCGTTCCAGTCGCCCTTGATCGGCTTGCAATGCAGCTCCAGGTCCACCTCGTACTTCTCGCACAGCCGGGCCATCAGGTAGCGCGCCATCCACAGGTCGTCCGCCGCCTTGGCAGATCCCTTGGCGAAGATCTGGAACTCCCACTGCCCCTTCGCAACCTCCGCGTTGATGCCCTCATGGTTGATTCCCGCGGCCAGGCACAGGTCCAGATGCTCATCCACGATCTGGCGCGCCAAGCTGCCCACGTTCTTGTAGCCCACGCCGCAGTAGTACGGGCCCTGCGGGCCGGGGAAGCCGTCCTCCGGGAAGCCCAACGGCCGCCCATCTTGGTACAGGAAGTACTCCTGCTCAAAGCCCACCCACAGGTCGGGGTCGTTCTTGATCGTCGCCCGTCCGTTCGACGGATGCGGCGTCCCGTCCGGCATCATCACCTCGCACAGCACCAGATACGCGTCCTTGCGCGCGGCATCCGGATACAGCGCCACCGGCTTCAGGATACAGTCCGAACTCTTGCCCTCGGCCTGCATCGTGGAGCTGCCGTCGAACCCCCACAGCGGTACATCGGCTAGCGTGGGAGCCTTTTCAAACGATTTGATTTGGGTCTTGCCGCGCAGCCCAGGGACGGGCTTTGTGCCGTCAAGCCAGATGTATTCAAATTTGTATTTTTTCATAGTATTCAGAGACTCCTTGAGTGAATCGCTTGGGATTGACGAATGAATCGCTTGGGATTGACGCGGCGTCTGCAACTCGCCTTGCCCCGCATCGAAGCAGGTGAGTTCCAGGGACCTAAAGGAAACAATGGTGTTTAAAAAATAACAGATTCCACTCAAATTGATTCCGCTTTGCACCATCTTAATGGCATTTTTACATCTTTTTCCTCATCCAGCCCCGCAGAATCGACCCATTCCGCGTGCCGCCGTCCCCAGCCGTTTCCCCTGCGTCACACCCCAGTAACCCACGCACCCGCCCCATTGTGATAACTTTGACACGGTCTAAGCAACTGCGGCCGCCAATTCACAACCGGCCACCGAATCTCTGCATCTCCCCCGGAGGGTCCTTCCATTGGGCATGAACATGGTTCCCACGCGCCTCTTCTTCACCAAGGGCGTCGGCAAGCATAAAGAGCGCCTCACCAGCTTTGAACTCGCCCTGCGCGACGCGGGCATCGCCGCGCAGAACCTCGTCCGCGTCTCCTCCATCTTTCCGCCTCGCTGCAAGCTCATCCCGCGCAAAGAGGGCCTCAAGTGCCTCAACCCCGGCGAGGTCGTCTTCGCCGTCATCGCCGAGAACTCCACCCGAGAGGCCCATCGCCTCGTCGTCAGCAGCATCGGCGTCGCCATCCCAACCGACCGCGCCACCTACGGCTACCTCTCCGAGCACCACAGCTTCGGTGAGACAGAGGACCAGGCCGGAGACTACGCCGAGGAACTCGCCGCAGAGATGCTCGCCACCACTCTCGACGTCGACTTCGACCCCGACAAGAGCTGGGACGAGAAAAAAGAAATCTATCGCATCTCCAACAAAATCGTCCGCACCGCCAACGTCACCCAGTCAGCCGTCGGCGACAAAAACGGCCGCTGGACCACCACCATCGCAGCCGCCATTCTCCTCTTCGACGATAAATAGCGTCTCGCTGAAGTTGTTTGTTGTTCGTCGTCATCCTGAGCGAAGCTGCTCGCGCACTTTGCGAGTAGCGAAGTCGAAGGCCCCCGTATTTCGCCGTTGCTTGTTTTTGCTTTAGCCGCTGAGGTCCATATGTCAGACTTCGTCGCAGTCGATCTGGGCGCATCCAGCGGCCGCTTGATGGTGGGCCACTGGGATGGCCGCAGGTTCTCCCTCGACGAGCTCCACCGCTTTCCCAATGGCGGCGTCAACCTCCACGGCTGCATCTACTGGGACGCGCTGCGCATCTGGTCGGAGATTCAGAACGGCCTCACAAAGTACCGTTCGCGCTTCGCAGACCCTCCCGCCGGAATCGCCGTCGATGCCTGGGGCGTAGACTTCGCCCTCCTCGACAGCCGTGGCCGCCTGCTCGACAATCCCTCGCACTACCGCGACCCGCGCACCAACGGCATCCCGCAGCGCCTCTTCCAGCGCATCCCCGAAGCCGATCTCTTCACCGCCACCGGCGTGCAGTCGTTCCAGTTCAACACCCTCTTCCAGCTCTACTCCATGGTGCTTGCCGAAGACCCCAGGCTCGAATCCGCCGAGACCCTCCTGATGGTTCCCGACCTCTTCAACTTTTTCCTCGGCGGCGAAAAAGCCGTCGAGTTCACTGAAGCCTCCACCACCGGGATGTACAACCACGCCGCGCGCGACTGGCACCGCGAACTGCTCCATACCCTCTCCATCCCGGATCGAATTCTGCCCAGGGTTGTCGCCCCCGCAACCGTCCTCTCCAATGTCGGTCGCGGCGTCCTCGACCTCTGCGGCTTCAGCAAGACCTTCCCCGTCATCGCCGTCGCATCGCACGATACAGCCAGCGCAGTCGCCTCCATTCCCAATCTCGATCCGCACAGCGCGTTCATCAGCAGCGGCACCTGGAGCCTCATGGGCATGGAACTCGACGCTCCCATCGCCACCCCGCGCGCCCGCCAGCTTCGCTTCACAAACGAAGGCGGATGCGGCAACTCCACGCTCCTCCTGCGCAACCTCACCGGCCTCTGGCTCCTGCAGGAGTCGCTCCGCCAGTGGCAGCAGCAGGGCCACGCCTACACCTGGGACGATCTCATCGCCGCCGCCGCCGCCGCCCAGCCCTTTCGTTCCCTCATCCATCCCGACGCAAATGATTTTCTCGCGCCCGCGGACATGCTGCAGGCCATTCGCTCCTTCTGCCAATCCACCGCCCAGCCCGTGCCGCAGTCCGTCGGCGAGTTCGCGCGCTGTTGCTTCGAGAGTCTCAGCCTCTCCTACTGGTCCACCCTCGATGCACTGCAGTCCTTGACCTCCCGCCAGATTCGCACCCTCCGCGTTGTCGGCGGCGGATGCCTCAACGCATTCCTCTGCCAGATGACAGCCGACGCCTGCGGATGTAACGTGGTCAGCGGGCCTGTGGAAGCCTCCGCGCTGGGCAATGTCATGCTGCAGGCGGTCGCCACCGGCGCGCTGCCCGACATTCGAGCCGGACGCGCCGCCATCGGAGAGTCGCTCGACTGCGTCTCCTACGCCCCGCGTCCAGGCTCCAGTTGGATCGGCGCGCAGGCGCGTTACAGAGTTCTGGAAGCAGCTTCATCATGACAGCACAAGATCGGATTTCGGGCGCCCTACATCTCGATTTTGAGATGCGGAGGGAGCGTGGGGCTTCAGCCCCACGAATAAAGTCACTCGATTCACCGGGCTTTAGCCCCGGATCACCTCATACCACAAATTCGGATTTCGGGTGCCCCATATCTCGATTCTGAGATGTGGGCATCGTGCAAAGTACATAAGGAGAACAAAATGTCAGAGTATTCCATCCCCGAGATCGTTGCCCCAATCCCAGCCGTCCCCGGCGAAGTCGTCCTCATCGCAAACGGCGATCTGCGTCAATCGGCCAATCTCCTGTGTTGGCCCGCCCAGGCAGAGGCCGAGCGCGCCGTCATTCAGGCCTTCGCCGCCGAGGGCCTCAAGGTCCGCCGCGCGCACCCTTACCGCGAAGACCTCAAGCACGGCTTCATCTTCAGCCAGCGCATGGGAATGGATGTCTTCGAGCGCATCGACCCCGCCTCTCCTCTCGTCATTGTCGAGTCCGTCTGGCAGTACAGCCATCACGTCCTCGCCGGTCTGCTCCGCCATCGCGGCCCCATCCTCACCGTCGCCAATTGGTCCGGCCAGTGGCCCGGCCTGGTCGGTATGCTCAACATCAACGGCTGCATGCGCAAGGCGGGCATCAAGTACAGCACCATCTGGAGCAAGGACTTCACCGATCCCTTCTTCGTCAACGGCCTGCGCCAGTGGATTCGCGAGGGCCGAATCGACCACGACCTCTCCCACGTTCACCCGCTCGACGCATCCAAACTGCCCGCCAACGAGCGTCAACTCGGCGTCTCTCTCGCCAAGGTTCTCAAGAGCCGCAAGGCCATCCTCGGCGTCTTCGACGAAGGCTGCATGGGTATGATGAACGCCATCATCGACGACGATCTCCTCAACGCAGCCAGCGTCTTCAAGGAGAGGATGAGCCAGTCCGCTCTGGTCGCCGCCATGCGCACCGTCACGGATGAAGAAGCCGCCAAGGTCCGCCTGTGGCTGGACCGCAGCGGGATGAAGTTCCTCACCGGCCCCAACGAGGAGACCGATCTCACCGACTCCCAGGTACTCCAACAGTGCAAGATGTACATCGCTGCCATGCGCATCGCCGACGAGTTCGGATGCGACTCCATCGGCATCCCCTACCAGCAGGGCTTGAAGGACATGGTCCCCGCATCCGACCTGGCGGAAGGCCTGCTGAACAACGTGGACCGTCCTCCGGTCTTCGATGCCGCGGGCAAGGAACTCTACGCCGGCCGTCCCCTGCCCCACTTCAACGAGGCAGACGAGTGCTGCGGCATCGACCTGGTCCTCACCAATCGCGTCTGGACCGCCATGCACCTCGACCCCGCCACAACCCTCCACGACGTGCGCTGGGGAGAACACTACAAGGGCAACGGTATCGACGACTTCGTCTGGCTCTTCCAGATCTCCGGCGCCGTCCCCGCATCCCACATCGCCGGCGGTTACGCCCGTGCCACCAGCGAGCGCCAGCCACCCATGTACTTCCGCCTCGGCGGTGGCACCCTCAAGGGAGTCTGCAAGCCCGGCCCCGTCGTCTGGAGCCGCGTCTTCAGCGCAGGAGGCAAGCTCCACGCAGACATCGGCCGCGCCACAGCAGTCGAGCTTCCCGCCGAAGAGACTGAGCGCCGCCTGCAAGCCGTCACGCCGCAGTGGCCCATCATGAACGTCCTGCTGCACGGCATCACGCGCGACCAGTTCATGGCGCGCCATCCTGCTAACCACATCAACGTCGCATACACCGAGACCGCGGAGCAGGCCGATCGCGCCCTCGCCGCCAAGGCCGCTATGATGGCCGAACTCGGCATCGAAGTCCATCTCTGCGGAACTATTTAATGAAACTCTGAAACAGTTTTTGCTTTGAAGGGGCGGGACTTTAGTCCCGCCGTAACGGTCGCAATATTAACGGGGCTTTAGCCCCCGAGGGAATAGACAACCATGGAATACCGTCAACTGGGCAATACATCGCTCCGCGTCTCAATCCTTGGATACGGCGCTTCGCCGCTGGGCAACGCCTTCCGCCAGACTGATCCCGCTGAGGGAAAGGCCGCAGTCCATCTCGCCGTCGAGCGCGGCATTAACTACTTCGATGTCTCTCCGTACTATGGCCTCACCCTCGCCGAGACGCGTCTCGGAGAGGCCCTCGTCGGCCTGCGTCAGCAGGTCGTCCTTGCCACCAAGTGCGGCCGCTACGGCGCCGACGAGTTCGACTTCTCCGCCGCGCGCATCACCGCCGGCCTCGAAGACTCGCTCGCCCGCCTGCAAACCGACTACGTCGATCTCCTGCAGGCCCACGACGTCGAGTTCGGCGATGCACGCCAGATCGTCGAAGAGACCGTCCCCGCCATGCGCAAGCTCCAGCAGCAAGGCAAGGCCCGCTTCATCGGCATCACCGGCTACTCGCTCAAGAACCTCATGGCCATCGCCGCCCAGGTCAAGGTGGACTCCATCCTCACCTACTGCCGCTACAACCTCATGATCGACGACATCAACTCCGAGCTCATCCCCTTCGCCAAACAGAACGGCATCGGGATCATCAATGCCTCTCCGCTGCACATGGGCATCATCACCGAGCGCGGCGCGCCCGACTGGCATCCCGCGCCGCAGTCCGTCCGCGACGCCGGCCAGCGCATCGTCGCTCTCTGCCGCGCCCGCGGTCTGGATGCCTCCGAAGTTGCCCTGCGCTTCTGCCTCGACAACCCCGCCGTCGCCAGCACCCTGGTCGGCATGTCCTCGCGCAAGCACGTCGAAGGCAACCTCAAGTGCCTCGAACTCGCCAACGATCTAGCCCTGCTCGAAGAGATTCGCGCAACCGTCGCCCCGGTCGCCAACCTCACCTGGCCCTCCGGCCTCCCCGAAAACTACGGCTGATCGCAGCTGCGGTCGTCATTCTGGCGTAGCCACAAGAGTCGTCATTCTGGCGTAGCCACAAGAGTCGTCATTCTGGCGTAGCCAGAATCTCCGTATTTGTCTTGTTTTGCTTAAGGGCACGGCTTCAGCCGTGCCGTAAGGGGCTTCCTGTGCAATGGGGCTTTAGCCCCTGAGGTCAGATTTTGTCGGATGGCCGGGTGCCCCATCTTCGCGACGGTCTCATCGTCACTAAGGTGGGGTATAGTCTTACGCCCTTCGCCGATACCGTATCGCAAACTCGTACTCCGCATTCGGCGGAAACAGCCGCGCCACCAGCCGCAGCCGCTCCGCCAGCGCCTGCGGGGCCAGCAGCGGGTACTCGCGTTCGCGCAGCTCGGAGTAGTCGAAGTCCACCGACAGCGACAGCATATAGATCGCAACCGCGTCGGAAAATGCCGCCTCGATGAACTCCGTCTTGGCCTTCTCGTCGATGCGCGGCTTGCCGTCCCGCTCCGCATTCTGTCCTCTGCCCACGGCCTGCGCGCGGCTCTCCCACGCGTCCAGGCTGGTCTCGCCCCTCACGTCGGCCACCGCCTGGTTCCACGCCAGCTCGCTGAAGCTCTCTGGCACGCCCGCCTCGTCCACAAACGCATGCCCCACGTTGATGAACAGTTCAAACGCCAGCGAAAACTTGTCGTTCAGCAGCCGCGTCGAGATGAACACGCCTTCGCAGCCCTCTTCACCCGCAACCGCGACCTTCCCCGTACCCGCTCCCAGTGCCACATTGCGATGGCAGATTGCCAGCTCGGCCAACTCCGCGGTGCAGACCGGAGAGATCATCGTCTCCTCGTTGCCGCTGCGGTGCCCGGCACTCTCGCCACTGCGTCCCTCGGCCAGCGCCAGCGGAACAAAGTAGTATGTCTTGCGCCCCAGCGCCGCCGCCACGGCCGTCGGCACTGCCTGCACCATGCGCACCAGGTCCGCGTCGTCCAGTCCCGTCTCACCGAACGCCGCGAAACGAACGCCATTTGCCGACTGGCGCACAGCCGCCTCTCGCGCCACCTGCGTCGCCTTCATCAGCTCGCCTTGTATGCCCTCTGCCATCGTCCCCACAACCTCTGCCATAACACGTTATTCTACCTGCATGACGCACACTTCCCCCATCCACGCGCCCGCAACCCCGCACACCTTTGCCGCAGGCTACGTCTTCGGAGTGCCGCTCGGCAACCTCGGTTGGTTCGCCAGCCTGCTGATGGCCGTCGCCACGGGATTCATGGCCTTTTTCGCCGCCACCTTCTGCGCCATCGTCTTCATCCTCATCTACAACAGCGCAACCCACCGCGTCCTCGACTTCGCGCTCAGCTATCGCCGCGTCGGCCTTCCCATCGGCCTCGTCGTCATGGCCGTCGCTCTCTGCACCCTCGGCTCGCTCTGGCTCCGCCGCATCCTGCGCCGCAGTTGAAGAACCCCATATTTGCCCTTCGGAGGGAGCAGTGGGCTTCAGCCCACTGAAATGCCGCAGAAAAGAAATGAGGCTTTAGCCACGGGCCTGCTGATCGTCGCAACAAAAAATCATCGTCGCCTTTTCCTAAGCCCCAACCGCCTCACCCTTCTGCTCCGCCCCCATCCAACTCAGCGCCTGCACCAGGTATCCCTTCAAATCCTTGCGCTCCACAATCGCATCCAGAAATCCGTGCTGTAATAAAAACTCCGACCGCTGGAATCCCTCCGGCAGCTTCTGCCGCGTCGTCTGCTCGATCACCCTCGGCCCCGCGAATCCAATCAGCGCCCCCGGCTCCGCAATATTCAAATCGCCCAGCATGGCGAAGCTCGCCGTTACTCCACCCGTCGTCGGGTCCGTCATCACAGAGATGTACGGAATCCTCGCATCGTCCAGCCGCGCCAGCCCCGCGCTGATCTTCGCCATCTGCATCAGCGACACGATCCCCTCCATCATCCGCGCCCCGCCCGACGCCGCCACAATAATCAGCGGGTTCCGCGTCGCCAGCGAGCGGTCCACCGCCCGCGCAATCGTCTCGCCCACTACCGCGCCCATGCTTCCGCCGATGAACCCATACTCCATCGCGCTCACCGTCACCGCGTGCGGCCCCAGCATCCCAACCGCGTTCACAATCGCGTCGTTCAGCCCTGTCTTCTTGCGCGCCTCGGCCAGCCGGTGCTCGTAGCGCTTCAAATCGGTAAAGTCCAGCGGGTTGGTCGAGCGAAGCTCCAGGTCCACCAGCTCGTAGCCCGGCTCCAGCAGCATCCCGATCCGCCGCCGCGCCCCGATGCGAAAATGATTTCCGCACTTCGCGTTCGGACACACAAACAGGTTCGCCTCCAGGTCCTTCTTGAAGATCGTCTGACGGCAGCTTCCGCACTGCGTCCACAGCCCCTCGGTACGCACCGTCTTGTGCGAATCGTTCACAATCTCGTTGTCTTCCCGCTTGAACCAGCTCATCCGCGTGTCCCTCTTCGCAACCCGTGCCGCTGCCGCTCTATTGTATCGGGAGAGCCCCGCCTTTGGCGCGTTTTGGGCTTAGACGCAGCCCCGCCTCTTTGGGCGCATTGAAAATATTTCTGAGCGGATCGCCCGCCCGCGCGTCTACGCAATAGCAGGAAATAACTACAGCAACCGGAATCTGGCTAGCATTGGAGCCTGCGAGCTTTCTAGCTCCGCCCGCGAAACCGCAACCTGCAAGAAGACAACCTATGAATCGAATTGAACCAATAAGGGAGACCCGTGATGAAGTTCGCAAGTAAATCTTTCACCCTGACTCTGGCTGTGGCGTTGAGTGCTTCCATCGCATTCGCGCAGACCGCACCCGCAACCGATAAGCCCGCCCCCAACGCAACCGCCGCAAAGCCCGCCCCGGAATCCCCCTGCGCCAGGCCGAATACTGAACTCTGCCCCGAGCGCACCATCTATCTCAACAACGTCAGCCAGCAAAACGACGCCAACGAGGACGTCACCGCCCTGCGCAATCTCCTGCCCCCCAACGACAAGATCTATCTTGTCGCCAGCCAGAACGCTATCCTCATTCGCGCCACTCCCGAAGATATCGCGCTCGTGCAAAAGCTCCTCAACGACCTCGACCGTCCCAAAAAGAGCTACCGTCTCACCTTCACCGTCAGCGAGAAGGACGGCGCCAAGCTCGTCAAAACCGAACACTTCGCCATGGTACTGTCCTCCGGGCAGACGACCACGCTCAAGCAGGGCAGCAAGGTCCCAGTCGCCACCGGCACCTACAGCGCCGGCGCGTCCACTCCCGCCGGCGTGCAGACGCAATTCACCTATATCGATGTTGGCATGAACTTCGATGTAACCCTGACGGCAATGGGCGATAACGCCATACTGAAGTCCGCCGTGGAACAGTCCAGCGTCGCCCCGGAAAAGTCTGACATAGCAGGGGTGCAGGAGCCGATCATCCGCCAATCTTCGCTCAAAGGCGTGGCCATCCTCTCGCCCGGTAAGCCCCAGACGCTGGGCTCCATGGACATCTCCGGCAGCACAACTCGCCTCGACATCGAAGTCCTCATGGAGCCCATGCCCTAAGCATTTTCTCAATTGCAATAGGACAAAATTGAATTGCCATTCTGAGCGCAGCCCCTTTTGAATTGTCATTCTGAGCGCAGCGAAGAATCCCCGCATTTTGCTCGCAGCGCGACGGTCTAACCATGAGCTGTCTGCCCCACCCATTCCGCGTTCGTTGCGGAATGGGTGGGGTGCCTTTGCCCCGTCCTTCGGAGGGAGCGTGGGGCTTCAGCCCCACGAATCATGGCCGCTAATGGAATGGGCTTTAGCCCCGGGCCGGAGTAATATCCGTCACCGGAAGGTCCCAATGCGCCAGCAGAATCTCGAACCTCCGCTGCTCCTCTTTCGCAAACATCGCCTGGTCCGGCCATAGCTCTTTCTTGAATCTCTCTTCGTCGGGGTTCGCCGTCGTCGCCACCGTCGAGTCCTTGTAACGAATCGTCACGCGATAGTCCCATCGCCCGTCCTCTGTCGTGTGGTACGCCGGCGTCTCGATCTTCAGCGCCAGAATCCGCCCCGTCGCACGAATCTTCTCCAGCAGCGGGTAGTGGTTCTTCAGGAACAGTTGCAGAAACTCCTCCTGACGGCCCCATGGCAGCTTGTAGTAGTACTCCACGCTGTACGGCTGGCCAACGCCAACCTGTGGCGGCGCGCCCTGCACCTTCAGCAGCGCAGGAATAACGGGTGCGAAATGGGTGGTATGTTTTTTCGCCATGACTTCCTCCAGCCCTCAGAATACCCGATCGCGCACCGCGCCCTTGAACCTCGAACCTTGCACCTTGTTACTCTGGTAGCACCATGACCACCCCCCAAACCCGCATGCCCGCCGAGTGGTCCCCTCACGCCGCCACATGGATCGCATGGCCGCACAATCCCGACGACTGGCCCGGCAAGTTCCAACCCATCCCCTGGGTCTACGCAGAGATCGTTCGCCATCTCTCCGCCGTCGAAGCCGTCCACATCCTCGTCAACGATCTCGCCGCCCAGCGCCGCGCCACGGGCATCCTCAAGCGCGGCGGCGCGAATCTCTCTCGCCTCCACTTCCACCAATGGCCCACCGACCGCGTCTGGCTCCGCGACTCCGGCCCTATCTTCGTGAAAAAAACCGCCGGCTCCGGTGATGGGGAAGACCTCGCCATCCTCAACTGGAAGTTCAACGCCTGGGCCAAGTACTCCAACTGGCATCTCGACGACCAGATCCCCCACCGCGTCGCCCAGCTCTACCACCTCCCCGAGATCAAGCCCGAAGTTCCGCCGCCACCGGCCGCTCCTGCAAGCTGGAAACCGGGGTCCCCGGCGAGCGCACTTGCTCGTCGGGGTGGTAAACCGCACCGCATCGTCCTCGAAGGCGGCTCCATCGACACCAACGGCGCGGGAGTTCTGCTCACCACCGAAGAGTGCCTCCTCTCCGAAATTCAGCAGCGCAACCCAGGCCTCGGCGACGAAACCACAACCCAGCGCCTCCTCGAACGCGCCTTCCGCGACCACCTCGGCATCCACCAAACCCTCTGGCTCCCTCGCGGCTGTGCCGGCGACGACACCCACGGCCACATCGACGACATCGCCCGTTTCGTCCCCGCCCCAGAATACAAACCCGCCACCATCCTCGCCTGCGTCGAACCCAACCCCGCCGACGAGAACCACCTCCCACTCGCCGAAAACCTCGCGCGCCTCCACGCCTTCCGCCACGCGTCCGGCCCCAACAAAGGCAAACCCTTCAAGATCGTCGAACTCCCCATGCCCGCGCCCGTCGTCTTCCAGGGCCAGCGCCTCCCCGCCAGCTACGCCAACTTCTACATCGCCAACTCGCTCGTCCTCGTCCCCACCTTCAACGACCCCAACGACCGCCGCGCCCTCGACATCATCGCCGCCTGCTTCCCCACCCGCCAGGTCGTCGGCATCCACGCCATCGACCTGGTCTGGGGCCTCGGCACCCTCCACTGCCTAACCCAGCAGCAACCCGCATGACAACTCGTCCCTCACCACCCGATCTCGAATCGATCCGCAAACTCGTCCACGATGCCGACGTTGAAGGACTCATCGAAATTCATGGTGCGCCTGCCAATGAATACGATAAGGAAGCCGAAGCTATTCACGCCGCAATCGCACAGCTTCAACCTAGCGAGATTACGGCCAGCAAATTGCTGTCGACGCTCGAAGTAATTTGGCGAAGGAATTTTATAGATGACGACGTAGAGTTAGCTCTTCGCCGTCCCGCGTTACGGGATATCGCCGAAAAGATCGCCCGCGTCTTCGGCCCTGAGGCGCAACCCCAAACCCGCAGGCGCGGCGTTCCGCGATCGACTACTTGAACAGTCTGGCAAACTGCACTGGAGTCAAAATCCGTGTACCGGCATGACGCTTTAGATCGAGCAGACCGGCCTTGTCCCCAGTTACTAAATAGTCTGCCTCGCCAGCCTCGGCGAGGGCCAACAGAAAATCGTCCTCGGGGTCCCAGGAACGACGCACCATGGGAAGACGCTCGATCTGTAGCGCCAGTGTCCTCAATAAATTGATCAACCGACCTGCATCGTGCGGCGTGTAGTGGCGCGCTACATATGGCTTTCGCAACGTGCTCTTGACTTCAGCTAATTGCTCGGAGCAAGTCAGAAGCACAAATCTCCCATCGAGCCATTGGCGAAGAGCAAGATCGGCATTGCTGCCGGGAGAAAGAATCGCGGAGACGAGTACATTCGTGTCCAGGATCACTCTCATCTAAGCCACGGCAATGGTCTTCGAACTGGCATTCTTCCTGCGTTGCGGCCGCATTTTGCTCTCGGCTCGCACTTCTTTGACCGCTCGGTCGATGTCCGCCTGCAACCGTCTCTTGTCAACTGTCGCATTGCGCAGCTGAATATCATCCACCATCACCCGAAAAAGTTGCCTCTGCACAGCCTCTTCAACAAACTTCGACAATTCTCCTCGTCGCATCTTCCGAGCTCTCAGAAGTGCACGAACATCTTTGTTCGTGGTCTGGGAAACTCTTATCGTCAACCGAACTTTTGCCGATGCAGAAGCCATGTCTCTTTATACCTCATGAGCGAATTGAATCGTAAACTAAAAGCAGTGATGACCTCCGACCTCGACTACCTCCGCGCCTGCATCGCCGAAGCCCGCGCCGCCGAGTGCTCGGGCGAAGTCCCCATCGGCGCCATCATCGTCCACAACGGCGAGATCGTCGCCCGCGGCCAGAACCGTGTTCTGCGCGACCACGACCCCACCGCCCACGCCGAGATCGTCGCTCTCCGCCACGCCGCCCGCGCCTTGGATAATTATCGCCTGCCCGAAGGCTGCACCCTCTACGTCACCCTCGAACCCTGCGCCATGTGCGCCGGCGCCATCCTCCACGCCCGCGTCACTCGCCTGGTCTACGCTGCGCCTGACCCCAAGGCCGGCGCCTGCGGCTCGGTCCTCAGCGTCATGAACCACCCCCAGCTCAACCACCAGGTCGAAGTCACCTCCGGCCTCCTCGCCGAAGAGTGCGGCACCCTCCTCACCGCCTTCTTCCGCGCCCGCCGCTAACTGCCAGCCAGCCCCCGCACCCGCCCAAATCAATCCTCGCGAACGCGGTAAAATAGACTTATGGCTCTCCTCGTCTACTCTGCCGCCTGGTGCCGCGACTGCCGCGAGGCCAAGCGTTTCCTCGCCACGCACGCCATCCCCTACACCGACGTCGACATCGACTCCACCCCCGGCGCAGCCGACGAAGTCCTCGCCCACACCGGCAAGCGCGCCATCCCCCAGTTTGTCCTCGACGGCCGCTGGATTCAGCCCTACCGTCCCGGCCACGGCTTCCTCCACGATGAAATGTCCGCCCTCTTCAACGTCTAGCGTCGTCAACTAACAACCAGCAACCAACAACCAGCAACCTCCATCGAGCCCTTATGATCGCCCGTTACACACGCCCTGCCATGGGCCGAATCTGGTCCGACGAAAACAAGTTCCGCTGCTGGCTCAACGTCGAGACCGCCGCCTCGCAGGCCCTCGCCCGTTTCGGCCTCGTCCCCCAGGCCGCCGCAGACGCCATCCGCGACCGCGGCAACTTCACCGTCGACCGCATCAATGAAATCGAGGCCGAAGTCCGCCACGATGTCATCGCCTTCACCACCACCGTCGCCGAGCACATCGCCGATCCCGAATCCTCCCGCTGGCTGCACTACGGCCTCACCTCCACCGATGTAGTCGACACGGCTCAAGCGCTTCAACTCAAAGCCGCCTCAGACATCATCCGCGCCGGTATCCTCGCCTTGTCGGAAACATTAAAAAAGCGGGCGCTAGAATTTAAACACACCCCCATCATTGGCCGCACCCACGGCGTCCACGCCGAACCCACCACCTTCGGCCTCAAGCTCCTCCTCTGGTACTCAGAGATGCAGCGCAACCTCGCCCGCTTCGACGCCGCCGCCGAAGACCTCCGCGTCGGCAAGCTCTCCGGCGCCGTCGGCACCTTCGGCCATCTCAAGCCCGAGCACGAGGCCGCAATCTGCGCCGAACTCGGCCTCACCCCCGTCGCTGTCGCAACGCAAATAGTCCAGCGCGACCGCCACGCCGCCTACGTCTCCTCGCTCGCCATCCTCTGCTCCACGCTGGACAAGATCGCCACCGAGATTCGCCACCTTCAGCGCACCGAGGTCCGCGAGGCCGAGGAGTTCTTCAGCGAAAAACAAAAAGGCTCCTCCGCCATGCCCCATAAGCGCAACCCCATCACCAGCGAGCAGATCTCCGGCCTCGCCCGCGTCGTCCGCGCCAACGCACAGGCCGCCTTCGAGGACATCGCCCTCTGGCACGAGCGAGACATCTCCCACTCCTCCGCCGAGCGAGTCATCCTCCCCGACTCCACCATCCTCGCCGACTATCTCCTCGCCAAGACCGAGAACCTCATCGCCAAGCTCCTCGTCTACCCCGCGCGCATGTTGCGCAACCTTGAATCCACCGGCGGCCTCATCTTCTCCGGCCAGCTCCTGCTCGATCTCGCCGCCGCCGGCATGTCCCGCGAAGACGCCTACCGCCTCGTCCAGTCCCACGCCATGCGCGCCTGGAAGCAGGACCTCGTCTTCCGCGACGAAGTCGCCCGCGACCCCGCCATCGCCGCCCTCCTCACCCCCACCCAGCTCGCCGCCGCCTTCGACTACACCCGCCAACTCGCCAACGTCGACGCCATCTTTGAAAGGGTTTTGCAGGAGCCGGTATCAATATGATCGCACTCGGTATACTCGCTCTCTCGGCTGCGCTCTCCCAGGCCTCGACCCCTCCGCCCGCTGTGCCCAATCCCTGCGACAACATTATCCAGAACGTCTGGGACACCCGCTTCACTCCCGGCCAGAGATGGAGCTATAACCACCGCCTGGTGGACGAAGGATCAACTCTTATCATTACAAAAATTGATCAAGTGCCCGGTATTGGATTGGTGGTTCAGGCGGATGTCAGCAAAGTGAATTACTGGAACACCCCCACGCGTCGATACATGCCCGTTAGCAGTACGGAGCACATCGCAATACGACGCGACTCGCTCGACGCCAGCGTTCTTGAGATGGTCGGGATCGTACAGCAGCCGTATGATTCCGGATTTTATGCAAAGTGGCAAAGCGATTGTGTTGGCCGAACCGTTTCCACCTCTGTCACCGATACGATCACCGCACTGCAAGCTCAGTTTTGTGCAGAAAACGTGAGAAACACCAGCATCCCCGCATGCATACAGCCTCCCAAACCCCCTGCTAAGCCGCCAACAGCCCCCACCCCACCAGCCTCCTCTGCTACTCCCCCACCCACACCGCCGTCCTCCGCACCACCCACGCCCGATACCATCGCTCAACCCTCTCTGCGACCATAGCCAAAATCATCCCCCGCCTCCATGTAAACTCACCTCAGCATCCATGCCTCTTCCCAGCCTACTCGCGCTCGCTCTCCTCGCCTCGCTCTCTCCCGCGCTCGCACAATCCCCCACTCTCCTCACCCCCGACACCGCCACCCTCAAAGTCACCACCAAGCTCGTCGCCGTCTCCGCCATCGTCCGCAATAAATCCGGCCAGCCCATCCCCAACCTCACCCGCGACGACTTTCTCCTCAAGCAGGACGGCAAGCCTCAGCCCATCACCGCCTTCTCGCAGGGCTCCAGCCTTCCGCTCACCCTCGCCCTCATGGTCGACACCAGCGGCAGCCAGCGCGCCTACATCCCGTACGAGATCGCCGCTGGCCGCGCCTTCTTTCCCGCCATGCTCACCCGGCCGGACGACCGCGCCGTCCTCGTCCAGTTCGACAGCACCGTCCTGCAACTCGTCAAACTCACCACCTCCGTCCTCACCCTCCAGCACGCCCTCGCCTACCTCACCCAGTCCCACGACGACATCGTCCGTCCCGGCCGCGGTGGCACCCTCCTCTTCGACGCCATCGTCGCCGTCTCCCACCTCGAACTCGGCACTCAGCTCGGCCGCCGCGCCATGGTCGTCCTCACCGACGGCGGCGACAACGGAAGCCACTTCAGCCAGAAAGACGCCATCCGCGAGGCCCAGCGCGCCGACATCATGATCTACACCATCTACTACTCCAACGGCGGTGGCGACGAGGGCGCCCTCCGCGACCTCTCCCGCCAGACCGGCGGACGCGAGTTCACCGTCGGCCCCGCCAGCACCCTCCAGCACATCTATGCTTCCATCGCCGCCGACCTCCGCCTGCAGTACGAACTCGGCTATCGCCCGCCAGACACCCGCCCCAACAAGTACCACAAGATCGACCTCCGCGCGACCGACAAGACCCTCACCGTCCAGGCCCGCGACGGCTATTTCACCCCCAAATAGACGGGTGCCCCATCTTCGCGACGGCTTCATCGTCGCTAAGGTGGGGTATCGCCGTTTACCCACGCTTTTACCCCCGTCATCCCGACCGCAGCGCGCAGCGCGAAGTGGAGGGACCCCCGCATTTGTTTTGGTTGTTGTTTGTTCTTGTCGTCATTCTGGCGCAGTCCCCAAAAGTCGTCATTCTGGCGCAGCCAGAATCTCTGTATTGGCCCTTGCCGTTGCTCTTGCCGTTGTTTGTTCCAACTCGTCATTCTGGCGCAGCCAGAATCTCTGTATTGGCCCTTGCCGTTGCTCTTGCCGTTGTTTGTTCCAACTCGTCATTCTGGCGCAGCCAGAATCTCTGTATTGGCCCTTGCCGTTGCTCTTGCTCCTGTTTTTCGGATGGAGCCGGGGGCTTCAGCCCCCTGAATAAGGCCAATCGAATCAAGAGGCTTTAGCCCCGGGCCTTATGCCACAAACCGCCGCCCGCCCGTCCAATCGCAACAACCGAAAATAATTTCCCCGTTTTCCCCAGCAAAATCGCATGTCAAGCCCCAAAACCACCTAACCACCTCATACCAATAGAGATAAACTTGGCATACTAGTTTCCTCAACCTGCTATAATTTAACTAGGATCAGAAAAGAGGAAAGGCCCAGGGAATCAACCCCTGGGCCTTTCCTCTTTGTTTTCTTATTCTTACCTGTAAGTCCTTTATTTAGGTATCTTTGCAGGTTCAAACGCATAAGTTTATGATTCTAAATACTTTACGAAGCACGAAAAAGAGGGGGGGTACCCCCCACAAAGGAGAATCGAATGAAAACCAGGCTATGCTCTGCCAACAAGGCCGATGAAACCCCCTGCCGAGCGGTCGCCCTCGCTGGGCGCACTCTCTGCCACTCCCACCAGCGACTCGAAATGCGTGAACGGCGCCGCAACCGCGCTCTGATGAGGCCCCACGCCCCTACCATCCGTCTCGGCCCTCTCGCGGACCGCCATGCCATCCTGCGCGCACTCAACCGAGTCTTCCAGACCCTGATGAACGGCTCCCTGACCACGGAACGCGCCGACAGACTCCTCGAGCGCATCCGTGCCGCCTCCGACAGCCTCCCCCGCTGAGCGCCACGCCGCCTCTGCGCAATCTTGCTGCCTCAACCGAAAGGATTGAGATACATCTCACGTTGAACGCGCATTGTGATCGCAGTCACCGCAAGTAAAGCCCGGCGGGCGTGTACTTGCAGCATGAAATCCGCGGGCAAGTTCTGTGCGCTGGCGATCGTCGTCTTCATGCTCTCGTGGACATCGCTCGCCCGCGCCCAGCACAAGCCGAAGGACGCCGACTGTCTCGCCTGCCACGCGGACCCCACGCTCTCCACCACCGATGCGAATGGCAAGACGGTCAGCCTCACCGTCGACGCCGAAA
>Ga0302267_10002314_pt1 | contig 23202 bp, 27 predicted proteins | sample III_Bog_E1_3_FD_194555 | JGI IMG/M metagenome (GOLD analysis project Ga0302267, IMG submission 194555) | Peat permafrost microbial communities from Stordalen Mire near Abisko, Sweden - III_Bog_E1_3 | ecosystem: Environmental > Terrestrial > Soil > Wetlands > Peat | place: Sweden: Abisko...
TGACGCCGGTGCCGGGGCTGGCCGGCTTGAGCAGGACCTTGCCGGCGCCGACGTGACCAAACGACTCGTGCGGGATGGTGACGCCATCGAGCGGGATGCGGAACAGGTTCTTGCGAGCCTGGTCGTTCCCCTTGCGGATCGCCTCCGGTACCTCGTTGGCCTTGCCCAGACCGACGCCGACGTGGCCCGACTCGTCGCCGACCACGACCAGCGCCGAGAAGCTGAAGCGCCGGCCGCCCTTCACGACCTTGGCCACGCGGTTGATGTGGATGACGCGCTCCTTGAGCTTTTCCTCGTCCACCTGATCGAACGCCATATCGAACCTTTTCCGGCTAGATGCCGTGCTGCTTCTCTAGAACTCGAGGCCGGCCTCGCGGGCGGCCTGGGCGAGAGCGCTCACGCGCCCGTGGTACGCGTAGCCGTTGCGATCGAAGACCACTTTACTGATCTTCTTCGACTTGCAGATCTTGGCGATGAGCGCGCCGACCTTCTTGGCCGCCGCCACCTTGTTGTCCTCCTCCAGGGTGCCCTTGAGGTCCTTGGAGAGGGTGGAGGCGTGCGCCAGGGTGGCCCCGGTGCTGTCGTCGATCACCTGCGCATAGATGTGCCGCGCGCTGCGGAAGACGCTCATGCGCGGGCGCTCCTGCGTCCCGGTGACCCTCTTGCGAATGCGGAGCTTGCGGCGCTCCCTGCCGACGATCTTCATGCCCATGGTCGCTTCATCCCTCCCGCGTGAGGAGGCGGAGACCGCCTCCCGCTGCGAGAACTACTTCTTGCCGCCCTTGCCAGCCTTGCCAGCCTTCTCACGAACGTGCTCCCCGCGGTAGCGCACGCCCTTGCCGCCGTAAGGCTCCGGCGGCCGGAAGTCGCGGATCTTGGCGGCCGTCTGACCGATCAGCTCCTTGTCGGGGCCGTTCAGCACGAGGACCGTACCCTTGGAGTCGGCCGGGATCGCGGCCGTGATTCCCTTGGGCAGCGGGAACGCGATCGGGTGCGAGAAGCCCAGCGCGAAGTGGAGCGTGCCCGCCTTGAGCTCGACACGGTAGCCCGTGCCCTTGAGCTCGAGGATCTTCTCGTAGCCCTCCGCCACTCCCTTGACGGCGGAGGCCACGATGGCGCGCACGAGGCCCTGGAGGCGCGAGGCGTCACGACCCGGCGCGCTGGAGCTGACGTGCAGCTTCCCCGCGTCGCTGGTGATCGTCACGGTTTCCGTGATCGGCTTGATCAGTGCGCCCTTGGGCCCCTTGACCTCGATGGTCCGGCCATTCACCGTCGCGGTGACGCCCTTCGGGAGCTCGATCGGGCGCTTGCCGACGCGGGACGTCTTGACCGTTGCCGTTGTAGTGACCGTGTCCATCACCACACCTCGCACAGCAGCTCGCCGCCGATCTTGTGGCGCCGGGCGTCGCGGTCGCTCATCAACCCTTGCGAGGTGCTGAGGATCGAGATGCCGAGGCCAGACAGCACGCGAGGGATGCGGTCGTGGCGCACGTAGACGCGGCGACCGGGGCGCGAGACGCGGCGAACGCCGTCGATGGCGCTCTGGCGATCACGCCCGTACTTCAGGACGATGGTGAGCTTCTTCGGTCCGTCGCCCTCGCTGGGGCGGACGTCGGCGATGAAGCCCTCCGACTTGAGGATGTGCGCCAGCGCCTCTTTGAGGTGGCTGGCAGGGAGCTCGGTACGGTCGTGCCGCGCCAGACCCGCGTTGCGGATCCGGGTGAGCATGTCGGCGATCGGGTCGGTCATCATGGCATCACCAGCTGGCCTTGATTACGCCCGGGAGCTCTCCGCGGAGCGCGAACATCCGGAGGCAGATTCGGCAAAGCTCGAAGTCGCGGTAGTACGCGCGCGAGCGACCACAAACCTTGCAACGGTTCCGGTGCCGCGTGGAGAACTTCTGCGGGCGGTTCAGCTTTGCAAACTCTTTTGCACGGGCCATCGAACTAATTCCTTGCCTAGTGCCTGAACGGGACGCCCAGCTCCGTGAGGAGGGCGCGCCCCTCCTCGTCGGTGCGCGCAGTGGTGACGAAGGAGATGTTCATCCCCTTCACGACGTCGATCTTGTCGTAATCGATCTCGGGGAAGATGATCTGCTCACGCAGACCCATCGTGTAGTTCCCCTTGCCGTCGAAGCCCTTGCTGCTCACGCCCTTGAAGTCGCGCACGCGGGGCAGGGCGAACGCGATGAGGCGGTCGACGAACTCCCACATCCGCTCGGCGCGCAACGTGACCATCACGCCGATGGGCAGATTCTCTCGCAGCTTGAAGGTCGCGATCGACTTCCGAGCGCGCGTCACGACCGGCTTCTGCCCGGAGAGCGAGCGCATGTCCTCGACTGCCGAGTCGATGATCTTCGGGTTCCCCACTGCGGCGCCCAGGCCCATGTTGATGACCACCTTTTCGAGGCGGGGCACCATCATCGGGTTCCGGTAGGAGAACTTCTTGGTGAGCGCGGGCACCACGGTCGTGTGGTACTGGAGCCGAAGCCGGGGCTTGTAGTTGGGGTCGCGCGTCTCGCTGACCTCCTCTGCTGCCTGCGCGGATTCGCTGCTCTTGCCGCGACCTCGGGGCTCCTTGGCGACCTTCCCGCCGGCCTTGCCGCCGGAGGCGCCGCCGCCCTTTTGTCCATCAGCCTTGGGGGCGCCGCCATCTTTCTTGGCGGGCTTGTCCTTGTCCTTGGCCGCTTTGTCTTTCTTGTCGTCCGCCATGGCTTAGCCCGCCGTGATCGTCGCGCCGCTCTTGGCGACGCGCGTCTTGGTCTTGTCCTCGGCCGTCTTGATCCGAACGCGCGTGGGCTTGCCGGTCTCGGGGTCGACCGGCATCACCTTGGACGCGTACAGGGGGGCGTCCTTCGTGATCTTGCCGCCCTGCTGGTTGCGCGGCGTCGGGCGCATGTGGCGGGTCACCGTGTTCGCGCCTTCGACGACGACTTTGCCGTCCTCGGCGAGGATCTTGGTGATCTTGCCCTGCTTGCCTTTGTCCTTGCCGCTGATGACCTGGACCAGGTCACCGACTTTGAGGCGATTCATCAGAGCACCTCCGGCGCCAGCGAGATGATCTTCATGAACTTCTTGGCCCGGAGCTCGCGTGCGACCGGCCCGAAGATGCGCGTGCCGAGGGGCTCCTTGTCCTTGTTGATGAGGACCGCGCTGTTCACGTCGAACTTGATGTAACTGCCGTCCGAGCGAAGGTACTCGCGCGCGGTGCGCACGACGACCGCGCGGGCGGTCTCACCCTTCTTCACCTTGGTGCCCGGCGAGGCCTCCTTGATGGAGACGACGATGATGTCACCGAGGCCGGCGTAACGGCGGCGGGAGCCGCCGAGCACCTTGATGCACTTGACGACGCGGGCGCCGGTGTTGTCGGCCACCTCGAGGTGGGTCGTGACCTGGATCATGGCTACTCCTCCACCGCGCGGGAGACGAGACGGGTCACGAGCCAGCGCTTCTCGCGCGAGATCGGGCGATGCTCCTGGATCTCGACTCGGTCGCCCACCTTGTACTGGTTGGTCTCGTCGTGCGCCTTGTAGCGGTCGCGCGAGCGGACGTACTTCTTGTAGACCTGATCGAGCGAGCTACGGACGACCTCGACCACCACGGTCTTGTTCATCTTGCTGCTCGTCACGCGGCCCACCAGCTTGCGGCGGAAGCCGTGCGACTGGTTGACCGGCGCGGTGGTGGCGCTGTGCCCCTCGACTGCCACGGGAGCCGCGGCGGGGGCGACGGCGACGACCGGCGGGGCGGGAGCGACCGGCGCGACCGGCGCAGCGGCGGCGGGGGCCGGGGCCTTCGCGACGGCGACCTTGGGGGCCGTCGCTTCCTTGGTCTCTGGCTTCTTCTTCGCCATGGCTATGCCTTTACCTCGCCCTGGGCGAGCAGCCGCTGGGTGAGAATCGTCTTGATCCGGGCCAGATCACGCCGCGTCTTGCGGATCGTGGCCGTATCGTTGAGCCGGTTCGTGAAGTTCTTGAACCGGGCCTGGAACACATCCCCGGTCAGCTGCTTCTCCAGCTCCCTGAGGTGCTCGGTGGTGCGCTCGCGCAGATCCTTCGCCTTCATCGCCTCGTCCTCGCTCAGACCACACCGCGCACGAGGAACTTGCATTCCATCGGGAGCTTGTGCCCCGCGAGGCGAAACGCTTCGCGCGCGGTCTCCTCGGTGACGCCCGAGATCTCGTACATTACCCGGCCAGGCTTCACCTGGGCTGCCCACTCTTCAGGGGCGCCCTTGCCTCCACCCATCCGGACTTCGAGCGGCTTCTTGGTCACCGGTCGGTCGGGGAAGACACGGATCCACAGCTTGCCAGCGCGCTTCACGTGGCGCTGGATGGCCATGCGTGCGGCTTCGATCTGGCGCGAGGTGAGTCGCGCCGGCTCGACCGCCTGGAGGCCGAAGTCGCCGAAGGACACATCACTACCGGCGGTCGCAATGCCGCGGTTGTTGCCCTTCTGCATCTTGCGGAACTTGGTTCGCTTCGGAGAAAGCATCGCCCGGTCCCTCGACTACTGGATCCGCCGCGCCTTGCGCTGCAGGACCTCGCCCTTGAACATCCAGACCTTGACGCCGATGATCCCGACCTTGGTGCGGGCTTCGGCGAGGCCGAACTCGATGTCGGCGCGCAGCGTGTGCAGCGGCACTCGACCTTCACGATACGTCTCGACCCGACTCATCTCGCTGCCGCCGAGGCGACCTGCGCAACGCACCCGGATGCCCTTGGCGCCAAACTTCATCGCGGTCGCGACGGCCTTCTTCATGGCACGGCGGAAGGCGATGCGGCGCTCGAGCTGGGTGGCGATGTTCTCGGCCACGAGCTGCGCGTTGGTCTCTGCCTTGCGCACCTCCTGGACGTCGATGAACACCTCGTTGTCGGTGAACGAGGACACGCCGGGGAAGGGAGTCTCACCCTTGGTGAGGGTGTCGAGGTTGCCGCTCTTCAGCGTCTCGATGCCCTTGCCACCCTTGCCGATGACCATGCCGGGTCGCGCCGTGTAGACGATGACCTTGGCACGGTTGGCGGCGCGCTCGATCTCCACGCCGGCGATGTTGGCGTTGTAGAGGTACTGCTTGATCGCCCGCTTGATGCGGATGTCCTGATGCAGCCACTTCTGGTAGGCCGCACCGTCCTCGTACCACTTGCTGCTCCACGTCTTGATGACACCGAGACGGAAGCCGTACGGATGGGTCTTTTGTCCCATGAGTCGTGTCCTCTACTTGCGCTCGTCGAGCTCGATCACGATGTGCGAGACGCCCTTGGTGATGCGCGTCGCGCGACCCATGGCGCGCGGCCGCCACCTTCGGTTGAACTTGTTGGGTGCCTTGTCGACGGTCGCCTTGCTCACGAAGAGCGAGTCGACGTCGGCGCCGTCCTGCTGTGCGTTCGCCACGGCGCTCTCGAGGATCTTCTTGAGGACCGGCGCTCCGCTCTTTTGCGTGAACTGGAGCAGCTGGATGGCCTCGGCCGCGTCACGGCCGCGTACGAGATCCGCGATCATGCGCGCTTTTCGCGGGGCGATCCGCGAGAACCTCGCACTGGCTTTGCTTCTCATCTCGAGACACCTCTGGTGGCGCGACTGGCTCTCGCGCAGCACCCGTGAAAGCCGGCGGAGACCGGCGGGCAGACCGGAGGACCGCGTTTGCGGAGCCTCCGTCGCGAAGTCGTCGTGCGTTTCGAGGGATCCGCCCGAGGCCGCGGAGGTAAGTCCGGGGCGAGGACCCAGCTCGCGTCACCGGGGGGTGTCCCACGGCGGCCGAGGTGGCAAGCGGAGCTCGAACCGCCGTTACGGCGTCCGCGCTGGATGGGGCTTTCGAAGCGGTCGGAAACCCCTGGTGAACGGAGGGCGCTTTCTAGCAAAGCGTTTGCTCTCACGCAACGAAAATCGGCGGCTGACTTGGTGGGGGGTGTCCGTGTCACCGCGGCAGGGCGGCGGCCGCACTTGTTCAGGGTTGCAAAAGGGGGCGGGCAGGGCGAACCTCTGCGCGTGCGACGAGCGGCTTTTGCGGTCACCCTCGGGCTTGCCAGCGCCGCTCTGGGCTGCGCGGGCGGGGAGCTCGGCGTGGTCGGCGCAGGGCGGATCGCGTCAGCGGCCGAGCCGGCGCATCCTTTCGTGCGGGCCGAGTACGCTGCCCCGGATGCGCTCGCCACGTCCGAGCCCCCCGTATGGGCCGCGCCGACGGGCCCTTCTGTAACGGATCGCCAGGCGTCTCCGGGGCGCCTCGAGCCGGAGGCTCCACCCCGAGTCGCTGGCGCCGCTCCGGCCGACGATGGAACGGCGGCCATTCTGAGCAATAGCTCGCGTTGTCCGGCCGAGATGGCCCTCGTCGAGGACCGGGTGTGCGTCGATCGGTGGGAAGCGTCGATCGTGGAGCTCGTGACCAGCCGCGGCCCGAGCCGTGGGTCCGAGGAGCGCGCCTGGTCGCCCTTCGTGCCCATCGATGGCCATGAGCGCCAGGTGCGGGCGGTGTCCCGGCCCGGCGTGATGCCGCAGGCGTACATCAGTGGCAAGCAGGCAGCGACTGCTTGCGGCGCCTCGGGCAAGCGGCTCTGCGCCGTGGACGAATGGGAGCACGCCTGCCGGGGTCCGTCGAATTTCCAGTTTCCATACGGCGATCAGCGGCGCGCAGGGGTCTGCAACGACGACATCCGCCCGGTTCATCCTGTCGCCGAGGTGGGGCACATGCTGGGGATCCCGCACCAGCGCTTGTGGCAGGAGGGGATGAACCAGCCGCTCATCAACCAGCTCCCCAACACGCTGTTGCCCACCGGCGATCGGGCCGAGTGCACCAACGAATACGGCGTCTACGACATGGTGGGCAACCTCCACGAGTGGGTCGACGACCCCGACGGGACCTTCCGCGGGGGTTACTACATGGACACGACCAAGAACGGCGACGGCTGCTCCTACCAGACCACTGCGCACGATTTTGCCTACCATGACTATTCGACGGGTTTCCGCTGCTGCATGGATCCAGAGCGGGTCGAGTAGCGGCTCCGCGGGCATCCTGCGGAACGCCCGAGAGCGTTCCGCGGGCATCCTGCGGAACGCCCGAGAGCGTTCCGCGACGGTGAAGGTCCGCCCGCTGCGTTTCGATCGCTGGAGCTGGTCGCGGCGCGCTGCGCTGGTGGTGCTCGGGGCAGCGGTCGTCGTCGGCTGCGGCAAGAAGAAGGACGAGGAGCCGGCTATCCCGCTGCCGCCTCCGCGCGGCGCGGCCTCGGCGGACGAGCTGACCACGCTGCTCGGGTCGGCCCGCGGGCTGGACGAGGGGCTTGCGCCCACCTCCGCGCGCTGGACCCACGTCTTCGTCATCGACGAGAAGCGGGTCTTACTGGCCGGGGAGGTCGTGAACGGAACCGTCGCGCTCCTCACGGACGACGGCGGCGCCACCTGGCGGTCGCTCAAGAGCGAGCGGGACGCCTGGTCGAGCTGGGCGGTGGGACCTGACGGGGCCGTCGTCCTCGGGGTGGGTGCGCGCGACGGCGCGCCTACTCCCACGTCCGCTGCGCTGGGGACGACCCGGTTCTCTTTCGCCGCGTTCGACTCCGCCGCGCTCACGGCTCCCACCCCGCTGTTCCCCAGCCTCACCGGTCCGGTCGAGGGCACGGTCCAGACCGAGAGCGCGGTGCCCGCCTTGCTCGCCCCCGACTCCGCGGTCCTCATCGGCGAGCAAACGCCGCGCAAGCCGTTTCTATTCTACGGGGGCAAGCCGGGAGCTGAAGCGGTCGCCCCGCTCAAGCTCCCGACGAGCGAGAAGATCGTGCCCGTGACGTACGGCCGCCCGCCGACGTTGCTCTCGATCCGGGCGCGAGACCTCCTCGAGCGGCCTGTTCCCGCCGCCGGGAAGCCTCTCGACAAGCCCATCAAGGTCCCCGGCGTGGTCGCGACGCCGACGCTGCTCGCCGAGCTCTCGGTGCCGCCGGCCTGCGAGACCGGCGGATGGTCGTTCCAGCGGGTCAAGCAGCCGAAGAGCCTCGTCGTTCTCGGCGTGTCCCAGACCAAGACCGTGAGCCTCACGCTACCGGACTCCACCGCACCAACCACCCGTGTGGGGTGTGGGGCTGGGCATGTCGTCGTCGAGACGGTCGCCGCCAAGACGGGCGCGCAGGCGACCTGGGTCTCCCAACCCGACGTGCCCACGATGGTGGCGTGCGATCTCACCGGCAAATGCGTGACGCCGCAGAATGCGCCATTTCGCATCTGGCCCGAGCCCCACAAGCGAGAGATCGCGATGACGGCGGTGGAGCGGGGAGTCCTTGGGGTGATGGCGGCACGGGCAGGCGATCGCTGGGGCCTCTACCTCGCCCAGGGCCCAGGCGACGGGGCGATGTATGAACGCATGCGGGTCATCGGCGAAGGGCAGGGCGATCGCGGGCGGATCGAGCTGGGCGCGCTGATCTCGCTCGGAGCCCGAGCGTTGCTCCTCATCTCGGCCGACGTGACCGGAACGTCGCGGCGAGGGTGGTTCGTCCTGGTCTCGGACGACGGCGGGACCAACTGGAACCCGCCCTGATTGCACCTGCCGTTGCTCGACGGGTGATCCGCGGCCTCAGGTTGCCGGGGCGGGGGCGATCGGCTGGGGACGCTTGCGGGACCGGCCAGCGGGCCTGCTCGGGAGCATCGGTCCCTTCGCGCATTTGCGCGCCGTCGTGCTCGCCTGCTCGGCCATCTTCAGGTCGCCGGCATAGCGGGCGAAGCGGCGGTCGCCGCCCTGGAAGATGCGTTTCGCCAGCTTCAGCTCTTTGAGTGCGGCGGCCGCGCGGGTCTGAGGGATGCTCGCCAGCCTCGCCACGTCGCTGGCGCTCACGCCCGAGCCCGCCTTGACGATGCGCTCCACCCCATCGAGCATGTCCTGACGCTCGGCGGAGGCGACCGGGGGCTTGGTCGCGGAGCCTTCCCCGCGGGGGCGCGCAGCGGGGTGCGTGGGGTTGGACAAAGAACCCCCGTCACCAACAGGCCGCTTGGCCGTCGCAGCTATCCGCTTCGCGTGGTTCTTTGGAGTGCTCAGCGCCACCGGAGCGGACAACACGCGCGCTTCTGCGCGCCGGCCCGCGAGGTCACCCGCGGTGACGACACCAAGGATCCCAAGCTTCTGTTTCACGAGATCCAGGAGTGCTTCGTCAGGCATCTCCCTAACAAATCTGACGATCTGCGCTGAGAATGCGTCCATCTGCGCCATGCCTCGCTCCCGCGCCGAGACAAAAAAACTCGGCTATCGCGGACGACTATGCCGTCATTCCAGGCTCGGTCAAGCGAATTGCGGGAGGGGTCATCGGCGCCTGCGCCCGTCGATTGGCGCGATCCGGGTCTGGGCAGGTCGCGGTGGTCCGCACAGCCGTCGAGCGCTTTGCCGGCCCACCCGCGGGCGCCGAGCGTGGTGGCACGTTGACGCGCGACGCCCCCTCGCGGGAGGATGCGGTCGATGTCGATGATCCCACGGGTGCGGCTCCTCCTCGTGGCGACGTTGCTCGCCTGCAACCCCGCGCCGGAGCAGGCCTCCCGCGACGCACCTCCCGTGACCAGCTCGAGCGCGGCGCCGCGGTCGGCGAGCTCGGCCGCACCGCTCGCGACCGGACCGGAGCGACCTTCCGCCGCGAGCTCCGGTGGAGCCTCGCCGGCCCCCGCCGGCGAAATCGCCGGGACGTGGGAGGGGCACTACGACGCCAAGAAGGGGGAGGTGACGCTCCCGCCCAAGGTCAAGGACAAGGCCATCGCTGCCGACGACGGCAAGACGGCATCGGGACGGGGCGCGATCGAGCTCGTCATCCTCCCCGACGGCGACGTCCGCGGAAAGACGAGCGGCGCGCTGGGCGCCGGCACCATCTCCGGCAAGGTCGATGGGGCCATGATCCGAGCGCTGGTCCGCCCCGACGAGCCTCTGGCGGCGACCGCGATGACGGGCATCTTCATCGCTCAGCGCAAGGGCGAGACCCTCGCCGGCGAGATGCGCGTCGCCGGCCCCGACGGGACGATGATCCGCGAGTCGGCCGTGGAGCTCACCCGCAAGAAGTGACGGCTAGCTCCGGCTCCCCGGGGGTCTGGCGCCGGAGCTTCCCTCGGTCGCGGACGACCAGCCATCCAGGGACGTCCACACCCTCGCTTCGACGAAGATCTTCACCAGATCACCGTCGATGTGCTGGTCTTTCACCTCGAAGCCGAGGATGTCGAGCGCCTTCTCCAGCGGCACGGCCTTCTTGTAGGGTCGGTCGCTGGCGGTGAGCGCGTCGAAGATGTCGCTCACCGCCATCATCTTCGACTGGAGCGGGATCTCCTCGGCGCGGAGGCGGTTGGGGTAGCCGGTGCCATTGAGGCGCTCGTGGTGGGCCCCGGCGATGTGGGCGATCTTGCGGAACTGCTTCCCCCAGGGGATCTGGGAGAGGAACGTGAAGGTGTGGGAGACATGGCTGCGGATCTCGTCGATCTCGGAGGCCGTGAGCGAGCCGCGCGCCACCGAGAGGCAGGCGATCTCGGCGGGCAGGAGCAGAGGGACCATGTTGCCGTGGAGGTCCACGTAGCCCTCGCGCGCGAGCGCCTCGATGCGGGCGAACTCCCCGCCCCTGAGCACCGTCGGCTCGTTGGCGGCGACGATCAACCCGAACGCCGCATCGAGCTCGCGCTTGCGGCGTTCCAGCTCCTCGTCGAGCACGGCGAGGTCGGCGGCGGGCGCGCCGCGCTGGAGCAGGCGCACCTTGCGTGAGAGGACGTCGACCTCGGCCGAGCGCGTGGCCAGCTCGAAGCGCCCCCGGATGTTCTCCAGCTCGGCGGGGAAGAGCTTCTTGGCCTTGAGCAGCACCTGCTCCCGGACGCCGATCTTGCCGAAGTCGTGGAGCAGCGAGGCATACTCGAGCTCGCGCAGATCGCCGGCGGACCAGGCGACCCCGCGGTAGGGACCCGAGTCGGCGCGCTCGACGGCGCGGGCGAGGCCGACGGTGAGGTCGGAGACCCGCCGCGAATGCCCGCTGGTGGTCGGATCGCGTTGCTCGATCGCCTCGACGCTGGCGCGCACGAAGCCCTCCAGCATCCGCTGGATCTCGGCATAGAGGAAGGCGTTCTCGAGCGCGATGCCGGCCTGGGAGGCGAGCGTGGCGAGGAGCTGCTCGCTGCGCTCGTCGAAGGCCACCACCTGCTCGCCCACGTCGTCGTCGCCGAGGAGCTTGCGCTCGGGGTCGCGCTTCTTGTTGAGGAGCTGGATCACCCCCACCACGTCGCCCACGCGCGACAGGAGGGGCGCGCACAGCATCGACTTGGTGCGGTAGCCGATCTTGGCGTCGAACGAGCGATCGAAGCCGTAGGGCGCGAGCGCCGGCAGATCGTAGACGTCGGCGATGTTGAGCGGCTTCTTGTGCAGCGCGACGTACCCCGACATCGACCGAGGGCTCACCGGCACGGTGAACTCGCGCGAGTCGAAGACCACCGAGGCGTTCTGCGAGAGCTTGAAGCGGAGCGTGCGGGCGCTGGGCTCGGGGTCGTCACCCTCGACCACGTAGATGCTCCCCGCGTCGGCGCCGGTGATGAAGCGGCTCTTCTCGAGGATGAGGCCGAGGAGCTTGTCGATCTCGCGCTCGGTGGAGATGGCCTTGGCGATCTCGATGAGCTCGCCGAGCTCGTAGCGGTAGCGGTTGAGCCATTTGCCGCGGCTCTCGGCGCGCGCCTTGGCCTCGAGCAGCTCGAAGGCGCCGTGGATGGCGACGAAGAGCTCGTCGGCGCCGGGCGCGGCGGGCACCAGCGCGGCGAGGCCGCGGTTGAGCGCCTGGGCGAGATCGGGCTCCGCGGGGCGCCCGAGCAGGACGAGGACCGCGCCCCCCTCGGCGAGCAGCGGTCCGAAAGGGCGGAGGACCTCGCGTCCGCGCTCCCAGATCGCCGCCGCGGCCAGCACCACGAAGAGCCGATCCCGGCGGACCACGACGAGCAACGGATGGGGGCGCGTCACCGTGCAGTCGGCGAGACGAGCGTCGGCGCCAAGTCGGGCAGCGAGATCAATCATGCTCGTGACACCCGTCATGGACGCCCACCCGCCGCGCGGCGGAGCCGTTGACCCTTCCGGTAGCGCGTGCGAGCTTCGCGGGTGAGCACGCCATGAGACTAGCGATTTCCGCCCTGATGGGGATGGTCGTCACGCTGTCGACCGCCGCGGCCGTGGCCCAGCCGGCCTCCCCCGTCACACCGGTCACGCCCGTCCCCCCCATCGCGGCCACCCCGCCCCCGCCAGTCGCCGAATCGACCGACGACCGTCCCGAGCTGGTCGGCTGGCGGGGAGGCTTCTTCCTCCGCGATTCGCACGACATTTTCCGCTTGTACCCGCACCTGCTGGCCGAGACCGATTTCTACAGCTCGTTTGGCCCGGGCGTCACCCGCGTGACGGCGCCCGACGTCGCCGCGGGGCTCCACCCGCACCTCCTCCTTCGGCGCGCGCGCCTCGGCTTCGACGCCGAGCTGCTCAAACGCTGGAGCGTGACCGCGTTGCTCGAGTTCGGTGGGCAACCCCTCGCCAACGCTGCCGGCACGGCCGAAGCCGGAGCAGCCAGCGCCGGCCAGACGCCCAGCGCGTCGAGCGGACGGTACGCGGCGGTGCAGAGCGTCGCCTCCGCCCCCGTCCCCGCCGACCTCTACATCAACTACAGCGTCTGCCGATGCCTCAACCTCCAGCTCGGCCAGTTCAACGTCCCGTTCTCGCTCGATAACCGCACCGGCGACGAGGACTACCCGCTGCTCGAGCGCCCCGTCGCCATCCGCAACTTCGTGGTGCCGAGCGAGCGCGACATCGGCGGCATCCTCTGGGGTGAGCTCGGGCCGCGGGTCTTCTCGTACGAGGTCGGCGTCTTCGGAGGCGACGGGCAGAACCGGCCCTCGGTCGACTCCCAGGTCGATTTCATCGGGCGCCTCTTCCTGCGGCCGCTGGCCGGGACCGGCACCGGCGACCTGGAGAAGTACACCCAGATCGGCCTCAGCGCGCGGCACGGCGATCGCGATCCCGCCGCGGTCGGCTACGACGCCCCCGCGATCACCACCGGGCAGGGCTTCGTCCTCTGGTCGCCGACGTACACGGACAGCCTCAACCGCCTGATCCACGTCATCCCCTCGGGCAGCCAGAACGAGATCGGCGGCGAGCTCCGGGTGCAGTCGGGCCGCTTCTCGCTCCAGGGCGAGGGCTACTACGTCGTCAACAACACCCGCGAGGCCGTCGACGGCTACCAGCTCACCAACACGGAGCGGTTCGGGCGCATCGCCGGCGTCGGCTGGTACGCGCAGGTCTCCGCGTGGCCCTTCGGCGACGCCTTCCTCACCCCGGAGCCGGGCGTCTATCGGCCTCGGCACCTCGACCTCGGGGTCAAGCCGCCGGCCCGCGCTGCCGAGGGGCTGGAGATGCTCGCGCTCGTCTCGGGGATCAACGCCTCCTATCGCGGCGCGACCCGGCTCGACTCGTCGCCGGACGCGAAGACGCCCATGAGCGACATCACCATCTACCAGGTCGGCGTCGCCGCGAACTACTGGCACACGCGACACGCGCGCTTCGGCGTCAACTACATGGCCTACATGACACCGGGCAGCGGCACGACGACGGTCAACCAGGCGGTGGTCCCGGACAACCTGACGACCCAGGCGAACGGCACGCCGAACAGCGGTCATGTGCTGCACGAGCTGAGCGCGCGCCTCGCGGTGACGTTCTAGACCGGGCGCCACCCGCCGACGCGGCGCACGCCCACGCCTGCCGGCGCCGCCGAGCCACCGCCAACTTGGCCCGGCGCGGCGGCGCAGGGTACCCCCCTCGGCGATGCGACAGTGGATCGCCATCGGGGCCGCCGTGGGGTTGGTCGCCGTGAGCTTGCCGTACCTCCGCAGCCACGACGTCCAGATCGCGGACATGCTCGCGAAGGGAAAGGCGCGCGCGGGCGCGGCGGTGGTCACCCGAGCGGTGACGCCGCCGCCGCTCGCGGATCTCGATCTGACCCGGATCGACGACCGTGGAGGGGTCGCCACGGCGCCGGCGCACGGCGAGCGCAAGGCGGAGCTGACCGTCTCGACCAAGCTGCAGCGCGCGGCGATGAGCTTCCTGCGCGCGGGGCACGTGCCCGAGGGCGCGGTGGTGATGACGGACATCAAGACCGGCAAGGTGCTCGTCTGGGCCAGCGTGGTCGAGGACGGGCCGGCGCGCGACATCGCCGCCGAGGCGTCGGCGCCGTCGGCGAGCGTCTTCAAGATCGTCACCGGCACCACCCTGATCGAGAACGGGGTCGGGCCGAGCACGCGGCAGTGTTACGGCGGAGGCGAGCACCAGCTCCGCGCCGTCGACCTGGTCGACGACAAGAAGCGGGACAAGTGGTGCGCGACCATGACCCAGGCCATGGGGCGGAGCCTCAACGCCGTGTTCGCCCGCCTCGCCGCCAAGAACCTGGACCGGGAGAAGATCGGCGGAGTCGCCGCCCGCTACGGCTACAACCAGGATCTGCCCTTCGACGTGAGGATCGCCCCGAGCACCCTGGCCTTCCCGGAGGACGATCTCGGCTTCGCCCGCACCGCGGCCGGCTTCTGGAACTCGACGCTCTCTCCTTTCGAGGCGGTCAACATCGCCACGACCATCGCCAACGGCGGTGAGATGGTCCGCCTCTCGGTGGTGCAGAGCGTCAACGACGACTCCGGCGAGATCTACCGGGGGCCCAGCGCGCGGCAGGTGGTGCGCCGCGTGATGGACGAGGGCGTCGCCAGCCAGGTCACCTCGATGATGGAGAACACCGTCGAGAGCGGCACCAGCTACCGCTCGTTCCACGATCGCAACGGCAAGCCGTACCTGCCGGACATCCGCGTCGCGGGCAAGACGGGCACGCTCACCAAGCCCGCCACCGACGGCCCGTTCTACACCTGGTTCGTCGGCTTCGCGCCGAGCCGCAAGCCCGAGGTGGCCATCAGCGTGATGGCCGCGAACCACCTCAAGTGGCGGGTCAAGGCGACCAACCTCGCGTGCGACATGCTGCGCGTCTACTTCGCGGAGAAGGGTGCGCCCGGGGTGAGGGATCCCGGCGATCGCGACGCCACGGCGCGCCGCTGAGCGACGATCAGCGCGGCGCCTCGGGCCCCACGGTGCGCGGCACCTCGCGCGGCTCGAAGCAGCCGCGGCACCGCGCTTCGTAGGTCTCGATGCCGCCGACGAGCACCGTGGTCGCCTCCGCGATGAGGCGCTGCGACCGGCTGGCGGCGCCGCCGCACGCGGAGCACACCGCGTGCACCTTGGTGACCTCCTCGGCGATCGCCATCAGCTCGGGCATCGGAGGAAAGGGGCGGCCCAGGTAGTCCTGATCGAGGCCCGCGGCGATGACGCGGACCCCCCGGTTGGCGAGGCGCTCGCACACCTCGACGATGCCCCGATCGAAGAACTGCGCCTCGTCGATGGCGACCACCTGGGTCTCGTCGTCGACGCGCTCCTCCAGGCTGCCGCTGCTGGCGACCGCGACGGCTTCCACGCTGACCGCCTCGTGGCTCACGATGCGCGACGGGTCGTAGCGATCGTCGATCCGGGGCTTGAAGGCCTGCACGCGCTGCCGCGCCAGCAGCGCTCGCTTGAGGCGGCGGATGAGCTCCTCGGTCTTGCCGCTGAACATCGAGCCGGTGATGACCTCGACGGTCCCAGACCGTCGCGCCGACGGCCACTCGCCGGCCCGGGATGACGCGTTGTGCCGCACGGGACCGGGAGACTCCCCCTTCCACGGCGAGCCCGCAAGCGCCTTGCCGAGGCGTGGCAGATCAGGGGCATTTCCGCCGCAGCCGGGGAGCTCCGCGCGAAGGTCGCGGGAGCGGTTGCGACCGTCGCCGCCACCGACTGCGCTTACCCATGGATATCAAAGAGGAAAATTCCCCTCCCCAGCCCCTGGGGCAACCCGGGCCGACGCGCTGAAAAAGCGGCGCTGCAGATGTTTGTGCAGGTTGTGCTCTTCCGAGGGGTGCGTGCTACATTGATCTTGTGCAGGTAGTGCTCCGCAAGATTGGCCGGGGATCTCGCGCGGTGATCGGGCGGCTGGTGCGCGCACCTCGAAAGGGCTCGGTCGTCGTGATCGAGTTCTCCGACGGCATGCACGAGTACGTGACCACCCCGGTGAAGCGTGTCCTGCGGCTCGCGGGGCGCGAGGTGTTCTACATCGAGACCGTCAACTCGCGGTACCGCCTCGAAGTGCGCGGACGCGAAGTTGCTCTCGATGGCGCCGTCGGCGGCGGAACGTAACGCTCCCAACAAGGGGGCTCCGCCCTCGCCAGCATGGGGGCTCCGCCCCATCCCCCCGACCCAGCACCCCTACGGAGAGTGCCTCCACGTCGCATTTGCGACGGATCAGGGTGTCGCGGACGTGCTCCGGGGCGAGAGCACGGGCGATCACGGTTGATCGGACTTGCCCTTTGGGGCGGTCTCCTGCAAAGGTACGCCCCCTTTTGCCGCGTGGGCGTGAGCGCTCGCCGGTGACCCTGGAGTCGCAACCGATGGGCAAGCTCGATCGCCGTCACTCGTTGAAGATGAACCGCCGCAAGGCGCAAGAGAAGAAGAAGATCCGCGCGAAAAAGCCGAAGTCTGCCAAGGCGACCGCGGCTGCCGCGCTGCCTGCGACGCCGGCGAAGAAGGCGCGCGCCCCCAAGGCGGCCGCCGAAGGCTGAGCCGTGACGGTTGCGGAACGCCCGAGAGCGTTCCGCGACCGGGCATCCTGCCGAACGCCCGAGAGCGTTCCGCGACCGGGCATCCTGCCGAACGCCCTGTTCCTACCGTCGCGCGTCCTGCGCGGCGTTCTACTGCTCGTAGATCACGTGGGTCTGGTAGCGCGGTCGCGCAGGCGGCTGCGGCGTCTCGTCGCCCTTGGGCTTGTCGAGCGCGCTGATCACGCCCTTGTCGCCCCCGTGCTCCTCCTCGGAGATCATCGTCCAGGTGCCGTGCGTGGAGGTCCAGCGCTGCGTGACGTCGGTGCTCCGCATGGTGGTCTCGGCGGCCCACTGCCAGCTCACCGCGACGACCACGTCGGCGTCACCGTCCTTGCGCATCGAGATCCCGCTCATCTCGATGTCGACGATCCGGATCGACTTCCCCCACCCTGCGTGCTTCTTCGTGAACTCGTCACGCGCGATCTCCCGCACGTGCTCGGCGGCGATGTCCATGCGCCCGAAGCGCATGGCGGTGTTGAAGTCGTAGGCCGAATCGCTGAGCCGCTGCGAGGCCGTGGGCGCGGCGACGCAGCCGGCAAGGGCGAGGATCGGGAGCAGGGCGAGGTGGGCACGGCGCATCCGGCCATGCCTACTCAGGACGGCGACCGGGGCCAACTTTTCGTCAGAACGCGCCTTAGAACGCGGTCGAGGCCACGAAGTAGGGTTGGCCGCCCTTGATCGCCTCGGCGCTGAATCCGTAGGCGTAGCCGAGCCGGAGCTGGACATCGAGCAGGTAGCCCAGCGTGATGCCGAACCACAGCTCGCCGCCGAGCGAGGCGTGCAGCTGATCGGTGTCGATGAGCGCGCCGTGGTGGAAGAAGCGGATCTGCTGCAGATCCAGGGTGTTGAAGGCGCCGCCATAGTCGACGAAGAAGTTCCCGTCGATGCGACGGAGGTAGAGCGGCAAGGTCGAGATGCCGTGGTCCGGGAACACCAGGGGGAAGCGGTACTCGGCGTTGCCGAGCAGGTACTCCGAGCCGGAGTAGACCCCCGGCGGGTAGCCCCGCAGCACGAACGAGCCATTGAACACGCCCGACAGCACGGCGGAGGGCAGGCTGTTGTCGGCGATGTCGTAGCCGCCGACGTAATAGGCGCCGTTGCGCGGGTAGCCGCCGCCGGACACGGCGCCCGCCGCGCGCAGGGCCAGCGTCTGGTGGCCGGGCCAGGGCATCGACAGGTAGCCCTGCATCCCCGCGTTGAAGTTGCGCACCGTGAAGGTCGAGCCGGTGTACGGGGACGCGTAGTCGAAGCCGACGCTCACGGCGAAGCCGCGCACCGATCCGGACGCGTCGAGGCTGCCCTCGATGTTGGAGTAGCTGTAGCCGACGTGGGCGACGTCGATGTTGCCGGCCGCCGGCACGGTGGGCACCGGCGAGTAGGGATCGGCGACCGCGCTGAACGACGGGCCCCCGGAGAAGTTCGCCACGCTGTACGAGAAGGCCAGCGTGTGCGAGGCGAACGCCTCCTGGTGGGTGTAGCTGACGCCGGTGGAGATGCCCACGTCGGTCTCGTTGTAGCGGACGGTCTGGTTGTCCACCGTGGTCGTCCGCGGCACCGGCGAGTAGAAGAAGTTGAGGGAGAAGTCGACCGGCAGCCGGCCGTACGTGTAGTTGAGCGCGACCGTGGGGGAGGGCGCGCCGGGGTCCGCGGTGATGGTCGCGCCGACGCCGTGGATGCCCACCACGTCGCCGCCGCTGGCGGTGAAGGTGACCGCGTTGGCGCTGTAGCTGCCGGGCTTGAGGCTGAGCAAGTAGCTGCGCGGCGCGACGGTCGGGAGGGGGTTGTAAGGATGGCGGCGGAGCGGGACGTCCTCGGGCTCGGTGGCGGGATCGGGGCGCTCGCGGGTCGCGGTCAGGGACGGGAGGAAGCGCGCCGGATCGAGCGGCATCGCATAGAGGTCGTGGCCGTAGCTGCCGTAGCCGGAGTAGACCAGCGTCCTGCCGTCGGCGCTCACGGCGGGCATGAACGCGCCCGTGCGCACGTTGGTGACCTGCGCGAAGGTGCGGGCCGCGAGGTCGTACGCGTAGACGTTGAAGATGCCGCTCCGGTCCGACGCGAAGTAGAGCGTCTTGCCGTCGGGCGACCACGCGGGCGTCATGTCGAGGGCGCGATCGTGGGTGACGTCGTAGAAGACGCCCGTCGCCACATCGACCACGCGGACGTCGCGGAAGCCGCCGGCGACCCACACGCTGTAGGCCACCTGCCGCCCGTCGGGGGAGAAGCGCGGCGTGTAGGCCTGCTCCCAGCGAGCGCTGGGGACGAGGTCGCGCACGCCGGTGATCTTGCCGTCCGGCCCGAGGTCGCCGATCTCGAGGTAGGACGTGCCGCGGACGTCGACCGTGAAGGTGACCCGGCGCCCGTCCGGGCTCACGTCGGGGAACGCCGCGCGCCGGCCCTCGGTGAGCCGGTGCCGCGCGCCCTCGTCGCCTTGCGGCGAGACCTCGCCGTGCTGGAGGAGGAAGAGATCGTTGCGGAAGTAGTAGTTCTTGAACGGCACGATGCCGTTGAACAGCACGTCCCCCTCGGGCGTGAAGGTCGCGGCGGTCGGGCCGGCCGCGCGGGCCACCAGCTCCTCCGGGCGCTCGCCGCTCTTCGGGGCTTTGAGCGCCAGGCGGTAGAGGCCGGGCCGCGCGTCGGAGTCGTCACGGTAGTAGTAGAGGACCTCGTCTCCGCCGGCGGCACGGGGCGCGAAGCGCGGATAGAAGACGTTGCGCCCGTGGCGGGTGATCCGCGTCCCCTCGCGCAGGCCGCGCGCCTCCACGCCGCGCACCTGCTCGGCGTAGAGCCGCCTGAGGTAGTCCTTGAAGCCCTCGTACAGCTCCACGTAGGTGCGCCCGGTGACCCGGCGGATCGATCGGTTGATGCCCCAGGGGATGACCGTCGCCCCGTACTCCGCCGCGACCGCGCGCATGGTGTTGGGGCCGTAGACGCCGGTGATCCAGGCGAGGAAGCGCGAGCCGTAGAGGTACCAGAGGTTGCCCTGCGGCCAGCGGTAGGCGTCCGACGAGACCTGGTCCAGGCCGGCGATGCGGCCCTCGAGCACGTCCGCGCGCAGGTACATGTCGAAGAGGTTGGAGCGGATGCGCCCAGCGCTGGTGTGCTCGGACTCGCTCACCACCGCGAGCCCCTCGAGGATCCACCGCGGCTGCACCTGGTTGGGCGCCAGCGTCTTGCCCAGCACGGCGTTGACGATCGCCGGCACGCCGGAGATGTTGTCGGTGTGCGCGATGTGCGTGTACTCGTGGGTGACCAGCTCGGTGTACCAGTCGTCGTAGTCGCCGATGGTCGAGAGATCGCTGGGCGCGCTCACGTAGAGGCGGATGGTGTTGAGGGGCAGCGCCGTCGCCGAGCCGTTGGCGTCCTCGGCGTCGTCGGTGAGGACGATCTCGGTGAGCTGGGTGGGCGTGTAGCCCAGGCTCTGGGAGATGCGGACGTGGATCTTCTCGGCGAGGCTGGCCACGCGGCTGGCGACCGGCTCGAGGGGGCGATCGTAGTGGACGCGGAAGTGCGGCGTCTCGACCGTCCACCAGTCGTAGTCGGGGTCGCTGTACGCGCGCGCCGCGGGGGCGAGCGCGAGGACGAACGCCGCCACCAGCGCCGAGGCGACGCGCCGCCGAGCCCCTACCGTGAGCTGGCCCGCCGAGCGCGCCGCGGAGGACGCCATCACAGATCGTCGTAGAACATCGGCTCGCGATTGCGCGTGTAGCGGTAGACGAGCTGGCGCCCCTCCTGGCTGATCTGGGTGAAGCGCGCGCCGAACCCGGGATCGCTGGAGCCGCCCTCGCGCGTCCACTGCACCAGCGCGCTCGCGGTGAACTCGTAGTCGCCGGGGAGGAGGACGCGCAGCGTCACCACGGTGTTGATCTTGAGCACCTTGTAGGTGGCGACGAAGAGGCCGCCGTGCTCGATGACGTCGTTGCCGCCGAGCCCCTTGTAGAAGTTCGACGCGCTGTGGATGCCGAGCTCCACGTCGACGCCGGCGGCGCCGCCAGATTGAGAGGGCCGCTCGGCGGGGATGGGGCGCGCGGGGGCCGACGCGACGGGCGCCGGCGTGGGACGCGTCGCGGGCTGCTGCGCGGGCCGCGGGCTCGCCACGGTCGCCACGTTCGAGCTCGTCGCAGGGGCCACGGGCTGCGGTGCGGCGTACACCGGCTGAGGCGGCGCGTAGGCTGCCTGCGCCGGAGCCACCGGGACCGGCGCCACGTGGGGAGCCGCGTAGACGGGCTGCGGCGCGACGACGGGCTGCGGAGCCGGCTCGTACATCGGCAGCGGCGCGACGACGGGTGGCGGCGCGGCGGCGGGGGGGACGTAGCGAGCGAGCGCGTGCACCTTGCTGAGGGACGCGGCGATCGCCTCCATCACCTGCTCCACGGCCGGGTGCAGCGAGTCGACCTTCTGCACGCGGCTCAGCGCGGAGCGCACCGCCTCGAGCGCGCCCTCGCGGCCCTCGAGGTCGGCGCCGTTGGTGCGCTCGATGCGATGGAGCACGCCCATCGCCTGGGCCACCGGCTCGGCAGCGTCGACGAGATCCTCCGGCACGTCGCTCGTTTGCAGGGCGTTGAGGGCTTTGGCGAGCTGTTCGCGAGCGAGCTTGGCGAGCTGGACGGGTTCGGTCATGATCTCCGACCTCGAGAGAGAAGGCCGCGGGGTTGGGGTCCTTCGAGCCTGGGGACGGGCCAGCCTAGCCCAAGGGCGACCGTGAGAGAAACAGGGCCGCGAGCTCTCGCGGTCCCGCCGGGACGCCGTCGATTTCTCCGCGGAGCAGCTCGATCGCGCCGTCGCCGGTGCGCACGACCACGCGCCCCTCCGAGACCGTCCCCTCTCCCGGCTCGAGGGCCCCGGGGAAGGTCGCGGCCGGGGCCGCCTCGAGCACGATCACCAGCTCCCCTTCGATCTCCGTCCATGCACCGGGCGCGGGAGCGAGCGCGCGGATGTGACGGAGCACCCGCTCGCTCGGCCACGTCCAGCCGATGGCGCACCCGGCGTCGTCGAGGAAAGGCGCCTGGGTCGCCTGCCCCGGATCCTGGGCCGAACCGTGCACCGCCTCGCCGCGGGCAAAGCGACCCACGGTGGCGCGGAGCTGGCGCAGGCTGGGGCGATCGAGGGCCCGCGCCAGGAGCCACGCGTTCCACGAGGGATCGATGGCCAGCCGCTCCTGCGCCAGGATCTCCCCGGTGTCGTACTCCTCCTCGATGCGGTGGACGGTGACGCCGGTCTCCGCGTCGCCGGAGGCGATGGCCCAGTAAGTGGGGTCCGGCCCGCGGTGGCGAGGCAAGAGCGACGGGTGCGCCCCCACCCCGCCCAGCGGGGCAGCGCGCACCAGGCTCATCGGCAGCTTGGTGGTCCAGAACCAGCTCACCAGGAGATCGGGGGCGAGGGCGCGCACCCGGGCGAGGAGGGCGGGATCCCGGACGCTGGGCTTCACCAGCACCCGCTCCTCGCCGAGGAGGCGGCGGGCGCGGCGGAGCCCCACGGCCGAGGCCAGGGAGAAGGAGGCGAGGGCGATCTCGTGCCCGTCGCGCGCCAGCAGCACCGCCGCCAGCGGGAGGCCGAAGAACACGATCCGCAGGGGGCGCCGCGGCGCCGCGGAGGGCATGCCCAGCCCATACCACGGGACGTCGAAAAGTTTCCCCGATCCGCCCTCCCTGGTACGTGAAGGCGCGATGACGGCCGCCCCCCCTCAAGGTCCCTTCCGGCCCGCGTTTCGCCAGGGACCTCGCTACGATCCCTCGGCGGCCCGGCGGCCCATCCTCGTCTTCGAGGACGTCTACAAGAGCTACCAGGCGGACCAGCCCGTCCTGCGGGGCATGTCGCTCACCATCGAGCGCGGCGAGTTCGTCTTCATCACCGGGCCCTCCGGCGCGGGCAAGAGCACGCTGCTGCGCCTGGTGCACCGCACCGAGCGGGTCGACGACGGGCGCATCCTCTTCCTCGGGCGCGACGTGGCCCGCCTCACCGACGACTCGGTGCCGGCGCTGCGGCGCAACATCGGCTTCGTCTTCCAGGACTTCAAGCTGGTGGGCAACTGGACGGTGTTCGACAACGTCGCCATCACCCTGGAGGTGCTGGGGCTGCCCACCCGCGTCATCCGCACCCGCGTCGGCGAGGCCCTCGAGCGCGTCGGGCTCGCGGGGCGCGGCGGCGACCCGGCCAGTGTGCTCTCGGGCGGCGAGCAGCAGCGCGTGGCCATCGCCCGCGCCATCGTCGGCGAGCCGGCGCTGATCCTCGCCGACGAGCCCACCGGCAACCTCGACCCGCAGCTGGCCATCGACATCCTCGGGCTGCTCGAGGACATCCACGACAACGGCACCACCGTGCTCTTCGCCACCCACGACCGCACGCTGCTCGACGTGCGGCCGCGGCGGCTGGTGGTGCTCGACGACGGCAAGGCGACCGACGTGCCCAACGGCCTGGGCGATCACCAGAACGACGACGACCTCGACGTGGACAGCGGCGTCCGCGGCGCGGCCTAGGGGGAGGAGCAGCCATGGCGAGCGGTCACGAGGCAGCGGCGCGGAATCGTACCTGGCGGGCGG
>Ga0302267_10002318_pt1 | contig 23180 bp, 21 predicted proteins | sample III_Bog_E1_3_FD_194555 | JGI IMG/M metagenome (GOLD analysis project Ga0302267, IMG submission 194555) | Peat permafrost microbial communities from Stordalen Mire near Abisko, Sweden - III_Bog_E1_3 | ecosystem: Environmental > Terrestrial > Soil > Wetlands > Peat | place: Sweden: Abisko...
AGCCACGGTCTCCCTGCGAGCGACGCCCCGCTCGTCGAAGTGGAGATCGAGCATGCCGCCGCAGGAGGCGAAGATCTGGTCCTGCGACCCACCGGCGATGCCGAGCCCCTCCCGCTCCACCCGGACGGCATCGCGGGCCAGCGCGTCGGGCTCGATCGCTCGGCCGAGCGAGGCCCCCAGCGCCGCCAGCGCCGCCACCGCCGCCGCCGCGCTGCCCCCGAGCCCGGTGCCAGGGACGAGGTCGGTCTCGACGCGGAGCCGGACGCCGTCGCCGACCCCGGTCCACGCCAGCGTCTCCTCGAGCAGGCGTGCGGACGTGTCACGGCTCCGCGGCTCGTCACGGCGCCGTGTGAACGCCAGGCCCGTCGCCGAGAGCTCGAGGCGCACCCAGCCGGGATCGAAAGGCTCGACCAGGGCGCGGACGCGCAAATCGATCGCGGTGCCGACGATGCGGCCACCCACACCGGGGACGAACGGGGGGAGATCCGTCCCGCCGCCGGCGAGCGAGACCCGCATCGGCGCGGAGGCAACGGCGCGGCGGAGGGGTGAAAGGACGGCGGGGTGAGAAGGAGCCACGGACCCGGGGGCCAGGTCGCACGGCGACGGCGCGCGATCCAGCAGATCCCGATCCCGGGGCCGCCGCGGTGACGCCGGCAGGAGGGCTTCCCTCGACGCCATCCTCGGCGATCCCGCGTCCCTGACCGCCCCCCCCGCCCTCGTCCGCCCGGTCGGCGATTGCTTCCATGGGTCGGATGCGCCAGAAGGGGGCTTTCCCCCCGCTCCCCCCGCCCCTCCTTGGACCCAGTGCATTTGACCGATCTGCAATCCGAAGAACGTGCCCCCGACGAACCGACCTCCGAGATCGTCGGCGAAGAGGAGCAGCTGCTCGCGCGTGTGCGCGCCCACCTCGCCACCGTGCGGCCATCGGTGCCTCCGCCCACCGCCGACTACGAGGGGGAGCTGCTCGCCCTGCGCGACGAGATCGCCGCGGCGAGGCTCGAGGACGTGCCCGCGCTGGTCCAGCAGATGGAGCGCCTCTCCGGCATCGCCGCGCGCCGCGCCGACAACGTGGTCGAGCCCGTCGACCCGCGCTCGCCCTACTTCGGCCACCTCCGCCTGCTCGAGACGGGGCGCGGCGAGCGTGACGTGCTCATCGGCAAGACCACCCTGGTGAACGGCAAGGCCGGCGTCCGCATCGTCGACTGGCGCCACGCGCCGGTCAGCCAGATCTACTACCGCTACGAGGAGGGCGCCGAGTACGAGGAGACCTTCGGCGAGCGCGAGGTCGAGGGCAAGGTGCTGGTGCGCCGCACGGTGACCATCGACGAGGGCGCCCTCCTGCGCATCTCGGCCCCCACGGCGACGTTCGTCCGCGGCGAGAACGGGTGGAAGACGCTGGGGGTGCAGGCCACCGAGCTCTCCGGCGGGCAGGGCAGCGCCATGCGGCCCGAGGACATGAAGGGCGCGCTCGGCGTGGGTGCGAGCTTCGCCGCCCGCGAGGATCGGCACCTGCCCGAGATCGCCGCGCTCCTCGACCCGCGGCAGTTCGATCTGATCTCCCGGCCCGACTCCGGCATCGTGGTGATCCAGGGCGGCGCCGGCAGCGGCAAGACGACCATCGGCATCCACCGCATGGCGTTCCTCAACTTCAACGCCAAGCACCGCTTCGTCGCCGACAAGATGCTCATCGTCGTGGGCAGCCCGGCGCTGCGCGCCTACATCGGCGAGATCCTCCCGGCGCTCGGCCTCCGCGGCGTGGTCGTGGAGACCTTCCGCGAGTGGGTGAGCGGAGTCCGCCAGCGGGCCTTCCCCTGGCTCGACGCGCCCCTCGAGGAGAACACGCCGACCGCGGTCACCCGCTACAAGACTCACCCGGTGATGCTGCGGCTGCTCGCCGAGCGCGCCGCGGAGTACACCGCCAACCCGCGCTCCCGCAAGGACTCGCACGGCGTCCTTCACTTCTGGGCCGACCTGCTCACCGATCTCGACGGCGTCCAGGCTGCGTTCGCCAAGAGCCCCGACCCCGAGCTCGGCCCCGATCAGATCAAGCGCGCCTGGCGCTGGTGCGCCGACCGCTGCCCGGCGGTGCTCGACCTCGATCCCGGCGACCGCGCCGACCGGCGGGCGGCGGAAGAGCCCGCCGACGACGACGAGGACGGGATGGGGGCCGACGCCAAGGCCATCGGACCCGACGATCACGCGACGCTCGACGCGGAGGACGACGCTCTCCTGGTGCGCGCCTACCAGCTCATCCGCGGGGAGCTCCGCAAGGGCAAGCAGCCCCTCGTCTACGAGCACCTCTTCGTCGACGAGGCGCAGGATCTGGCCGCCATCGATCTCGCCTGCCTCCTCGAGGTCGTCTCCAAGCACAAGGTCCCGCACTCCTCGGTGCCCCTGCCCTCGGTCACCCTCGCCGGTGACACGGCCCAGCGCCTCTTCATGGACTCCGGCTTCCGGGACTGGCGGGCGGTGCTCACCGACCTGGGCCTCACCGGCGCGGTCGACATCGAGCCGCTGCGCATCGCCTACCGCTCCACGCGCGAGGTCCTCCAGGTCGCGCGCGAGATCCTCGGCCCCCTCGCCGACCCCACGCCGCCCATCGCCCCGCGCACCGGCGCTCCCGTGGAGCACCACCACTTCCCCAGCCAGGGCGCCGCGGTGGCCTTCCTCGCGGACGTCATCCGCCCACTCATGAGCCGCGAGCCGCGGGCCACCGTCGCCATCCTGGCGCGCCACGCGGAGCAGGCCGACGTCTACTACGAGGCGCTGCGGATGGCGGAGATCCCCCGCCTCCACCGCATCCGCCACTACGAGTTCGCCTTCCGCCCCGGCGTGGAGCTCACCGAGGTCCGCCAGGTGAAAGGCCTCGAGTTCGATTACGTGGTGCTCATCGACGTCAACGCCTCGAGCTACCCCGTCGACGACGAGTCGCGCCACCTCCTCCACATCGGTGCCACCCGCGCCGCACACCAGCTCTGGCTGGTATCGAGCGGCCCGCCCTCGCAGCTCATCCCTGCCTGGCTTCGTTAAGCGACCGTCCGGGTCGACGGATTGCTTGACTTAGAAAGCGGCTCGACTAGTTTGCCGAGTGCGCGGTGGAGCAGCCTGGTAGCTCGTCGGGCTCATAACCCGAAGGTCGTAGGTTCAAATCCTACCCGCGCAATTCGGCGACCGAGAATCGGTATCTAGAAAAAGGCGAGATTGACCGGCTACCGCGGTCGATCTCGCCTTTCTCGTTTTGTCCGCGCGTGGACCTCCTACCGAACCGGTAATCCCCGTCCCAGATGAGCCAGGGGGGTTGGTGGGGGCCTTGGGCCCCCACCATCGTGATCACCGCGTCGGGAACCTACGCCCGCCCGGCACCGCGACCTTGCCCGTGCCCGCGGCGGGGAGCCGCGAGGTGACGATCTTGAGCGGGTTGGTGAGGAGCGGCAGGAGGATCGTCTTCGCCTTGTCGTCGAAGGGCTGCAGCAGATCCACCGCCTCTTTGAGGGCGTCGTCGAGGCGGTCCTGGACGAGGCGGGGATCGATGTTCGGCCGCGCGTCCTCCTCGCGCTGGAGGATGCCGCGGACGGCGTCGAGCTTGGAGATGTACTTGTTCAGCGGCGTGTCGGCGCTGCCGGACGCGCCAGGAATGGCGAACTCCGTGGTGCGCCGGAAAATGCCCGGCACCGTGCTGAGGCGGCCACCGATCGACTTGAGGTCGATGTCGACGCGGATACCCCGCAGCGCGGTGGCGGCCCTCATCTGCATCTGTCGCTTCGCTTCCCGCTGGAGCTCCTCGTTCTCGAAGGCGGCCGCGTGATCGCTCTTCCACTGGGTGTGGTCCTCGAGCTTGCGAAGGATACGGAGGTAGGGGAACTCCTGGCGGCCGAGCGTGGCATAGAGGTCGATCGCCTCCTTGACCGTGGCCGGGGAGGGCACGGTGATGTCCAGCAGCCAGTCGGTCCACTGCTCCGCGTAGCGCTGGTCGTACTCCTCGGCGAGGTGCTTGAGGTTGACGGGGACGCGGTCCCCCTTCTCCTCGGCGGTGAGCGGGACGACCCACTGCTCGCGCTCGAGGAGGCCGGCGCCCTCCTTGACGTTGCGGAGGACGCGGTAATGGCCCTTCTCGGTGTAGGGGCCCTCGACCTCCTTCCACCGCTTCTCCTTCTGGAAGCGGAGGCTGGTCATCACCTTGAGCACGTCGGGGCGATCCGCGAACATGTCCCCCAGGTAGGTGGGGGGGAACTTGCGGTTGGCGCGGACGTCGTCGCCGCCCTCGTCGTACTTCTCGTCGCGGAGCGAGTTGACGAACAGATCGTAGTAGCGCTTGGCGACCGGCACGCCCTGGAGCGTCTTCTGAGCGTCGGCGACCAGCTTGTCGTTGGCCGGCAGCGGCCGGACGCGCTTGCTCTTGAGGAGCTTCAGGTAGTAGCGGACGTGGGGGCGGAGCTTGGCCTTGAGATCGAGGTCCGAGACGTTGGAGAACGACTTGAGGACCTCCGCCCAGGTCGCGGTGATCGCTCCGACCTCGGTGCCGTCGTTCTTGTCGATCTCCTCCACCGAGAGCCCGGCGGCGGGTTCCTCCGGGTCGACGTCGAGGTGCTCGACGTCGCTGAGCATCAGGTAGGTGCGCAGCAGCGTCCGCTCGGTCAGGTACTGGTCGCCCTTGACCAGCTTGAGGCGCGCCTCGAGCTTCTGCTTCACCGGCGAGACCATGGCGGTCTGCATCACCTTGACGTACTCGGCGACCGCGGGCCCGTCGACCACCTCGCCCTGGTACATCCCCCACTTCAAGCGGAAGGGCAGGTCCTTGCGGTAGCCGTCGATCTCCTTGAGCCGGTCGAGGAGGGGGGCGAGCCGGTCGAGCTTGGGCGCCGGCGGGTCGTGGCTGGCCCAGTCGATGGCCTCGGCCTCCTTGATGCGCTCCAGGGTGGTCTTGAGGAGCTCGCGGTTGTTGAAGAACGAGTTCACCCCGGGCCACGCGACGATCACGGCGAGCGAGAACGCCGACGCGCTGATGGCGACGCGCATCAGGCGCTGCCGCCGGATCTCGCTGGCGCTCCGCGCGGCGATGCTGCCGTCCGGGAAGACGATGTTCATGAACACGTCGTGGAGGAAGAAGCTCTTCGACTCGACGACCTGCTGCACCGCCGTCTCCGGCGGGCGGATGCCCATGGCCTGGCCCATGCGGCCGAGCACGCGATCGAGGGGCCGCCCCTCCTGGGTGCCGCTGGTGAAGTAGAACCCGCGGAAGATCGGCGTGCCCTGGAAGGCGTTGATCGCGAAGGTGGCGGCGATGAGCTCGGAGAGGTTCCGCTTCACGCCCGCGAACTCGAGGGGGAACTGGTAGATCTTCTCGCGCGCCTCGCGGTTCCGCTCGGTGGCCAGGCGCTTCAGCGCGCGCCCGTGGATCTGCTTGCGCAGGCCCTCGAACTCATCGTCGAAGATCTTGCCCGGGTTGGCCTTGTTCATGTCGAGCTTGAGCGTGGCGCCCCAGGCCTGGGCCCGGTCGCTCTTGCGCATCTCGCCGAAGAACTCGTTGAAGCCGGCGATCAGATCGCACTTGGTGAAGAGCATGTAGACCGGCACCACCATCTGGAGCTGGGTCATCACCTCGTCGATGCGGGCGCGGAGCTTCTTGCCCATCGCCTCGATCTGCTGCTCGTTGGCGTCGATCAGCTCGGCGATGTTGATGGCGACGAGCACGCCGTTGATGGGCCGCCGGGTGCGGTACCGCTTGAGCATGGCGAGGAACGCCATCCACTCGTCGCGGTCGTCGGACTCGGTGGCGTAGCGGCCGGCGGTGTCGAGGAGGATGGCCTCGTTGGTGAACCACCAGTCGCAGTTGCGGGTGCCGCCGACGCCGCGCACCGCGCCACCGCCCGCTCCCTGGAAGGGGAACACCAGGCCCGAGTGCTTGATCGCCGTCGTCTTGCCGGCGCCCGGCGGGCCGATGATCATGTACCAGGGCAGCGAGTAGAGCGCGGCCGCGCCCCCCTTCTTGCCGCCCAGCTTGGAGGTCTTGAGCGCCGCGATGCCGCCCTGGACCTGCTTCTGCAGCTCCTGGATCTCGGCGCGGCGCTCAGGCCGGGCGTTGAGCGCCTGCTGGGCCCCCTGCGCCGCGATCGCCTTCTCCAGCGCGGACGCCGATCGGGCCGCCTGTATGGCGCGGAAGCCGAACAGCGCCAGGGCGAAGGTGACGATCACCGCCGTGGCGAGGATCGGGATCCAGACCGGGAAGCTGAGGATGAACTCGAGCGCCCAGACGATGAGGATGAGCAGGCCTGAGAGGATCCACCACACGGGCCGGACGATATCACCCTCGCCCCGCGGGCGAACCTTTCCCAGGGTCGCCGTCGCCTTTCTCGCCTTTCTCGCCTCTCGCGGCGAGGAAATGCCTCAGGAGGGCGACGACTCGTAGTCGTCGGGGCGGAGCACCGAGTCGCCCTCGTTCCCCTCGGCCAGCCGGCGGACCCGGACCGCCTCGATCGCGATGTCGATCACCTCGAGCCGGGTGGAGGGGGCGTAGAACTCGTCGTCGCCGACCGGAGGCAGCTCGGCGAGGCGCGCGGCCACCGCCTGACGGTCCTCTTCCTCGAGCTCGAGCCGCTCGTCCGCGTCGGGATCTCCCTCGCGAAAGAGCGCGTCGGCCATGAGCTGAACCGGGCTGAAGGAGAGGTACACGGGCTCGAGCTCCACCCGCCAGGCGCCGGGGTCCTCCCCCTCCAGCCGCCACCAGGAGGGATAGCGCCGGCGCACCACCTCCCCGAAGTAGGCGCCCGCCGCGTGGGCCACCAGCACCCCCGCCGCCGGCCGCTCGCCCGCCGCGGGGCGAGCTCCCGTGAGGTAGTGATCGAGGATGGAGAGCGTCTCCGGCTCGTAGTCGAGCTTCACCCCCACCGCCCGCTCGACGAACCGCACGCACGCCTCCGCGAGGTCGCGGACTCGATCGGGCGCCGGCTCGACCCTCCGATCCTGGCTCGTGAGGGCGGTTCCGCTTCCGTTGTGTCCAGCGCCGTTCGCTTCCACTTCCTCTACTCCTTCTCCACCGTCGTGACCGTCGCGGGACGTTCCGCAGGGTGACTTACCCCGAGCCTTTTACCCGAGGCCGACCCGCCTGGCGGCCTCCTGTAAAAGATCGTCGTCCTTGGCGTCGGAAATGCTTCCGTAACGGGAGAGCGCTCGTGTTAGAGTCCTGCTGTTTTCTATGCGGCTCGGCATCTTCAGCGACACGCACGCCAACTATGAGGCGCTCAGCGCGGTGCTGGAGGCGTACCGGCGAGAGCGAATCGACGTCTACTACTGTCTCGGCGACACGGTGGGCTACGGCGGCTCGCCCAACGAGTGCGCCGACCTGGTCCGCAAGATCGCCAAGAAAACGATCCTGGGGAACCACGACGCGGCCGTCGCTGGGCGCATGGACTACTCGTACTACTACGAGGCCGCGCGCCAGGCGCTCGACACCCACGCGGCGATGCTCACGCCGGAGAACGCGGCGTGGCTCCGCGGCCTCACCTACCAGGAGAAGCTGACGGACATCGACGTCGACCTCTGCCACGGCTCGCCGGTTCGGCTCGAGGAGTTCGAGTACATCTTTGCGCCCGAGCAGGCCCGGGAGTGCCTCCCGATGTGGGCCGAGCTCGGGCACATCACGCTCATCGGCCACTCGCACCTCTGCAAGGTCTTCGCCCTCAGCCAGACCTCGGTCGAGGAGCTGCCCCCCGTCGACTTCACGCTGGAGGCGGGCCGGAAGTACATCGTCAGCGTCGGCTCCGTGGGCCAGCCCCGCGACTACGACAACCGCGCCAGCTACACCGTGTACGACAGCGACGCGAAGCGCTTCGAGTTCAAGCGCATCGAGTACGACATCGAGACGGCTGCCGAGAAGGTGCTGCGCGCCAAGCTGGAGCGCAACTTCGCGCACCGGCTGTACATCGGGGTCTAAGGGTCGCTCCTCCCAGTGTGGGGGGCTCCGGGTCTCCCAACATGGGGGCTCCGCCCCCATCCCCCCGACCCAGCGGGGAGGCCTGTCATCCTGCGGAACGCCCGAGAGCGCTCCGCGACCGGTCCTTGGCGCCCTGTCATCCTGCGGAACGCCCGAGAGCGTTCCGCGACCGGTCCTTGGCGCCCTGCGAGGTGGGTCGATGCGGTGCGGCGCCCGGCGGGGTGGTCAGCCGAAGATCGGGGGGAGGGAGCCGCTCGACGGGGGGAAGTCGCTGCTGGGGGGCGGGATCGAGCCGCGGGGCGGCAACGCCGAGGTGCGCCCGGCGGGGAGGGTGATGACGAAGACGGCGCCGCTCGGGTCGTTACCTTCGACGTGGATGGTCCCCTGGTGCGCCTCGATCAGGCGCTTGACGATGGCGAGCCCGAGGCCCGCGCCGCCGTACTCGCGCGTCGAGGACTGATCGATCTGGTAGAACGGATCGAAGACCTTCTCGCGCTCGGCGACGGGGATGCCGATGCCGGTGTCGGTGACGCGGATCTCGATGACGGGTCGGAGCGGCGCGACCAGTACGAGGCCTGGCTCGCCGGCGATGCGGGTCATGGTGAGGCGCGCGATGAGGCGCACGCGCCCGTCGGGCGGGGTGAACTTGACCGCGTTGTCAGCGAGGTTGATGAACACCTGCCGCAGCCGATCCGCGTCGCCCAGGACAGGGGGCAGATCGGCCGGCACGTCGGCCTCGAGGAGCACGCCCCGCTTGATGGCGGCGGGCAGGATGGTGGACACGGCCTCGGCGATGACCGTGCCGACGGCGAGCCGACCGACGCGGACCGGCATGGTGCCGCTCTCGAGCTTGGAGAGATCGAGCAAGCTCATGATCAGCCCGAGGAGCTGCTCGCTCTTGGTGCGGATGGTCTCCACGAACTCGCGCTGCTCGTCGTTGAGGGCGCCGGCCACCCCCTCCGCGAGCATCTCGCCGTAGCCCATGATCGACGTGAGCGGGGTGCGCAGCTCGTGCGACACGGTCGCGAGGAAGTTCGACTTGAGCCGGTCGAGCTCCTTGAGGCGCTCGTAGGCCTCCTCGAGGCGCTCGTTCTTCTCGCACAGCTCCCGGTAGCTCTCCTTGACCGAGGCGAGGTGCATCTGGGACGTCACCAGCGCCTTGTGCCCGCTGAAGAGCATGACCTCGAGCACGGTGGCCAGGTGCGAGGCGATCTCCTCGACGCGACCCGGAGCGAAGCGGGGGACCTGGGACCACGCGTTGCGCGCGACGTCTCGGTCGAGGTCGGGGGCGAGCGCGAGGAGCGCTGGGGGCAGCTCCCCTCCCGCTGGGCCTCCGGCGGTGCTCACGAAGGGCCCGAGAGCGATGCGGCCGGTGGGGTGGCGATCGTACTCGACGCGGAGCACGCGATAAAGCTCCCCCGTCGGCGCGACGATCGTCATGGCGCGCGGCCCATCGTGACCAGGGGCCGAGGCGAGATCGGCGTGCAGCGTCTCGAGGGCCACGCGGGCGCCGCGCTCACCGAGGAGCGGGAGCAGGGGGCCCGGCACCGTGGGCCCCGCGAGCAGCGTGCCGGAGCTCGAGGCGACGCGGATGCAGATGCCGAAGATCTGCGCCGCCGACTCCACCAGCTCGCGCAGGGCGTGCTTGTCGACCAGCTCCTCGAGGCGGAGCGGCTTGCCGTCGACGCCGGCAATTTCGAGCGACGGCTCGCTCGCGGCGATCGCGTCCTTCATTTCACCGTCCGCAGAGGTTTGCGCCGGCCGCCCACGCGCCGCGCCAGGAGATCGCTCACGGGGGTGCTCACGCCGAGCTGCTGCGCCGCGGTGCCCAGCAGCGTATCGCCGTCGATGGAGAGCTTGCGGGAGAGCTGGTGGGTTCGATCGAGGGTGTGCCAGGTCAGGTGGAGGAGGCCCACCAGCGTCTCCACGACGCCCTCACCGCGCGTGGCGACGGCGAGGTAGACCGGCTCCTCGCCGTGAGCGGCCAGCTCCTCCAGCTCGGCCTCGCTGCGCACGTCGGGGAGGTCGCGCTTGTTGAACTGGATGACCATCGGCATCTTGGCGAGCTCGAGGCCGTTGGTCTTGAGGTTCTTGCGCAGATCGTAGAAGGCGTCGGCGTTGTGCTGGGTCTCGCTCACCCGCGAGTCGGCGATGAGCGCGACGCCATCGGCGCCCTGGAGCACCAGGCGGCGCGTCGCCGAGTGGATGGGCTGCCCCGGCACGGTGAACAGCTTGATCCGCAGCGAGACGTCGCCGTCCTTGGCGCGGAAGGTGAGCGGGAGCAGGTCGAAGAAGAGGGTGCGGTCGTCCTGCGTCTCGAGCGTCATCAGCCGGCCGCGCGCGTCGGCGCCCGCGCGGCCGTGAAGCGCAACCAGGTTGGACGTCTTCCCGCTGAGCGCCGGCCCGTAGTAGACGAGCTTGATCGTCACTTCGCGCGCGGAGAAGTCGAGCTGCACCGAGCGATAGTCCCCCATCCCCGACGGAAAGGGAAGGCGGGGCGGCGAGGAGCGGGTCATCCTGCGGAACGCCCGGGAGCGTTCCGCGACGCGGCCCAAAGCCCCGGCCTCCGGGGCGGCCACTGGGAGGACCGGCGGACAACTGTGCTAGGGTGCCCGCGGAGGACGACGTGATTCATCGATTTCTGCGTCTCGACCGCGGGCTCGCCCTGCTCGCGCTGGCCGCCCTGACCCTTTGCGCGTGCGGCGCGGCAGAGCCCAAGGACAGCTTCGATCAAGCGCTGCTGGCTCAGGCCAACGGCACGGCCCCGGCCCCCGAAACGCCCAAGACGAGCGATTCGAGCCCGACGACGAGCGACGCCAAGGAAGACGACCTCAACGACGCCCAGAAGACGCAGATGGAGATCGCCCTGCGACGCGGCGGCGACAAGGCTGCCAACTGCTTCCGGGTGGTGGACGGCGCCGTCGCCGGCGAGGGCGAGGTCAAGGTGACCTTCGACGGCAAGAAGGGTCGCGCCGTCGATGTCTCGATGGGCGCCCCCTGGGCGGGCACGGACACCGAGTCGTGCATCAAGCGCTCGTTCGTCGGCGAGATCATCGTCCCCTTCCAGGGCCAGCTCGAGGTGCCCTACACCGTCAAGCTCGGGCCCAAGCCCGGCGACGCCAAGGGCAAGACCAAAGACCCGAAGAAGAAGTAGCCGATGAAGCGCCTCGTCACGGTCCTCGCGATCGCCCTCGCCTCCTCCGCCACGGCCGCTCGCGCCGACGACGCCGACAAGGAGAAGCTCGCCCCGGGGCCGTCGCCTTCGGGCGTGTCTGCCGGCGGACCTCTGGGCGGGACAGACAGCACGATCGAGCAGCACTACCCCCCGCTCTCCACCCGGTTCAAGGTGATCGGCGCCGGCCTGTTCGTCACCGCCGCCGCCTGGGGTGTCTCGTTCGCCGCCTCGCAGGCCTGGCAGATCCAGCCCTGCGTGATCACCAACGCCGGCAGCGTCTACGCCAACACCCTCACGCCCTGCACGTCGGGCCCGCCCGGCGCGCCGCAGCTCGCGATCCCCATCGTCGGCCCCTGGCTCGCGCTCGGCATGAGCGGGTGCGCCGTCGACGAGCCGACCTGCACCGCCGCCAAGCCCATCCTCCGCGGGATCGCCTACGTGGTCGACGGCGTCGCCCAGCTCGGCGGCCTCGCCCTCATCGCCGAGGCGCTCATCATGAAGACCGAGTCCGCGGCAGACCCCTCGCGCAAGACCTCGCCCCTGGCCCTGCGCGCGGGCAGCCTGGAGCTGACGCCGCTGCCGCTCGTCACGCCGACCCTGTCGGGGCTGGGCGTCACCGGCACCTTCTGAGGCGGATCCCGGTCATCCTGCGGGACGCCCGAGAGCGTCCCGCGACCGAGAGCCTCCCGAGAGCGTTCCGCGCGTCACTCGACGATGGTCCCGATGTCCTCACCCTTGCAGACACGCAGGATGTTGCCGCGGGTGGTGAGCTTGAAGACCCGGATCGGCAGCCGGTTCTCCCGGCAGAGCGTGACCGCGGTCGCATCCATGACGCCGATGCGATCGGCCAGGAAGCGATCGTACGAGATGTGGGTGAGCATCTGCGCGTTCGGGTGGCGCATCGGATCGCGATCGTAGATGCCCTCGACCTTGGTGGCCTTGAAGAGCGCCTGAGCCTGGATCTCGGCCGCGCGGAGCGCAGCTGCGGTGTCGGTGGAGAAGAACGGGTTGCCCGTGCCCGCCGCGAAGATCACCACGTTGCCGCGCTCGAGGTGCCGCATGGCGCGGCGGCGGATGTAGGGCTCGGCCACCTGGCGGATCTCCAGGGCCGTCATCACCCGCGTCGCCGTCCCGCACTTCTCCAGGGCGTCCTGGAGGGCGAGCGCGTTGATGACCGTGGCGAGCATGCCCATGTAGTCGCTCTGAGAGCGGTCCATCCCCGCGCTGGCGCCCTTGAGCCCGCGGAAGATGTTGCCACCGCCGACCACGACGCCGACCTGCACGCCGAGCCGCTCCAGCTCGGTGATCTCGGTGGCGACGCTCTGCAGGGTCTCGAGCCGGATGCCGAAGCCTCCATCCTCGCCGCACAGCGCTTCGCCGCTCAGCTTGAGGACGATGCGGCGGTACTTGAGCTCGGGATCGGGGGCAGCGGGGGGAACGGAGGGAGACGGGGCCGTGATGTCAAGACGCACGCCGCGGGCTTAGTCCCGGCCGGCGCCGGCCGCAACCGACGCGACGGCCGCAGCGGTGCCCCTGCGCCCCCCGCTTGCCTCCGGGCGCGGAGGGCGCTAGCTTTCGCCGCCCTATGGCACGCGTCACCGTCGAAGACTGCCTGGAGCGCGAAGAGAACCGCTTCGCCCTCGTTGTGCTCGCCGCCACCCGCACCCGCCAGATCATGCGCGGCGCCGAGGCCTTGGTGAAGACCAAGAACAAGCCCTCGGTGACCAGCCTGCGCGAGATCGCCGCGGGGAAGGTGCACTTCCACCGCAACTCTCACGACGTGGTCAACGAGTGGGTGCGCCAGCAGAACGCGGCCGCCCTCGCCAGCGGCAAGTAGCCAGGTAGCGCCCGCGAGCGTTCCCCGACGGGGAGCGCCGCGCGGGCCGTGCGCCGTCATCATGCCGCGGGATCGCGAGCTCGAGGCGGGCACCGCTGCCCACTACGAAGACCCGGCCTACTACACCAAGACGTACCGCGCGCGCGTCGACGACGTGCGCTACTACGTCGAGCTGGCCGAGGAGCACGGCGGGGCGGTGCTCGAGTACGGGTGCGGCAACGGTCGCATCTCGCTGCCCATCGCCCGCGCGGGCGTGGCGGTGGTCGGCGTGGATCGCTCCGCGCCCATGCTCGCCGACCTGCGGGCGCGGCTCCGCGCCGAGCCCGCGGCCGTGCGCGAGCGGGTCGAGGTGCGCCGCGGCGACATGCGCACCGCCCGGCTGGGCCAGCGCTTCCCGCTGGTGATCTGCCCGTTCAACGCCTTCCTCCACCTCTACGAGCGGCGCGACGTCGAGCGCTTCCTCGCTCGCGCGCGCGAGCACCTGACCGCCCGCGGCGAGCTCGTCTTCGACGTCTCGATCCCCGAGCCGGAGGAGCTCGCGCGCGATCCGGCGCGCGCCCATTTCGCGCCGCGGTTCCGCTATCCGGTGGCGGGTCGCGAGGGCAGCCGCGACGGCCCGATGATCCGCTACTCGGAGCGCTTCGACTACGACCGCCTCCGCCAGGTGCTCTTCGTCGCCATGGAGTTCGCCCCCACCGACGGCTCCGAGGCGTGGATGACGCCGCTGGCCCACCGCCAGTTCTACCCCCGGGAGCTGGAGGCGCTGCTCCACTACAATGGCTTCGCGATCACCGAGCGCCACGGCGACTTCTCGCGCGGCCCGCTCACGCCGACCTCGGCGACGATGATCCTGCGCTGCCGGGCGCGGCGGCGCGGGTGAGCTCCGAGCTCGAGCGGGTCGAGCTGCTCCGCCGCGCGCTCGCCGGCTCCCCCCCGCGGGTGACGCTGGGCATCGGGGATGACGCCGCCGTCATCGTCCCGCCGGCGGAGCCTCTGGTGTGGACCGTGGACGCCGCCGTCGAGGGGGTCCACTTCCGGCGCGATCTCCTGACGCTCGACGATCTCGGCTACCGCGCCACCATGGCCGCGGCGAGCGATCTGGCCGCCATGGGCGCCGCCCCGCTCGGGCTGCTCGCGGCGCTGGTGCTGCCGCCGTGGGTGAGCGACGCCGATCTCGCCGCCCTGGCGGCTGGACAGCGCGAGGCCGCCGAGGCGCTGGGGACCGCCGTGATCGGCGGTAATCTGGCGCGCGGCACGGAGCTCTCCATCACCACCACGGCGCTCGGGTTCGCGGCGCGCCCCCTGACGCGGGCGGGTGCACGGCCCGGCGACGCGCTGTGGATGGCGGGCCCCGTCGGCCTAGCGGCAGCGGGCCTTGCGGCGCTCGAGCGCGGCGGAGCCCTCCCCGGCGCCGTCGCGATCGCGGTGGCAGCCTGGCGCCGGCCCCGTGCCCGCATCGCCGAAGGGCAGCGCGCGGGCACAACGGCGCGCGCCGCCATCGACGTGTCGGACGGCCTCGCCCGCGACGTCGGCCACCTGGCCCGCGCGAGCGGCGTGCGCGCCGTCCTCGAGGCCGCCGCGATCGTCGGCGACGAGCTCCGCTCGGCCGCCGCTGCCCTGGGGCGAGACCCGCTCGCGCTCGCCCTTCACGGCGGCGAGGACTACGCGCTGGTGGTGACGCTCCCGCCCGGCGAGGTCCTCGCCGGCTTCGTGCGCATCGGCGCCGTCGAGCCGGCCTCCGGCGGTGCCCCCGTCGTCCTCCGCGCGGCGGACGGGGCGGTGCGCGCCGTCGGCGAGGGCGGGTTCGATCACTTCCTGGGCGCCTGAGAGCGGCGCCAGCGACCGCGCGAGCAGGAGCGCCGGAGTCACCTCCGCGACCGCTCGACGCGCCGCCCCCGGGCTCCATCTACCCGCGAGGAGGGGGAGCTCATGACCATCCAGCGAAGGGCAGCGGCCGAGCTGCTCGGCACGTTCTGGCTCGTCTTCGGCGGCGTCGGCAGCGCCGTCATCGCCGGCGACAAGATCGGCAACCTCGGCATCGCGCTCGCGTTCGGCTTGACGGTGCTGACCATGGTGTACGCCGTCGGGCACATCTCCGGCGCGTACCTCAACCCGGCGGTGACGGTGGGGATGGCGACGGCCGGCCGCATCCCCTGGAGGGACGTGCTGCCCTACGTCGGCGCTCAGCTCGTGGGCGGGTTCGTGGGAGCGGGCGTCGTGGTCCTCGTCGCCCAGGCGGCCCCGGGCGGGTACAGCCCTTCGGTGAGCGGCCTCGGCGCCAACGGGTTCGGCGCGCACTCGCCGGGCGGCTACTCCGCTTCAGGGGCGTTCTTGATCGAGGTCGTCATGACCTTCGTCTTCCTCATGGTGATCCTCGGGTGCACCTCCAAGCGCGGGACGAGCGCCCTCGCGGGCGTGGGCATCGGCCTCTGCCTCACGTTGATCCACCTCGTCACCATCCCCGTCACCAACTGCTCGGTCAATCCGGCGCGATCGACGGGCCCCGCCATCTTCGTGGGCGGCTGGGCCCTCGCGCAGCTCTGGATGTTCTGGGTGGGACCTCTCCTCGGCGCCGTGCTCGCCGGGCTCGCGGCGCGGGTGCTCGAGCCCGAGCAGCTCGGCCGCAAGGGGCTCGGGCCCCCCGGCTCGGAGGAGGAGGCCGAGGGTGTGCTCACCCACCGTCCCACCGCCACGACGCACGCTCGCAGCACCTGAGCGGCGCAGGGATCTTCTGGTAAGGTCCCCGCCCTCGCGTTGAGCCGCCCCACACTCTCCTCGCTCGGGACCTGGCTGTGGAAACGCCGGGGCCTCCTCCTGGTCACCCTCGCGGCGCTCGCGGTCCGCCTGGTGTGGAACCTCCGGGTCCACCGCCCCATCGACTTCGCCTTCTCCGACATGGCGGGCTACCTCGACCGGGCCAACCTGATGCTCGACAAGCCGGCGACCAAGGGGCCCTGGCTGACGCTCTTCCCCTACGGGACGCACTACTTCATCTTCGCCGTCAAGCGGCTCTTCGGGCGCGACAACGCGACCGCGCTCGGCGTCGCCTACGCGGTCCTCGGGGCGCTCGCGGTGGGTTACACGTACGCCACCGCGGGGCGCTTCATCCCCAGAGCCTGGGCCCGGGTCGTCGTCGGGCTCGTCTTGATCGTCTACTACCCGTGGATCTCGCTGGGGGGCTACGCGCTGAGCGAGATCCCCTTCGCGGTGTGCGTCGCCGCGTCGACGTTCTACGGCCTCCGCCTCGCCGATCAGGGGCGCCGCGCCGACGCCTGGCGGCTAGGCCTCGCGCTCGGCCTCGGCGCCGTGGTGCGCCCGCAGATCCTGCTCGCGGCGGTCTTGCTGGCGGTCCACGTCGTCTTCCGCCGTCGCGCCTGGAGGCACTTCACCGCCGGGCTGGTGGTGCGCGCGGCGGCGCCGCTCGCGCTCCTCCTCGCCCTCTCCTCGTACCGCCTCCACGCTCAGGTCGGCGTCTGGGGCCTGGTCTCCACCAACGGGCCGCTCAACTTCGTCTTCGGGCGCTGCCACAACACCGGGCTCGACGCCGTCTCGGCCAGCGCCCGCGGCTTCTTCGGCCCCCCTCCCCTCGGCGCGTTGCTCCAGTACCAGAAGGAGCACAAGGACGCGCTCTTCACCCTCGACCCCGCCCTGGGCGAGACCCTCACCATCCAGGGCAACATGTGGGACGCCGCGCCCAACTACGCGCTCGCGGCGCGCTGCGTGCGGAAGACGGGCTACTTCCGGCAGATCAAGTACGCGGTGACCCACGTGGTGCTGCTCTGGGGGTACAACGCCATCTGGCCCGACCAGGGGCAGAAGCCGCGCTGGCGCGAGCCGATGATGAGCTCCCTCGCCGCCCACAACACCTTCATCCTCCCGGGCGCGGCGGTCGCTTTGCTCCTCTCGCTGCGGCGGCGGCGCGCCCGCGCGCTGCTGGTCGCGATCCAGGTGTGGAGCCTGATCTTCACGTCGATGCTCTACTTCGGCGACACCCGCTACCGCGCTCCCTACGACGGCCTGCTCATCCTCCTGGCCATGACCACCTACCTCGACGTCCTGAGCCTCCCGCAGCGCCTCCGGGATCGCCTCCACGAGCGCTTTGCTCGTCCCCGTTCGGTCGGGTGACCGGGCGCGGAATTGGATCGACACCGGCCCACGCGCTGGCGCACCCTTACGCGCAGGCAAATCCATGGCGAACGACGTCCTCTTCCAGCCGCTCGAGTTCAAGAACCTCACCCTCAAGAACCGGCTCCTGCGCTCCAACATCTCGGGCCGGATCGACAACTACAACGGCTCCGGGGCCCCGGCGCGCGTGTCGTGGGAGGAGCGGTTCGCCCGCGGCGGGGTGGGCGGCATCGTGTCGTCGCACGTGCCCGTCGCCGTCCGGGGGCGTATCCTGCCCAACTACGCCACCATCGATCGCGACGAGCGCGTCGATTTCTGGAGCAAGGTGGTGCGCCGCGTCCACGCCCACGACTGCAAGTTCATCCTCCAGCTCTCCCACTCCGGTCACCAGCAGGACATCGGGGGCGTCGAGAACCTGGGCAAGGTCGCGGAGTCGTCGACCAACGAGCGCGAGTGGTTCCACGGCATCTCCTCCCACGCCATGGCCCGCGAGGAGATCGACGTGGTGGTCGATCAGTTCGTCGCCGGGGCGCGGCGGGCCAAGGCGGCCGGCTGCGACGGCATCGAGCTGCACGCCTGCAACGGCTACCTGTTCACCCAGTTCCTCAGCCCCGCCATCAACGATCGCAAGGACGAGTACGGCGGCTCCCTGGAGAACCGCGCGCGCCTGCTCCGCCGCGTGGTGCGCGCCATCCGCGAGCAGGTGGGGAGCGACTACCACCTGCAGGTCAAGATCACCTCCGTCGACCACCACGACGCCGTCGAGCCCTGGCTCCCCGCCGGCACCACCCTGGAGGACACCATCCAGGTCGCGCGCTGGCTCGAGGAGGACACCGTCGACGCCCTCCACGTCTCGGTGGGGAGCTTCTTCCCCCACCCGCGCAACCCAGCGGGCGCCTGGCCCGGCACCGACGCGGGCCAGAACTACGAGGCGATGCTGCAGAGCGGCTCCAACACCGTCCGCAACTACATCGCCTTCCGCTACACCAAGGGCCTCACCGCCGCGCTCTGGGAGCGCACCACCACCGCCAAGGGCGTGGCGCCGGAGGGCATCAGCCTCGAGGACGCGCGGGCGATCAAGGCGGCCGTGAGCGTGCCGGTGATCAACACCGGGGGCTACCAGCGCGCCTCGTTCATCCGCTCCGCCATCGAGAGCGGCGGCTGCGACGCGGTCGCCATCGGCCGCCCGCTCCTCGCCAACCCGGATCTCCCCCGGATGTTCCAGCAGGGCCTCGACGAGGCCCCGAAGCCGTGCACGTTCTGCAACAACTGCCTGGCGCGCGTGCTCGAGGATCCCCTCGGCTGCTACGAGCCGAGCCGCTACGACAGCTACGATCAGATGATCGAGCACGTCATGTCGTTCTTCGAAGAGGGCCGCTGGGAGATGGTCGACGATCCGGTCCGGTGAGGATGGAAGCTTTACGCGCGGCGCAGCCCGACTAGCCTCCGCCGTCATGGCTACCCCCCGCAAGCTCCGCGTCGCCGTCGTCTTCGGCGGGCGCTCGGCGGAGCACGAGATCTCCCTCCTCTCCGCCCGCTTCGTCGTCGAGTCGCTCGACCGGGACCGCTTCGAGCCCGTCCTCGTCGGCATCGACAAGAGCGGCCGCTGGCTGCTCCAGGAGGAGGCCCTGCTCCTCGGCGCCACGCGCGATCCGCGGCTGGCGCGGCTCGACCAGGCCCGCCCGGACGTGGCGCTCGCCGCGCACCCCGCGCCCGGGGGAGCGGCCTCGCTGGCCATCGGCGGCCAGGAGGCGAGCGGCATCGACGTGGTGTTCCCGGTGCTCCACGGCCCCCTGGGCGAGGACGGCGCCGTGCAGGGCCTGCTCGAGCTCGCGGGCGTGCCTTACGTGGGCGCGGGGGTCCTGGGCTCCGCCGTCGGGATGGACAAGGACGTGATGAAGCGCCTGCTCGCGGCGGCCGGCCTCCCGGTCCTGCCGTGGGAGACGCTCCGCGAGGGCTCGCCGAGCCGCGCCGCGGACCTCGACCGCTGCGAGGCGCTCGGGTACCCGCTCTTCGTCAAGCCGGCCAACCTCGGCTCCTCCGTCGGCGTGCGCCGCGCCCGCAGCCGCGAGGAGCTCGGCCTCGCGGTCGACCACGCCTTCGAGTTCGACACCAAGGTGATCGTCGAGAAGGGGCTCGACCACCCGCGCGAGGTGGAGTGCGCCGTGCTCGGCAACGACGCGCCGCTCGCCTCCATCCCCGGCGAGATCGCCGTCGACCACCCCGACGGCTTCTACTCGTACGCGGCCAAGTACCTCGACGAGAAGGGCGCCACGCCGCGCATCCCCGCCGACCTCACCCCGGCGCAGGCGGCCGCCGTGCAGCGCCTCGCGCTGTCGACCTTCCGCGTCCTCGAGTGCGCGGGGCTGGCCCGGGTCGATCTCTTCCTCACCTCCGGCGGGGACCTCTACGTCAACGAGATCAACACCCTGCCCGGCTTCACTTCGATCTCGATGTACCCCAAGCTCTGGGCGGCGAGCGGCGTCCCCGCCCGCGAGCTGGTGAGCCGGCTCATCGACCTCGCCCTCGAGCGCGGGGCGCGCCGCGCGCGCCTGCGGACCAGCACCTCGTGAGCCCCATGAGCGACTTCACCACCGTCACCACGCCCACCCGCCTCGGCCCCGACCTCTTCGAGGCCAGGGTGCCCGACGGCTGGCAGCAGGGGCGAGGCGCGTTCGGCGGGCTGGTGGTCGCCCACCTGGTGCGATCCATCGAGGCGTTCGCGAGGGGGGAGACCCCCACCTCCCCGCCGCCGGCGCTCGACGCGACGCCGGAGCGCTCCCTGCGCTCGCTCACCGCCGAGATCTGCGGCCCCGTCCTCCCCGGCCCCAACACCATCCGGGTGGAGCGCCTGCGCACCGGCACGGGGGTCTCCACCGTCGCCGCCCGCCTGGAGCGCGACGGCGAGGTGCTGGCCCACGCCGTGGGCGTGCTCGGGCGCCCGCGCGGCGCCGCCACGGACGACTTCTGCGAGCTGCCCCGCCCCGCCATGCCGCCCTGGCGCGAGATGACGCCCATCGGGCGGAACGAGATGGGCCCGTCGTTCGCGCGCTTTCTGGAGTTCCGACCGCTCGGCCCCGCGCCCTTCACCGGCAGCACCGCCGACACGGTGGCCTCCGGATGGATCCGCCCCGTGGAGCCGGGCCCGGCGCGCGACAGCGCGTACGTGGCGGCGCTCGCGGACGCATGGTGGCCGGCGGTGCTCACCCGCTTCACCGCACCGCGCCCGGTGGCGACGGTGGCCTTCACGCTGGAGCTGCTCTCCAACCTCGAAGGGCTCGATCCGGAGGCGCCGCTCTTCCATTCCGCGCAGGCCGTCGCGTGCCGCGGCGGCTACCTGGTCGAGATGCGCCAGCTCTGGGGCGAGGATGGGCGGCTCATCGCCCTCAATCAGCAGACCATCGTCATCATCAAGTGAGCCGGTCGGGCCCGTGGAATCTTGGCCCCCCTTGCGGCGTTCGGATAACCGAACTCCAATGTCGCCCCGCGTGACCTCCGCCCCGCCCTTTCCCCCGGCCGATCTTCGCGACGTCGACGGCGACGCGGACACGGCGATGCGCGTCCTGCGCCCCCGCCGTGCCGCCCCCGCGGACGCGGTCCGGCCCACGCGCGCCGAGATCAACCTCGCCCACCTCCGCCACAACCTGCGGGTGCTGGAGCGGTCGGTCGCCACCGAGGGCACCCCGCGGCCGCAGATCTGGGGCGTGCTCAAGGCCGACGCTTACGGGCACGGCGCGCCCGCGGTGGCGCGCACCCTCGAGCGCGCCGGCATCGGCGGCCTCTGCGTGGCCCTGCTGGAGGAGGCCATCGAGCTGCGCGCGGCGGGCATCCGCACCCCCATCCTGGTGATGGGCGGCTTCTACGGCCTGCGCCGCGACGGCATCGAGGAGCTCCTCGCCAACGAGCTCACCCCGGTGGTCTACGACGCGGGACAGATCGAGCGCATCGCCGCCTTCGCGCGCTTCGAGGCGCAGAGCCAGGTCAAGGTCCACCTCAAGGTCGACACCGGGATGGGCCGCCTGGGCGTCCCTTCGGACGAGCTCGAGGGCGTGATCGAGGCCCTGGCGCGCCACCCCGAGGTGCGGCTGGACGGCCTGATGACGCACTTCGCCTGCGCCGATGCGCCCGACCTCGGGGCGACGCACGACCAGCTCCGCGCCTTCGCCGCGATCGAGCAGCGCGCGGCGCGCGCCGGCCTCTCCCCTCGCGTCAAGCACGCCGCCAACAGCGCGGCCACCCTGCGCCTGCCCGCGGCCCGCTTCGACATCGTCCGGCCCGGGATCGCCCTCTTCGGCGTGTCGCCCTTCGAGTCCTCGGAGGGGCTCCTGGAGGGGGCCCTCGGCGACGGCGGCGCGGCCCGCGAGCTCAAGCCGGTGATGCGCGTCCGCTCGGAGGTCGTCTCGCTGCGCGCCGTCGCCCGGGGCGAGGCCATCGGCTACGGGCACACCTGGAGAGCCGAGCGCCAAAGCCTCGTCGCCACCGTGCCCATGGGCTACGCGGACGGCCTGAGCCGGCAGCTCTCCAACCGCGGCCACGCGCTGGTGCGCGGCAAGCGCGCGCCGATCGCGGGCGCGGTGTCCATGGACCTGACCATGCTGGACGTGACCGACGTCCCCGGCGCCCGCCTCGGCGACGAAGCCGTGTTCCTCGGCGCGCAGGAGGGTCCCCTGGGTCGCGACGCGATCGGCGCGAGCGAGGTGGCCCGGCACTCCGGCGGGATCGCGTGGGAGGTGCTCACCAGCATCTCCCGGCGCGTCCCCCGCTTCTACCGCGAGCCCTGACGCCGCTGCTCACAGCGGGCGGCGCAGCGCACGAAGCGCGCGCCGCACGCCTTCCCGCAGGCGGGCCCCTTGCAGGCCTGATGGCAAGCCTCCAGGCCTTGCTGGCACTCGGACGCGCAGCGGGCATGCACCGCGGCGCGCTCGTCGGCTTCGTCGAGGGGGCCCGCGGCGTCGGGGATCCCCGCGTCGGTCGCCGCCAGCATCATCGGCGGAGGCGCGATGGCGCTGGTCGGATCGGGCGCGACGGCAGGAAGCACGGCGAGCTTGGGCGTGCGCGCAGGGGCCTCGGCGAAGTCGCTGGCGCCGTCGAGCTGCTGCTGGCGCGCGCGCGCGTAGTCGATGCGATCGCGGGTCTGCCCGAAGGTGTAGAAGCTGACCCACTCCTCCCAGCACCCGCGCCGCAGCGTCGGCTTGACGTCGGCGCTCGCGTCGAGCGCCATGCAGTGCTCGAAGCGCACGTCGCCCTCGTAGACGGAGCGGATGCTCGCCCCGCACGAGAGCGCGCTCCCGCCTGCGACGGTCACCGCGAGCGTCGCCGCGAGGAGCCCGCGCACGCGGCGGACCGTCTTGAGGGCGCTGCCCCCACCTGAAACCGGGCTCATCGAAGAAAGCCTAGCCTAACCCACCGCGCGAGCTGCGCCGGCTTGAACTTGCAGAAGAGATCCCGTAGGCTCCGCGCCCCTTCCGATCGGAGCGCTTCATGTTCCTCACGCTGTCCAAAGGCCCCCGCAAGCAAAACCGCACCAAGACGAAGCGCTACCGCGCCAAGATGAAGGCGAAGAACCGCGCCCGTCGCAACCGGATCTACGTCCGGTCGAAGTAGGCTCGATGGGGGCCACCCCGCCCCTCTCGATCAGCACGCTCGCCCGGGATCAATTCCCGGGCTCCCCACTCGAAGTCCGCCTCGACGGCGGACTCGTGTGGGCGCGTCCATTGGCCCTCGAAGCACTTCGTAGCTCAATCACCGTGCACGATTCTGCAACGGCAGCCCGCACCGCGAAGCGTCAGCGAGCGGAGGCCATCGATGGCACAAGCCTGGGTGCCCTCCCGAGCCTCCGCTCCTTCACGGTCGCGGTGATTTAGAGCTGGAGATCTGAAGCCCGCGCGCGAGCTGGTGAAGACGACCTGCTCACGAAGACCCTGGGGTAAACACCAGAGTCGACGAAGGAGCCAGGCGCTGCGGCGCGGATGGAGACGACGCTCCTGTCGACAAAGGGCGAGGCAGGAGCCCGGGGTTTGGGGCCGCTTGCGGCCCCATCGTGACTACGGGCGACGCAGGAGCCCGGGGTTTGGGGCCGCTTGCGGCCCCATCGTGACTACGGGCGACGCAGG
>Ga0302267_10002321_pt1 | contig 23167 bp, 25 predicted proteins | sample III_Bog_E1_3_FD_194555 | JGI IMG/M metagenome (GOLD analysis project Ga0302267, IMG submission 194555) | Peat permafrost microbial communities from Stordalen Mire near Abisko, Sweden - III_Bog_E1_3 | ecosystem: Environmental > Terrestrial > Soil > Wetlands > Peat | place: Sweden: Abisko...
ATACTGACGGGAATCTTCCTGGGAGTGAGTGGGGATCGGCGGAGCTTCAGTGGACCTTCGGCGATCGCAGGAGAGTTGAGGGTGCGGTAAATATTGCGGTCAATTCCATCAGGGACGCTATCGCCCTCTTCAATTCCTCGCTCCAGGGATTGTCTCGAATCGACTTCGATGTGACGTCCGGGCCAGTTTCTTTCGGCGAGGAGGTGATCTTGTCGAGTGTTACGCAGTCCGAGGGGGGTTGGTTCAAGGCGCACGTCGATGAGATCGTTGCGCTGTCCAGATCAATGGGGGCAGCCGAGCAGGCAGAGCTGGGACGATTCCAATCCACGCGCTTGGGCCTCGGTGGTACAAGTGGGCTGTCGGGCAGTTCTGAAAGATTTCCGGAAGCACGATCCACCGTGCATCTCCTGGAGACGTGTTGCAACCTTGTCCGAGGGGAGCTTCAGCGAATCGCCGCTTCCTTTGGAAGTCTGCAGAATCTACTGCTGAAGGCAGCCGATCAATATGGAGATGCTGATCACCTCAATCAGCTCATGGCCGAAGGTGTCCTTACGACAACAGGTGCGGGTGGATTGACAATAGCTATGGCGCCCGCCGATTATACCGGGACAGGAGTTGACCCACCTGAAGGTTATATTTCGTGGTGCAAGGCGAACAAGTACTACCAAGACGGCGAATATGAGCAGTGTGTCGCCTGGGCCCAATACCAGCGACAGGAGCTGGGACTCCCCTGGCATCACGGCAATGGCGCACAGATGTGTGCTGTCGGAGATGGCGTTGTTCCATGCGGTCCAGACGGAGTCTCCGAGGGATCATTGATTTCGTTCGCCGATCCTCCACCGTATGGGCACGTCATGGTCGTCGAGTCGGTGCGGGCCGGCCCTCCCCTCGTCTTTACCTGTAGCGAGCTGAACGTACGAGGCGATGCGGCCAATAATTACGATGGGTATGGAAAGTCCGGGGACTTCCTGACGAACACTACGATAACGGCCATACCTACTGGTCAGGATTCGTATAGATACGTCCAAACTCGCCAAGGTTATGGATCCACTCAGGTGTCTGGATTGAGCTTCTGCACTGGGGTGGATGGCGGCTAGTCGAGGCATTCAAAGGTCGCCTCCGCGGAGAGGCACCATATCGCCGAGAAGATCTGGATTGGCCTGTTGGCAAGCAACCGATCGGTCCTGAGCCCGCAACTGCACGGTTGAGGGAAAGGCGCCGGGTCTTCAGTCACTGCACGACGGTGCTACCGACCCGTTGCTGTCGCTGTCGACCCAGGAGTCCGGTACCCAGCCGGACACGGGCGTGCTCACCTGGTCCCACTGGGCATTACTTCCTGCTCCTGCGATGCGGGAAGGGGCCGGTACCGTGACGCCGGTGTCCTCCGAGCACACGAGTGTCACGAATGCCCCCTCCGGCACCGCGTCTACGACGCCAGCGTCAAGCGAGTCTCCGGAGTAGATGTCGACGGTTGACCCATCGCTCATGAGCGGGAAGGGGCCCCCGGTGGCGGAAAGCGGGATCCCGCTCGACCCTGGGCTGCTGACCGATCCCTTGCAGGAATCCCCTGCGGGCGACGTCGTCCCAGTATTCACGTAGACGTCGGCGATCCAGCCTGTACTGGTGTAGTCCCACACGTTCGACGTTGCGCCATCTGCTGACTCGCTATCGCCGTAGGAGGCGCATTCGATCTGGACCTCCTGGCCAGGCTGCACCGAGGCTGCAGGTGGCGGACCGAACGGAGCGGAGGACGTCGTGGGACCGGCCTCGACACTGGCGCCGTCCAACAGGGGAAACGATGGCCCGGTAGTCGGAGTCGATGGCGACAGTGACGTGGACGTGGACGTCGTGGAACTGGTCGACGGCGGCAGGTCGATTGCTGGGGATCGAGGCGCCGACCGGGCGGGTGGCTCGAGCGTCGCCGCTCGCGTGGGTGAACGCGTACCGAGCGCGAGGCCCACGATCGCCGCTGCCACCAGACCGACCGCAGCCACGACCGCAATGATGCGGACCCGAGGTCGTGCGTGGAGCGGACGAGCGGGCGTTGTCGGGACCGGGTGGTCAGGAGCGATCGCAACGTTTCTCGTGGTCGGCTGGTTGTCATCCGTGAACGTGGACGGTGCGTCACCTTCACGTGGAACGGCTGCGCCGCAGGTGGTGCAGAAGTCGTTCAGTCCCTCGTTCGCATGCCCTCGGGCGCAGAAGATCTGAGCCACCGGATCAGGGCGTTCGAGTCAGTGGGGACATCGGAGCGAAGGGCTTCATCGGCGGGAGGCGTCGGACCTCAGTTGTACGGATAGGTGTTCTGGTGTGCGAGAAACACGTAGATCGAAACGGTGAAGGCGATCGACAGAACGATCCAGATGAATCCCAGGATGATTCCGGCCAGCGCCATGCCGTCGCCCTTCTGACGGCCCATCGACTGACGGATCTGCGAGCGTGCGACGAAGCCGAAGGCCACCCCCAGGACCGATGCACCGAGGATGCCGCAGATGAGCGCTGCGATTGCGAATCCGTTGTTCGACGGATAGCCGTTCCATTGGGGATACCCGCCGGCATAGGGGGACGGTGGAGGGACGTTCACCCCGGTCGACATCCAGGGAGCGGCAGGCGCTGCCGGAACAGCCTGCACCGCCTGTCCGCATTCACTGCAGAAGGTGTCGCCGCCCGGCACCAGGTGACCGTTGGGACAACGGGGCGCCCCCACGGCGGGAGCGGGCTGGGGCGGGGCTCCACAGAACGGGCAGAACTGGGCGCTCGGGGACATCGAGTGCCCGTTGCTGCAGGGGATCGGCGCGCCGAAGGCAAGGCTGCTCGCTCGGGTCGGAGTCGATGCGAGTTTCGAGATCCCGATCACTGCGAACACTCCGGTAAACGCAATCGCCGGATAATTGAGGAAGGACTTCCAGTCGTAGTGGAATTCTGACAGTGGGTCCGAGGTGAATCCGTCTGTCAGATCCGAGACAGTGATGAACGTCACAGTCCCCAGCCATGCCGCGGTGGCGCCAATGGCCGGGCGGCGGGTGCAGAGCACGACTGCCAGGACGATGAAGGGCCCGACGAAGGCGACGATCCCGAGTAGATCGAGGAAGTTGCCGAACGGGCTGAACTCCCGGAAGGCGAACTGCTCCGGATAGAAGTCGATCAGCAGGACGGTGGCCAGTGCACCTCCCGCCGCGATGATGAGGAAAATCCGGGCCGGCGACGCATCGCGGTCGGGGAGCAGGTCGACGCGCGGGAGCCGAGCGATACCGATCGCCGAGACGGCACAGAGGGCGACGGAAATGGCCAAGCAGATGAGGGCGGTCGTGACCTCGGTTCCGCTGAAGCGGCTCCCGTACCCGTAGTCGAAGGGCGATGAATAGGAGTTGATCGACAGTCCAGTCCACTCGAAGGTGAGGACACCCCCGACCGCCATGAGGATGCCCAGCCCCGTCGTCCGAGAGGTCGGGATGAGCGTGACGATCGCCCCGGCGAGCAGCACCAGGCTCAGGACGATCACATCGACCGTCAGACTCGGGAAGATCTCGGTCACGACGTCGGAGAGCTGATTGATCGAATGCGACAGCACGAGGATCAGTGCGGTCGTGATGGCCAGCAGGGCCGACACCACGGCAACGGCCGTGCCTTGACGGTCGCCTCCCAGAGGCGCCTGATCGGTCGCCGGGTCAGGTCTGGACCATGAGTCAGTTACGGCCACCTCGTACCTCCCGTCAGATCAGGTAGCAGCCGCCCGCAGTTCGGCTGGAACGAAAACCTACAGCACGGTGCACGCTCGGGCACGAGTTGCCGATCAGGCGAGCCTCGGCGGTGATCCCATCTGATCAGGTCACTTCCTAGTGGGACTGGGCGACGTAGGCCGCGATCGCCTGCTCGAGCGCGGAAGCTGCCTGCTGCTGGAAGGCCGTCGTGACGAGCAGGGCGGCATCGGTCGCATTGCGCATGTTCCCGCATTCGATCAGGACGTAGGGGACGGTGGTGAGGTTCTCGCCGGCGAGATCGTCCCTCGGTTGGACGCCGTCGACACCGTCGTAGGTGCTCGTGGGCATGCCGGTGACGGCGGCGAACGTGTTCCGGACATCGGTTGCGAACGCAGCTGATGGTCCGATCACCGAGTTGTTCGTTCCGTCGGCAACGGGTTCGAGCACGGCGAACCCTCGTCCTGTCGGCGGCCCCCCGTCGGCGTGGATGGCGATGCCGAGGTCCGTCGTGTTCAGAATCTGGGCGCGGACGTTGACGCACGGACCGACGCCGTCGTTGGAGCTCCTGGTCAGCACGACCTTGGCTCCTGCCGCCTGCAGATCCGTTGTCAGGTACTGGCCGACGTTCCAGTTGAACTGGGCCTCGGTGAACCCGGAGTCGGTCTCGGTGCCCGTCGTATTGCAGTCCTCATACTCGCGGCCGTTCCATACCTGGGCACCGATGATCTGCGGGTTCTCGTAGTTCAGCCCGTTGTGACCCGGATCGACGCCGATCGTCATCCCGGCCAGTGGAAGGGTCGAGGTCGTTGACGACGGGGGCGGGGGGCTGGTGGTCGTGGTGCTGGCGATCGTCGACCTCGACGTCCCACCCGCACGGGCGTTGGCGTGCACGGACACCCTGGTGGCGGACGCGGTGCCGCCACAAGCTGCCGCGCTCAGCACGAGGAGGGCGATGACCGAACCCAATGACGCGGGTCGCAGCCAGGTTGCCGACCGGCTTCGCCCAGCAGCCGTCACCGGGTCCGGCGCTCGGTTCTGCCGGTGCTCGCTACGTCGACCAGGGACTGCACGACCGCCAACATCAACTGCCACTGCCAACCCGCACCGGTGAAGCGTAGCTCTGGGCATGGTGCCGCATCCATTGGGGTGGATGTGAAGCAGGATCCTGTCCTGACGAGCGGGGTCCGTGGGCCGGATGGTCATTCCGGCCTACCGTTGCGAGACATCACGTGGAAGAGAACACATGAGCCCGACGCATCACGGATCCCCCCGCCCCCTCGGCCGACAGCGGATCTGGGCGTCGTGAGGGCCTACGCCGGAGTCCGAGGGAGGTCCGGGATGGCGATGATCGTGCTCCTCCTGGGCATTACGGCTCCCGGGCTCGCCGGGTGTGGGTCCACTGCGGCGGCACCCCGGACGGGACTTTCGCAGGACAAGGTCCGCCATCAGGTATCGCCAACCTCCTCGGCGCCGACGACGACGACGTCGTGCACGAACCCGTCGCAGATCGCGGCGTGGTCACTGACGGACAGGCTCGCACGACTGGTCGTCGTGCCGGCCCTGAACTTCGACGTGCCGCAACTCTCCGGCGTGATCGGCCAGGGCGTCGGTGGGGTGTTGTTCCTCGGTTCGAGCCCGGCACCGACATCCCTCGCCGGCGAGATCTCCGCAATGCAGTCCGATCCCGTGCGGGGTGTGCCGGTCCTCACGATGGCGGACGAGGAAGGAGGTGGCATCCAGCGCCTGACGGGGGTGGTCGACCCGTTCGGGTGGCCGCGTGACATGGCAGCCTCGGAGTCGGTCGCTCAGGTGGCCGCAACGGCCGTCCGTGTCGGCCGCCAGATGCGAGCAAACGGCGTGGACGTGGACCTGGCGCCGGTGCTGGACGTCGACGGAGGTCAGGGACCGAACGCTGCGGACCCCGACGGCTCCCGTTCGTTCAGTGCCGATCCGTCGGCGGTGACCTCCTACGGCGTCGCCTTCATGCGTGGACTCGAAGCCGGCGGAGTGATCCCCGTTGTCAAGCACTTTCCGGGTCTCGGTGGATCATCCGGCAACTCGGACGTCGGGCCCGCCGAAAGCATTGCCCTCGGGAGCGAGCAGAAGGTCGGTCTGCCACCCTTCGCCGCGGCCATCGCCGGCGGCGCACCGGCGGTCATGGTCGCCAACGACACGGTGCCGGGCCTGACGACGGGACCGGCGTCGCTCTCCTCGGCCGCGATCTCGGGCCTTCTCCGGACCACCATGGGATTTACCGGGGCCGTCCTGACGGACAGCCTGTCGGCCGGTGCGGTCGCCTCTGCGGGCTACACGGTCCCCGAGGCGGCCGTCGCCGCCATCGAGGCCGGTGCTGATCTCGTGCTCTTCGGGTCCACCCTGACGCCCCAGCTCGAAGCGCAACTGGAACCGCAAGCAGTGGCGGCGACCGTGGACGCCATCGTGTCAGCGCTGACGGCTGCCGTCCGGACCGGTGCGCTCACCACGTCCCAGGTCAATGCCGCCGTCGGACGCGTCGTGGCACTCCAGGGTGTGAACCTCTGCGGCTGAACGGAGTCGACGGCGGTGCGTTCAGCAGGCCGTCGCATTGGCCGATGCCACTTTGGAGATGAGCCACGGGGTCGAACCACCCGGCTCGGCCATCGAGTAGACCATCGACCAGTTGTCGCATGTGCTCGCCCCGTCGGGGCTCTCGGCGGCTGCCTGATGGCTCGTGAACGTCAGGTCAACGGAATCTGAGCCGTCGTTCGCGAGCGTCATGTTCGTGATCACGACGTCCGAATCCTGAGTAGTCGCCAGGTCGGCGGCGAAGACCTGCTCCGAGTCGTTGTGGGTGATGGCCTGCTCGGCGGGCGTCAGTTGGTCCCAGGCGGTCTGGTACTGCTCTGAATCGATGGCGCTGAAGTAGGTGTCCAGCGATTGCTGTACCGACGCGGCATTCACATCGGTGACTCCGGGTGCGATGGTGACGGTCACCGGATTGGCCGTGCTGTCGATTGGGGTCGTGTCGCCCACCGGGGGAGCGGTGTCCCCCGCGGGGGTGTCGGTCGTGCCCCCGGTGCCGCCGGCGGAACCTGTATCGGGCACCGTCGGAACGATGATGGGGGGCGCCGCATGCGAGTGCAGTCCTGCGGCGATGGCCGTGCCCGCTCCACCGAGAACGACCAGGAAGCCGACGACGCCGAGGACGATGGCCCAGGTGTGGCTACGAGGCGCTGGGAGCTGGACGGGCGGCAGCGGTGGCACGGTGGCAACCTGTCGGGTCTGGTCGATCGAAGGATTGCAGAACGGACAGGAGGTCACGCCTCGATCGATCTCGTTTCCGCATGTCTGGCAGTAGTTCACCGGTAGCCGCCTGGTCGCAGGGTGTTCGCCCGACCCTAGTGCGGACCATTCTTGCGATAGTTCGCAGGTGCCCTGGCGTCATCTGTCCGGGGCAACGGTGGGCCGGAGTCGACCCAGAATGACGGGCGTCAACATTGACGACAAAAATGCTACAAATTAAGCTCGTATCAGCAGATCGGAAGTGGCGGCGTCCGGTGATTGCGGGCGATGGCAGCTCCTTGACGGAGGGGGATGAAATTGCGCTCGCAGGGATGCCGGGGATCCGCGCACTACCTCAGGTGGGGCGTGGTGCAGGTGACGGGCGGATCATCAGAGTTCATGGGCCCAGGGCAGCGGTCCCGTGTCCACGCGGCGGACCCGTGTACGAGCGATGAACTGTCGTGCGTTGTGGCGGCGCACGTGGAGCGATCCGAACTGGACGAACCCGCATATCGAGCAGGAGCGACGAGTGGCCATTGACCAGTGGGATGCGGAAGGGGAGGACACTTCCTTGGAGGTGGTAGCCCGGCGATTCAAATCCGGTGAGGCGGTCTCGGAAGAGTTGACGTTGTCATTCGCCATTGCCTCGTTGTACTGCCGAAGGGATGAATCCCCAGGCTTTCTGGCCGTGGGAGCGCCCGGAAAGGGTCTCGTGCCGATGTACTCTTCGAGGGAGAAGCTGTTCGCCTCGGAGGGGGAGTGCCTGTATTTCCGTGGGCACGGGTATTACCTCGCTGGTCTGATCCCAACGGGATACGGGATCCTCCTCGATCTGGGGTGTGATTCCGAACTGGTGCTCGAATCCTGGGCCCTGAAGGACGTTGGGAACGTCGTTTCGATGGGCGACGTCGGGGTGAGGCCATGAGCCACTTCTCGGTGAGTGCGGCGGAGCTTCTGCAGACATCGAACCAATTGTCTTCGGCCGTGCAGAATGTCGATGACATTGCTCAGTCGAGAGCAGGTCTCGACTCGCTCGCGGAATCCGTGGGAAGTCCAATTGTCGTGGAGGCTGTGCAGTCGTTCTTGGGTGAGTGGAGCTATGGGCTGAGCTGCCTGAAGGCAGATGCCGCGTCGATCGCCGATCAGCTGGGATCAGCCGGACATGCGTATGCGACCGTTGACGACGCGATCTCCAGGGCCGCGGGCGACATCCGTCGGGTCGTGTGATGGTGAGCATCTATTCCGGAGCCGAGCCGTCGAGCCTGATTCCCGGTAATCCGCTCGAGGTCGAGGAGCTGGCCGGGCGCCTGGACGCGATCGCTTACGGACTCGGCTCTGCCACGGCCGAGATCGATGCGATCTCGGCCGGCCAATGGACGGGACTCGCCAGCGATGCCTTCGTGCGAATCGTCCGCTTCCAGCCAGAGCGGTTCGATGCGGCCCGGTCGGCGTTCGCTTCGGCGAGTGCGGCGTTGCGTGAGTTCGCCGAGGCCCTCACGCAGGCACAGAGCCGTGCGGCAGATGCGATTGCCGTCTGGAACCAGGCGCAGGCAACGTCGCATCAGTGGGCACAGAATGAACAGCAAGGCCTCACCCCGGCTGTCCCGCACGATCCAGGTGCCGCCGGCCGGGGTGCCGCCAATGCGATGCTGCACGGAACTGTCAGTTCGCTCGAGAGTCAGGCCAGCCGTACCCGAGCGATTCTGGAAGATGCGTATTCGGGTGCGCCGAAGCGCCCGGGGTTCTTCTCCCGGGCACTCGATGACATCGAATCGGTCGCCGGCACCATCCTGAAGTGGGATCTGAAGGCCGACTGGAACATCGTGACGTTGAATCCCCACTTCTACGACCAGCTGGCGAAGGGGTTCTGGCACGGAACGGTCGGGGTGGTCGTGGTGGTGGCAAAGGGTGCCGACACGCTCGAGAACATGGGGAACCCCGAGATCTATGCGACGAGATTGTTCTTCGCAGACCCCGCCGGATGGCGGAACATTCCTCGTGAAGTACTCGACCACGACTATCTCCATCCTGCCCACACGGCCTACGTCACTGCTGATTGGATCGTGCACCACAAGGCGGCATTCGCGAAGGAGGTGGTCGATTGGAAGAACCTCGAGCACGATCCGGGCTACTGGATCGGTGAGATGCTCCCCACGGTTCTTCTCACGGCCGCAACCGCCGGCGGGGGAGCGGTAGCGAAGGGTGCAGACGCCGTGGATGTCGCCGGTGACGCGTCAAAGGTCGCCGAGGGGAGTGCTGACGCAGTCAAGGGGGCGGACGCAGCCTCCGATGCCGCAGATGTGTCGAGGAACTTCGAGTCCGCGATGCGAGCACTCGGGAACGGCGACACCGCGGCGTTCGAGCATTCGATGGGGGACGTGGCCCAGTCGACGAAGGACGCACTGGGGGATGTGTCGAACCAGGTCCTCACCGATGTCAAGAGCTCGCCGGCCGCGGCAGAGGCCTTTGCGAAGAACCCTGCGGGGTTCATCCAGAAGTACGTCGTGGAGCACTACACAGCGCCCATCGGCAAATCGGTCGATATCGTGAAGAGTCTCCCACTCGACGACCTGTCACCCCAGTTGCGCGAAGTGCAGTTGTATGACGCGGGCCAGACGCTGTGGAAGGCGATGAGCGGAATGACACCCGCGCAGGTGCAGTCCCTGTTGAAAGGTGTCAATGCCGCGTATAGTCCAGCCAGCACGGTGCAGACACTCTCAAATGTCGGCCCGGGATGACCCGAAAGGAACGGCAGTATGGCGTGCACCGGCAGTCCGTTCGTGAGCACCCGCACGTGATGAGGGAGATGGTGACGGGTGCGGTCGGACGTGCCGATGCCTAACGGCCTTCCTTGGGTGAGGCCATCGGTGAGGACGTTCAAGGACATTCCGCTTCCCTGTCCGAAATGCAGCCGCCAACCGGTCGCATTCCTGATCGACGGGCCCGCTCTCGTGTGGCTCGGTATTCCACTTCGACACCTCCAGCGCAGCTACTCACTGAAGTGTCAGGCCTGTGGCGCATTGAGCGAGATCGACGTCACCACCGGCGAAGAGATCGTAGAGAAGCTCCATCTGCGGTGAACGACCTTCGCCCGCTCCACCAGGTCGGTTCCGGTAGGTTTCGTCAGCCGTCCGTTCCTCCGCCCGTCGACGGGCGCATCGGGAGGAACGGAGGTGTCGGGAGATGAATCCCGACGGACGGAGCGCGGTGATGCGCCCGACGCCAACGCTCGAGGACCGTCTTCCTATCGAGTTACACGCTGGCGCCCGGAGTGGTCGTCCAGGAATTTCGGGGCTGGCGATGGTCGTCATCGCACTGATGCTCTGCGGCTGCTCGCAAGCAGCGTCGCCGACCAGATCGTCCTCGCCGGTCGTGATGTTCTCTGCGTCCACGGCGAAAAAGATTGCTTCAGCGATCTCCAGTGCTGATCCGACCGTCCGCTTGGAGGTCCTGAGCCCGGAGCTGGCCAGCCAAGTGGGGACGCAGGCCATCCTTCCTGCCGGAACCACGCTCCGGATCGACTCGGGAACGTTCCGTGTCAAGGGCCCGGACTCAGGGACCGTGACCGCGGTGACGACGGGGCAGGAGCCCGGGCACTGGGTGCTCTATCTCCAACGCGACTCCGGTCAGTGGAAAATCGTAGACACGGTGCAGCAGACATGAGGTCGAGGCTCCTGATGGTCCTGATCTTGCTCTGCACCTTCGGCGCCAGTGTCGCAGCATCTCCACCGGCCCAGGCCGAGCCGGTGGCGTCGGTGGACTGCCCCGATCCGGGGGCGAACGTGCCGGTCCTCCTCGTGCACGGTCTGCTTGGCAGTCCAGCCGATTTCACTCAGCATGCGGACGGTCGAGAATCACTGGCGACGCGGATCGGAGCCATTCCCGGGGCCGTGGTCGACGCAGGCTTCTCCTATCAGGCGGTGGCATCGCGCTGGATCACGAACCCCGGCATCGGGCAGGCGCTGGCAGATCGGATCGGCTGCCTGGCTGCGAAGTCCCGCGCAGCTGGCGGAGCCGGCAAGGTGGTCGTGGTGGCCCACTCGATGGGCGGCCTCGCCTTACGCGAGGCTGCATCGCTGGATCCTGCTGGCTCATCCGAGCCGGCGAGTGCGGACATCGGTCTGATCGTCACCATCGCGACACCGAACACGGGATCGTGGGACGACGGACTGTTCCACGTCGTTCGGGGCGTACCGAGCCCGCTCCCGAATCCGGCATGGATCGTGCAGGGGGTCTGTGGCCTGACCGCTCCGTTCAGTCAGTACAAGCGACCGGGATTGTGCAGTGTCGTGCAGGGAACCACGTCGGAGGCCGGCTCGGCGATGGTTCCCGGGTCGAAGCAGCTTGCCGCCCTCCCGGAGCCACCAGCCGGTGTGCCGCTCGACGCAGTGGCGGGCCAATTGACGGTTACGGCGCGCCTGTTCGGCCTCGGGCCCTATGTCATCGCTCCGGCGGGTTCGCTCGGTGACCTGCTGGTGAAGCCGGATTCCGCCCTCGCTTACGTATCCGGCACGTCAGCTCTCGAAGACTCCTGCACCCTCCGGGTGTCCGACCTGATGTCCACGGATCCAGGGTGGGTGGGATGCACGCACGGGGGGCTGCTCTACGACCCACTTGTCGGAATGCAGGTGACGCAGTGGATCGATCAGTGGATCCATCCGAGCATCGGTGATGTCACCACCTCGCTGGACACCCTCGCGCCAGGCCAGGGGAACTCGGTCGTCGCGGTGCCGGGCGGCTATGAAGCCGCGACCTACGACCAGGCCGGTCACGTCACCTTCTGGCGATTCGCCCAGCTGAACTGGTCGACCATCGGACACTCCACTTATCCGGTGGTGCCCGGAGAGCCCATCCAGGTCACGTTCTCTGGTGCACTCCTCACGGGGATGAGCGACGCCACGTTCCTCGTGAACGGATTCTTCAGCGGCGACGGCACCGGCAGCTACGTCGCATTCACCAACGGCGCGCACGGATGGGGAACCGTGGCCCCTGGTCCCTCCGACACGCTCGTGCCCAGCGGGAACGACGCATCCGACAACACCACACCGGGCAACGAGTATTTCGAGCGCTTCGTCGATGGCGGCCTCGAGGTGTCGCAACCTGGAAGCATGCCGTACGGACCCAACGGCGAGGAGTGGCAGATCATCCGCACCTATCACTGGAACGGCGCTGCGTTCGCCGAATCGACCTCGAGCATGTTTACCGCGACGACGGCATCGGCCCCACCATCGAACGCGCCGAATCTTCCATCCTGTCCCTCCACTCCTCCAGACGGGACCTACAGCGCCTTCTACGCGAGTGCCTCGACGACGTTCGCCACCGACGGCCTGCTGAATCAGCCAGCCAGCGTCACCATCGAGTTGGAGGAGGACGGTCCGGAGCCGGCGTGTTCGTTCACGGTCGACCCCTATTTCCCGGTGACCATCGGTGCGACCACCGCGACCGGCCAGACGTGGATCACGGCACCCGCCTGGGCGCTGACCACCGGATCCGGTAGTGGAAACGACATCGGCAACGACCTACCGGGCACCCAATTCCCGGGGGACTACAATTCCGCCGGCATCGAGTTCCAAGACTCCCAGAACTCGCCCTATTTCATCCCGCCGTCGCTCGGCATCACGCAGATCGACCAGTTTGGTGCACCGGTCGCCACGATCAAGAGCGGGAAACTCGTCTCGCTGGCACTGATCACGACTCCCTGAGCCCCGGCTTCGCCCCAGGGGTGATGGTTCGCTATTCCGACTGAGCCCTGTCGGCAACTCCCACGCCCCGCCCCCGAGGATCGGGGGACAGGGTGACGGCCGTACCGTAGGCCGCAATTTCGGTCATGATGCCCCCGATCTCGTTGCAGTCGAATCGCATGCCCACGATTGCGTTGCCCCCCACTTCCAGTGTGGCAACCATGAGTCGGCCCCGTGCCTCGTTGCGGCTCTCCGCCAACAGCTTCGTGTACCCGCCGACTTCGCCACCGGTGAGCGTCCGTAGTCCGGCAACCCTGTTGGAGAAGTAGTTCCTTGCCCGGACCGTCAGCCCGAACACGTCACCGTGGACCTCGACAATCTCATAGCCCGGGACGACATTGGTGGTCACCATGAGCATCGACGCATCCCTGCTGCCTCCGGTGCGATCGGCGGTCCCGTAGGGATCGGGGAGTGACGATGCAGCGGAGATCCCGTCGACTCCGCCCGGATTCCCACGCACTGCGGCCTCCGGAATGGACTTCGACAACTGAGCACGGAATTCGTCGTCGCTCAGCACACCCTTCATCCACAGGTCCGCCCACTTCATTACCTCGTCCGAGCAACTTGCAGTGAGCAGCGTGCGGAGTTGCGTCTGCAGCTCGACATCGCTGAGGACGCCACGCCTCCACAGCCCGGCCCACGTCACCACCTCGTCAGACACTGCCAGCACCATGGTGTCCTCCGCCTCGGACCAAGAGAATCTGGAATTCTCTAGCACAGCCACCGCGGGCGGTGAGCCACCGCACCTGGTCGCTCCCGTCGATCCATCCGACGTCCCGAGAGCGCAAGCGCCACTGGCCACGGGAGCCCGAGGGCCGTCGTACGGGCGGGGATCAGCAGGAACGTTCTGCGTCGCTCGGAAGTCTGATCCTGGGTATCGGTGGTACCTTTGCGCACACTTGGAGCGGACGAGGGCAGTTGGAGCGAACGTGTGTTGCGGTGGATTCGGTTCGGTCGTAGCTGACGGCACTACCGGTCAGCCATCGTGTGTCCGACCCGTGGCGCCCGATTGCCGCCGGTCACTCCCCATCGTGCCGGTACCCGGGCGCGCCTGCCGGGGAGCGACACGTCGGTCCGTCGGAGTAGTGAGATCCCCGATCGTCGAGACGCCACGATGACGCAGACGTGGTCGTGCGCAGACTGCGGATCGAGCAACCAACCGGTGTCCCTGTTCTGCACCACCTGTGGATCGCGCAACCATCAGGAAGTGGACGATCCCGGTACCGCCGAGGGCGCTCCTGCCAACGCTCTGAACATCGATGCCGTGACACCCGGGCGCCCACCGCCGCTGCAAGGTACGTCGAGGCCGGTTCCGGCCGGAAACCCAGCCGCGCCTCCCCCACGAACGGGTCTGTCCGGGGTGGCGTGGGCCACGATTGGTGCGCTCGGGATTCTGGTGGTTGCCGGAAGTGTGGTTCTCGTGCTCCTCCTGACCCACTCGTCCACGAACGCGGTCGGGACCGATCAGTCGGGGACCGCCACGCGTAGCACCACTCCAGCCAGTGCGGGATCCGGCAGCAGTGGAGCCAGGTCCGGCTCCGTACCGATCGTCACAACTGCACCGGGTAATTCGGGCACCGGTGGATCCGGGCAAGCCCCTCCGAATTCGGCCTCGCCCACCGGCGGCTGGACCCAGTACTCCGATACCTCCACCGGCTTCACCATCTGGTATCCGACCGGTTGGACGGTCGATCCCACCACTGACGGCGTATTCTTCCGGGATCCCGGAGTCAACGCCTATCTCCTCGTCGCCTACATCACGCCGGCCGGCCCCTCTGCCCTGGGCGCATGGCAGCAGCAGGAGCCGACGTTCGCCTCGAACCACTCCGACTACAACCAGGTTTCGATGTCCGGTGATGCGCAACAGGCCACGTGGGAGTACATGTATTCGGATGACGGAACGGAGATGCACGGAGTCGACTGGGGCGCCGTCGTCGACGGCGGCCAGTACGGCTTCGCCCTCAACTGGGTCACGGACGAGGGCGACTGGGCGGATCTTCAGCCCGGCTTCCAGGCGATGAAGCAGTCGTTCGTGGCCCCCGGCGGCTAGTGCCGACGTCCACGCGCCCCCGCTCAGCCGGCCGCAGGGACGGCGCGTCTACCGGTTGGGGCAGGAGCGGAAACGCCGGGACGCCTGCGGTGGTCCGGACGGCCGCCTGGTGCCTGGTCGGCCTCAGCATCGCGGTCGTCGCCGTGGCGGGCGCGGTGGCCGGGTCGGCCAGCAGCGGTGGTCCGGCATCGGCGGCAGCTTCGTCGGGTGCAACGGCCCAGGCGCCGACGACCACGGTCAGCCGCTACGAATCTTCGACGGAACCGTCCGTGCTCGGAGCCCAGGGGACTGCCGACGGCCGTGCCGGGCTCTCCGGGGTCGCAATCCTCGACTTCGGGCGTCCGGCCGAGACCGACGGAGAGCCGGCGACGCTGGACTTCGGGACCGATCTCGATCCGCTGTCGGTTCTTGTCCCCGCCGTCGAGGCGTACGCAGATGCCTACCGACAGTCGGCGCCCCGGGGTGCGTCAATGACTGTGCTGCTCGGGACGAACGACAGTTGCGGAACAGGACAGCCGTGCGGATCCGGAACGTGTGGCTGCGTGAACGAGCCTCTCGACTTTGTCTCCTGGGGGCAGGCATGGGGTCAGGCCGTCGCGCAGATCGGTGCGTACCTCTCGGCCACTGCATCCGGTTTTGCGGGGACGGCAACGGCCGGTGGAGCTGACGACGCGGAACCCGCCTACGACCCGGCCTTCACCAATACCTACGACGTGGTGGCGGGCTACGACGAGGTCACGTCTCTACCCATGGTCGACTTCGGATCGATCGACGGCGGTCCCACCTCCGACGGCTTCTGGACGCCGGAGCAGATGTATCTGCTGGCCAACGGCCTGCGTCCGGATGCAGCGCTCCCCGAGATCTACCATCCGGGAATGGCCGACCAGTGGGCGGCACTGTCGCATTGGGCCGTGTCCAACGCTGGCGGGAGCCTGCCATTTGCCGGTGTGCTGACCGAGGCACCGGCCGGGTTTACCCCCGAGGAGGGTGCAGCAGCCCTCCACAGCGCGCTCAGCGACGACTTCACGGACACCTCTCAGGCATCGTGGTTGTGGTCGTCGAACATGCAGCCGGAGAGCTGAGGTGGTCCGGCAACGGCACCACCTCCTCGCTGCTCTCGCCGCCCTGTGCGTAGCTGGCGTGCTCGCCGGCTGCGCCGGGACCGATGGCAGCGTGACCCGGTCGAGCCGGAGCATGTCGCCGGTCCGAACGACCAGGCCGTCCGCGACTACTTCGACGATCGCAACGTCCACCACGACCACCGATCCACGTTCCACCGTCCCGGGCGCCCCACCCGTGAAGGTTGGAAGCCCGCAGCTGGCTCCTACCGCTGCTGCACACTTGTCACTCGGTATCGACACCGCGTCGACCGGAACGCCCGTCACCGTCACCGTCACCGGCTGCCCAGAACCGACGGGCGGGTACTCGGGTTTCTTCGCCGACAGCCAAGCCCTCGGCGACCCTCAGACGTCGGGTTACCGGCATCCGTTCACCCTGACGGGGACGGGGGAGGACGGCGCCACGGGCACCTATGTGGTGAGTGCGGCGGACACGCCGGGCTTCGGGTTGATGGAGGTACCGTGCGGTGCGGCGACCAATGCTGTCGCGGAGTTCACGATCATCGGCTAGGTCCGTGGGTCAACTGGGGTAGATCATCGAGAACCCTCCGACGGCAACGAGCTCGGTGGAGGAGTTCGAAGACGATGCGCCGCCTGAATCGGTGGAACTGACCATTCCGCAACGAGTCCGCTTAGGCGGCCCGGCTGAGGAACGTCCGAAGAAAAGATGTTGGTTGCTGCGCTCGAGTGACGATCACCCGATCCGATTCCCCGGAAGTCGGACTCTGAGCAAAGAGCTGGTCGGACACTTGCGTTACGAACTAGAGTCCCGAGCGGCACCCGGGGACTATGGCGGCCTCGACGAGACGACGAGCGGATCGTGCTCTGGAAAGGACAACGTGGGATGTCGATGATCTGCCCGAACGGTCACGTCCCTGAAGGGGACGAACGTTACTGTCAACAGTGCGGCTCGTTGATCGACCGAGGCGTTGTCCAGGAGGCGGAACACGAGCCCGCACCTATGAGTGCCGACAATATGCCGACGGCTCTCGTTCGCCCTGCACCGTCTGCGCCACCGGCGGGAGGTGCCGTCCCTCCAGGCCATGGTCAGCCGAGCATCGCCCCCACGCTGATCGTGTCCCTGCTGTGCGGTCTCGTCGGCCTCTGGCCGGCCATTCGTCACAGTCACATGGCAAAACAACGTGGGCTTCCGGCCGGCAGATACTGGTGGGCGTTCGGCGTCCCCCTGTTCGCCTCAGTAGTGGTCAGCGTGGCCGTCATCGTCGCGTTGGGGGCCGGTCGGTCCACACCGACAGTTGCCATAGCGCCCGTCCCCGTTTCCGTCCCCGTCATCACAACGACAACAACAGCGCCCACGACAACGACAACGACCACGCTGAGCTCGCCGCCGACGTCATCGATAGCGCAGACGGCCGAGCTACAGACTTGGGCGAATGATCCGCAGAAGTGCGGGCCGGTTCCAACGCCCCAGCCCACACCCTTCAGCGCCGACGACCAGTACCACGTGACCGCGACTATCCACGTGTGGTCGGCTCCATCGATCGCCTCCACGCCACTTGGCGAGATCACGGTGACTCAGTACGGGCCTGGTGGGATCGGGTGCCCGACTGACTCGCAGCCAACCGTCGAGGTGAGCTGCAAGACCACCGGGGACACGATCACCGGTCCATTCGGACCGGACGCCGTGTGGGAGCAGATCCAGTGGAACGGTTCGACCGTCTATGTGCCGGACGAGTGGGTGGACACCCAGTGGGACGTCAACAGTTTTGCCTCCTGCTGACGAATCCGGCATCCGCCGGCCCCGATATCGGCGTCGGCAGATCGTCGCTCTCCTCACGGCCTGCATCGTCGCCGCCGCCGTCGTGCTCGGAGCCTGGACGGTGGTGCATGACCCCTCCGGGCAAGCGCACCGGGTGGCGGACGCGCGGTCAGGCCGAACAACGGCAAGGTCCGGTACCCCTTCCTCCAGCGCGCCCACGACCACGACCACGACTGGACCGGCACCCCCCATCCGAGGCGTACCTGTTTCCATGGAGGAGGCGACCTTCACCGACACCAGTCGGCCGGTGGAGTCGAATGGTGTGATTCTCGCTCGGACCCGGGCGCTTCCGACCTACATTTGGAGTCCGACGACAGGGGGCCCGTTCCCGCTCGTCGTATTCGTGCACGGCTACAACATCGGTCCGCTCCAGTATCAGCGCTTCTGCTCGACACTTGCCTCGTCGGGATACGTCGTCGCCGCTCCCTCCTTCCCATTGGAAGACCCGTCTCGAGGCTTTGGCCTGAACCGTGCAGACATCCCGAGTGAGGCCACAGATGTGTCCTTCGTCATCTCCTCGCTCCTCAACGAGGCCCAGGAGCGGATGATCGACCCAGAGCAGATCGCGGTGGTGGGCCACTCCGACGGAGCGGACGTCGTGCTCCTAGTGGGATACGGACCAGGTCATGTGGATTCCCGGGTTCGAGCCGTCGTGTCAGACGCACCCGACCCAATGACCAACGGCGTGCAACCATCGGATGTACCGCTGCTGCTGGTCCAGGGCACAGCGGACTCCGTGGTTCCCTACTCATCGAGCGAGGAGGTGTTCAGTCAGATTCAATCGCCGGTGGATTACGTGTCACTGCTCGGGGCCGACCATCTTCCGCCGATCGCTGGCGGAACCCAATGGACGCCGGTACTCGACGACGCAGTCGCCGAGTTCTTGGACGCGTACGTCGCCGATCGCGGACCGGGTCCGGCAGCCCTCCCATCCCAGCTGGCCTCATCATCATTGGTCCGTCTGCAGACGAAGGATTGACCGACCGGCGTCCGGACCGGCCATGGAGATCACGTATGGGACTTCGTGAGTGTCCTGCAGGGGAGTGCCGTGCGTGAGTGCTCGACGTGCCGACTCCTACCAAGCATCTCGAGTGGCACATGCATCAGTTGATGCTGCCCGGCATGCAGTCGTGGCACCATGTGGTCGACCGTGGAGAACCGTCGCTCCCATTCCGCCCGGCCGTCGATTGGGCTCGTCACAGCGGATGAGCCTGCGCATCGACCCGCTTGCTCAGAGCATGAACGAGGGACCACGCCGCTCGAGCACGTCATCGATAGTGGCCAACATGCTCCCAGTAGAGGGGACAGCCCAACGCTAAGTAGAATCCGAACTTCGAATAGGTACCCATGGCACACTGTCAGGGCCATGGCGGGGCGGTCCCGTTGTGCATGGACACGGGGGAAGTAATGAGCGATAGCTCGCAGGGACCTGGCTGGTGGGAAGCATCTGACGGTAAGTGGTACCCGGCCGAGCAGCATCCTGATTACAGGATGCCGAGTGCGAATCCGTCTCCGGCAACATATCCATCTGCGGCTCAGGCTCCCTCGGGAGCGATTCCCCCAATCGGAATGTCGGCACCTCCATTGCAATCACCAGCTTCACCACCAATGGGCTATCCGTTCGTGCCTCAAAACCAAAAGACGAACGGATTGGCCATCGCCTCCCTCGTTCTCGGGATCGTGTGGGTCGGCGGCGTCGGTGCGCTGCTTGCAATCATCTTCGGCTTTATCGGTCGGAAGAAAATTGCGGAGTCCAACGGCCAGCAGACAGGGGGAGGGCTTGCACTCGCGGGCATCATTCTGGGATTCATCGGAATCCTCGGTGCGATCGGCTTCTGGCTCAGCATCTTCGCCTTGGGCGCCGCGGTCGATGCAACGGGATCCTATGCATCCGGATTCACCTACGGTTCTGACAACTATTCGGCCGGTGGTAGCGAGGCAGCGGTCTGCAACAGCTCAAATGTTCCGTCCGGTGACATCAGTTCCAGCTGGATCAGTGGATGCCAAGCTGCTTGGAACGGACAGGTGGGGACGGGTAGTAGCAGCGGAAATACCGGAAATACCGGTTCCAGCAGCAGTACCGGTACGAGCGGGAATACCGGCAACTCCGGTGCGAGTGTCAACACCGGAACGAGTGGCAACACCGGCAATACGGGGACTTGAGAGCTCTGCTGCGCTTGATCACCAGTTGCGATGTGCCGGGAAGGGGCGATTCAGGGCATGAGCGCCACGGGGCGATTCTGTTCTACGTTGAGGCGAACCGCATCCAACGCGTGGTTTCAATGATCATGTCGATGAACGCGCTAGGTGAGATTACTCAACGCTGTACGACGTTCCAGGTCACTGCTGGGCGAGTGAAGCCTGCCGCGGTCGGAGGACGTCTGCCGCGGCGGCCGGTCGCGAATGCTTGAAGGAGCATCCTCATGACTGATGTACCCCAAGGGCAAGGTTGGTGGCAGGCGGCAGACGACAGATGGTACCCACCAGAACAGCATCCGCACTATCGCCCCCCTGTTCCACAGGTGCCCCCGCCCCCGAGTTATCAGATGCCCGTCCCTCCTGCCCAGCCTGCGGCTTATCCCGTCCCCTACGGGTATCCGGGTCTGGTGGCGCCTCAAAGGATGTGCTTCGCCTGTGGGGGGCAGGTCCTTTCAACGTCCACAGTATGTCCGCGATGCGGAACCATGCTCGGCAGCCCCAAGGATAAAACCGTTGCCATTCTGCTTGCGGTATTCCTTGCGCCCTGGAACTGGTGCTACACCTACAAGAGGGACGCAGCAAAGTTCTGGATTGGGCTTGGACTCTACGTACTCGGAATCATCCTTACCGTCGTGATCATCGGAATCTTCGTGGTGTTCGGCGTGTGGCTTTGGGCGGTTATCGATGCCGCAACAAAACCTGATGCCTACTATCGGCAATTCCCCAACGGGCCATCGTGAATGGCGGGGCTGCACCACACAGAGGTCCGAAACTGAGGACAATCTGGCCGTTGATGAATGCAGCAGCTGCGATTTGCCTCAACCTCCCAAGCTGAGTATTCGAGGTCGGTACTGTGCCGATGCATGGGGTCGAGGTGGTCGGTTCCGGCGGCTCAGCGGGGCCTTCGATGGAACGCGACGTTCGTGGCCACCGGACTCCTGCGTGCCGTCGAAGGCATGAGCGAGCGCATGCTCGGGAGTTCCGCCAGCCTCGAGCCGGTTTCGCTCTGCATCCAGAGCCATTCCAGCCAGAGTCTCTCTCTGCGCTGAACCCTCACGTGATGAATGACCCTGTGGAACGCAGGCGCTCAGGTGCGATCCTTGGACCATGGTCGAAGGTGAGTCGGATTCTCGGCGATGGGTGTTGCAGTCCATTGTCCGATGCACGGATAAGCGATTACGCCGGATGGTCCTCCTCATCCATCCAATAGGTGCCTGGCTGCTTGACTTTTGGGTAAATATGCCGATGATCATGGTGTGCCATCAGGAACGAGTGTTCTCGTGGAACCCGGCTTCACCGGCGAAGTCCTGGATGCGCTACCCGACGCCACGGCGATCCTCGACCGCAAGGGATCCATCGTCGCCGTGAACAAGGCCTGGCGGATGTTCTCGCTCGACAACGGTGGCAGTCCCGAATCCACCGGAGTGGGTGTCAATTACCTGGACGTCTGTGCCCGGGCAGCAGACACCGGCTGTGCGGATGCGGGGGAGGTATTGACCGGTCTGCAGTCCGTGCTCTCTGGCGAGACCGTCGAGAGCGATCGGGAGTACCCGTGCCCGTCACCGAGCGCCGACCGGTGGTTCAGCTCTCGAATCACCCCCATCAGGGGATCAATCGGTGGGGCGCTGGTCTCTCATGTGAACATCAGTCGAAGGATTCGATCCGAGCAGGATCTGACCCATCGAGCATCCCACGATCCGCTCACGGGGCTCGGCAATCGCGTGCTGTTCGCCGAAGTGCTTGGACGGGCCTTGGGGACGCAGGGGGGCCGGAGGTCGAAGGCGGATGTGGGTGTGCTGTACATCGACCTCGATGGTTTCAAATCGATCAACGACACGTTCGGCCACGATGCCGGAGACGAGGTCCTCCTCAACTCGGCTCACAGGATGCGTTCCCAGTTGCGTCCACAAGATTCCGTTGCCCGACTCGGAGGCGATGAGTTCGGCATCTGTGCGCAGCGAATCACGGTCGAAGGATTGGCGGAACTCGCCCTACGCCTGGGAGCTGTCCTGGACGAGCCACATCTGATCCACGGCGAGGAGGTCGTAGTGGGCGGGAGCGTCGGTCTCCACATCGCCGCTGCAGGAGAATCAGTCAGTGAGGCCATTCGCTGCGCGGACCAGGCCATGTACGCCGTGAAGGCGTCCCACCGCGACACGGGGACGGCCCGTTCGCAAAAGCAGAACCCCGGCTCGAGATCGTTCGACGAACTCGGACGGGACAAGACGTAGGTCAGCGAGCGCGACGGGACGTCGGACGCGATCGAAACGGCCGAGGACTACGTCGGCAGCGAGTTGCTCAGAGCGCTTTCTCTGCGTCCAAGATCAAAATTCCAACCCGAACTCGTATCGAGGGACGTGGAGAGGGCCCTCAACTGGTTGAGCTGAGTCCGGCTCGAAACCCGAAGTTCCGGATGACGACCCGATCCCACCGTCATCCATCGGGGGGCTGACGCTCCGACCGGCGCCCTCTGAGCGGAGTGGGCATCCCTGCCCACCTCACTGCTACCGTCATGCAACTGGCGCTTGCGGAGTCGCCAACAGATTGGAGGGGCGCTGATGCAGCCCTGGATGCGTGGATCCCAAGGTTCAGGGCGGAAGCGTCGCGTGGCGATCCGGCTGGGGCTCGCCAGCGGAGTGCTCGTCACACTTCTACCGATTGCATCGGTGGCAGGTATCGTCGCAACCTCGTCTCCGGCCGGGGCGGTCGAGATCTCAACGCCGGCATGTGGCTCGGTCGAATTCCCGACGGGTGCTACCGGTTCATGGGTAATCCCGGCCACTGGAGTCGACGTCTACAGCAATGGAACCTCGGACGAGGGTACGGGCTATGACTGCTCGTCAGCCACGTCAACCGTCAACGGCAAAGTTGCCGGAGAAGAGTGGCAGTGCGTCGAATTCATCAACCGCCTGTACCTCTCGAACGGATGGATCAGTTCGAATTGGGCCGGGAACGCCGGCCCTGAGTTCTATGACGATGCGCCTTCAAACCTGAGCAAGCAGGGGAACGGATCCGTCTCGTACCTCGGCCCAGGCGATGTCGTGGTGATCAATGTGTATTACAACGGATCGCTGGACGGTGGACATGCCCTCGTGGTCAACGATGCATCGAATGTCGCCAACGGCGCGGTGAATCTCGTCAGCCAAAACAGTGGCTACACATCCAACTCCGAGCCCGTCGTCGCCGGGACGCTCAGCGGGGGTTCCGTATCAGTTGGTGGCGGCGGAGACGGCTATAGCTATTCGACGATCGGGGTGGTCCATGCGCCCAGCGGTGGTTCTTCAGGTGGCGGAAGCGTCCAGAGTGCCAACCTCCTC
>Ga0302267_10002324_pt1 | contig 23138 bp, 18 predicted proteins | sample III_Bog_E1_3_FD_194555 | JGI IMG/M metagenome (GOLD analysis project Ga0302267, IMG submission 194555) | Peat permafrost microbial communities from Stordalen Mire near Abisko, Sweden - III_Bog_E1_3 | ecosystem: Environmental > Terrestrial > Soil > Wetlands > Peat | place: Sweden: Abisko...
TTTCTGCCCGCGCCCAACCGGTTTGCCCTGGATCTCAATCAGCCGGCGATTACGGCGTGCCAGGCCCAGGGTTTCAGTGCGTTTTGCGGCACGATCGAATCGGCGCTGACGGCGGGTTTCTTCCGGGCGAATGAATTTGCGGTGGTCACTTCGTTTCACTGCCTGGAACATGTGGATGAGCCGGTGGAGTTTGTTCGCGGGTTGCTCCGCGCGACGGCTGGGGGTGGCCGGGTGTTCTTGAGCACGCCTTATTCCCCCATGTCATTCGAGCAGGACTGGTTCGACGTGCTGAATCATCCGCCGCATCACATGACGCGGTGGAACCTGCGGGCCTACCAGAAACTGGGGGAGATTTTGGGGGTTCAAATCCGCCATTACGCCCCGCCCGCCCACCCCGTCAAACAGGCGCTGCAGGCGTTTCGTCTGCGGCATTATGGCCCCCATGTCCGAGTGTCCCGTCCCCGCTTGCTGAGGGATTTGCTCCGCTTTGCCCCGCAATTTCTGGGGGCGTGGAAACACTTCCGCGCCCGGGTGGCGGCGCACGAAAATGGCGGTTCGGATTTGATCATGATTGAATTCATCCGGCCGTGAAACCGCTCAAAGTCGCCATTCTGACCACGGATAAGCGTGAGCACGAGCGCAATTACACGGAGCCGGCGGCGACTTTTGGCACGCCGATTGAGGCTTTGCTCCAAGGGTTGGTCCGGCGGCCGGGAGTGGAGGTGCATCTGGTGGCCTGCCTCCAGCAACCCGTGGTCGCCCTGGAAAAGCTGGCGGAAAACATCTGGTATCATGGCTTGCACGTGCCCAAAATCGGCTGGCTGCGCACGGGGTATCAAGGCTGCATCCGGGCGGTGCGCCGCAAGCTGCAGGAAATCCAGCCGGACATCGTGCACGGCCAGGGCACGGAGCGGGACTGTGCCATCAGTGCGGTGTTTTCAGGGTTTCCGAATGTCCTCACGATCCATGGCAACATGGCGGAACTGGCGCGGTTGTCCGGCGCCGGCATCGGCAGCTTTGAGTGGCTGGCGGCGCGGTTGGAGAATTTCACGCTGCGCCGGACGGGCGGGGTTTTTTGCAATTCGGAATATACGGAGCGCTTGGTGCAGCCGCGCACCCGGCGCACCTGGCGCGTGCCCAACGCGATTCAGGAACCTTTCTTCGCCCCCCGGCCGGCCCGCCGGCGGCCGGCCCGCTGTGTGCTGGTGAACGTGGGGGTCATCAGTCCGCGCAAACGGCAGGTGGAGTTGCTGGCGGTGGCCCGCGCCTGGCGCGAGCAGGGGTTGGATTTTGAGTGGCAATTCATCGGGTATGCGGATCCGAAAGCGGATTACGCCGCCCGTTTTCTCGACCAAATCAAGCCTTTGGAACAGACCGGCCACGCCCGCCATCTGGGCCTGAAATCCACCGGGGAATTAATCGAATGCTTTGACCGGGCGACGGCGCTGATCCACTTCCCCCTGGAGGAATCATTTGGGCTGGTGGTGGCGGAGGCGCTGGCGCGGGAGGTGAAATTATTTGGGGCCGGCGTGGGCGGCATCCGGGAGATCGCGCGGGGAGTGCCCGGCGCTGAATTGTTTGCGGTGGACGATTGGAACGGCCTGACCCAGGCGGTCAGCCGCTGGATGCGGGCGGGGTGCCCGTCGCCGGTCGGGGCGCAAGCCATTATTGAGGCGCGCTATGGCCCGGCCGGGGTGGCCCAACGCCATCTCGAAATTTACCGCGAGGTGCTGAACAGCCCTTCGTAGATCGCTTTCAGCTCCCGGCCGATTTGCGTCCAGTCGGCCGGTTTGGGCGGGGGGGGCAATTGCGGGGCGGTGTCATAAAACGCCCGCAGCGCCGCAGCCGTGGTCGCCAGGTTTGGGGTCACGGGACAATACCGGGCGGCGGCACCGAAGCTGCAGCGGGCCCAAGGCAGGTCACTCAACAACAGCGGACATTCGCAGGCCGCCGCCTCGAGAGCGGACAGGCTCAAGCTTTCCATGGTGCTGAGGAGGACAAAACCGCGGGCTGACCGGTAGATTCCCGCCAGTTTGGCCCGGTCACTGACTCCGCCTTCATAGCGGACGCAGGCGGGGTGCTGTTGGGCGAGGGCAACGAATTGACGGGCATAGGGATCGGTCTCGGCATACGGCCGGCCAATGATCCAGACGGGCGTTTGGGCCCGGACGGACGCTTGCGCGAGTTCCAAGACGCGCTTGCGCTCGGTAATGGTGGCCGTGCAGACCAGCCAGGGACCACGGGGTGCCGGGGCGGATTGGAGAAAGACGTCCTCCACCCCATTGGCCACAACATGTACTTTGACCGCAGGGGCGGCGAAGAGATACGTCATCAGGCGGGCCTCCCACGGGGTGAGGGCGATGCTGGCGTCGGCGAGTTGGTAGGAATCCCAATTATAGGCGGCGGCAAAGCTGCCGGGCGCGAGGCGCTGGATGGCCCGGGTGATGACCTTTTGGAGGCGCAACCGGCCGGGAGAGCGCGATCCAGGACCGGTGAGCAGTTCGGCCATGACCACGCGCAGACCCTTCTGATGGGCGAGCCGGATTTGGCCGGCGGGCATGCGCCCAAAGTAGTGCAGGATATCCCCGGTTTGGCGGTCGTCCCACCAGCGCAGGGGTTCCACCTCCAGTCCGTTGGCGGATAACGCGGCCATGGTGCGTTCAATCTGGATTTGCTGGCCGCCATGGGCCAGGGCAAAGGGCAGGTTGCAGTGGACGAGGATTTTCATGGGCCGGGGATATGGGCCGTGCATCCTGAGGTGGGTGGTGTGGTTGGACCGGTTCGCACTTTTGAACTCGACGACGTGTCGTCTCGTCCAAAAGCGGCGACGTGTCGCCGCACTCCAAATGCGTTCGCCGGAAAACCGCCCACAACCTCGGGAGGCACTGGTAAATTTGAAACCATGGGATTTGCGGTTGCGGCGGGTTGCGGGGTTGGTTTATATTGGCACGGTCATGAACGCCGTTTAGATTACACCGTTCGGGACCGTTTGTCAGCCTATGAATAACAACAACGTGCCAGCCATCCTGAGATCGCTGATCATCTATGCGGTCTGCGTGCCGCTGGCGATCTTTGTGGGGTATTCGCTGGCCAATCCCATGGATTTGGGCGTTCTCGGGTTTTACGGTGTGCTGGCGATGGTGCTGGTTTCACCGCTGTTCATGCGCTGGCACAAGGAACTGCTGGTGTTTAGCTGGTCGGCCTCCCTGGTCGTTTTCATCTTGCCGGGCAAACCCACTTTCTGGCTGGTGATGGTGGCCATCAGTCTGGGCATTTCCCTGATGGAACGGATCATGAGCAGTGAGATGCGGTTTATTCGCGTCCCCCAGGTCACCTGGCCGCTCCTGATTTTCCTGGTGGTGGTCATCGCCACCGCCGAATTAACGGGCGGCATCGGCCTCCGGTCCATGGGGTCATCGGTCTATGGCGGGAGAAAGTATGTTTTATTGTTCATGAGCATTGCCAGCTATTTTGCGCTGACGGCCCGGCCCATCCCCCCGGCAAAAGCCCCCTTGTTTGTGACCCTGTTCTTTTTGGGCCAAGTGACGGCCATGGTATGCGACTTCTATCCCGTGGCTCCCTCGTGGTTGCTGCCGATTTATTATATTTTTCCGCCGGCCATCAACCCGGAAGATGTCTTTCAGGTCGGAGTGACCCGGTTGGGAGGGGTTGGGACGGCAGGACTGGCCCTGTACTTCTTAATGCTGGCCAAATATGGACTGCGGGGGATTTTTCTCACGGGCAAACCCTGGCGGATCCTTTTCCTCATAATCACATTCATCATGACGTTCATGGGCGGCTACCGCTCCACGCTGGCGGCCTATGTGGTCACATTCACCATGATGTTTTTCTGGGAGGGTTTGCACCGCACCCCCATGCTGCTCATAATGATTCTGCTGGGCGCGCTGGGGGGCACGGCACTGGTGCCGCTGGCGCACAAACTGCCTTATACGTTCCAGCGGGCCCTGGCCTTTCTGCCGCTGGATTTGGACGCCGACGCCGTGCGGTCCGCCGATGACAGCACCCAGTGGCGGCTGGCCATGTGGTCCGCCTTGTTGCCGCAAATTCCGCCGCATCTGTTCCTGGGCAAGGGGCTGGCATTATCCGCTGATGACTTCAACGAAATGATGACCGGCAATCTGGCCCTGCAGAATACGGCCGCCAAAGTGGATGCCAGCCAAGGCTCACTGGCGCTGGCCGGGGACTATCACAACGGGATGATTTCCCTAGTTCTTCCCTTTGGCGTTTGGGGGGTGATTGCCATTTTATGGTTCTTGGGCGCCGGAGCCTGGGTATTATACCAAAATGCGAAATACGCCCCCCCGGATCTGAAATTGATCAACACCCTTTTATTCGTGTTATTTACTTGGGAGGCCATCCCCTTCGTCTCTTGTTTCGGCGGGTTGCAAATCTCGGGGGAACTGGCCAATTTCGTTGGTTTTCTGGGGCTGAGCATCGCCTTGAATAACGGGGTTTGCCGGCCGGCGGGGGCGCCGGTGGAAGTCAGGCGGACGTCGTTTCCGTTTCGCCCGTTGCGTCAGCCGAGCCCGGCGTTGGGGCGGTAACCCGGCGGCGGCGGAAGGCTGATTTATGAACGTTGAACCCCGCCCGGTGTCCCGGTCATGAACGCGCCCGCCGGGAAACCCAAGCTGCTCATCATTGAATTGTGGGGCATGGGCGATCTGGTGATCGCGACGCCGTTCCTGCGGGCGGCCAGTGAAAAATTTGACCTGAGCCTGCTGGCCAAACCCTTCGCCCTCGAACTGCAACCGCGGCTGTGGCCGGGCATCCGCATCTTCCCGTTTACGGCGCCCTGGACGGCGTTTAAGAACAAATACCAACTCTGGCGCTGGCCGGGCGGCGAAATGATGCGGCTGGGCCGGGCGCTGGCGGCGGAGCATTTTGAATACGGCCTCTCCGGCCGGTGGGATCCGCGGGATCATTTTTTACTCCAATGGATCGGCGTCCGCCATCGGCTGGGCTTTCCGCGCATCAAAAGCGGGGTGTTCCTGACCCAACCCCTCGTCCAACCGGATCCGCTGGCGCATCATTACGAATACTGGCGCATTGCGGGCCAGGCGCTGGGGCTGGAACTGCCACCGCGCGAAAAACTGGCGGCCCCCGGACGGGCCGCCCGGGCGCAGGTGTTGGTCCACAGCGGCGCCCGGCTGCCGGCGCGGGTGTGGCCGTTGGAACGGTATCAGGAACTGGTCCGGCGGTTGCGGGCGGAGGGGCGCGCGGTACGGGTGGCCTGCGACCCGGATCAGTTGGCCGGGTGGCAAAAGTCCGGGGAGACCGGCGTGGTTTGCCCGCGTTCGGTGGGCGAACTGCTGGCCTTGACGGACGGGTCGGGGGTGTTCATCGGGAATTGTTCCGGCCCGGGGCATCTGGCGGCCATCACCGGCGTGCCGACCTTCACGCTGTTCGGCCCCTCATTGCTGGAATGGTTTGCCCCGCTGCATCCCCGGGCGGAATGGATCGAGGGCAAGTCCTGTCCCTACAAGCCCTGCTCGGATTACTGCCGGTTCGCCACCCCCGAATGTCTTTGGAACCGCACGGTGGACGAAGTCTGGCCGCGCGTGCAGGCGTTCGTGGCCCGGCACTTGTAGGCGATGGGGATTACAGCCGGTTCCACCAAACGGCCGTGGGCTTGGGCACGTCGAACCGCGTCCGCCGGTCCGGATCTTTGCGGGTGTAAATCTCGTAGCTGGTCGGGGCCAGGGAAAAGTGCCCGGCCGCCAGCCGCCGCCAGCGGTGGTGCGCGATCCAAACCGGCTTCAGCCAGCGCACCCAGGCGGGGCAGAGCGCGGCGGTTTCGCTCTTTTCGCGGAGGGCGTTGGGCTGCAAATTCATGTTGTCGCCCGTATCCGCAAACACGGAGGTAAACGTATTGGACACGGCCATCGGCACGCGGTTTTTCATCAGCGATTGCATCCAGTGAAAATCCCCCAGATCCCGCCAGCGCGGGTCAAAATACAGTCCCCGCCCGTGGATCACCCGGCGGCGCAGGAAAATGGAGCTGGTCAAGATCGGGAAGCGATACCAGACATGCTGCGGATGCGGCACGAGCGAGTGGCGGTGGCAGAGGTATCCGCCCGCGGCATCTACAATCACCGAACCGGCCAGCAGGACTTCCACCTGCGGATGCTGTTCAAAGTAATCGTGAACTTGTTTCAACGCGCCGGGAAGGTATTGCTCGTCGCAATTCAAATAAGCGAGAATTTCGCCGGCGGCCCGCCGGTAACCGCGGTTCACGGCGTCATACATCCCGGCGTCCTTTTCAATGAACGCCCGCACCCGCGTGTCCCCGGGCAGCCAAGCCTGCGTCCCGTCATCGGAACAGGAATCCTGCACCAGGTGTTCCACCGTCACTCCTTCCTGATCCGCCACCGAGGCGATGCAGAGCTTGAGCCAGTCGGAATTGCGGAAACTCGGGGTGATGATGGAGATGAGCATGGGCGGATCTGTTTATTTGAGCGCGCTAACCGCCCGAAAGCGCTGGGCGATGGGGACGCGCCGGCCCATGCCAAAGGCGCGCGGGGAAATCTTCAAGCCCGGCGCGGCCTGCCGGCGTTTGTATTCACTGAACGTCACCTTGTTCAGGACGTCGTGGACCACCGCCGCCGCAAAACCGCGGCCGATGATTTCGTCCGGCGCGAGGTTGTGCAACACATAAGCCTCGAGGATGCCATCCAGAATTTCATACGGCGGCAGCGAATCCTGGTCCTTCTGATTCTGCCGCAACTCCGCGCTGGGCGGCTTCGTGATCGAGGCCGCGGGAATCACCGGGCGTTCGCGGTTGATCCACGCGGCCAACCGGTAAACGTCGGTCTTGAACACATCGGCGATGACCGCCAGCGCGCCACACATGTCCCCGTATAAGGTGCAATAACCCACGGCCATTTCCGACTTGTTGCCCGTCGTCAGCACGAGCGCGCCAAACTTGTTTGAGAGCGCCATCAACGCCAGGCCGCGCAGGCGCGATTGCACGTTTTCCTCCGCCTCATTCGGCTGCGTCCCCGCAAACACCCCGGAGAGTTGGTGTTCCACCGCCTGAAAAACCGGTTCAATCGGCAGCACGTCGTAACGAATCCCCAGACTGGCGGCCAGCGCCCCGGCATCCGCCAAACTCCCCGCGCTTGAATAACGCGAGGGCATCGCCACGCCCCGGACATTTTCCGGGCCCAGCGCGTCAGCCGCAAGCGCGGCCACCAGGGCCGAGTCAATCCCGCCGGACAAACCGATGATCACCGATTTAAAACCGCATTTGCGGACATAGTCCCGGATGCCCAGGGTGAGCGCGCCGTAAATCTGTTCTTCCCGCACCGGAAAATCCGGCACCGCGACGGCCGGCGGCGCACCCAGATCCACCACCAGAATTTCCTCCGCAAACCCCCGGCCGCGCGCGAGCAGTTCGCCCCGCTCATTGATCGCCGCGCTGTGTCCGTCAAAGATCAATTCGTCATTGGCCCCCGTCAGGTTCACCTGGGCCAGCGCCACCCGTTCATCCCGCGCCAGCCGTTGGAGCATTTCCAGGCGGGTTTTCTCCTTGCCTTCGTGCCAGGGCGAGGCCGAGAGGTTGAGGATCACGTCCGCCCCCTGCGCGATCAATTCCTTCACCGGATCGCGGCGGTAACGCCGTTCCGGCCAGAAATCCGCATCGTTCCAAATGTCCTCGCAAATGGTGAGGCCCAGTTTGCGCCCGTTGAATTCAAACGGCGCGATGGTCTGGGCCGGTTCAAAATAGCGGTCCTCGTCAAACACATCGTAGGTGGGCAGCAGACTCTTGGTGGTGCGCCAGACCAGCTTCCCGTGCTGCAACACCGCCGCCGCATTGCGCAACCCGCGCCCCGGCCGGTCCGGGTTATGGTCCACAAACCCCACGCACAACGGCACCGACCCCGTCAGCGCGGCCGCCTCCGCGAGGGCCGCCAGGTTGGCCGCGATAAAATCCGCCCGCAGCAGCAGGTCGCGCGGCGGATAGCCGCACAGAAACAATTCCGGGGCCAGCACGAATTCCGCTCCTCGCGCGCAGGCCTGCGCGTAACCCTCCAACAGCTTTTGGCGGTTGGCGGCAAAGGCGCCAATGGTGGAGTTTAATTGGAGCAACGCGATTTTCAACGGGCCGATTATAACCGGACCAATGCATTTCGCAATAATTCAGGCGGGCGCCTTCGGAAGTCCGGCGGGTTCCCGTTGTCATCCCGCCCGGCTGATTGTAACATGGCGGCCAGTGAATCGCATTCGTCTCCTCTCGGAACAGGTCGCCAACCAAATCGCCGCGGGCGAAGTGGTCGAGCGGCCCGCCAGCGTCGTCAAGGAACTTGTCGAGAACGCGCTGGACGCCCGGGCGGAACGGGTGACCGTCGAGATTCAGGCCGGCGGCCGCAGCCTCGTGCGCGTGTCCGACGACGGCCTGGGCATGAGCCGGGATGACGCGCTGTTATGCCTCGAACGCCATGCCACCAGCAAAATCAAGCTGGCCGAGGATTTGTCCGCCATCACCACCATGGGTTTTCGCGGCGAGGCCCTCCCCAGCATCGCCAGCGTCAGCCGTTTTTCCCTGACCACCCGCGAGCGCGCGAGCGATTCCCCCGAGGGCACCCAGGTGATCGTCGCCGGCGGTCGCATCGCCGAAGTCAAGGCGGCCGGCGGTGCGCCGGGCACTTGTGTCGAGGTGCGCCAGTTGTTTTTCAACCTGCCCGCCCGCCGCAAATTCCTGCGCACCGAGGAGACCGAGGCCGCGCAAGTGCAGCATTATCTCACCCTCGCGGCGCTCGCGTATCCCGAAGTGGCCTTCACGTTTCAAAAAGACGGCCGCCTGGTCTGGCAACTTCCCGCCCAGAAATCCGGCCCCGCCGTTTCCAGCCGTTTGGAGGCCCTGCGCGAACGCCTCCGCGCCCTCCTGGGCGTGGAAAAACTCCTGCCCGTCAACTTCCTGACCGCCCTCGACGAATCCGCCGCGCCCGCCGAACCGGACATTTTTGAAACCGCCCTGCCCGCCGGCGCGCCGCCCGCGCTGGCGGAAACCCCGCCGCCGCCCGCCACCCTCCGCGTATGGGGGTTCATCGGGGCCCCCGGCGTTTCGCGTGCCACGCGCGAGGGCCAGCACCTCTTTGTGAACCGCCGGCCCGTGGAAAACCGCGGGCTGAACTACGCCCTCATGGAGGGTTACCACACCGCCCTCATGAAGGGCCGCTATCCCGTGTGCTGCCTTTTTCTCGAACTGGATCCGGCGGCCGTGGATGTCAACATCCACCCCGCCAAACGCGAGGTGAAGTTTCACCGCGAAGCCGAAGTCCGCCGGCGCGTGTGCCAGGCCATCCGCGAAACCCTCCTCGCCTTTCACACCGAACCCGAGCGGCCGCCCGTCAATCCGCCGGCCGCCACCGCCGAACCGGTCGCGCCGCCCGCACGGCAAGCCGCCCTGCCCCACTTCCCCGAACCCCTGCGCCCGCCCGACGTCGTGGACCCCTCGCCCGCGCCCGAACCCACAACCACACGCACCGGTCCCGCCCCGTCGCCGGTGGCCACGAACCTTTTTCCACCCGCTGCCAGCACCCCCCGAACCGGCGTGACCCCGGCGGCCGTGCCGCCGCCGCCGGCCCCCGCGCTGCCCCTGCTCCCCGCCGGCTCCGGCGAAGCCGTGACCCCGGCCGCCCTGCGACCGGGCACCACTTCCGCCTCCGTGCCCCTGCTGAACGTGCCGCTGCGCCTGGTCGGCGTCATCGGCCGCCTCTACGTTGTGCTGGAATCTGATCGCGGGTTGGTGCTCCTGGATCAACACGCGGCCCACGAACGCATTTTGTTCGAGCAAATGATGACCCGCATCGAAACCAACACCGCCGCCCCGTCGCAAAAACTCCTGCTGCCCGAGACCATTGAACTCCCCCCGCGCGACGCCCAGTTTTTGCGTGAGCAACTCTCCGCCCTCACCCGCCTGGGCGTGGGCCTGAGCGAATTCGGCGAGCGCACCTTCCTGCTCGACGCCCTGCCCCCGTTCGTGAAAGTGCCGGACTCGCGCCGGTTTGTCTTTGACCTCGTGGATGAACTCCGCGCCGCCGGCCGCGAGGTGAACCTCGCCCGGCTCGGCGAACTCACCGTGGCCAAGACCGTCTGCCGCCACGCCGTCAAGGCCAACGACCCCCTGGGCGGACCCGAACTGGATCACCTCATTGAAGACCTGCGCCGCTGCGCCATGCCCTACACCTGTCCGCATGGCCGCCCCACCCTCATCGAAATGAACTACCGCGAACTTGAGAAAAAGTTCGGCCGCAGCCAGTAACCCAACTCGCCTCGTAGCGGCGTCTCTGGTGAGCGCCGCATTAAAACCCCTCGCCCCGCAGCAGCCGGGGTGACGAGGCGCTGATATTACCCACCCGAATTCTCCTCTCTGCGCTCATTGTGTTCTCTTAAGAAACATCTTCGGAACATATTGATTGGTAGCCAGTTTGAAAAAATGTTTAATAAATGCTTGGTCGGAAAGCGAGCAAGCGGGGCCACCGCTCCGCGACTTTGAGTTGATTTTGCCCGGGTACCGGTCTGATTTCGCTGGAAAATTAACTTACCAAATGGCTGAATACGCGCTAAATTGCCGTTGGAATTTCTATGGATGCATCTAACGGCAAACCGATTGCAGTCGGCGGCGGCGGCGATTACACCCTGGCTTTTCTCGTCCTGCGCGCCTGGCTCGGGGTGCGGGCGCTGCTGGCGGGCCTCGAAAAATACGCCAGTTTCAAAACCATTCAGAAACCCCTGGTGGATCCGGTCACCGGCATGGAGGATCCCAGCGGGGCCATGGTGGATGTGAAGCTCAAATATTACGCGCTCACCAATTACTCCGGCATTCCGCCGTCACTGAAGGACAAGTTCGCCGCGGAACCGTTGCTGCCCAAATTCGCCCTGCACCCGTTTGACGCCCTGCTCGGGCCGGCGCTGATCCTCACCGGGGTGATGCTCCTGCTGGGTTTGGGCACACGGGTGTCCCTGTTCGTGCAGGGTCTGATCTACACGGCGCTGATGGCCGGGCTGCTGCTGATCCAGCAGGATGAGGGAATTGCCTGGCTGGGCATCCATGTGGCCCTGATCGCCCTGGCGCTGGTGCTGGCCAAACACAACCGGCTCTGCCTCTCAAGAAAATGGTGACCAACCCCCTTACCCGGCGCGAATTCGTGCGCACCACTGCGGTGGTCGGCGCGGGCCTGTGGCTGGCCGGCGGCACTCCGGTCCGCAGTGCGGCGCCGGAGGCCAACCGCAAACTGAACATCGCCCTCATCGGTTTCGGCGCGCAGGGGCGTGTCTTGCTGGAGTCCCTGTTGGTGATCGAAGGCATTCAACTGGTGGCGGTGGTGGATATTTGGGATTACGCCCGCACGTATGCCGGCAAGTATCTCAAGAAATTAAATGTCGAGGTGCGCACCTACGAAAATTACGAGGCGCTGCTCGCCGGCGAAAAAGACTTGCAGGCGGTGGTGGTGGCCGCGCCGGATTTCTGGCACGCCCCCATCACCAACGCCTGCCTCCAGGCCGGCCTGCATGTCTATTGTGAAAAGATGATGTCCAACACCATCGAAGGCGCGCGTTCGATGGTGCAGACGATGCGGTCCACCGGCAAACTGCTCCAGATCGGCCACCAGCGCCGGAGTAATCCGCGCTATCTCTTCGCGCTCCACCGGCTGTTGCAGGAGGCCAGAATCTGCGGCCGGCTCACCGCCGCCCAGGCGCAATGGAACCGCGCCGTCTCCGAAGACTTCGGCTGGCCCAAAAAAGCCGTCATCCCGCCCGAGACCCTCGCCCACTACGGCTACACCGACATGCACCAGTTCCGCAATTGGCGCTGGTTCAAGGGCCTCGGGGGCGGTCCGCTCTCGGACCTCGGGGCGCATCAGATTGATATTTTCAACTGGTGGTTCGGCCTCACCCCGCGTTCGGTGATGGCCAGCGGCGGCGTGGATTATTATAAAACCCATGAATGGTATGACAATGCCATGGTGATCTACGAATACGCCCTGCCCGAAGGCGTGGCCCGCGCCTTCTACCAGGTGCAGACCACCACCAGCGCCGGCGGCGGTTACTTTGAAATGTTCATGGGCGACGAGGGCGCGCTCAAAATGTCCGAGGATCCCAAACTTTGCGCCGTTTATCGCGAAGCCCGCGCACCCTCGTGGGACGCTTTGGTGGCGAAAAACTATCTCCGGGGCCAGCCCGCCCCCGCCCTGGCCGCGCCCGCCGACGCCACCAAGGTGGACGCGCGCGAAACCGCCCAGCTCGCGGCCTACGACATTCCCGTGTCCTTCAACAAGCGGCCCCACCAGCCGCACTTGGAAAACTTTTTCAACGCCATTCGCGGCCGGGCCGCTTTAAACTGTCCGGGGGACGAGGCTTTTACCAGTGAATACGTCATTCACAAGGCCAACGAAGCCATCCCGCTGGGCCGGCGCATTGACCTCACTCCCGAAGAAACCAAAGCCTGAAATGAAAACCTCCCCCCTGGCCATCCTCCTCGGCCTCGCCTTGGCCGGCGCGCTCAACCCCGCCTTGGCGGCGGATCTGGTGCCGCTCAAAACCGAATTGCCGCCCCCGCTGTTCGTGGGTACGCCCGTGCCGATAAACCTGCCGAACCTGGAACCCCCCCGTGCGGGCAAGCGCCCGGACTTTTTCGTGCCCGCCGGCACGGTGAACCTGGCCAAAGGCAAAACCGTCACCTCGAGCGACAATGATCCCGCCGCCGGCACCCTGGATTTGGTGACCGACGGCGATAAAACCGGGGACGAGGGTTCCTGGGTGGAACTCGGGCCGGGCAAGCAATGGGTGCAGATTGATCTGGGCGCCGAGGCCACCATTTCGGCCGTGATCGCATGGCATTTCCACCAACAGGCGCGGGTCTATCTCGATGTCGTCGTGCAGATTTCCGATGACCCGACCTTCAAGCAGGGCGTCACGACGATTTTCAACGACGACGCCAACAACGATCTGGGCCTCGGGGCGGGCAAGGATTTTGCCTACGTTGAAACCTACGAGGGCAAGCTGATGGATGCCAAAGGCGTGAAGGGGCGCTACGTGCGCTTATACAGCAACGGCAACACCACCAATAAACTCAATCATTACATCGAGGTCGAAGTTTTTGGGAAACCTGCGGCATAGTTCCCACGAGCTTTCAAGAAACATCTTTGGAACATGTTGATTTGTAGCCAATTGCGTTCAGGGCCAAAGTTCTTCGCTGTTTTCAGTGGAATCAATACTGGCTTGGCGTTTCGCGCCGGAATGGCCTACCGGGACGCAGCGTCGCTCCGCAGTTCCCAGCCCGGAGGGCTGACCGACAATAGCCCGGCGATTCATCGCCGGGTTTGGCCCCCACCCGCCACCAGTCCCGAAGGGACGACTGAAATTCAGGTCAAACCGAGGGATATGCCCCATTTTCAGCCGTCCCTGCGGGACTTTAGCCCTGCAAAAGCACACCCGGCGTTGAAACGCCGGGCTACTGTCAAACGTCGCTCCGCGACGACCAAACCCGATGCCGCACACTGATAATTCACCGCGATGATCACCCGTATCCTTGCTTTCCCATTCCACTGAAAACAGCCAAGCACCAGGGCCAAAGGCCCGACTTCATACCAGCCGGGGACACTCGCCCCAGGTTCCATGACCAATGAACAAACAAGGGCTGAAAGCCCGATCCAATCCTCAGTCGCCCGCCCATGAAAGTTTCTACCATGAGCACAGCCCGATCAGGCGGATGGGGGCTTTTAAGATGAGCCGAAGGCACAGGATTTTGGAGATTCGCGCACTGCGGGATAACGAGCGAGCAACGCGGCCGGCATTCCAAAAGACCAGCGAATTAGGCTCAGCTTGAAAGCGATTTGGAATCAACTCTTGTGGCTGCTCTTGGTCAGCCTGGCCTGCCTGGCGCTGGCGGTCCGGCTGCCGCAGTCCGGCGCTCGTCCCATGCACACGGATGAAGCCGTCAATGCCTATATCACCGGCCGGTTGTTGACCGGTGGCGCTTACCATTACGATCCCCGCGACCGTCACGGCCCGACCCTCTACGCCGTGGCGTTGCCCCTCGCCCGCGTGGCCGGTGCCAAAAATCTGGCCACCTTGAAGGAAACCACCCTGCGCTTGGGGCCCATCCTGACGGGCAGTCTCGCAGTGCTCTTGTTCGCCCTCCTCGCACCGGACCTGGGCTTGGTGGCCGCCCTCTTCGCCGCCCTGTGCTGGACGCTGGCGCCCCTGCCGGTTTATTACAGCCGTGATTTCATCCACGAAACCCTGTTCGTGACCGCCACGCTGGGGCTGCTTGCATACGGCTGGCGCTGGCTGAAGACCGGGTCCGTCGCTTCCGGGATGATGACCGGCGGTTGGGCGGGGCTCATGCTCGCCACCAAGGAAACCGCCGTGCTGAATTTCGCCGCCGCCGCCCTCGCCGGCGGGTGGTGGTTGATCCGGCACCGCCACCGCTCGTCGGACGCCATTCCCCGGCTGTTTGCCATGTCCGGCGGGTTCATTGATAAAAATGTGACCTGGCAACGGCCGGAAAAAGCTTCCGGCACCCTGGGCGCCCGCTGGCTGGGGTTTGCGTTGGGCGGCCTGCTCCTGTTGGGAATGCTGGCGGTCTTTTATAGTTGGGGCGGGAAAAATTGGACCGGACTGGCCGACCTGCTGCGGGCGCTGCCGCGCTTCCTCATCCGCGCCTCGGGCGAAGGGCATGAAAAGCCGTGGTGGTATTATCTGCGCCTGCTGGGCGGCGGGTGGTCGGGCTGGGTGCTACTGCTGCTGGCGGCGGCGGGAGCCTTCCGGGCGGTTCGCAGCCGCACCGCCGGGGCGCTCATTTGCTGGCTGATTTATGCGGTGGCGATCATCATTATATACAGTGCCATCCCCTACAAAACGCCCTGGCTGGCGTTGAATTTGTTTTTGCCGCTGGCCGTGCTCGCCGGGGCCGGCGCGGTGACCGCTTGGGAACTAACGGAAACCCTCGGGCACCGCCGGTGGTTCGCCGCCGGGCTGGTTGGCTTGATTTTACTCCTGGCCCTGGACACCCGGCAATGGGTGTTCCGCCGGCCGGCGGATGAGAAAAATCCGTACGCTTACGCCCACACCGGCGAAGATTTGCTGCGACTGCCGCAACGCCTGGGCCGGCTGGCCGGCCCCCAATCCACCTTCGCCGTGGTGGCGGCCGATCCCTGGCCGTTGCCCTGGTATCTGCGGAACTTTCCCCGGGTGGGCTACTGGCAGCCGGGCCGGGATCCGGGGCCGGCGGATTTTTATCTCACCTCGCCCGAAGCGGCGGGCGCGCTGAAACCCCGGCTGGCGCAATGGCGGCCGGAATACTTTGGCGTGCGTCCGGGCGTATTGCTCATCCTCTGGACCCCGCCTCCCCCCCCAGCCCCGCGCCCCGCGCCTCGCGCCTCCCCATGATCCACCTCCATAATCATCATGCCATGGCCACGCTCTTTCAATTGCGCCTGGCCAATGAGGAGGCGACTTATGCGGCCCAGGCGGCGCGGGCGGTGTTTGACGAGGCCGACCGGTTGGAACAGACGCTGAGCCGCTTCCGCGAAAACAGCGAGATCAGCGCCATCGCCCGGCTGCAACCCGGCGAATTCCTCCGCCTCTCGGAACCCACCCTGGCCTGCCTGACCCTGGCGCGCGAAATGGAACTGGCCACCCACGGCGCGTTTTCCGTCACCGCCGCCGCCCGCCAAACGCAGCCCGAACCACCCCGCTGGTCGCTGGACCCCGTCCGGCGCGCCATTCAATGCGAAGCCGGCCGGTTGGAATTGGATCTGGGCGCCATCGGCAAGGGCTTCGCCCTGGATCGCATGGCGGAGGAGCTGGCGGAATGGGAGTGTCCCGCGTTTCTCTTGATCGCGGGGGGCAGCAGCCTGCTGGCGGGCGACCCGCCTCCGGACCATCCCGGCTGGTCTGTCGGCCTGGGCGACGACCACAGCGAGCCGCGTCACTGGCTGAAACAAGCCTCCCTGAGCGGCTCCGGCATCGCGGTCAAGGGCCGGCACATTTTGGATCCGCGCACCGGCCAACCGGCCCAACGGCGCACCCGCGCCTGGGCCATGGCCCCCGCCGCTGCGGTCTCCGACGCCCTCTCCACCGCCTTCATGGTGCTGACCGAACCGGAAATCGTCCAAGTTCTGCCAGGCCACCCCGACTGGCGGGCCTTCCTCCACGACGCCGGCAACTGGCGGATTTTGGAAGCGACCGCCGCGCCCGGCAACGCCTCATCGCCCTAACGCATTGTCTTCGCCCCTTCCCAGCCCCGCGCCCCGGCCCCACGCCTCAAGCCTCATTTTTCCCCTTGCTTTCCCGCGCCAACCATGGCTTATGTGGGCTCAACAACACGAGGCCATGAACTCCAGGGTGCCCATCAACCACCGGGATGCCAGCCGACGACCGGGAAGCCCGGTTGCAAGGCTCAAGCCACCGTTTCCGGTGGGGCGGTTCGGCAGTGCCGCCGGACGAGTCGGCACCGCGTGCAAGGGTTTTCAATATTTTTCAATCGAATTAATGTTGACTTAACGCGTCCGCAGGAACTCTAAACTTATGGAATCAATTCATATTTTCGGAAACGATTCAGAATGGCTTTGGATCATGGTGCAAAGTTTGGCGGTGATCGTCACGGGAGTATTAGTTTTAAGGCAGCTTCGCCTGCAAAGAAACGCCCACTTGGTCAGTTCCTTCTCGATTTTACACGATCGTTGGAATTCCCAGATGATGCTGCGGGCCAGGCACCTTGTTTGCACGGGCTACAAGCCGGAATCAAGGGACATCAATTTTCAAAGCTGTTTGGTGGGAACGTTTTTTGACGAGTTGGGGGGATATTGCCGGCTGGGACACCTGGATATTAACATGGCATGGGAAAATTACTCGTTTTATGTCGAGCACTACTGGGTCATACTGGAAAACCAAATCAACTGTTATCGGGAAAGAAACGGCAACGACCGGTCATATTATCACCACTTCGAGCGACTTTACGATGAATTTCGTAAAATAAGTGAAAGCCGGAATGTGCCTGCTGGAAGAAGATCCCACGACGCCATTAAAAATTTCATAACCTTTGAAAATGATGCGTTTAAATTCTTGGAGAACTCTGGCAGCAACGGGACCAATTAGAGGTAACGTGATCTTACTGCGTGCGTCTATTTGCGGTCTGACCCGCCGGGGCGGCCGGGCGTAAATTGGAACCATGGACGGGTCAGGATCGGGTCAGTTCTTGATATTGACATATTGATCGGCGATGCATCAACGGGAAACGGGTCAATCCCTGGGTAACGGGCGCATCTCGACATTGCCCCACCACCGCAAGTCGGTCGGGGGCAGCCCCGAGATGCGCCCATGGGTAACCTCATCCCCCAGCGCCGTAGGCGCGACCTATTTGTAGCCCCGCATCCCACCAAACCAACCAGCCCCGTAGGGGCGGCCTATTCAGAAGATCCTTCTTCGGTGGTTTCATGAACGGGGGATTGGAGGCTGCAAATATCTCGCCCTGGGCGCGGCCGGCCACGCCCGGGGCGGGCGTGCTCCCCAAGGGAAAGGGGCCAGAGCCGGGACGGCTCGGCCACTTTGGGTCAGGTCTTTTCCTCGATCAACTCGCGGCGGGCGCCGCCAAGGAGTTGTTCCACAAACGCGGTGGAATAGACCCCGCGCCGGAAATTGGGGTCCTGCATGATGGCTTTTTGGAACGAAATCGTGGTTTTAATCCCGGTGATCAGATATTCGGACAACGCCCGGTAGGTCCGGTCCAGGGCCTCGCGCCGGTCTTTGCCGGTGGCGATCAGTTTCCCGATCATCGAGTCGTAGGTGGGCGGGATGGTGTAGCCGGCATAGGCATGGGTGTCCACCCGCACGCCGCGACCGCCGGGTTGATAATACATCTCCAGCCGGCCGGGGCTGGGGCGGAAATCATCGAACGGGTCTTCGGCATTGATGCGGCACTCAATGGCGTGGCCCTTGAATTGGATGTCGCTCTGGGAATGCTGGAGGGGCTCGCCCATGGCCAGCAGGATCTGGTAGCGCACCAAGTCTATGCCGGTGACTTCTTCGGTGACGCAATGCTCGACTTGAATGCGCTTGTTGACTTCCAGGAAATAGTAGCGCCCTTCTTCGTCCACAATGAATTCCACGGTGCCGGCATTGGTGTAGCGGGCCGCCTCGGCGATGCGAACGGCGGCCTTGCCGATTTTATCGCGCAATTTGCGGAATTTATTGTCCAGGAACGGCGAGGGGGATTCCTCGATCAATTTTTGGTTGCGGCGCTGGATGGAGCAGTCGCGTTCGCCCAAATGGATGATCCGGCCCTTGTTGTCGCCCAGGATCTGGATTTCGATGTGGTGGGGGTTTTCGATGTATTTCTCGATGTAAACCCCGGAATTGCCAAAGGCCTTTTCCGCTTCGTTGCGGGCGGTGTGATAGCCTTTGACCAGGGAAATGTCGTTGTGGGCGATTCTCATGCCGCGGCCGCCGCCACCGGCGACGGCTTTGATCATGACCGGGTAACCGATGCGTTTGGCGACGGTCAGGGCGTCATGTTCCTTCTCCACGACGCCTTCGGAGCCGGGCGGGGTCTCAACGCCCGCCTTTTTGGCGAGGGTGCGGCTGACGGCCTTGTCCTCGAGGGCCTGCATGGCCCGCGGGCTGGGCCCGATGAAGCGGATGTTGCAACTCTCGCAAACTTCGGCGAAATGGGCGTTTTCCGAAAGGAAGCCGTAGCCGGGGTGGATGGCGTCCACGTCGGCGATTTCGGCGGCACTGATGATGCGGTCAATGCGCAGGTAACTCTCCGAGGCGGGGGCTTTGCCGATGCAGATGGCTTCATCGGCCATCTGCACGTGCATGGAGTTGACGTCGGCCTCGGAATAGACGGCCACGGTTTTGACGTTCAGCTCTTTGCAGGCGCGAATGATCCGAACGGCGATTTCACCGCGGTTGGCTACGAGAATTTTCTCAAACATGACTTTTTAATGAAAACCAGCGAACTTCGGTCGGTTGGGTTGGGTCCGTCGGACCAGGTCTTTCAGGTTGGCGGGTCAGTTCGGCCGCACTTTGAACAGGGGCTGGCCAAATTCCACCGGTTTGCCGTTTTCCACCAAAATCTGGGTGATGACCCCGTTGATCTCGGCTTTGATCTCATTCATCACTTTCATGGCTTCAATGATGCATACGACGGTCTCGACATTGACGGTCGAACCGACCTCGACGTAGTTGGTGGCTTCGGGCGAGGGGGCGCGATAGAGGGTGCCGATCATGGGAGATTTGATGTCAACTTCTCCGGTGGCCACCGGAGCGGCCGGCGGCGGCGGGGTGCCACTCAAAACCTGAGGCTGGGACGGGATTCCATAATTGGCCGGCGCATAATCTTCCGCTTGATTGCCCGGGCCGCTGAGCCCCCGTTTGAGCTTGATTTTTGAGTCTTGCCGTTCCAATTCAAACTCCGTGATGGAGTTTTTCTTCATTAAATCAATAATGGCTTTGATGTCTTTTAGATCCACAATACGTTTTCGTTAAAGTTAAGCATAATTGGGTTATTTTTGGCAAAAACACCAAAATTATCAGCACGATTTACAAATCGAGCTTGGTTCAGACTCGGATCGTGGTTTCAGAATAGCGGTTTTGCCGGATGGGGTCAAGGGCTAAAATCGGGGTGAAAAAGGGCTTTTTTGGGTGAAAAACGGGCAAAAATAGGTCAGTTTGGCCCGTTTTCACGTTTTTAAGGCGTTTAACGCATTCAAACGCTCTTTTAATGTCTTTAACCGGTTTTAACGCCAATCGCCGCCTCCAATCCCAACAGGTAGGACTGCGGGCCAAAGCCACAAATCTGTCCCCGGCAAACGGCGGCGATGACGGACTTATGCCGGAACTCTTCCCGGGCGTGGATATTGGAAAGGTGGATTTCGATCGTGGGAACCCCGACGGCCGAGATGGCATCCCGCAGGGCAATGCTTGTATGCGTATAGGCGGCGGCGTTGATGACGATGACGTCGAACGTTCCCTTGGACTCCTGAATCCAACCGACCAGTTCGCCCTCGAGGTTGGACTGCCGAAATTCAACCGCCGCGTTCAATTGGCCGGCGCGCTCACGAACCTTGGCCTCGATGTCCGCCAAGGTGTCCCGGCCGTAAACGGAAGGCTCGCGTTGCCCGAGGAGATTCAGGTTTGGCCCGTTCAAGAACAGGATCTTCATGACGGGGAAAAGCCTAGCCAAGCGCCGCTTTTTTGTCGAATTCAATCGTTGAAAGGCGGATCAGGCAGCCCATTAACGTAAAAGCCGTCCAAGCCAGGGCGGGGATGTAGAGGCTGAATTCGCCAAATCCTTGAACGAACCACGCCAGTAAGCCACCGAACAAGGCCACGCTTAAGTAATCATTTCCCCGCCACAATCGCCGACCCGTGGTGATCAAAGCCATGGCAATCCAAGTGAGGTAGGCGATTCCGCCGATCAGGCCCGAGTCCGAAAACTGTTCGAGGTAATCATTATGGGTCAGCCGGGCCATTTCCGCATCGGGCGCTTTCAGCCGGGCGTAGGGGCGTTGGAAAGTTCCCGGGCCGGTGCCGAACAGGGGGTAGGCTTCGGCGGTTTGGGCGGCCGCCCGCCAGTAATCCAATCGCGCCCCCGCGCTGGTGGCGCCGGCGGCAAAATATTTGTGAAAGCGCACGGCAAACACCCCCAAACCGACCATGAGGATGATCGCGAGCGCCCCCCATTTGAGGCGGGTTGACCAATCGAGCCGGAATAGCATCAACCCACCCAGGGCCAGGGCCAGCAGCCAGCCGAGCTTTGAGCCGGTAAAGAAAAAGGCGGCCCCCCCCAGTCCAATGGTCATGGCAATGACCGCTCCGCGAATGACCGGTTTTAGCTTCCCGGTGCTTTTGAAAGCCAAAGCGAGGGCCGGGGGTAATAATAGCAGGATCACGCCCGCCATGGCGTTGGGATAGACCAGGGTGCCACTCACCCGGCCTTTGGCAAATTTTGCCAGAATCGCGGGGTTGGCCACGTCAATACCATTGGTGTTAATGATGACGTGCTCAGATTTCATCTCCAACAGGGTTGCGGTCGGGATATTCGTCCAGCCGTTTTGCTGGCCTTCCACGAGGCTTTGGTAGTTTACCGGATATTCAAAGAGTCGTTGATCCACCGCCCGCATTAAACAGAAGGTAAACGCCACCAAGACGCCGGCCAGCAACCAACGCAGGAGGGCCGGTCGGCCCAATAACATGGCCCCAAGAAAATAGCAGCCCACGCAGCCAACCAATTGGGGGAGCGTACTGGCGGTCAGGGAGGCATCCACGGTGGCGGTGGCGGCGAAGAATTGCCAGCCCAGCCAGATCAAGGGGAGCAGCCACAGCCAACGGCTGGCCAGCCAGGGCCGCCGGGTTTGGGCGATCAACCCGCCGCCCACCACCGCCAGGGGAAGCCATCCCCGGATGGCCCAATGCGACGGCCAGAAATCAGATATTAAATCAGAAACTGAAACCGGGGGCGGAATTTGTTGATCCAAGATCACCGGGTTGCCGAACTTGAGGATGGCCAGCCCGAGGAACAGTCCGAAGGCGAGGGCGTAAGCGGTCACCACTGGGGATTTTTGCGCCGGCGTCATGCAACAATTATACCCCGGTTGGGCGGGCATCAGAAGTGGAGCTTTAACAAGCCCACTTCCAAAGCCAGGGCTTCCTGCACATTGGTGTGCAGCAGGCGCTGGGTTTGTTCCACGGTTTTGATGTTTTCCAGGGCCTGCCGGGCGGTGATGCGTTTGGCCACCGCTTCGGCCCCGGCGATTTCAGGAAATTTCAGCAAATCCCGCCCGACGGCCAGCGTGTGAATCCACGCATCCCGCAGCCACCATTGGATGAGCATGAGCAAATCCGCGCGTTGACGGCGGTATTCCGCCTCGATGGCGGCCGTGAGTTCGGTTTCCCAACGGTCGCGCAAATTTTTCTCCGCATCCTCGTGTTGTTCCAGCGGGGAGCGGGCGCTCAAGGATTCATCCACCCGCGCCCGGATTTCACCCAGCCGCTGCAAAACGGTGTCGAGCAGGCGGTATCGGCTCATGAGGCTTTTGCTTTCGCCGGCGGCCAGGGCGCTAAACCGGGCCAGCCAATCCGCCTGGTCCGGGGGCAGGGCAGGCAGGCCGTCCCCGAAGAAATTCAGGCGCAGGCAGCGCGATAAAATCGTGGGCAACAGCCGCTGCGGCTCCGTCGAAAGCAGGATTAAAACCGACTTTGGAGGCGGTTCCTCGAGGGTTTTGAGAAAGGCGTTGGCCGCCTGGGTGTTCAGGCGATCCGCCGCGGAGAGGATCGAGATTTTATAACCCGCCTCGGACGGCTTGAGTTGAATTTGCTGCATCAAGTCCCGCATCTGCTCGACGGTGATGACGCGCAACTTGGATTCCGGGCGGGCCCAGTGGACATCCGGGTGCAAATCCTGGGCGATTTTGCGGCAGTTGGCACAGGCATCACAGGCATCCGTCGCCACGCCGTGGGTGCGGACGGGGTGGAGGCAATTGAGGGTTTGGGCGAGCGTCCGGGCGATGGTTTCCAGCTCTTCCAATTGATCGCCCGTGAACAGGTAAGCGTGCCCGAGCCGCCCGCGAGCCAGCGAGCGTTGCAGGAGTTGCACGCCTTGTTCATGCTTGGAGAAACTCGTGAATGCCATCGAAAAAGATGGTGCCGACGGAGGGGGTCGAACCCACACGGCTTTAAGGGCCACTGGATTTTGAGTCCAGCGCGTCTGCCAATTCCGCCACATCGGCACTCTGATAACCAAGTGCTGTTAACCGATCACTGCTCCCGGAGCCGGCCCGGGGTTTCATCACCGCCGGGTCAATTCCGGATGTCACTATATCTGAGGTGATTTTGGGAACGCAAGCGCACAATTGGGATTTGTGAGGGGGCGGGTGCATCCTGCTGCCCCCAAATCGCCAATGTCCAAAGCGGCGGATTATCCGAAGCTCCTGCCCCCCACCGGGTTCAACGGCCGGCAGGTTTGTCCCGCAGAGCGGGATGCGAGACGGCAGGCTTGGAAGTCTGCGGTACTTGGCATCCGACTGGTGGGGGCGCCGAGCCTACGGGATGCACAGGGTAAGCCGGTCTCTGCCGGAACCATGCAGTTGAAAAAGAGCTTAACCCAG
>Ga0302267_10002331_pt1 | contig 23097 bp, 19 predicted proteins | sample III_Bog_E1_3_FD_194555 | JGI IMG/M metagenome (GOLD analysis project Ga0302267, IMG submission 194555) | Peat permafrost microbial communities from Stordalen Mire near Abisko, Sweden - III_Bog_E1_3 | ecosystem: Environmental > Terrestrial > Soil > Wetlands > Peat | place: Sweden: Abisko...
TTGATTCGCTGTTGTATCCCATTTTCGCAAGCCTGGGTTTGAAGATGCGCAATCGCATCGTCCGGCATTTTGAATCCCATTTATACTGTCAAAATTAAAACAAAGTCCCATGCCAAAACCTGTTAAAAATGAATTCCTCGACGAATTAAAACGACGTTTTCCGTCATTGAAGAAGGCCCCGGGTTCGCAATCGCTTTTCGAAATCCCAGAAACATCATCCAAAATATACATTCGATATTCCAAAGTCCATTCTGGAAGCAGCACGTTTTTTGGGCTTCGCCAAACCGACCTTCGATGGCTTGAACAGGTCGGTTATTTGTTTCTTGTGGGATGGGCAGCCGATGCCGCTGTTACTTCCTTTTGGGGCATTTGAGGAGGTATTTTCTTCTCTTAATCCCGCACAAGATGGACAGTTTAAAGTCCAAGTTTACCCGAGTCCCGATTCCACTGAGTTGTATATTGCAAATGCAGGTCGGTTTAATGTAGAGGGTTACTTTGGATGGAATGAGTTGAATTTGCCCGCCGATTCAAAGACACGGTCACTGGTGGGCGAACTTACTCATTCGCAAGTTCAAACACTTTTAGGGGCCATTGGATTTGCAAAGGGAAATGACATTTGGTATCCGCAAGCTGACAGAGCCGGGCTCGACTGGAGCATGACAGAAAAATTTCCCCTCCACAATAATCTGCCGGATCTGTTCAAACCTATTTTGCCTATACTTTCTGAAGTAGATGTTGTTTGGATGAAAAGAGGAGCTGCTGATCTTGTGGCGCTTTATGAGGTTGAGCACACGACCACAATTTATTCCGGTCTCCTGAGATTTAACGACGTGCATCTCGTGAGTCCAGAGATTCATCCCCGATTCAGCATTGTTTCCAACGATGCCCGGCGGACGCTCTATGTGCGACAGGTTAACCGGCCCACCTTTAAAAGAAGCGGCCTATCAGAAGTCTGCACCTTCATGCAATATGAGAATGTTTTAGACTGGCACAACCGACTTAAAAAAGGAATGGCATGAAACCTAAAAAAGTTCACAAGAAATTATGGGTGGCAGTAAAAGTTGAGCGAGGCATGATACGCAAAGCCAAAGTTTATAAATCTTTTGACTCGGCAAGAACAATGGTGCACAGGTGGCAATCCCGCCTCAATCCAGACTATGATGAAGCGGCAGTTATTGAAGCCACTTAAGTTCATATTTTTAAAAATACGTATTTGTAGCCTACGATTTATTCGTCAAACACCTCGCGTTTTATGTCCGCGATCAGATTGATGCGGGCATCGAAATATTGGCCATGAAATCACTCCAATCAAAAATGTCCTCCGGTCCGGGCTACTACGAGGGTGAACTTTACAACATCATTCGAAACGGGCGCGGGGTTCCTGCTGTGCCACTTGTTATCATCGGGGTCGAGCCCTGATTATTGCATGCAGCCTTAAATCACCATCCCGTCCCGGGAACAGAGCGACTAAATCTCGCTCACTGACGTGGTGCGGAATTTCGAGGGTGGCGGCGCCCTCATTGAGCAATGGCTCAAAAACAAGGATACCGTCTTGTTTCTCGGCGTCTGGGAAAGGCTTCGCAACGCAGATTTTAATTCCCTCGAATTCGCGGGAATTAGAAACGAAGCCGGGCGGAACAGTTTTTTCCTTTCGGCCAAGGCCTGGATTGACCGCACCCACGCCATAGGTCTGACCGCCAACGCCGGACGTTACGGCTGAATCAAATCGCCATTCGCCAGATGCAGACCTTGATGAGGTCGGCCGCCAAAAAAGGAAAAGCCATGAGCCGGCCGCCTCAAATCCTGGCGACTGGTCCCCTGGACGTCTCGATATTATAAAAAAGCGCGCCGGGGAAATCCCCGGCGCGCTTCGTATAAATACTGAGTGGTTTAAATCGTGTCCTTGAGGATGGCCAGGAACTGCTTCATGGCGGGCGACAGGACTTTGTTCTTCTTGTAAATGGCGGCGAGGGGACGGTAGAAATCGCCGTCGTCAATCGGCAGGGCCACGAGCGTCTGCTTGGCGATTTCCTGCAACACGGTGCCCTGCGGCACGATGGAGATGCCGGCGTCAATTTCCACGGCGCGCTTGACGGTTTCGACGTTGTCAAATTCCATGACGTGTTTGACCTCGACGCCGTATTCCTTGAGGATCTTGTCCAGGGCCTTGCGGGTGGGGATGTCGGGCTCGAAGCCGATGACTTTCTGGCCGGCCAGCGTTTTGAGCTTGACGGTTTTCTGTTTGGCAAACGGATGCTGGGGGTGGACGATCAGCACCAGCGGCTCCTTGCGGAGCGGGACGATTTCCAGCTTGGCGTCCTTGGTGGGATAGGCGACGAGGCCCAAATCCACGACGTTGCCCAGCACATCCTCATACACCTGGTTGGCCCGGCGGTATTCCACATGGACATTCACCGTCGGATAGGTCTTCATGAATTTCTTCACATACGGGGGCAGATCATGCAGCCCGATGCTGTAAATGGTCGCCACACGGATGGTGCCGGAAATGATGTCCTTGAGCTCCTGCAGCTTGCTGTGGAGGGACTCATAAGTCTGAATGATTTGTTTGCTATACTCATACAGCGTCTGGCCCTCGCGGGTGAGGCGGAACTTCTTTTTGCTGCGTTCGATCAGCAGCGATTTGAACGTGCGTTCAAGGGCGCTGATTTGCTGGCTCACGGCGGATTGCGTGACGCTGTTGATTTGCGCGGCCTTGGTGAAACTTTCCGTCTCGGCAAGGTCACAAAACACTTTTAAACTTTCGATCTGCATAAGAAAATTTAACCGGGAATTTTGGATTAGTCAACCCCCGGTTTGATTATTAGTTGGTTTATTTGCAGCGGCGGGGAGGGGAACGTATGCCATTCCCACCGGCAGGACCCGCCCCCCCCCCGGTTTTTGGACCGGTGGCTTGAATGTAAAGTATTGTGGGTCAATGCTTTATTAAGTTCACTCGGCGGGGGTGAGCCGGAAGGCGTCCGGCAGCAATCCGTCCGTCGTAAACTCACGGAAGGACTCCGGGGCGTCGCTGTCCGCGACATAAACGCGGGCATGGGGCGCGTATTCGGCGAGCAATTGCCGGCAGGCGCCGCAGGGCATGGGGCCGCCGGCGGTGCGCGCCACCACCGCCACGGCGGTGAAATCCCGGTGGCCGCTGGTCAGGGCGTGAAACAAGGCCACGCGTTCGGCGCAGCAGGTCAACCCGTAACTGGCGCTCTCCACATTCGCCCCGCCGAGGATCTGCCCCGCCGGCGTGGCCAGCGCCGCGCCCACTTGGAAATGGGAATACGGCGCCACCGCCCCCAACCGGGCCCGGGCGGCGGCCTGAATTAATTGCTGCGGGGTGATGGTCATGAGTTTGGTAAATGGGAATAAAGTTCGGCAAAGTTTGCCAGCAACTGGGTGCCGGTGGTTTTCACCCGCTCGGCCGTTTCGAGCACTTCGGCGTGTGAGATCGCGGTTGAGCCCAGCCCGGCGGCGGGGTTGGTGATGCACGAAAGGGCCGCCACGCGCAAACCGCATTGCCGGGCCACCACCGCCTCCGGCACCGTGCTCATGCCCACGGCATCCGCGCCGAGGTCGGCGAAGGCGCGGATTTCCGCCGGGGTTTCATAGCTCGGTCCGCTGACGGCCAGGTAAACGCCCGCCCGGAGCCGGACCCGGGCCCGCCGGGCGGCCGCCGCCAGCAGGGCGCGCAATCCCGGATCGTAAGTCGCCGATAAATCCACAAACCGCGACCGGCCGGGCGCCTCCGGCCCACGCAGCGGATTTACGCCCATGAAATTAATGTGATCGGTCAGCACCATGAAATCCCCGGGCCGGAACTTCGGGTGGATGCCCCCGGCGGCGTTCGTAAGCAGCACGGCCCGGATGCCGAACGCCGCCAGCGCGCGGATCGGGAAGGTGACGCGGTCCATGTCGTGGCCCTCGTAAAAATGCGCCCGCCCGCTCAGCACCAAGACCGGAGTGCCCGCCAGATGCCCGAAAACAATCTCGCCGTCGTGACCGGATACGGCGGGCCGGGGAAACCCGGGGATGCGGGCGCCGGCCAGTCTCCCCGCCACCTGAAGTTCCGTCAGCAGATGATGGAAACCACTGCCCAGCACCAGCGCGAGGGTCGGGCGGAGCGGGGAGGCCTGTTTCAGGCGGGCGGCGGCGGTGTTGGGATTGGGCAAGGCCATGGGTTTGGTCGCGTGCGGATACTATTTCAGATGCCCGCACATTTGCAATCCCCGGATTCCGTGTCATGATGCCTTCATGAATTTGGCCTCCATCATGATGCTGGCGGGGTTGGTCTTGCTTGAGCCGGGCGTGTCGGCGGCCGGCGCGGCGGACGAGGCCGCCCCTTACAAAGCCGTGCGCACGGCGGGCGATTTTGAATTGCGCGATTATCCCGCCCGCACCGTCGTGGAAACCACCCCGGGCACAAACGACAACGGGGGCTTCATGCGCCTGTTCCATTTCATCCGCGGCCGGAACGCGACCGGCCGGAAAATCGCCATGACCACGCCCGTGTTGATCGCCGGTGTGGAAACCAACCGCACCATGGCCTTCCTCATGCCCGCCGGCCTGAAGGCGGACGCCGTGCCCCAACCGGCGGACGGCACGCTCAGGGTGCGGGAATGGCCGGCCGGCCGGTGGGCGGTCCTGCGTTACCGCGGCGGTCGCAATGCGCAGCGCGAGGCGGAGGCGCTGCGGCAATTACAAACCTGGGTGGCCGCGCAGAAACTGCCGGTTTTGTCCGACCCGGTGTTTGGCTATTTCAACCCGCCCTGGACCCCGCCATTTTGGCGGCACAACGAGGTGATGCTGCGCACCGGCCCGACCCCGTGATGCCGCCGGCCTAGTTGATGAACTGAATGACCGGCCGGCCATCCAGCCGTTTGGAGAGGTCAATGGGATCGCCCACCGCGACGTTCTGCGAACTCACCTGATACGCCCAGATTTGAAAATGGTTCATGCTGGCTTCGCCGTAGATCGTTGCAAACGCCCCGTCCACGGCGTCGGCCCCGTGGGCGACCTTGATCCGGCCGATGCGGGGGATATTGAAGCGGGCGTCAAACGTCAGCCATTCCTGGCCCAGATACACTTCGCAATACGCGTGAAAATCCATCGGGCTGCCCGGATCCAGAAAGCCAATGTCCGGCAGGTGGCCCGTCACGTAGCGGGCGGGCAGGTTGAAGGTGCGGCAGAGGGCGATGACCGCGTGGGCAAAGTCGCGGCAGACCCCGTAGCGCCGTCCGATCACCTCGGAGGCCGACAGGTCGGAACGCCCGGACATATAGCGGTATTCAATGTTATTGTGCACCCAGTCGCAAATGGCCTGCACGCGCGGCAGTCCGTGGGGCACCTGGCCGAACTGGTTCCAGGCGAAATTCAGGAGCTTATCCGAATCGCAATAACGGCTCGGCAGCGTGTAGCGTAACAGTTCAAACGGGAGTTGGCCCACCGGCAGGATTGGCCCCCGGATCTCCCGGCTGTCCGGCAGCGACGAAACGGCGACCAGCGCATCATGCCGGATTTCGTTGTGGCCCGGCATGAGCATCGAGCGATAGGTGAGGTTGCCGTGCGTGTCTTGAAATTCATAGGCCGGCTGGCCGATGCCGAAGGAGAGCCGTTCCTGCGTCACCAGCACGTTGCCTTCCAGGCGCGGTTTGAGCACAAACAACACCGCCGTGGGCACGGTGACATCATAGGCCAGACTGCAACCGACGCGGACGGTTAAATTGAGCGGACTCCAATTCATGGTTCTTAGCATAGGCCCGCCGCCGGGGAATGGCCATGGGGTATTTCCCTACCGGGCAAATGATTAGCATGATTAGAATTGCCACTTGGCGCTGAGTTTCACACATTAACGTGATGAATGCCACTCGCCCGCTTCTGATCCGGCTGCTCACGCTGGCCGCCACGCTTTTCACCCTGAATCTGGGCGCCGCCGATTCGCCCCGCGAACACCTGTCCCTGGATGCCCACTGGAAATTTCACCTGGGGGACGACTGGCCCGACGCGTTGCATCTGGACAAGGCCGGCGCCAGCGAAGGTCCGGCCGGCGAAAAATTCAGCGACGCCGCCTGGCGCACCCTGAATCTGCCCCACGACTGGGCCATCGAACTGCCGTTCGATAAAAATGCCGAAGTCGGCCACGGCTTCAAACCGGTGGGCCCGGGCTTTCCCCAAAACAGCGTCGGCTGGTATCGCCGCACGTTCGTCCTGCCCCCGGCGGATGCCGGCAAGCGCATCTGGCTCCAGTTTGACGGCGCGTTCCGCGACACCACGGTCTGGGTCAACGGCTGGCTGGTCACCCGCCACGAGAGCGGCTACTACCCCTTTCGCGCCGATATCACCGACATCGCCCATTTCGGCGGCACCAACACCGTGGCCGTGAAGGTGGACGCCAGCCGGTTCGAGGGCTGGTTCTACGAAGGCGCCGGGATTTACCGCCATGTCTGGCTGGACAAGACCGCGCCCGTGGCCATCGCGCCGGACGGCGTGTTTGTTTACAGCCAGTTCAAGCACAACGCGCCCGCGGGCCGGCCGGAAATCAAAGTCGAGACCCGGGTGCTCAATACGCTGACCAACGAGACCAAAGCCACCGTGAGTTGCGAAATCATTTCGCCCGAAGGCAAGTCCGTGGCGAAGTTCCGGGAGTCCGGGGAGATCAAGGGCGCGGCGGAGAAAACGGTGAAGCTGGACACGAAAATTTCCCATCCGGTGCTTTGGTCGCCGGAATCACCCCGACTCTATCAGTTGATCACCACGGTGGAAGCGGGAGGCAAAGTGGTGGATTGCCAGACCACGGAGTTTGGCATTCGCACCTTCGGCTTTGATGCCACGAACGGATTTTTGTTGAACGGCAAGCACTATGAACTGCAGGGCACGTGCAACCACCAGGACATGGCGGGCGTGGGCGCGGCGCTGCCGGATGCCCTCCAAGCTTTCCGCATCGCGAAACTGAAGGAATTCGGCGGCAACGCCTACCGCACCTCGCACAACCCGCCCACCCCCGAATTGTTGGACGCCTGCGACCATCTGGGCATGATCGTCATGGATGAGAACCGCCTGCTGGGCAGTGACGCCCAAAATATGGCGCGCTGGGATCAGGAAATCCGCCGGGATCGCAACCACGCCAGCGTCGGCATTTGGAGCGTGGCCAACGAGGAATTCACCGTGGAGGACTCGCCGCAGGGCGGCAACGTGGCGCGCACCATGCAAAGTTATGTCCAGCAGCTCGATCCGACCCGCCCGGTGACGTTCGCGGCGCCGGAGGGCGACACCTTCGCCGGCATCAATGGCGTCATCCAGGTGCGCGGCTGGAATTATCACGTGGGCGGCGACATGGACAAATATCACCACGAACATCCCGCGCAGCCCAATGTCGGCACCGAACAGGCCAGCACCGTCAGCACCCGTGGCATTTATACGAATGACCCGGTGCGCGGCTACGTGAGCGCCTACGACGACAATGCGCCGAGTTGGGCCACGACCGCCGAAAAATGGTGGAGTTACTTTGCCGACCGCCCGTGGTTGAGCGGCGGTTTCGTGTGGACCGGCTTTGATTATCGCGGCGAGCCGACGCCGTATGCCTGGCCGTGCATCAATTCCCATTTCGGCGTCCTCGACACCTGTGGGTTTCCCAAGGATGATTTCTATTACTACCAGTCGTGGTGGACCACGAACCTCGTCCTGCATCTCCTGCCGCACTGGAACTGGCCGGGCCTGGAGGGAAAACCCATCCGCGTGGACGCCCTGAGCAACTGCCAGGAAGTGGAACTGTTCCTGAACGGCCAGTCCCTCGGCAAGCAGACCATGAAACGCAATTCCAAACTGACCTGGCAGGTGCCTTATGCGCCCGGCACCCTCAGCGCCAAAGGATACAAAGGCGGGCGGGTCGTGGCGGAAACCAAAGTGGAAACCACCGGCGAACCGGCGTCCGTCCAACTCACCCCCAACCGCACCACGCTCGCCGCCGACGGCCGGGATGCGGCCGTGTTCACCGTGTCCGTGACGGATGCTCAGGGGCGCGTGGTGCCGACGGCGGCGAACAAAATCAAGTTCGCCCTCAGCGGCGCCGGGAAACTGCTCGGCGTCGGCAACGGCGACCCGAGCTGCCACGAGCCGGACACTTATGTGACGGAAACGCCGAGCAAGACCATTCCGGTGACCGGTTGGCGCTGGCAGCTTGCCACCGTTGCCGACAAGCAGGCGCCGGTGCCCGAATACGCCGGCGACTTTGACGACTCGGCTTGGAACCAGATCAAACCGAAAACTGATGGCGATACTGGCAGCCTGGTTTTAAAGGAGGGCCAGACCGCCATTTTCCGCGCCCACGTCACGGTCACCGCCGCCGACCTCGCGGGTCAGAGCGTCCAAATCCACTTCGGCAGCATTGACGATCATGGCTGGGTCTTCGTCAACCAGCAGTGGGTCGGCCAGGTCAGCGACTGGGCGGCCACCCCGGCCTATGAAGTCAAATCCGTATTGCATCCGGGGGATAATGTGGTCGCCGTGCTCGTCTGGAATGAGTCCGGCACCGGCGGTCTGGATCCCAACGTCAACGTGGAACTCACCGGCCGGCCGATCGTGCTGGACTGGTCGCGCAGCGTGTTCAACGGCCTGGCCCAGGTCATCGTGCAATCCAGCCGCGCGGCCGGCGCCATCCAATTGACCGCCACGGCGGACGGCTTGAACGCCGCCACCGCCACCGTGACCACGCAGCCCGCGCCGGCGCCACCGGAAGTTCCCTGATCTGCGGGGCCATGCACCGGAAAACGCCAACGGTTAATAAATCGCCCGCCGCCGTGATGATCCTCGGCGTCGGCTCCTTCGCGCACAGCCTCGGCACCGCGCTGAAGGACGCGGGGGCCGGGGTCATAACCTATCTCACCCGCAATTACGGACACTACGCCCCGGGGCTGGTCGGGGAAACATTTCTGCCCGGGGCGCATCCCAGTCCGGTGCCGTTGTTGCAGGCGCGCCGCATTGATGTCGTCATCCCGCAATCCATTGATTGGGCGCAGCAGCCTTGGGCCGGGGAATTAATCGCCTCCCGCACCGCCATTTTCAGCCCCACCGGCGAGGCGATGCGGATCGAGCGCGAGCGCGATTTTGCCCGGGAATTGTGCGCCCGGTTCAAGATTCCTTTCCCCCGGTCGTTTGTGGCCTCGAACCGCCTGGCGGCCGAAAAGATTCTGGCCGGGAACCCGGGGCCGTTCGTCATCAAAAATCCGCTCTGCTCGCCCACCAGTCCCGTTCACACCGTCATGTGCGAGACCGAGGCGGACACCCGGGCGTGGCTGCGGCAGGTCAATTATGCGGAGGGGATTTTCCTCCAGGAATATCTGGGCCGCGCCGAGGCCGGGCACATTGTGCTGGTGAGCGGCGGCGAGATTTATTCGCTGGTCACGAACCAGGAGTATAAATACGCGCACAATGGCAATCTGGGCATTGTCGCCGGCGCGCCCCTGGGCGGACTGGTCGAGCGCGATGAGGGCGACCGTTACGGGCTGGCCCGCGAATTGATCCACCCGCTGCTCCCCTGGTTGCGCGCGGTGAAGTTCAACGGGCCGCTGCAGGTCACCGCCATCCGGCGCGGCGGCCGCTGGCATGTGATCGAATACAACGTTCGCATCGGCGTCACCTCCGGCCCCATGATTTTACGGATGTTGAAAAACCCGGTGGCGGTGGTGCTGGGTGCGGCGCGCAATGAAAAACTCGAGCCGGCCTTCCACGACCACCTGAAGTTCGGCTGTTCGCTCACGCTGGCCGGTTACGGGTATCCTTATACCCAGGTGCGCGGTCCGCACCTGCCGCTGGAGGTGGACGGCACCCCGGATTGCGATGTCTGGTGGAACGAAGTGGCGCCGGGCCCGGACGGCGGCCTGCTGGCCACCGGCCAGCGCATCGCGGATGTGATCGCGCTGGCGCCGACGCTGGAAGCCGCCTTGCAGCGGGCCTACACGAACATCCGCCGGCTGCGGGTGGTGGGCAGCTATTACCGGACCGATGTGGGCCGGAGCCTGTGGCCGCCGGGTGAGGTTTAGCGGATCCTGGGGCAATCTCTGATTTGAACCCAGCGGTGGCCCCCCCCCAATTGGCAGGGCTTTGGCCCCCCTGCGGCGGCTTTTCCCAATTACGAAAGTGCCGCCGGACGCATTTTGACGAGGCGGAGTTGAAGCGGGTCACCACATCCGAAACGACACGACGGCGAAAATGGAATTGGCGCGGTAATTGGCGGCCCCGCCGCTGCTCGGTTCGTTGTAGTCATCAAAGCGGTATTGCAGTTTGGCGGTGACGCGCGGGTTGAAACGGTGGGTGAGCCCCACTTGGACGCCCTGCCGCTGGTAGTTGATGCCCAACGGCAGGCCGGTGGCAAAATTATTCTGGGCGTAATCCGCCCCGGAATAGGCGTAACCGGCGTATAAGTCCGTGGTCTCGTTCAGCACGAAAGTGGCGTCGCTGAGGACCGTATGGATATCACCCCGGTAAGGGGCGATGGCGGCGGAACCGTCCGTCGCCGTTACGGCGTCCGAGGTCTGCCAGGACAGGGTGGCCGAGAGCAACAGTCGCGGCGTGGGCGTGAGACTTTCACTGAGAGAATAGATTTGCGAATGATCCCGCCCGGCGGTCAAGGGGCCGCCGGGGGAAATGACGCTGCCGAAGGTGACATAGGGACGGGTGCTCATCGTAACGTCGTCGGCCTGGTATTGATACGAGAGGGTGGTTTTGAACCGGGGCGACGGGTGCAGCACGAGTTTGGTCTCGACTTCATCCGTGAGCAGATCGAGCGAGCGGATGAAGGTGGGATAGGCGGTCATGACGGGTTGCACGAGCGGGTCGCTGTCATACCGGCTGTCGTCCTCGGAGCGGCGAAACTGGGTGCTGAAGGAAACGCTCTGCCAGGGGGACGTGCTGAAGCCCGCCCGGAGATCGTCGGACTGACGGGTGAAGGCCGTGTGCTGTGAGAAGACGGCCTTGTTGAGAATGTCCTGCGGGGCGGAAAATTGATCGGACTGCCCGAGGTCTTCCTGTTCCAACCGGGCCTCGGCAAACAGGGCGGTGAAGGGGATTTTTGAATAGCGCAGCGCGGCGTTTTCCTGCAGGGACGTGTCGTCGTAGTCCGAAGCCACATTGAAGGGGATGATCGCACTGGTGAAGGGCGCGGGCGGGCTTTCCTGATCAAAGGTGCCGGGGCCGAAGCCGGTTTGTCGGGTCCAGTCGGCCTGCACCCCGGTCGAGACGATCAGGCCGTCGAACGGGCCGAGGAGTCCGTTGAGATTGCCCACATGGGATTCTTGTTCCAGCGTGATCCGGGGAATGTCCGTCAGTTGCAGCAGGGAGGGAGAGGCCATGGCGAACGAGGAGTCGGCGTTCAATTGACTGTAAAGATAACCGGCCGAGGCAAAACACCAGTCGTTGACTTTTTTCTCCAATCGCAGGGTGTTGGCCCCCTGAAAGTAAGTGGTGCCTTCGTTGAAGCTTTGCGGCAGCGGGCCAAAAGCGACGTTGGTGTCGCCGGTGCTGAGATGATAGAACTGACCGCGAAACTGGTCGGCCACGGAAACCCCTTTAATGTCCTCGTTGAAATCAAATTTGAGAATGTGGACGGCCTCGTTAATTTGATCGCTGGCCGGGGCGAGGTTGCGGGCGGTGGTGCGCCCGGTGCCCACGGCGCTCCATTCGGTGCTGGCTTCTTCGCCCTGCCGGTAGTCATATTCGTAGCCCACCACGAGTTTGGGCCAATCCGGCAGGGTGAGACCAAAGTCCACCCACGCTTTGCCGGTGTCCAGATGCAAATCTTCGCCGAGACTGGGAGTGGTTTTGATCAGGGACGGATCGTAGCCGCCCAGATCATCGAACCAGGTGCGGAACTGTTCCCAGCCGGAATGAATGTAACCCAGGTCATTGCGATCCACGGACAGGCCGATTTTGTAATCGTCCGGCAAGACATGACCGGTGAGGAGCCACCGGGTGTCGGGACTGGTTTGCTCGGCCAGATCAAATTGTTGCACGCCGCCGTAGAGTCCGGCGGGCTGGGCGTTGAGTTCGCGAAACTTGGCTTGGTCCCCGCTGACGGAAGTTCCACCGAAAACCGGGGCGAGGGTGAACGTCAGGGTATTGGTGGGACTGGCGGCGTCCCAAACGGCGCCCTGATCAATCCAAGCGCGCAGTAGGGAGATTTGTGCGGCGGTAAGCGGCGGACCTTTGCCCACGGGGGGCATTTCCATGTCCTCCACCAAGCGGTCAACATACTGAATGAGCGGACTTTGGGCGCTGTGGCCGGGGAGGATGTCCACGCCTTCATCGCCGCCCTTGAGTGCGGCGGGGCGGCTATCCAGCCGGAATTGGCTGCGGGGTTTTTCGGGGCCGTGACAGCGGAGACAATTATTTTCCAAAATGGGCCGGATGTCGCGGGCAAAGTTTATTGGCGTGGCGGCGGAGGGTGGGAGGCGGGTGAGGTCCGGCCCGTCGGCCGCCGCCCGCCGCGCCCCGGCGAGCGCCACCAGCAGGCAGAGGCGGATGGGCCAGCGCCGGGCGGTTGGGACGGACGGCGTTTTCAATAGAGGAGGGCGGGTTGGACGTTGGAACCGTGAACGGCGGCGTGACAACCGGCGGTCCAGCAACTGCCAAAGTTGAGGCTGCTGGTGTGGTCCCGGCCACCGATGTAGATGCGGCCGGACGCGCCCGGACCGGGCACCTGGGCGTGGCAACGGAGACAGAGGTTGGAATCGGGTTCGGTGAGCAATTGGGCGTTCACGGAACCGTGCGGCTGATGGCACGAGGTGCAGCCTTCGCGCAGGGCGGGGTGTTCATAGACAAATGGACGGGTCTGTTCCCGGTGGCATTGGGCGCAGGTTTCGTTCAGCCGCGCCATGGCGAGTCCGCCGGCGGGCTTCAGGATGTCGAGTCCGTGGGGATCGTGGCATTGCACGCAATTCATTTTGCCCTCCAGCACGGGGTGATGCCGGGGAAAATGGAATTCGGCCCGCACCTCGAGATGGCATTCCAGACAGGCCTGTGGGTCTTTGCCGGGGTTGAGGATGAATTTCTCCGCCCCGCCCCGGCCGCCCTGGGCGACATGTTTGCTGCCGGGACCGTGGCACGATTCGCAGCCATACTGGCCAAGTCGTTGACCATTATCCAAATGCAGCCGCGCGTGCGGGCTGGCGGGAAACGCCCGGGTGATTTCGGCGTGGCAGTCCGCGCAGGTTTGGTCCCCCACGTAAGTGGCCCCTTCAATTGACAACGGAACCACGACGGCGCGGTCCGTCGTGGAACAGGAATCCAGCAGCAGCCCCCCGGCACCGGCGAGGAGCGCCAGTCCGATCCGCCAGCTTAGCCGCGCTATGGGTGAGACCCCCCCGAAACGTTTTTGCGCATTGCGCCCGTGAACCTCTGTGGGTGCGCTTTTGGACGAGGTCCCGCGCTTGCGGGATCGCCTCGTCCAAAAACGGCGTCTTGCCGCCGCACTCCAAAGGCGGTGGCCAACCCGACCGGACGCGGGGCGCCCGTTTTGCCCTTCCCCTATTTCAGAGTCATCCCGGTTCATGGGCAGGGGCGCACCTCAAGGGTTCGGCAGCCGGCCCACGCGATAAAATCCGGCGCCGGTGGAGTTGATGGCGTTGGTAAACGGCACGGGATTGGCGGGAGCCACATTCGTCACCAACGAAATCCAATTCTGGAGATTGGTGGAACTTTGGATGACGTAGGATAGTCCGGCATTGGCGGTGTAATTAAAGGTAAGCTTGCCGCTGTTGAGCTTCGCCCCGGAGAGGTTCACGGCCACCGGAGTGACCACGGAGACATTGACCACCGGAGAGGTTGCGGAGATGCCCGCCGCCGTGGCCACGGCCGTGAGCGAATACGAGCCGGCCGCCAATGCGCCGGAGGTGAGGTTAAAGGGGGCGATGCCCACCGCCCCCAGCGGGGCGGCGTTGGCAAAAAACTGGACGTTCGTCACCGTGCCGCTGCTGACCGAGGCGCTGGCGCCCAGTTTCAATGCTGCGGGCGCGGCCAAAACCGTGCCGGCGACCGGATTGGTGAGGGTGACGGCGGGGGTTGGGGCGGCGACGGCCGGCGTGCTGCGGGTGTAACCAAAGGTGTTATCCCCGGAGCCGCCCTCCCCTCCCCAATTGGTCAGTGTGAGTGAGAGGTAGATGTTTTCCTTGATCAAATGCACCACGAAGGTGTCACTCACATAGCCCGGCGGATGATTGCCCGCCTCCAGGGGGCACGCGCTGTAAGTCAGCGTATTATAATTGGCGAGGGCGCCGATGGCCCACTCGGTATCCGCCGGGCTGACGCCGGGAACCGCGCCGCCCTCGGTCGCCGAATTATACAATCCCCCCCCGCTGCTGTCGCGGGTCAGGGCCACGCCGGGGGTCAATGGATCCGCCAGCCCGTTCTCATCGGTGTGATAAAACGCGATCGCGGGTCCGGTCCACAGCGTGGCGGCGGGGGCCGGCGGCGCCAGCGCCAGGAGCCCGGCCGTCAGGAGGCCCGCCCACCGGGCCGGCCACAGGGATTTGAGCCTTTTCATCCTTACTGGGAGGTGCCAACCCGGTTTAGGTTCCCGGGAAATTTTGCCGCCGGGAAGAAAATGACGGCGGACCGTTGCAAATTTAAGCGAAAGCGATATGTTGGATTAGGAAAAACTCACCGGCCCAAGACCAAAGCCGGTGTTCCCATGACGATTTCAGAAACAACCAGAACGCCACCGCCCGCGCTCCGGGCGGAGCGGGCGGGGTTTACGCTGATCGAGTTGCTGGTGGTGCTGGCGGTCATCGGCATCCTGGCGGCGTTGTTGCTGCCCGCCCTGGCCCGGGCCCGCGGCCGGGCGGAGGCGATCGCCTGTATCAACAACACCCGCCAGCTCGCCCTGGGCTGGCTGTTATATTCAGACGATCACGACGGCGCCCTGCCCTACAATCTGGTGCTCTACGGCACGTCCTACCGGACGGACCTGAACTGGGTCAATAATGTGCTGACGTGGGATTTGAGTTCCGACAATACGAATACCGCCACGGTCACCGGGGCGAGCCTGGGCGCTTATTTTGTCAACCCCAAAATCGTCTTGTGCCCGTCGGATCGGACCCTGAGCGCGGCCCAGCTGGCGGCGGGCTGGAACCAGCGGGTCCGGAGTTATTCGATGAACGCCATGATGGGCGATGTGGGTTACTACACGGCCAGGGGCTACAATCTGAACAACCCCAACTACCTGCAATATTTCAAGCTCACGCAAATCACCCAGCCGGCCAACTACTTCGTGTTTCTGGACGAACATCCCGACAGCATCACCGACGGCTATTTTCTGGACAAAGACGCCGGCTCGGCGAGTTCGCCCCCCCCCTACGGGGAGTCGGCCGCCGACCCCGCCGGCGGTCAGGAATGGCTGCATTTGCCGGCTTCCTACCACAATCGGTGCGCGGCCTTTTCCTTCGCCGACGGGCACGGCGAACTGCATCGCTGGCTGGACCCGGAGACGGTCCAGCCGATCCAGCCCAATGTGCCTTTTCTCCCGGTCTCCGTGACTTCCAGCGGCGGGGATTTCCAATGGGTGCTGACCCACATGAGCCTCAAAATAAATTAGCGCATTTAACCCGCCGGGTGGGCGGAAATTGGGGCGGGCGACGGAGGATTGGATCGTGCTTTCAGCCCTTGGTTGTTCTTTGGGGATGGAACCTGGGGCGAGGCCCCAGGCACCTTTTTCAAAAACCAATTTTCCGCTCGAAATAATCTCGTCAAAACCGACTGCATTTGTATATAGCGATCATGAATTCAGATCGCGTCGCCATCAGATGGGAAGCCCCATCCGAGAGCGCCAACGGCGCGGCCTCATGCCAGCCTGGGGCAGCGCCCCAGGAAAACACGCCCTTTTGTCATAAGGGCTGAAAGCCCGCTCCATCGCCATGCCACAATCCCTGAGCCTCGTCATCCTTCACCTTATTTTCAGCACCAAAGACCGGCGGCCTTTGCTGACTGGCGACGTGCAGCCAAAGATTCATGCCTATCTGGCCACCGTTATCCGCAATGCGGATTGCGAATGTTATCGGGCGGGCGGGGTGGCGGATCATGTGCACCTGGCCATCCGATTATCGCGCACCATCACCATTGCAGATTTGGTGGAGCAATTGAAAACCTTGTCTTCCAAATGGCTGAAAACCCAGTCGCGGGCATTGGCTGCTTTTGCGTGGCAACGCGGTTACGCCTCTTTTCCCGTCGGACCGGCCGATGTCGAATCGCTGAATACCTACATTGACCGCCAGGAGGAACATCACCGGAACCGGACGTTTCAGGATGAATTCCGGATGTTCCTCAAAAAAATACGGGGTGAAATACGACGAGGCGTATGTTTGGGATTAAGATGCGTTGAAACGGGCTTTCAGCCCTTGCTTGTTCGTTGGTGGAACCTGGGGCGAGGGCTCCAGCCGTCCTCTCGCCATGCCGAGGTTCGGCCTACGATTAACGTTCCGCCAGAAAAACTGCATCTTTATGCTTGTTATAGTTGACAAAGGCATAATAATGCGTATTGTGAGTTGAAGATAACGCATGAATGCGTCAGCATCAGCCTCATCCTTGAATTGGCGACCGACAGTTCGGCGACGCGTTGCCGCCGGGCGTTCGTCCGGTGCGGGTCCAAGAGCAGCCCCATCCAAGCATCTTGCGGTAGTCGCGGACAGTCTGCCTGCCCCGCCCCAAGCCGCGCGCGCCGCGCCTTCTTCACTTGCCAAACCGAAGTTCGGCCCGCTTTCCCGCTTTACCCCTTCTTGCCCCGCGCCTTCTATTCCTGTCCAAAATCCGTTCAGGAGAGGTTCGCCGTTTCAGCCCGGCCCCCGTCCTGCCCAGTCAAACCCGGTCAAGGTCAGTCAAGCTTGGCGCTGCCGCCCAGCACCCCAGACCCCAGGCCCCAGACCCCAGACCCCAGACCCCAGACCCCAGACCCCAGACCCCAGACCCAAAACCCCAGACCCCAGACCCGAAACCCCAGACCCAAAACCCGAAACCCCAGACCCAAAACCCGAAACCCCAGACCCAAAACCCGAAACCCGAAAACAAGGTGGGATTTTGAACTTTCCCATCCCTCTCCTTCGCCAAGCTTTCGGTTTCGGAAAATACGGAGAATTGGGGCTTGCCACGAGAATCGTCCGGGTGGCAACTTGCGCGGGACTAAAATTCGAATACTGCGGGGCATGGAAACCAACCGCCAACCTGAATCAGACGAAACCAAACTGCGCCAGCGGTTGGAGGAACTATTGCGCCAGGCGCGCCTGCTGGCGGAAGTCACCCGGGCGCCGGCCGGGCTGCCGCGCGTCACCACGCCGCGCCCCGCCCTGCCTTACAGCATCACCCTGCTCCCCGGCTCGATCCTCACCACCCTCTTCCGCAAACCCGGCAGCGGCCGCACCGTGGCCTTCAATCGCGAGGAACTCACGCAACTGGACGCCTTGACGACGGATTATCTGGTGAATTATTACCAGTCGCAGTCGCTCTTCACCCCGGAAGACGCCGCCCGCCTCCGCAGTTGCATCGAACTGCATTCGCGGCGCTTCAACCAGTTGCTGCGCAACAGCGACTGGCGCGGACAGGTGTTCGGCTATGCCATCGCCCGCGAAGAGACCATTCTCCGCAGTCTGCTCCAACTCCGCCTGCTCGTGGATTGCGTCCAAATTCTCACCCCGCCGCTGCTGACCGTCAAACGCATTGGCAACGAAGAGTTTGACCTGATTGACAACCTCCATGGATTCGTCCGGGTGCTGACCCTGGCGTTATGGCGGCGGTTGGCCACGGAAAAGTCGGATCTCCAGGCTTACGGTGCGCTGTCCCTCTGCATCTCGGGCCTCGCCGCCCGGCCGGACGACGCGCTGGCCCTCCTGGAATCCGGTTACGCCGCCGCCAACGGCGACGTGGCCGCCTTCAAAAAATGGTTCGAGAAAGGCGGGCGCAAGGCCATGGAACAGGTGGAGACCCTGTTGCAACCCGTGGACAAGCTCGGGCTGGACGAAATCTTCGGCCTGCTCACCCGCCACACCCTGGACCTGGGATTGCAACCGGTCACCGTGGAATTCATCCGCCAGGTCTTGCAAACCCTCCTGACCACCCTGGCCAATCTGGACAGCGAAACCTCGGACACCTGCCGCCGCCGCTCGGCCGTGCTGTCCGAGCAATTCACCGGCGTATCGCGGCAGTATGCCGTTGATTTCAACGCCCGCGCCGCCGATCCCGGCGTCAGCGAGGAGGACCTCGCCGCCATTTTCAAGGAACTCGACGCCCTCGTCGGCCTGGACCCCGTGAAAAATGAGGTTCACCGCGCCACGAATTTTGCCCGCATGCAGGTGCTGCGCCGCCAGCAGGGGCTGCCCACCGTCAAAGCCAGCCTGCACAGCGTCTTCTTTGGCAATCCCGGCACCGGCAAAACCACCGTGGCCCGGCTCATGGGCCGCATTTACAAATCCCTGGGCCTCCTGCGGCGCGGCCACGTCATCGAGTGCGACCGCGGCCGGCTCGTGGCCGAATACGTCGGCCAGACCGCCGTGCGCACCCATGCCGCCATCGCTTCGGCCCTGGACGGCATCCTGTTCATTGACGAAGCCTACGCCCTGGCCGGCCGGGGCGCGGAAGATTTCGGCAACGAAGCCATCGAGACCCTGCTCAAGCGCATGGAGGACGACCGCGACCGGCTCATTGTCGTGGTGGCTGGTTATACGAAACCGATGGAGCAATTCATCGCCTCGAATCCCGGGCTCGAATCGCGGTTCACGAATTACCTCAAATTCCCCGACTACCAGCCGGCGGAACTGGCGGAAATTTTCCACCGCATGGCCGCGCAAAGCGGCCTCGTCAGCCCGCCGGAAGCGGCCGCGAAGATCATGGCCCTCTGCGAGCGCCTGTATGCGGCGCGCAACGAACAATTCGGCAACGCCCGCGAGATGCGGAACCTGTTCGAGTCCGCCGTGCGCAATCAAAGCACGCGGCTGGTCGCCGGCGGCCAATGCGACCGCGAAGCCCTCACCACCCTGCTCCCCGGGGATGTCCCGGACCAATTTACCACCGGCCTGCCCGCGCCGGCGGAAACAGCCGCCTACCCCTCGCGCATCGCCACCCGGCCGGGCTGACCCGGGACGCCGGCGTTGAAAACCGGGCGGGCGCGCCCGTGGCGGAGTGCGGTTAAAATTCATTTCGTCACGTAACGGCGTCCGGCTGCGCCCGCTGAAAAATATTCATCACTTTGTTGCTTTCTTCTCGCGGGATTTTATAGTTTGCTTCGTTTGGAATACCCGGAAATGAATAATCCAGTTCAACCAGGCCCCGCCTGGGACATCGAGGCCGCCCGCACGCTTTACAATGTGCAGGGCTGGGGCGCCAAGTATTTTGACATCAACGAGGCCGGCCATGTCGTCGCCCGCCCCCTGCAGGAGGCCGGCGCCGCCGTGGACCTCACCGATGTCATCGAGGAGGCCCGCGGGCGCGGCCTGAAATTCCCCCTGTTGATCCGGTTCCAGGATATTTTGCGCCACCGGGTGGAGGCCATCAACCAGGCCTTCCGCAATTCCATCACCGAATTCAATTTCCAGGGCCGGTATCGCGGCGTGTTTCCCATCAAGGTCAACCAGCTCCGCGAAGTCGTCGAGGAAATCCTCGATGCGGGCCGGGCCTATGAATTCGGTTTGGAGGTCGGCAGCAAGCCCGAACTGTTCGCCGGCCTGGCCCTGCAAAACCAGCCCGGGAGCCTCATCATTTGCAACGGCTACAAAGACGCCGAATTCATCAAGATGGCCCTGCTGGGCATCAAGCTCGGCAAGAAAGTGATCATGGTGGTGGAGAAACTCGAGGAGTTGCGCCAGATCATCCAGATTTCCAAACAACTGAACGTGGAACCCCAGATCGGCATCCGCGCCCGGCTCCTGAGCAAGGGCGCCGGCAAATGGGCCGAGAGCGGCGGCGAAAACGCCAAGTTCGGCCTCAGCACCGTCGAGTTGCTCACCGCCACCGAAATCCTCAAGGCCGAAAACCTCGGCCACAGCCTGAAACTCCTGCATTTCCACATCGGCTCGCAGGTGCCGGATATTTTGACCGTCAAAAAAGCCGTGCAGGAGGCCGCCCGCTTCTACGCCAAGCTCCACAAAATGGGGTTTGCCATCGAGTTCATGGATGTCGGCGGCGGCCTGGGCGTGGATTACGATGGCAGCCGCTCCGCCTTTGACAGCTCCACCAACTACACCCTCCAGGAATACACCAACGACATCGTATATTATGTCGCCGACGTCTGCAACGCCGAGCGCGTCCCCCACCCGAACCTCATCAGCGAAAGCGGCCGCGCCATCGTCGCCCATCACAGCGTCCTGATCGTCGAAGTGTTCGGGTCCATCGAGAAAATCCGGCCCGGCGCCGCCTTTGAATACGGGGACAACGAACACGCCCTGGTCCGGGAACTGCTCGACCTCAAGAAAAACCTCAACAAAGCCAACAAACTCGAGGCCTACCACGACGCCCAGGAACGCCGCGAGGACGCCCAGCAAATGTTCACCCTCGGCCTGCTCGACCTCCCCGACAAGGCCCGCATCGAAAACCTCTACTGGGAAATCGGCCGCGAAGTGGTCCAGAGCTTTCGCGGCCAGGCCTACATCCCCGAGGAAATCCGCAAGCTCGAGGACAGCCTCAGCGACCAGTATCTCTGCAATTTTTCCGTCTTCCAATCCCTGCTCGACCACTGGGCGCTGGGCCAGTTGTTCCCCATCATGCCCGTCAGCCGCCTCAACGAACGCCCCACCCGCGAGGCCACCCTCGTGGACATCACCTGCGATTCCGACGGCCAGGTCAACAAGTTCATTGACCTGCGCGACGTGCGCGACACCCTCACCCTCCACGAACTCCACACCAACGGCGCCGGCCGGCCCGAACCCTATTACCTCGGCTTCTTCTTGATGGGCGCCTATCAGGACATCATGGGCGACCTGCACAACCTCTTTGGCCGCGTCAACGAAGTCCATGTCTTCCTCGAGCCCGACGAACCCGTGGGCTATTACATCGAGGAAATCATCGAGGGCAACACCGTCATCCAATCCCTCGCCGCCGTCCAATACGACGAAAACGAACTCAAGCGCCAGATGAAGGCGCAGATGGACGAAGCCATCAAATCCGACCGCATGATCCCCTCCGAAGCCATGCGGTTGCTCGAAGAATACGAACGCGGCTTGAAAGCCTACACTTACCTTTCGTTTTGACCCCGATCCAAAATCCGGGACCGGAACTCCGGAATGAGGCCGCCGTCCTCCGTTCACTGGGCCGGCTCGCCCGGGGCTTGTCCGCCCTGTTCTGGGGGCTGCCCGTGGCGCTGGTCGTCTCCGCCGAGACCGCCCGGGCCGACTGGCTCAAACCCCTGGGCCTGCTGCCCAACCTGGCCACCAACCTCGTCCTCCTCTACGGCCTCTGGCAGATGGGTGGATTTCAACGCCAGGAACGCGCCTGGTTCCGGGCGCTCGACCGCACCAAGCTGCTGGGGTTGGTCAACCTCGGCCTCTGCCCCTTCATCTACTGGCACAATAAAGTCCCCGACCAGTTGTTTTTCACCGTCATGGTCGTCCTGCTGCAAATCTCGGCCCTGCTGTTTCTCTTCAACCTCAACCACGTCATCGAGCGCCTGGGCGCGCTGTTGCCGGATGAAACCCTCCGGCAGGAAACCCGGCAGTTCACCGCCCTCAACCGCAGCCTCTTGATCACCCTCCTGCTGCTGACCGGCGCCTACCTGGGTCTGCTGCAAATCCCGCAGCCCGCGCCCCGCGTCAACCTCCTGCTCCTGTGGATTGCGCACGGCGGCTTCTGGCTGCTGGTCTTCTTCGCCCTCCTGCCGCTGGCCATGACCATGGCCCTGCTGTGGAAAACCAAGGAAGTCATCCTCGACGGCGTCTTCGGCGCCCGCCGGTAAACGGAACGCCGCCATGAACCCAGCCGGCCGGTGGGAAAACCGGCCGGGTCGCCGGAGCCGGCCACCGTCGCATCATCCCCCTCGCATCCGTGCCCACCCGTGAAATCCGCGATCAAAAACTCCCCGCCCCGGTTCGGCCCGCACTGCGCCCCGCGCCTGATTCACCAGCCCACCCCGTTAATGGCAAAGGGGCGGGTGGTTATTGGCTTGCACGCTTATATGCCGGCGGTTAATTATGTTGCGACATTTATTAATGTGCTGATGCCGACCCACCCGCCATATTCCAACCGGTTCCAAAACCAGGCGGCGGTGGCGGCTTATGAGGGCGGGGAATATGGGCCGGGTAGTTACGCCGCGCAGGTCTGGCAATGGCAGCGTCCCGTGGTGGAACAGACGTTGCAGGATTTCCGTGCGTCCCAATCCGGTCCCGTCCGCCTGCTGGATTTTGCGTGCGGCACCGGGCGGGTGCTGAGTTGCGTGGAGTCGCTGGTGGACAGCGCCGATGGGGTCGATATTTCCGAAAACATGGTGGCGGCGGCGCGGGGCAAATGCCGGCGCGCCCGTCTGCGGGTGGGTGATATTCTGGCGCAGCCGGAATTGCTGGCGGGCGGGTATGACGTCATCACTTGTTTCCGTTTTCTGCTGAATGCGGAGCCGGACCTGCGCCGCCGGGTGCTGGGCCGGTTGCGCCAGAGTTTGCGGACCCCCGGGGGATTGCTGCTGGTGAATGTCCATGGCAATAAGCATTCGCTGCGGCACCCGGCGATCATCTGGCGGCGCTGGCGCGAACACCCTCGGCCGGCGGGGGAAATGCTCAATGAATTGTCCCGGGCCGAGGCCGTTCAGTTATTGGGCGAAAGCGGATTTCAAGTTGTAAAGCAGCCGGGATTTGGTATATTGCCCCCGACGTTGCACCGGACGCCGTTGCGCCGGCTGGCCGGGGCGGTTGACCGCTCTTTAGCCGGTGCCCATTGGTGGAATCGCTGGTCCATTGACATGCTATTTATATGCCGGCCCTGCTGACAACCCAGCCAGACCACAACCCCGACGCGCAACCGGAACCCCCGGGACGCCGGGAGGCCATTCGGCCGCTCATCCAATCGGTCTTTGCCGGGGTGGGGGAAATCCGCCGGCCGGTGACGTTTGAATGGCGGTTGATCCGGCGGCATCAATGGCCG
>Ga0302267_10002332_pt1 | contig 23097 bp, 13 predicted proteins | sample III_Bog_E1_3_FD_194555 | JGI IMG/M metagenome (GOLD analysis project Ga0302267, IMG submission 194555) | Peat permafrost microbial communities from Stordalen Mire near Abisko, Sweden - III_Bog_E1_3 | ecosystem: Environmental > Terrestrial > Soil > Wetlands > Peat | place: Sweden: Abisko...
CCTTCGTAGATTTTCCCGATCTTGGAGTCGCGGAAGTACTTCTCCGCCGGGTAGTCCTTGGTGAAGCCATAGCCGCCGAACAGCTCCAGCGCTTCGCTGGAGACCCATTCCGCCACCTGGCTGGCGCAGTACTTGGCCATGGCGGCTTCCTTGACGAACGGCCGGCCGGCGTCCTTCAGCCGGGCGGCGTTGTAGGTCATGAGCCGGGCGGCCTCCACCCGGCTGGCCATCTCCGCGCAGCGCATCTGCACCGCCTGGAAGCTGAAGAGGGGCTGGCCGAACTGCCTGCGTTCCCGGGTATAGGCCAGGGCATGGGCCAGGGCCCCGGCCGCCAGGCCCGTCATCTGGGCGGCGATGCCGATCCGGCCTTCGTTGAGGGTCTCGATGGCCACCTTGTAGCCTTTGCCCACCTCGCCCAGGACCTGGTCCGGACCCACCTGGACGTCCGCCAGGGACAGTTCGCAGGTGGAACTGGCCCGGATTCCCAGCTTGTTCTCCTTTTTCGCCACCTGGAAGCCGGCCATGCCCCGTTCCAGGATGAAGGCGGTGATGCCCTTGTAGCCGGCCTGGGGATCGACCGTGGCGAACACCACGAAGATGTCCGCCTCCTGGGCGTTGGTGATGAAGAGCTTGCTGCCGTTCAGGCGGAAGCCGCCGGCCTGGGGCACGGCCCGGGTGGCCAGGGCGAAGGCGTCGGAACCGGAACCGGCTTCGGACAGGGCATAGGCGCCCACCTGGTCCCGGCACAGCCTCGGCAGGTAGTGCTGCTTCTGGGCCTCGCTGGCCCACCGGACCAGGCAGTTGTTGACGAGGGTGTTCTGCACGTCCACCAGGACCGCCACCGAGGGATCCACCTTGGACAGTTCCTCGATCACCAGGATGGCGTTGAAGAAGGTCGAGCCGGCGCCGCCATAGCGCTCCGGGACCTCGATCCCCATGATGTCCAGGCCGAACAGCTTGCGCACCAGTTCCGGGCTCATCTGCTGGGCCTCGTCCATGGCTGCCCGCACCGGGGCGATCTGCTCCGCGGCGAAGCCGGCCACCAGGTCGCGGAAGGCCTCCTCTTCTTCGCTCAGGAGTGTGAGGGGTGCGGTCATGATTGCCTCCCTGGATGGGATTCGGTTCGAGTGTGACGAAGTGTCACATGGAACGGCGGTATTTCCCGCCCAATTCGTAGAGGGTGGCGGTGATCTGGCCCAGGCTGGCGACCCTGACCGTATCCATCAGGGTCTCGAACAGGTTGCCGCCGGCCCGCACCTGCTCCCCCAGCCGTTCCAGGGCCGGGCCGGCCGCTGCCCGGTGGCGTTCCTGGAAAGCTTGCAGCTGGCGAAAGCGTTCATCCTTGTCCCCGGTGCTGGCCCGGACCACCGGCGGCTCAGGCAGCTCGGACGCTTCGGCCTGGACGAAGGTGTTGACCCCCACCACCGGCAGTTCCCCGGAGTGTTTGCGGGTTTCATAGAGCAGCGACTGTTCCTGGATCCGGGAGCGCTGGTACTGGTTCTCCATGGCCCGGAGCACGCCGCCCCTGGCGTTGAGGTCCAGGAACTCGTCCAGCACCGCCTCCTCCACGTCCTCGGTGAGCTTCTGGATGAAGTGCGATCCCTGCAGGGTGTTCTCGTTGCGATACAGACCGAATTCCCGGGTGGTGATCAGCTGGATGGCCATGGCCAGGCGCACCGACTCCTCGGTGGGGGTGGTGAGAGCCTCATCGTAGGCGTTGGTGTGCAGGGAGTTGCAGTTGTCCATGAGGGCGGTGAGGGCCTGCAGGGTGGTGCGGATGTCATTGAACTTCATTTCTTTGAGATGGAGCGACCGGCCCGAGGTCTGGACGTGGTACTTGAGCTTGCGGCTGGTCTCGGCGGCGCCGTAGACGTCGCGCATGGCGATGGCCCAGATCCGCCGGGCGACCCGGCCCAGCACGGCGTATTCGGGATCCAGGCCGGAGCTGAAGAAGAAGGAGAGGCTGGGGGCGATCTGGTCGATGGCCATGCCCCGGCTCAGGTAATACTCCACCAGGGTGAACCCGTTGGCCAGGGTGAACGCCAGCTGGCTGACCGGGTTGGCCCCGGCCTCGGCGATGTGGTAGCCCGATACGCTGACGGAATAATAGTTGCGCATGCCGTGGGCGATCAGGAACGCCTGCATGTCCCCCATCAACCGGAGCGCGAACTCGATGGAGAAGATGCAGGTGTTCTGGGCCTGGTCCTCCTTGAGGATATCGGCCTGGACCGTGCCCCTGAGCTGGCGCAGGGTTTCGTCGCGGATCCGGGCGGCCTCGGCGGGCGGCAGGTCCGTGCCGGCCGCCTCCAGGCGCTGGTCCACCGCGGCGTTGAAGAACATGGCCAGGATCACCGGGGCCGGGCCGTTGATGGTCATGGAGACCGAAGTGGCCGGGTCGGCCAGATCGAAGCCGGCGAACAGCTGCTTCATGTCGTCCAGGGTGGCGATGCTGACGCCGCTTTCGCCGATCTTGCCATAGATGTCCGGGCGGCGGCCGGGGTCCTCGCCGTACAGGGTGACCGAATCGAAGGCGGTGGATAGCCGCCTGGACTTTTCCCCCCGGCACAGGAAGTGGAACCGGCGGTTGGTCTGCTCCGGGCCGCCCTCGCCGGCGAACTGGCGCTTGGGATCCTCGTCCGAGCGGCGGAAGTCCCAGGCCCCGGCGGTGTAGGGGAACCGCCCGGGCACGTTCTCCTGGCGCAGGAACCGCACCACCTCGCCCAGGCGGTCGGTGGCGGGCAGTTCCACCTTGGCGATCCGGGTTCCGGACAGGGTGAGGGTGGACAGCGGCAGCGACACCTCCCGGTCCCGGACCCGGTAGCTGAAGCTGGTCCCTGAGTAGGCCCGGTTCAGGTTGGTCCACTGAGTCAGCAGGTCCGCTCCGGCCGGGCCGAACGCTGCCCTGGCCTCGGCCGCCCGGCGGCGCAGGGGCTCCTCGGCGGCATCCCCGGCGAATTCAGCCGCGGCCGCCTCCAGGGCCTGGAGGCGGTCGGCCCGGGCGACCATTTTCCCGGTCTGCTCCTTGTAGCCGCGCACGGCCCGGACGATCTCCTGGAGGTAGCGGGTGCGCTCGAACGGGATGATGGGGGCGGTCCGGTCGCAGGAAAAGGCGGCCGGGCCCGGGTCGGCCAGGCGGGAAGGCCAGGTGCGTGGGCCCCGCCGCTCCAGGAGGGCGAGCAGGTCAAGGTAGAAGCGATCCACCCCGGCATCGTTGAAATGGCCGGCGGCGGTGCCGTAGACCGGCAATCCGGAATCCGGCACGCTGGCCGGGATCCCCCGGTTGCGGCGGACCTGCCGGCGGACCGCCAGGAGCGCGTCCTCCGCCCGCTTGTCCTCGAACTTGTTGATGACCACCATCTGGGCGAAGTCCAGCATGTTGATCTTCTCCAGCTGGGTCCCGGCGCCGTATTCGCTGGTCATGACATAGACCGACAGGTCGGCCATTTCGGTGATCTCGGTGTCGCCCTGGCCGATGCCGCTGGTCTCCACCAGGACCAGGTCCGCCACCCGCTTCAGCAGCCCGGTGGCCCGGCGCACCGCGGCCACCGTGGCCGGGCCGGCCTCGGCGGCCAGGCTCCGGAACAGGACCCGGTCGTCGCCGCCGGTATTCATGCGCAGCCGGTCGCCCAGCAGGGCCCCGCCGGAGCGCTTCCGGGTAGGGTCGATGGCCAGGACCGCCACCTTCAGGGCCGGGAAATCCAGCAGCAGGCGCCGGATCAGTTCGTCGCAGAGGGAACTCTTGCCGGCGCCCCCGGTGCCGGTGAGGCCGACCACCGGCACGGCGGACTCTGGTGCGGCCGGCTGAGGTGCGGCCGGCTGAGGTGCGGCCGGCTGAGGCGCGGGCATGGGCTCGTCCTGGTCCAGCACCCGGGTCAGCTGCCGGGCCAGCGCCATCCGGTCCTCCCAGGGGGGGACCGGGCCCGGTTCGCCGCCGTCGCCGTGGGGGGGCACCCGGCCCAGCAGATCCCGGATCATGCCTTCCACGCCCAGGCGCATGCCGTCTCCCGGGGTATAGATCTTTTCCACCCCCGCGGCCTCCAGCCGGCGGGCCTCTTCGGGCAGGATGACCCCGCCGCCGCCGCCGAAGACCTTGATCCGCCCGGCCCCGGCGGCCTTCAGCCGATCCGCCAGGTAGGTGAAGAACTCCATGTGGCCGCCCTGGTAGGAGGAGACGCACACCGCGTCGGCATCCTCCTCAACCGCGGCCTTGGCGATCTCGGCCACGCTCCGGTTGTGTCCCAGGTGGATCACCTGGGCGCCCTGGGCCACCAGGACCCGCCGGACCAGATTGATGGCGGCGTCGTGGCCATCGAACAGGGCAGCGGCGGTGACGATCCTGACGGGTTGTGGACGGAATTCTCCCATTCACGCTCCAGCGGGTCTCGAGCAGGCAAGGCAGAGACGGGGCCCCATTCTGCATCCATGCGGCTCAATTCACAATGTCTTGTCCCTTAAAGCGCGGGTGGCCATGGAGGATGGTTTCGGCAATGAACCGGGCCATCCCGGCCAGGGTGCGTTCCCGGGCCTGGAAGTGGGGGACGTGGGCGCACCCGGCCAGGAGCAGGCCCGCAACCGGGCCGGACACCCCTTCCAGGATGGCCCGGACCTGGTCCGGGGTCCCATACTCGTCGTCCTCCCCCTGGATGGCCAGGACCGGGCAGCGGATGCCGCCCAGGCGCTCCACCATGGACCAGTCCCGGAACCCAGGGGACAGCCAGACGTCGCTCCAGCCATGGAACATGGCGTCCACCTTGTCGCCGTGGTGGGCTCGGAGGCGGTCCCGCAGCGGAGTGGTCTCGAAGGCGTGGAGCGTCCGCCAGATGCCCTGGATGCTCAAGTCTTCCACGAAGACATGGGCCGCCTCGGAAAGGATCCCCGCCGGGCTGAAGCGGGACCCGTACAGCAGGGCGATGGTAGCGCCGTCGCTGTGGCCCACCAGGATGGGGGCCTCGATGCCGCAGGCGGCCAGCACCTCGGGCAGCCGCTCGAAGGCCTCGGTCTCCAGGTAGGACGGGTCCAACGGGCGGGGGTGGGCCTCGGACCGGCCATAGCCGCAGCGGTCGTAGGCCAGGGCCGGGAGGCCCGTGGCCCTGGCCAGGGCCCCGGGAAAACCCCGCCACTGGGTGATGCTGCCCAGACCCTCATGCAGGAACACCAGGGTCGCTCCGCTGCCGGTCAGGGCGGTCCCGGGCGGCAGGATACACTTCACCTGCAACCGCATCCCGCCGGTCCGGAGCTCAAAGGTCAGTTCTTCGCAGGCAGTCGGATGGATCAAAGGTCTCCTAGGGTAGTCCCAGCACGGCGTTGTTTCGGGCGCGGATGGTGCGCAGCAGGTCCACCTCCTTGGCCAGCACATGGCCAAATGACGGCACCATTTCGCCCATGACCGCCTGCCAGGGCCCGGACTGGGCCCGGTCGGAAAAACAGCGAAGGATGAGGTAGATCATGGTGGTGGCGGCGGTGGAGGCGCCGGGGGAGGCGCCCAGGAGGGCGGCCAGGGTGCCGTCCGCGGCGGCCACCACTTCGGTGCCGAACTCCAGCTTGCCGCCCAGTTTCGGGTCCCGCTTGATGATCTGGACCCGCTGCCCCGCGGTTTCCAGTTTCCAGTCCTCCAGCTTCGCGCTGGGCACGAAGGCCTTCAGGGCCTCCAGTCGCTGTTCCGGGGATTGCAGCACCTGGCCGATGAGGTAGCGGGTCAGGTCGATGTTGTGCCAGCCGGCGGCCATCATGGGCCAGATGTTGCCGGGGCCGATGGCCCTGGGCATGTCCAGGTAGGAACCGGCCTTGAGATACTTGGTGGTGAAGCCGGCAAAGGGCCCGAACAGCAGGGCCCGCTGGCCGTCGATGTTGCGGGTATCCAGGTGGGGCACCGACATGGGCGGGGCGCCCAGGGAAGGCTTGCCATAGACCTTGGAATGGTGTTCCTGGATGACTTCGGGGTTGTGGCACATCAGCCACTGGCCGCTGACCGGAAATCCGCCGTAGCCCCGGCCTTCGGGGATTCCGGACTTGCGCAGCAGGGTGAGGGCGGCGCCGCCGGCGCCCAGAAACACGAACCGGGCGCGCACTTCCCGGATCTCCGAGCTGGCCAGGTCCAGGGCGCGCACCCGCCAGAGGCCGTCCGGATCGCGCTTCAGGTCCCGCACTTCATGGCCGGTATGGAGGGTGAAGTTCCCGTTGGCCTCCAGGCCGGCGAACAGGAGCCGGGTCAGCCGTCCGAAGTCCACATCGGTCCCCCGGCCCACCTGGGTGGCGGCGAGGGCGCCGCCCGGTTCCCGGTCCTTCATGGCCAAGGGCATCCATTCCGTCAGCTCGGACCGGTCCTCGGAGAAGCTCATGTCCTCGAACATGGGATGGGCGCTGAGCTGGGCCTGGCGGGTGCGCAGGAACTTCACGTTGTCCTCGCCCCACACCAGGCTCTGATGCGGGACCGGGGTGAGAAAAGTGCCCGGGGTCGGCAGGACGCCCTTTCCCATCAGGTACGACCAGAACTGGAGGGACACCTCGAAGGCTTCGTTGATCACCAGGGCCTTGGCGATGTCGACGGTGCCGTCCGGCTTCTGCGGGGTGTAGTTCAGTTCGCAGTTGGCGGCGTGGCCCGTGCCGGCGTTGTTTTCAGCCTTGCTGCTTTCCAGGGCCACTCCGTTCAGCCGCTCGAATACCTGGAAGCTCATGCCCGGCTGGAGTTCGCCGAGCATGGTCGCCAGGGTGGCGCTCATGATCCCGGCGCCCACCATGACCACATCAACCGGTTCCGCATTCGATGCCGCAGCAGCCACTGATTCTCCTGGGATGGGTTCAGGCCTGGGGACTTTCCACCAGAACGCGACGGGTTCTGGTTCCGATATCGTGGGACTATTATGCACGCGCCCAACTGGGATGGCTAAGCTTGGCCGCATTCCGAAATGCTGCAATCCTATTTCTTGCTGACTGGACCCGGAGGGGAGATTTCCGATGAGCAGTTCCTCTGACGATGCTTTCCCGGGCTGGGGAGGAGAGGCAGGTTGCAGACTCCTGATCCGGGCCGTTCCTGGGTGCGCGGCCCTGGTGAACCGCCGTGGCCTCCTGGAGACCGTCAATTCCGCATGGGCGGACGCCACCCCTGGGAACCCCTTTCTCCAGGGTCTGGGACCGGGGTCGGACTATCAGGAACGTTGCCTGGAACTGTCCAAGGGCAGGGACCAGAACCATTCCCTGGTGGCCATCGGCATCCTGTCCGCCCTCCGGGGCAAGATCCGGCGCATCAAGCTGGAATACCCTGTTGGCGATGGGGACCGGATCCGCTGGTTCTCCATGGCCATCACCGGCCCGGAGGAGGGGGCGGAGGCGGAACCCGGGCTGGTGGTCTCCCACACGGACATCACCGAACGGATGGCCTGGGAAACCCGGGCCAAGCGGAACGAGCACCTGTTCAAGGCCACCACCGAGAATGCCCTGGACCTCATCGCCATCGTGGCCGCGGACGGCCACACGGTCTACGCCAGTCCCTCCTATGCCAAGACCCTTGGCCAGGGAGCCCCCGCCGTGGCCGGATCCAAGCTGCTGGATCTGGTTTTCGATCCTGACCGGCCCTGCTTCCTTGAGCATTGCCGGATCGGTCTTGGGGCGGGCATCAGTCCGCTGTTCGAATACCGGGTGCAGCACCAGGACGGGCGTCTGCTCCATCTGGAGGCCTGGGCGGTGGCGGTGGACAACCCGGGCGGCGAGCGCGATTCCATCCTGCTCATCTCCCGGGACGTTTCGGCCAAGAAGGAGGCGGAACGGGAGCGGGCCACCATGGAGACCCAGCTGCGCCATGCCCAGAAGATGGAGGCCATCGGCCAGCTGGCGGCGGGGATTGCCCATGAGATCAACACCCCTTGTCAGTATCTGAACGACAACCTCAGGTTTCTGGATGACGCCTTCGCCAGTTTCCACCAGGTGACCGCCGGCCTGCTGCCGGTGCTCGAAGCCGCCACCGGCGGCCGGATTCCCGACCTCGAAGGAGTGCGGCGGGATCTGGCCGACCAGGACATCGCCTACCTTTCGGAGGAAGTCCCCCGCGCCATCCGGCAATCCCTGGAAGGGCTGGCCCGGATATCGACGATCGTGCAGGCCATGAAGGTGTTCGGCCATCCCGGTGGGGAAGGGGTGACGGCGGTGAACCTGAACGAAACGCTGCGCAATACCGTCGTGGTTGCCCAGGGCGAATGGAAATACGTGGCGGAGGTGGAGTCCGATCTGGATCCGGACCTTCCGGAGGTATCGAGCGCACCGGGCGAGATGAACCAGGTCTTCCTCAACCTGGTCGTCAATGCCGCCCACGCCATCGCCGAGCGGATCGGGGCGGCGCCGGGGGAAAAGGGAAGGATCTCCTTGAGCTCCCGGGCCCAGGGCCCCTGGGTCGAGATCAAGGTCGGGGACACCGGGGCGGGGATCCCTGAAGCCATCCGGGACCGGGTGTTCCTGCCGTTCTTCACCACCAAGCCGGTAGGGAAGGGAACCGGCCAGGGCTTGTCCATCGTCCATTCCGTGATCACCCGGAGCGGGGGCACCATTGATTTCGAGAGCGAGGTTGGCCGGGGAACCTGCTTCACCGTCCGCCCTCCTGCGATCGGGGGCTGATCACTCGCCCGCGCGGACCATCACGGTGATGGGTTCTTTGATGCCTCCCAGCCGGGCGAAATTGCGCAGCTTCTCCAGGTGGGTCAGGCCCAGCCGGGTACCGGCGGGCACCAGCAGCAGGCCGGTCGCGGTTTCGATGTCGCAGTCGAGCAGGTGGCCGATGCGGAGCTCCTTCACTGAAACCTCCAGGATCCGGGTCTCCTCGGCAACCGGCTCCATGGCCTTGAGCACCCGGGACAGGCCGCGCACCACCGTGAGGTCGTACCAGGCGGTCCGGCACTCCATCTCCGCCAGGGCGAGCCGGGGCTCCCCCTTGCTGTCCAGCAGGTTCAGGTAGGCGGCGGTCACCCGGAGGATCCGGCCGCCCAGGGGGATGTCGGGGCCCTTCAGCGGGTCGGGCGGGAAGCCGGTGCCGTTGTAGTTCTTGTTCATGTAGAAGATCGCCTCGGCCACCTGTTCCAGGCGCGGGATGTGGCGCAGGAGGTTGGAGCCGATCTCCGGGACCCGGTTGGCGATCTCCCGCTCGTTGCTGTTGAGGAACCCGCCGGTATGGATCTTGGACACCAGGGCGTCGGGAACCGTGAGAATCCCGATCTGACTGAGGATCGACGCGATACCCAGCACCCAGGGGGCGGGCATGGCCAGGTCCCGGGCCACCCCTTCGGCCAGGGCGGCCATGGTCTGGGCCCGGCCGAAGGAGATCGGGTCCAGGATGCTGAGCAATTCCACCAGCATCTCCAGGGTTCCCTTGAGGGTCTGTTCCAGGAGCTGCTTCTCCGCCGTGATCAGTTCATGCTGGCGGATGCCCGCCTCCAGGGTCCGGGCCAGCAGTTCGGAGTCGCAGGGCTTGGTGAGGAACCGGAAGATGGCGCCCCGGTTGACGGCTTCCATGGCCGTGGCCTGGTCGGCATTGCCGGTGAGCATGACCCGGGTGGTGTCCGGAAACAGCTCCTTGACCTGGGCCAACAGTTCCACCCCGTCCATGACCGGCATCCGCATGTCCGAAACGATGACGGCGTAGGGGCCGGACCCGGCCATGAGGGCGAGCGCTTCCGCGCCCCCGGGGGCGACGTCCAGGGCGAACCGCCGTCTCAGGACCCGGGTGTAGGCCTGGAGCACATTGTCCTCGTCATCCACCAGCAGAACCTTGTTCGGCATTCTCCGCTCCCGTCCCGTCGGCTCAGTCAAGGATCACATGAACGGGTTCCTGGAGATCGAGGATGTCCACCAGGTCGCCCAGCAGCAGCAGGTGGGCGGCCCCGAGCTTGAGCCCGGCCATGAGCACCGGGCGCCCGCCCCGGGTGTGGATGTTCCGGGCGAGGACCATCCCTTCCCGCAACTCCGCCACCGGGCAGCTATGTTCGGCCGGGCTGGGGATGGCCGCGGCGGGAGTGCCGAACTGGGCGTAGAGGGCCTCCAGAACGCGCCCATCGTAATGGGCGGCGTGCAAGGCCATCTCCTCCAGGGCCACCTTCCGGCTCTTCCGTTTCAGTTCAAGCGTGGTGAAATCATTCAGGACTTTGAGGATCCGGGCGCCCAGGGGGAGGTCCTCCCCGCGGACGTCGTCCATGGGGTAGCCGGAACCGTCGTAGCCCTTGGCGTGATACCGGACAATTTGGGCCACCGGGCCGAGCCTCGGGATGTTCTGCAGCAGCTGGGCCCCGGTTTCCGGCACCCGGTCGAGCAGGCTCCGCTCCCGCAGGTCCAGGCTGGCTGAGGATTTCACCTTGGCCAGGAACTCCGGAGGCAGGGCGATGCGCCCGATCGGCAACAGGAGCGAAGCCGTCTCCAGATCCCACTCCGGTTCGAACCTCAGGGCCCGGGCCAGGATCACCGCCCGGTCCCGGAGCATCCGGCCCCGGCCGAACGACTCGGGATCCAGGTTGGACAGCAGATCCGTAAGCACCTGGAGGCTGCCCATGAGCGTCTGCTCCAGGAGTTCCTTTTCGGCCACCACCAGGCGGTGCTGCTTCATTCCGGCCTGGATGACCTCGGCCAGGGTTTCGGGGCTGCAGGGCTTGGTGAGGAAGCGGAACACCTGGCCCTGGTTCACTGCGTCCATGGCGGTCTTCTGGTCCAGGTTGCCGGTGAGCATGATCCGGGTGGTGTCGGGAGTGAGTTGCGCCGCCTCCCGCAGCACATCCAGGCCGGTCATGCCGGGCATGCGCATGTCGGCCACGATCACGGCGAACGGGCCATGCTGCTCCATGGCCTGGATCGCCTGGAGCCCGCCCATGGCCACTTCCAGCGGGAACTGCTTGCGGAGTACCCGGTGGTAGCCGTGAAGCACGTTCTCCTCGTCGTCCACCAGCAAAACCTTGTCAGCCATTGTGGTTCCCTCCCGGCCTTGCGGTTTGGTCAAGCACTGCGGTCCTCCAGGTTTCCACCCGGTCCGCCAGCCCCAGGTGGGCCAGCGCGACCAGGTCGAACCGGCCGGTGCGGAACAGGGGATTGCCCCCCTGTTCGCCCACCAGGATATCCGCGGCGTAGACCGCCACTTCCGGGCTGAAGCCCGGTTCCTTGATGAGATGGGGGCTGTGGTGCATGCTGACGACCTGGAGCACCGGCGCCGGGATCCCCCACAGGCCGAGCAGGTAGGCGCCCACTTCGGCGTGGGTCACGGCGAATTCCTCCTGCTCCACGGTGGTCAGGAGCACCCCTTCCGCCAGCAGGATCTCCGCGGCGCGGTCGTAGGCTTCCGGGAAGCTGGAGGCGAGCACCAGAATGCCCACATCTTCCAGGACCCCCCCCACGAAGATATCCTCGGCCTGCTGCCGGCTGGCCCCCTGGGCGACGGCGATGGCCTTGGCGCCGGTGGCGGTGGCCAGGCTGTGGTGCCAGAGGTCGTCCAGGCGCAGATGGCGGGTGCCGAGCGGCTCGGACCGTTCGAAGATCGAGTTGATCAGCACCAGGGCCTTGACCGTTTCCAGGCCCAGGTAGGTGACCGCCTCCTGGGGGCTGGAAATGGTCCGGCGCAGCCCGAAAAAGGCGCTGTTGCCGATCTTCAGGATCTTCGCGGTCATCCCCATGTCCTTCTGGATGATCGCGCCCAGGACCTGGGCGCTGGCTTCGGGGTCGGCCAGGGCCTGCTCCAGTTCCCGGAACACCTCGGGCATGCAGGGCAGGCGATCGATGGAGCCCAGGAGTTCCTTGACCTTGTCGGTGACCCGGCCGCCGCCGATGAGCGTGGCGTTCCGGATCATGGCTTTCAGCTGCTCGGGATCGCAAGGCTTGGAGATATACTGGTGGGCCACCCCCAGGCACTGGTTGACCAGATCCTTATCGGCGTGGCCCGAGAGGATCAGGCGGACGGTCATGGGGTGGCGGTTCCGGATCTCCGTGAGCAACTGGGCGCCATTCATGACCGGCATCCGCATGTCAGTGACCACCACGTCGAAGGTCCGCTCGGTCATGGCCGCCAGGGCCTTCTCGCCGCCCTCCACGAACTCCATGTCCCATTCCTCGCGCATGGACCGCAGCATCCGCTGGAGGCCCTGGAGGATCATGGGTTCGTCATCCACAAAAAGGATCCGCTTCTTCATAAAGTGTCCTTGGCGTGCGCCTCAAGAGCCGGGGGAGGGGTCTGCAGCGGCAGCCGCAGGGTAAAGGTCGTGCCATGGCCCACCTCGCTTTGGAGCGAGATGGTTCCTCCGTGGCGTTCCACGATGACCGAGTAGGCGATGGCCAAGCCTTGGCCGGTGCCCTTGCCCACCGGCTTGGTGGTGAAAAAGGGATCGAAGATCCTGGAGCGGATGGCTTCGGGAATGCCCGCCCCGGAATCCGCCACCAGGATTTCAGCAAAGCCTTCCGCAGCCCGGGTCGTTATCTTGATCTGGCCCTTTTCCTCCCGGGTGTCCGGCAGGCTCTCGGCGATGGCATGGGTTGCGTTGATGATCAGATTGAGGATGACCTGATTGAATTCATCTGGAAGGCAGGGCACCGGCGGCAGCCCGGTGGCCAGATCCAATTCCAGGTCCGCAACGTACTTCCACTCGCTCCGGCAGACCAGGGTGGTGCTCTCGATCGCCCGGTTGAGGTCGACCGGGGTCTTGGCGCTGCCCCCGGGGTGGCTGAAGTTCTTCATGGCGTCAACGATACTCGCTACCCGCCGGATCCCTTCCCGGGACTGGTCGAACGCCTTGGGCACCTCCTCCTGGAGGAAGTCCAGGTCGGTGCCATCCAAGGCCTTCCGGACCTCATCCGCCAAGCTGGCCGGGCAGGGGCCGGGGCTGGCCGCTTCCAGGACAGCGCTGAGGGGCGCCACCAGGTCCATGAGCTCCTGGAAGGCTCCCCTCAAAAAAATCAGGTTGTCCCCGATATACTGGGTGGGGGTGTTGATCTCATGGGCGATGCCGGAGGCCAGCTGGCCGATGGATTCCAGCTTCTGGGCCTGTCTGAGCTGGATCTCCATCCTCTTCTGTTCGGAGACGTCCAGGTGCATCACCACGATGCGGGGTGCGCCCAGGGTGGCGAAGCGGGTCGCGAGGACCGTGAACCATTGGCGCCCTCCCTCCAACTCCAAGTCATAGTCCAGGCGGACACTGTCCCGATGGCCGAGGATGACCTCGGCGATCTGGCCGGCGATGCCCTGAAGCTGCCCCTGGGCAGATTCCACCGAGCGGCAAAGGGAGAGGTAATCCTGGCCCACGCCGATGCCGCACATGAGATGGAGGGGCGAGGGAACGGTCCGGTCCCACTGCCGGTTGGTCACCAGGATGGTGCCGGCGCCGTCCAGGATGGCGATGGTGACGGGCAGGGCATCCAGGGTGGCGGACAGCAGTTGCTTGGCCTCCTGCAGCTGTTTCATGCGCTGCTCCACCAGTTCCTCGAGGTGTTCCTGGTAGTCCAGCACCTTGGCGTCCCGAACCTGGATGGCGTCCAGCATTCCGTTCAGGGCGATGGTCAAGGCCCCGATTTCTCCCTCGAAACAATTGCTGAATCGGAGGTCGTACTGTTTGAAGCCCGAAATCATGCCGAGGATGTCGAGTACACCGCCCAAGGGGACGAGTAGGTGCCTGCGCAGAATGTAGTAGTGGGAGAGGGTCAAGGCGCCCACCAGGGCCAGGGCCACGACCAAGGCCCCCAGCCGGATCAACCAGACCTCCCGCCGCATCTCACGGGTGGGCATGGCCGCCAGAACCGAAACCCCCCAGGGGGCGAACGGCTGGTGATGGACCAGCCATAGCTGGCCGGCGAATTGACCGTTCGCCAGCAGGGCCTTGACCCCCTCCGGGGACAGGGGGCCACCGGAAAACACGGGACGGCCGCGGGGATCGACCAGGGCCAGGAGCAGGTGTTGCACGTTGAAGGTCCGGTGGATGGAGCGGTAGACCCCCTCGAGCCGGGCCAGAGGATACTCCACTCCGAACGCGCCGATCACCGAACCTGCGGCATTTCGGATGGGTTCGTAGCAGGTGAACTGGAGCGCACCGGACAGGTCGGTGGGACCCCAGTAGGCCCGTCCTTTGCTGAGGGCCAGACCGGCGGGCCCGGCCGGGTCCAGAATGGTTCCCACCGCCTGGGCGCCATCCGTCTCCAACCCCTGGGCGGAGATGCGGACGAAGTCCTGGCCTCGTTGACTGAAGATGGAGACGGAACCTCCGGTCAGGCTGCCCATGGGCTCCGTCAAAGCCATGAGTTCCGCCTGGGATTTTCCGCCGAACAGCACGTCCTGGGCGGTCCCCCCCGGGATCGTCAGGGTCCTGCCACGGCTTCCGGGACCCATCCGGCGAGCTTGGGCCTGCAGCATCACAATTTCCGAACGCAGGCTGGAGACAAGTTGTTCATGGGTCAAGGTCAGGGAATCGGTCAGGTTCGCCTGGGCGATTTCAACATCGTTCTGGGCATCCACGGCCCAGGCCCGGGCTTGGAACCAGGAGTAGATCAATGAAAATATTATTGCAGCAAGCAGGACGATCCCCACCATGGGCACGATGATTCTTCTGGCCAGGGTCCGGTTCATGGTTCAACCACCTGGCCGGCGGTTCCGGGCTCCAGGGGCAGGAACATGTGGAAGGTGGTGCCGCGGCCGAGTTCGGTCTCCACCTGCAGCCGCCCGCCGTGTTTCTCCACCACCACCGCGTGGACGATGGCCAGCCCTTGCCCGGTGCCCCGGCCCACCGGCTTGGTGGTGAAGAACGGCTCGAACATCCGCTCCAGAACAGCATCGGCGATGCCGGGCCCGTCATCCGCCACCGAGATCCGCACCTCCTGGCCGACCTGGCGGGTGGAGACCCGGATGAGTCCCAGACTTCCGGCCGGCCGGCCTGCCAGCACCTCCTCGATGGCATGGGCCGCGTTGACCACGAGGTTGAGGATGACTTGATTGATCTCACCCTGGAGACAGAGCACCGGAGGCAGTTCAGGGTCCAGTTGGGATTCGAGCGTGGCCACGTACTTCCAGGCGTTGCGGGTGACGATGAGGGTGCTCTCGATGGCCTTGTTCAAATTCGCCAGGACCTTCCCCTCGGTTCCCGGGTGGGAAAAATCTTTCATCGCACTGACGATGGTGGCCACCCGGGCGACCCCGTCCAGGGTCTGGCGGATGGCCTTGGGAATTTCCTCGACGAGGTAGTCCAGGTCAAGGGATCCGATCCGCGCCAGCAGTGTGGCGGCTTCGGGCGGGAGCGGCTGCCGGGCCTGCAGGTCGAGCAGTTACCTGCGCTGGGCCTCCAGGCAATCCAGTATTTCGGGCAGGGCGCTGCCCAGGAAGGAGGTATTGTCGCCGATGTACTGGGTGGGCGTATTGATCTCATGGGCGATGCCCGCCGCCAGGGACCCGATGGACTCGAGTTTCTGGGCGTGGCGCAGCTGGACCTCCATCTGTTTGCGCTCCAGTTCCGCCTCCCTGCGCGCGGTGACGTCCCGGCCCACGATCAGGGCCTGGGAAGGCTGGCCGGTGGGGTGGGTGATGGGGTTGGCGATGCATTCGAAATGGAGCCAGGCGCCACTCTTGTGCTGGAGGCGGCACTCCACGTTCTGCTGGATGCCCCGCCCGAATACATTGGCCAGGGCGGTCCGGATCAGGGCCTGGTCCTCGGGATGGATGAGGTCCATGGGCCCGAACCGGTCCAGTTGCTCGGGGGAATAGCCCAGGACGGTGGAATAGGAGGGGCTGGTGTAGGTTCGTCTGCCGTCCGGGTCGAGGATGGCCATCAAGTCGAGCACGTTCCGGCTGATCGTGGAGAGGAGCTCCTGGCTTTGGCGCAGGGCTGCCTCCGCCATTTTCTGCTCGTGGACGTCGAGGATCGTCGTGACGAGGCCGGCCTGTGCGCCGTCCGCATGGTTGAAGCTGGCCTTGCAGACGATGATCTGCCTGGGCGACATGGAAGGGTCGGTCACCGTGGTCAGGAATGTCTCACTGCCGCCGCTGAGCAGCAGCTGCTGATCCTTGAGGTCGAGGGCCCTGGCCTCCTCCGGCGGCAGGATGTCGAAGACCGTCTTGCCGAGGAGTTCCTGCCGGGTCTGGCGCCGGTCGGCTTCGAAGGCGCGGTTGCAGCCCAGAAACCGGCCCTGGCGATCCTTGTAGAAGAGGGGATAGGGGATGGCATCCAGAATGGTCTGCAGGAGGTAGTCCGGGGTGTCCAGCCCCTCCGGAAGGGGAACCCTGGCCGCGGTTACTGGATTTGTATTATCCATACATTCATACCCCCGACCTGTGCCCCCGCGCCGGCGCCGGTGCGCCAGGTCTACTCCTTATCGGCCCTTGGGTGGGAATTCTTGTGTGCCGCGAATCGGCCCGGAGCACGGGATCGCCCCACTTGCTGAAAAAGGCGCGCCTTTTCAGCAAGTGGGGCGTAACAAGGCTTCCGGACAGACTACCTGGACAGGCTGGGCCCGGAGGTCCTCAGCCTTGGCATGAGGCAAAGCCCGATCAGCGCCAGCTGGGTGGCGATGAAGATGGCCAGGGCCCAGAACGCCTGGTCCATGAATCCATAGGAGTGCAGCCCCACCCCGAGCATGTTGACCCCGAACCAGGACAGGCTGGTGATGATGTTGCCGAAGATGGCCATGGCCATGAGGCCCTTTTCCCGGACATAGTCACCCCAGCGGCAGTGCAGGATGATGGCATTCCAGAGCACGATGAGCAGGGCTCCGTTCTCCTTGGGATCCCAGCCCCAGAAACGGCCCCAGGACTGGTCGGCCCAGATGCCGCCGAGCACGGTGCCGACGAAGCTGAACAGCAGGGCGAAGCAGATGATGCCATAGGCCATGTCCACCAGGGCCCGGGTGGTCGAGGGCTCCAGCACCGGCGCGATGTGCTTGCGCAGGGTATAGGCGATGGCGATGATCCCGGCCAGGAAGGTCCCGCTGTAGCCGATGGTGATGGTGACCACGTGGGTGGCCAGCCAGAAATTGGAATCCAGCACGGCCCGCATCATCTCCATCGTGTCCCCCTCCATGGCCAGGTGGTGGGCGATGATGAGCGAGCCGAAACCCGCCGCGGCGGCCACGGCGGTGCCGAAGCCCTTCCGGTACATCCGCTCCAGGATCAGGCCCAGGATCACCGCGGCCCAGCCCACGAAGATGGCCGAAGAATACAGATTCGTGACCGGCGGCCGGCCCTGCAGCAGGATGCGGGAAACCAGGCCGACGGTATGCACCAGGGCGCCGGCGGCCAGCAGGGAAAAGGCCGCGGGCTGGAGCAGATCGCGCCGCCATAGCCAGGAGCCGAACAGCACCAGCAGGGCGAGCACGTAGATCACCATGCCCAGGTAGAACGGCTGCACCCGGTTGAACAGGATCTCGCTGTTGGCGTGGCGCAGCGCCCCGGGCCGGATGTTGGCCGTGAGTCCCTGGAACTCCGCCAGCTTGGCGTTGAAAAGCTCCGGGTTGTCCATGGCGTAGGCCGCCCCCACCGCGGACAGCAGAGCCAGTCCGGGGTGGATCAGGCCGGCCCCGGCGGCGTCCAGGGCCTCTCCGGGGTTCTGCCAGGCATCGCTGCTCTGGCCCGGGAGAGGCGGCAGGATGCGGAAGTGGGCCGCCTCGGCCAGGTTCCGGTGCCGCTGGGCGGCCTGGGGATCCCGGAGGGTCTGCAGTTCCATGAACAGCCCGGGCGAATCCGCCAGCTGCACGGAATTCTCAAGCTGGTTGTAGAGCAGGATTCGTTGGAACAGGTTCAATACCGCGTTCTGGAACCGGGAACGCCTGACGGCTTCCAGAGCCTGGGCGGCCGAGGCCTGGGCCTGGATCTCCTGGAGGTGCGGCTGGAGGGTGGCGAAGCTGAAGTAGCGGTTGGAAGTCTGCTTCAGGCCCATGAGGCCCAGGACGTCCGGGTCGTTGATCACGAACACCGGTTGCTCGTCGGCCACCCCAGGGCGGAACAGCACATCCAGCATCCACTCGTCCGGGCCGATGGTCCGGCCCTTGAAGCTGAAGCTCTGCTTGCTCAGGATCATCAGCAGACCATTCCGGGCCACGGAATCCAGCGGTTTGATCCGTCCCCCTTCCAGCACCGGAGTGCGCCCGAACGGATCCATGTGAAAGCCAAGGGTGGGGCCGGGCGGCACGGCGGTGGCGAGGACGGCGGCCAGGGCCAGCAGTCCGGGCAACCAGGAGAAGAGCTTGACGAGTTTCATAGGGTTGCCTCCCGGCTGGTCTGCCGGCGTTTGAGGGCGTTGAACAGGGTGATGCCGAAATGGACCAGCAGGCCCAGGGTGATGAGGGTGCAGGAAAGGTACGGCACCAGCCAGCCGGGGTTGGCCACCACCTGGAGGATGGAGAGGGTGTCGCTCTTGCCGTAGCTGGCCTGGTAGAAGGTCCTGCCTTCGTAGCGCAGGGGCTGGTTCATGTAGATGAGTACATCCCGCTCTTCGCCTCGGGCCGGATTGGAGAGGTGGACCAGGCTGGAGAAGTTCTTGGGGATGTCGGTGCCCGGGTAGATGTCGTGGCTGAATTTCCTGAGGGTGACGGAATAGGGCAGGTAGTAGCGCCTCGGCTGCATGGACAAACCATAGGTGCGGCCTTCATAAATGAACGACTGGGGCGCGCCCAGGATGGTGGAGACCAGCCAGGTGCCATAGCTGTGGCCCCCGGCCACCGGCTCGACCAGGGCCGAGGTGGCGTTGACCTCATTGTCGGCGGTGGCCGGAGGGGCCTCGGTGATCTTGACCCCGGCGCCCACGCCCATGGTGGCCAGGGCCGGCGGATCCTGGGGGGTCCGTGGCACCAGTTCGGCGTTGGGGTAGAACCGTTTCACGGTGAAGGTGAGCGGCGTGCCCGGCACCTGGACCGGGGCGGTCTTGCGCAGGAGCGGTTCCGGAATGCCGTAGGCCACCGGGTGCGCCGCATCGGTGAGGTCGGTGACGGCCAGCTCCATCTGGTGGTAGCTTTCCACGAAATTCACGGTCTGGCCTTCCTCGATGGTCATCCGGGTATCCACCTGGAAGGCGCCGGTGCAGAATTCCCCGGCCACCAGCAGGATCAGGCCGGCATGGACGACCCAGAGGCCGAGCTTCCGGGTGCTGAATTCAAACCGATTGATCAGGGCGGCGGTGAGATTGACCACCAGCACCAGCCCCACCAGCGCGCCCCCGGGGAACAGGGGCAATTCGAACGGGATTCCCGCGATCTGGCGCCAGACGATGAAGCTGCGCATATAGGTGTTCACGGCGCCCAGGGTGCCCAGTTCGGTCTGGGCCAGGGTGCAGAGCACCACCAGGGCCATGAGCAGGGCCAGGGCCACGATGGTGACCTGGAGCCCGGCCAGGACCTTCCATAAGCTGATGCAGAGTCGCTTAATCAAGGTGAAGGGTCTCAAGATACTTCATGAAGGCGGGCTTGGCCTTGGCCACCGGTGCGGCGTCCCCGGTCAGTTTGAGGAACCAGGTATTGCCGTCGGCGGTGGCCAGGAGACCCGTGACCATGCGGCTCTTGACCTCGCCCTCGCTGGTGAAATCGTAGACCGCCACCTGGCCGGCCTTGGACGCCACCGCCTTGCGGGCGCTGGCGATCGCCGCATCGTCCAGGGGCGCCAGGCCGATCTGGCCGCGCCAGCGGTTCACGTTGGCCGGTTCGCCGCCGGCGGCGCCGGGGAGGACCACCACGGACAATTCGACCTTGCCCTGTCCCGGCGGGGTGAGGGTGGCGTAACGCATGCCGCTGCCCGGGGTCTCGATCCAGCCCTTGGGCAGGGCCCACTTGAGGGCGCCCTTGCCGGTGGGCCTTGGCGGTGGCGGCACCTGGCCGGCGGGCATGGCTCCGCCCGGCATGGCTCCGCCCGGCATGGCCCCCGGCGGCATGGCTCCCGGCGGCATGGCCATGGGCGCGCCTGCGGGGGCGGCTGGACTGGGGGGCGGGGCCTGCTGGGCGACCGTGGCGCGGGTGACCTGGTCCCGGTCGCAGCCGAGGCTCAGGAGCATGGCGGCGGAAAGGGCGATGGCCGGCCCGAGCAGGTGGGGAAGGGACGGGCCGCGTTGGAATTGTTCAACCTTTTGATTGATCTTATGCATGATTTCCTCCTCGCAAGCAAGCATAGCGGCCCTCGCCTTAAATCTTGATGAATTTACTCGTCTATTCGGCCTGGGAATACAACCGGGCCGCCAAGCTGATGCCAACGGCCGGGCAGGTCCAACCCCAAAGTTCCCCCAGGATTCAGCAACCCCTGGGGATCGAAATGCCGCTTGATGGCCCGGAAAAGGGCCATCTGCTCCGCACCGATCTGCCCCTCCAGCCAGGGTGCGGTCATCTTGCCGATGCCGTGGTGATGGCTCATGGCGGCGCCCTGGCTGCGAATGGCGTCCAGGATGCTGGCCTGGAAGGCCTGGAATTCAGGGATGGCGTCCATTTGGGCCATGAAAGTGAAATAGAGGCTCGCCCCCTGGGGGTAGCAGTGGGAGAGATGGGTGAGGCACAAGGTCCTGGGTCGTGCCGCGCTGGCCGCCCGCACCGCCTGGCGCACCCGGTCCAGACCGTCCCAGGTGACGGCGCATTCCAGGGTCTCGATCATGAGGCCGAAGTCCTGGAAGTCATCCCTCAGGTAGGGATCCCGGAACCGGCCCCGCTCCCAGAGCCGGGTGACCAGGCCGGTGGTGGGCAGGGCGCCGTGCCGCCGGCAGACCCGGCCGATCCGGGACCGGGCGTTGCGGGCAAACCCGCGCTCGCCTTCGGTGGAGCCCAGGAGCAGGCAGCGGGCTCCGGGGCGCAGGCCGAAGCGGCTCAGCAAAGGGTCCAGCAGGGGCCGGGGCAGACCATAAAGGGTCAGGGCCACGTCGGTCTCTTCGGGGTCTGAAAGCCGGAACAGCGACGGGTAGCCGAACTGGCCCTGCATCACCTCCCGGCATGCGGCCAGGGCCGATTCCCAGTCACGGAACAGGTAGCTGAACCGCATCTGGTTTTCCGGCATGAACCGGAACACCCGCAGGGTCACTTCCGACAGCACGCCGAAGGCGCCCTCGCTGCCCAGGAGGATCTGGTCGGTGTCGGGGCCGGTGGCCGCCGCCGGGTGGTCCCCGGTGCGGATCACTCCCGCCGGGGTCACGTATTCCTGGGACAGGACCATCTCCTCGATCTTGCCGAAGTAGGTGGAGTTCTGCCCGGCGCCCCGGGTCGCCACCCAGCCGCCCACGGTGGAATACTCGAAGGACTGGGGGAAGTGCCCGCAGGTATAGCGGCGGCAGGCCCCGAACAGCTCCGGGGCCTGGTTCAGGATCCGTTCCAGCCGCGGGCCGTACATGCCGGGCTGCACGGTGATGGTCTGGCGGGTCTCATTGAACCGGAGCACCTTGTCCATGTGGGTGCGCAGGTCCAGGGAGACGCCCCCGGCCAGGCATTCGATGCCTCGGGTGACGGAGGTGGCGCCGCCCAGGGCGGTCATGGGGATGCCGTGACGGCAGCAGTAGTCCATGACTCGCACCAGGTCGTGCTGGTCCCTGGGGTGGAGCACGGCGTCCGGGAGGTTTTCGGCGATGCCCTGGCGCAGTCGCAGAAGGTCGAGCATGCCCTTGCCATAGGCCGCCGACAGCCGGGCATAGTCGTCGGTCTGGACGTTCTCCGGCCCCAGCAGGGCCTCCAGGCCGGAACGCAGGTCGCCGGCCAGTTTGGAAGGGCAGGGCACGGTCACGGGCTCCAGTCCGGTCCTCGGGTGCCCGAAATCCTCGTCCCCCATGCCGAACTTTTCCTTCACCATCCGGTACAGGTTGGCGGAAGGGTGCTTGAACTGCCCCGGAGCTCCCCACTTGAAAAAGGACCGCCAGGAGCCGACCGGCGGGGGGGCCTGGTGCCAAGGGGGCTGGTAGGCTTGGGCTTCAGCCATGACATTCACCTGTCTGATTCCGAACGCTCGGGGTAGTTGAGGATCTGCCGGATCTGCCGGTGCAGCGGCTCCAGGCGGCGCTCCATGCGCCGGTGGACCTTCAGGTAGAGCTTCCGGTACAGTTCAGTGTTCAGGACCCGGGGGACGTAGATCCTGCCGGGCCGCACCATGCCCCTCACCGCCTCGGCCAGGCCGCCGTACAGTCCCACGCCGGCCGCGGTGATGGCGGCGGCGCCAAGACCGGCCGCTTCGAAGGTTTCTCCGGCTTCGAGCTCCCGGCCGAAGATATCGGCGGTGATCTGGCAGATCTCCTCGGATTGGGAGGCGCCGCCAGCGATGCCGATCCGCTGGATCCGCAGCCGTCCGGCCCGCTCGATCCGATCCAGGCCGTCCCGGAGGGCGAAGCCCAGCCCCTCGATCAGGGAACGGTAGAAATGGCCAAGGGTATGGGCTTCGCCCAGGCCGATCATGGAACCCTTGGCCGCGGGATCCATGAGGCTGGGGCCCCAGTGGGGCAGGGTCATCAGTCCCAGGGCCCCAGCCGGCACGTCCTGGAGGAACCGGTCCAGCAGCGCCTCGGCCGGGAGCCCTTGGCGGAGGGCCTCCTCCTTTTTCCCGGGGGCGAATTCGCGCAGGAACCAGTTGATCATCCAGTAGCCGCGGAAGACCTGGACCTCCGGGCTGTAGTGTCCGGGCAGGGCGGCCGGATAGGCCGGCAGGAACGGAAGCGGTTCGAAATAGCGCCGGCTCGTGGTCTGCACCGACGCGGCGGTGCCCAGGGAAAGGCTGGCCGAGGTCTCGTCGATGCAGCCGGTGCCGATGCTTTCGGCGCCCTTGTCCGAGCCGCAGGCGATCACCGGGATTCCCTCCGGAAGGCCCGTGACCGCGCTGGCGGCCCGGGTGATGGCGCCGAGGGGGCAGCCCGGGGCGACCAGTTCCGGCAGCTTGCCGGGGTCCATGGGGAACACCAGCGCATTCAGTTCGCCCGGTCTGCACCAGCGCAGCCGTTTGTAGTTGAAGGGGATGTGGCCGATCTGGCTGGCGACGGAGTCCCGGAACTGGCCGGTGAGGCGGTGGTTGAGGTAGCCGGAGACCTGGAGGACCTTGCCGGTCCGCTCCCAGAGCTCCGGATGGTGCTGGCGGATCCAGTTGGTCTTGCAATCCTCCTGGGTGGAGAGGATTACCGGCAGGATACCGATCAAGGCATAGACCGAGCCCATGGCCCAGCCCGGGCGATAGAC
>Ga0302267_10002344_pt1 | contig 23032 bp, 21 predicted proteins | sample III_Bog_E1_3_FD_194555 | JGI IMG/M metagenome (GOLD analysis project Ga0302267, IMG submission 194555) | Peat permafrost microbial communities from Stordalen Mire near Abisko, Sweden - III_Bog_E1_3 | ecosystem: Environmental > Terrestrial > Soil > Wetlands > Peat | place: Sweden: Abisko...
CGCGTGCGCTCTCGAGCGTTTCTGCGACGGTCCGCCCTTGCGCAACGAGACCAGTCAGTTCATCCCGCGTCGCAAGGACGACGCTAGATCAGGTTCTTGTGCCGCGCCAGCTTAAGCGCTTCCAGCGCCGCGCCGCGCGCGCCGGCGGTGTCGCCGTTCGGCATGACGTAAATCGGAATGTCAGCCTGCTCCTCGCGCTGTGTGGGCATGCCGAGGCGGATTTCCTTGAGGAACCAGTTGCGGAATTCCTCGCCGGTTTCCACGACGCCGCCACCGACGATCAGGGCGTCCGGGTCGAAGGTATTCACCATTTCGTCGAAGAACAGACCGAGCCCGTGCGCCTGGGCGCGGAAGATCTCCAGACTCATCGCATCGCCCTTTTCGGCGTAACTGCGTACCAGCTTGGCGGCCTTCTTGATATCCCCAAGCTTGCTCAGCTCGTGACCCGGATATTTTGCGAAGAAGTAAGGCAGATAGGTCTTGCCGATCGACGTCAGCGAGCAGACAGATTCGAGATCGCCGGTGCGGCCGCAGTTGCATTCCGGCACTATGCCGGGCACGTTCGCGATGCTCTGGTAGGGAAGCAGAACGTGGCCGAGTTCACCACCGAATCCCTTTCTGCCCTTGATGTCGCTGTCGTCGATAATGACGCCTCCGCCGAGACCGGTACCGATGATGGCCGAGATCGAGGTCGCGTGGCTGTCAACGCCGAAGATGTTGAAGTGGCCCCAGAGTGCCGCGGCATTGCCGTCATTCAGATAAGCCACCGGCAGGCCGAGCTTCATTTCGAGGCCCGCGCGGATATCGAAGCCCGCCCAATTCGAATGCACGAAGTTGGTCGATCCCTTAGCGCTCAGCACGCCCGTGGCGCTGGCCGGACCGGGCGTGTCCAGGCCCACGTAGACGACTTCCTTCGGGGCGACGCCCGCCAACTCCAGCGCAATCTTCAGCCCGTCGGCGATCTGCTGCAGGCAGATGTCCGGCCCCTCGGTCGAACGCGCGGGATGCTCGCAGAGCTTCTCAATCAGGAAACGCTCATGGGCGTCCACCAGCGTATAGTTGACGGCGGTTCCGCCCAGATCCACTCCGGCCACTACTGGCATGACAGGTACCTCGAATTGAATGATATCGGCTTCCGAAATTGCCAGAATAGCAGGACTGGCAGCGGCGCCTCATCCAAAGCGACGAAACGCGTTTCCGCGCGCGGCGCGGCGTGTGCGGCATGAGTCTCAGCCTCGCGACAATGTGTAGGCTACGTCCAAAGCTTGCGGATCACCCAGATGAGCGTGGAGCCGGTGATTACAAATATCGCGAGCAGGCCCGCGGCGTAACCCGTGCGGCCGTAGAGAACGTTGCCGACGAAGAACAGACCGCTCCAGATTACGGCGGTGCCCGAAACCCAGCCAAGCATCGCCATCGGGATGTTGTCCTGTCGCGCGAATTCGGCGGCTTGCGCTTTTTCCACGCCCGCCTCTTCGCGGATCTTGGTCCAGCCTGGACCGATGGGGTGGACGAGCTTATAGAACGAGATCAGCGTCGCATGCTCGGTCTCCGGCCCGATGTATGCCATCAGAATCCAGCACACGGTCGTGAAGCCGATGCCAAGCAGGAGTTCCTGGTGCGTCCCCAAGACAATCCCGCTCCTGTGCATCAGCAGGAACGCGAACGCGGCCAGGAAAGAAGCCGTCATGGCGACGACCTCGCACCAGGCAGTGACTCGCCACCAGAACCAGCGCAACAGATAGAGCAAACCGGTACCCGCGCCGATTTGCAGGATGATGTTGAAGCTTTCCTGCGCCGTCTGCAAGATGAAAACCAGCCCCGAGGACAGCACGAACAGCAGCACCGTGGCTATCCGTCCGACCATCACGTAATGCTTCTCGGTCTCATCCTTTGAGATGAAGCGCCGGTAGAAATCGTGTACCAGGTACGATGCGCCCCAATTCAGGTGGGTCAGAATCGTCGACGAGTTAGCCGCAACCAGACCGCCGACCATGAGACCGATCCAGCCCGTCGGCATGAAGCGCAACATGGCGGGGAATGCGATGTCATGGCCAATCAGCGCGGGATCTACGTTGGGCAGGGCCCTGCGCAGATCCGACAACTGGGGATAGACCACCAGATGATCCAAGGCCAGGGCCGCAGAATGTAGTGCGCCAGATTGAAGAACAGAGTGCCGCCGAGCGCGTCCTTCTCCGACTTCGAGGCCAACATGCGCTGGGCGATGTAACTGCCGCCGCCCGGCTCCGCGCCGGGATACCAGACGGCCCACCATTGCACGGTGAGCGGCACGACGAAGACGGCCACCGCCAGCTCCCAATTATTGGTGAAGTTCGGCAGCATGCTCAGGTAGTTCAGCCCACCCGGCCCCTGGACGTGCGAGAGCTTAGCGACCAGTCCCGACATGCCACCAACTTGCGGCAAACTGACGGCGAAATAGGCCGCGGCGATGACGGCGGTCATCTTGATGAAGAACTGCGACATGTCAATCACCAGCACGCCCCACAAACCGGACTGCGTGGCGAAGACGACGTTGAGCAATCCGACGGCCAGCAGCGTCTGCCACCGGCTGAAGCCGAACAGGACGCTCGCGATCTTAACCGCGGCCAGATTGACCGTTGCCATGATGACGCAGTTGAAGAGCAAGCCCAGGTAGAGAGCCCGGAAACCGCGCACCGCGCCGGCCGCTTTGCCCGAGTAGCGGACTTCGTAGAACTCCAAGTCCGTCAGAACGCCCGACCTGCGCCACAACCGCGCATAGAAGAATACGGTCGAAACGCCGGTGAGCGTGAAAGCCCACCATTGCCAGTTGCCCGCGACGCCTTGTGTGCGGACAAAGTTAGCCACGAGGTTCGGCGTGTCGCTCGAAAACGTCGTGGCCACCATGGAAATGCCGGCCAGCCACCACGGCACCGAACGGCCGGAGGCGAAGAACTCGGCGGTGCTTTTTCCCGATCGCTTCCCGAAAAACAGAGCGGGTATGAAGCAGATCAGGATGGACGTAATGGCGATAAACCAATCGAGCGGGCGCAAGATCATAGAGAATTCCCCGAATGGCCGAGGATATCGCACACCACACGCGGAAGGCTACTGCGTTTTTTTCGAAGCGCCTTGCGGTTGGAATCGAAGGGAACCCGGCGTCCTGCGAACGCATCCTTCTATCTGGAGTGTGGACGCCGTGGAAGCAGCGCCAGAGATGCGTCAGCCAACGCCAATCCCGGCGCTACCCTGAACTCCGCTCCGTTCTTGAGCACACTAGGAATCATGCAGGCAAATCGGACTTCCGGCGGCAACCGCAACGCCGCCCACCTCTACTCGCGCCGCCAGTGGTTTGTCTCCGCCTTGTTGGCAGCGATGCCCGCGCTCGCCAACGACGACCAGGAGCCGACGTTCACAACAGGCGTCAAGGTCGTGAATATTCTCGCGACGGTGTCAACCAAAAAGGGCGAGATCGTTCGCGACCTGGAGCAGGCGGATTTCGCGGTTTCAGAGAACGGGCGCCCGCAGGAGATCCGCTACTTTTCGCGCGAGACGGGGCTGCCCTTGACGCTGGGGTTGCTGATCGACACCAGCATGAGCCAGCGCCGCCTGATCGAGTCCGAGCGCGCCGCCAGCTTTCGCTTTATCGACCGGGTGTTGCGCGAGGACAAGGACCAGGTCTTTCTAATGCAGTTCGACCTCAGCTCGTTTGTGCGGCAGCCGCTCACGTCGTCGCGCAAGGATCTCGAAGCCGCGCTCAACCTGGTGGACACGCCCACCATGGGTGAACTGCGCATGGGCGTGGGCGACGGCACTTCGCTCTACGACACGGTGATTAAAGCCAGCAATCAGATCATGAAGCAACGTCAGGATCGCAAGGCTCTGATCCTGCTTACCGATGGAGTCGACAATTCGAGCGATGCGACGGTGACCGATGCGGTGGAAGCCGCGCAGCGCTCGGACACGATCATTTACTCGATCCTATTCGCGGATCCAGCGGCCTATGGTTTCGGCGGCGGGGACGGCCGCGGCGTGCTGCAACGGCTTTCCAAAGACACGGGCGGCGGTTTCTTTGAAGTCTCGAAGCAGAAGACGATCGACCAGATCTTCGCCGGGATCGAAGACGAACTCCGCAGCCAGTACAGCCTCGGCTTCGTCTCCGACCAGCCCGTGCGCTCCGCGGAGTTTCGCAAGCTGCAGGTCTCAACCAAGCGCAAAGGCCTGGTTGTCCGCGCCCGGGACCGGTACTGGGCGACGCGTCTCTAACTCGTTCGAATTCGGTGCCTATCAGGAAATAGTGATGCCAGCGTGGTGGGGCAGGCCTTCAGCCTGTGGACCGGCTTCAGCCGGTCCCTGCATACGGGCAAGCGGGCGGGGCTGAAGGCCCTGCGCAGGCTGAAAGCCTGCCCCACCACGCATTTCTAATGCGCCTTCCGCTGCACGGCCTTTTGCCCCTCCGGCCGCGGCAACCACATGTCCTGCCAGCGCAGACCGGCCGCCCGGATCATCTCGACGCAATACTCGTCCCGGCCCATGTCGAGTCCGGCGTTGTTGGTGCCGCAGGTGAATTGAACGCCCGATTGCTTGGCCAGCTTGATGAAGGCGAGGCTCGGAATCTTATACCGGTTGTTGATCTCGACGGCGACGCCCGCGCTCTTGACGGCGTCGATAACCCGCTGCATGCGCTGCGGCGTCCAGAGCTGGTCGTATTCCTTCACCATCACGTCGGGCAGAAATGTTGGATTGACGTAGATGTCGATCGGCTCGGTGGAAACCACTTTGACGATGCGATCGACGATCGTTTCCATGAACGCCTCGTGGTCTTTGATCTCGCCGACCTCCTCGGGAATCCAGGTCCGCATGCGCTTGCCATCGTCCGTGGTGAACGTCATCGCATCGGTGAAGACGTAATCGAACTGCGCGAGAACTTTGGGCGAAAATGTAGAGACCCATTCGCGTCCCTCGCCCTGGAACGCCAGAAAAACCGGCTGGCCCTTCAGCGGTGCGAGCGCGGCCAGCAACTGTTCGTCGGTAGTAACCGGGAAGCCCTTGCCTCCATTGATCGCGATGCCGTAGAAGATGCCGTCGCGGCGTGACTTTTCGAGTGCTTGCTCGATGGTCCATCCGCCCTTCAAATGCACGTGGTAATCGACGACCGGGTAGTTTTCCGAGCCGAGGCGGATCAACTCGCCATACAGTGCGTCCGGCACGGGCAGCTCGACCTTCGGCGCATCATCGGAAAGCGGCCGCACGCGGATGGAGCGGAACGCGACGCCGGTGGTCGGGTCGTGCCCCTGCAGAGCGAAGGTGCCATGACTCAGCACGCGCTGGCGATGCTCATCGCCCAGCACCGGCACGGCGGGCTCGATGTAGTCGACAATCAACGTTCCGTTGAGCCGCACCTGCACGCGCTTGCCCTGCACAAGGACGTTCATCTTGAACCACTCGTCGTCGTTCACCAGTTGCTTATAGACATTGCGTACCGCGTACAGCGAGCCCGTCTTCTTATGCTCGATATAGCCCGCTTCGCCAGTGCAGGTGTTGCAGATCTGAACCTCGAAGCCATGCTCCGGAAAGTCCTTGGCCTGGTATTGCGTGTGGAAGTAGACGCCGGAGTTCGTCCCGTGCGTCGCTTTCGCTTCCACCTCCAGTTCGAAATTGCGGAAGTCCGCGTTGAGGACCGGGCCGCTATAGAACAAGTGTGAGCGCGGCCCGCCCGAGGTCAGAAGGCCATTGACGACTTTCCAGGTGGACTGGCTCTCGGCCGGGGTCCAGCCATTCATAGACTTGCCGTCGAACAGATCCATCCAGCCGGAGGAGGGTTGCGCGGAAACCGCGGCGGCCGCGCAGAGGAGAAGTGCCAGGGGCTTGAGCATTGTGATGATTCCGGCCTTGAGTTTATCGCTGATCGACACCACAGGGCCACCTGCCGCGGCGCGTCCGGACCCCGACAACCCGGTGCTAAACTTCGGAACCCCTTCCGGCTTCCCGCGCCGGCCCTCTCGTCTCCGAGAGAACAAAACAAAAGAGTGTTTTCATTGTTGTGTTAACACTCCTGTAGAATCAGCAACTTACGATGAAAAACGAAAACGGTGTTTTCGTTTTATCCCGCGCATCCGAGCGGCATGCCGGTTGCCGGCGTGCCTGGGACCTACCCTATGCACACCACTTCTTCACAGTCGCGACTCCGTCAGCGGCACCGTTGGCAGGAAGCGCGGCGCGCGGCGCGCTTTGGTCAATTGCTCGTAGGCATAAGCAAGCTTCAACAGGACCGGCTCACTCCAGGCCGGACCGAAGAAAGAGACCCCGACGGGCAAACCGCGCACGAAGCCGGCCGGCACGGTGATGTGCGGGTAGCCCGCTACCGCGGCGGGGGACGAGCAGCCGCCGACATCGGCGTCGCAATTCACATAATCGATGAGCCAGGCTGGACCGGAGGTCGGCGCGACGATAGCGTCCACCTTGTACTTCGCGACTACCGCGTCGACGCCCTCGTCACGGGAGAGCTTACGGCACTTGGCGAGTGCGTCCAAGTAGGCCTGGTCTGTCAGAGGACCTTTCTTCTCGCAGTATTCAAAATCTTCCTGGCCGAAGATGGGCATTTCCCGATCACGATTCCGCTCGTTGAACGCGATGACATCGGCCAGGGAATGAACTCGCGCGCCCGGACCGAGCTGCCCAAGATACGCGTTCAGGCCAGCCTTAAACTCATAGGACAGAACTTGGAATTCGGTATGGTCCATTTGACCCTGCGACGGCAGATCCGCGGGATCGATGATCTCCGCCCCGGCCTTCTTCATCGCGTCGAGCGCGCCTTCAATGAGCCTGGTCACTTCCGGATTGTTCGTGAACAGCTTGCGCGCGACGCCGACGCGCGCGCCCTTCAAGCCGTCGGCCGCGAGGTACCGCGTGTAGTCGGATTGAATGTGGCCTGCCGCGGCTTGCGTGGCGGCGTCGGCCGGGTCCACGCCCGCCATGGCCGTGAGCAACAGCGCCGCGTCGCGCACTGTCCTCGTCATCGGTCCCGCCGTGTCCTGCGTATGCGAGATCGGAATGATGCCCGTGCGGCTGAGCAGGCCGACCGTTGGCTTGATCCCCACCAGGCCGTTGAGAGACGAGGGCGAGACAATGGAGCCATCCGTCTCCGTGCCGACCGAAGCGGCGCATAGACACGCCGCGGTGGCCGCGCCCGAGCCGGAGCTGGAACCGCTGGGGTTGCGGTCCAGCGCGTACGGGTTGTGGGTCTGCAAACCGCGTCCGCTCCAGCCGCTGACCGAGCGGGACGAGCGGAAGTTCGCCCATTCGCTGAGATTCGTTTTGCCGAGGATAACCACACCCGCGTCGCGCAATCTCTTGACGATCGGCGCATCCTGGCTTGCATAGTGGCCTTCCAACGCGAGCGAGCCGGCCGTTGTCATCATGCGATCGCGGGTCTCGATGTTGTCTTTGACGAGCACTGGCATGCCGTGAAGCGGGCCGCGCGACTTGCCAGCGCGCAGCTCGCGGTCGAGGGACTCGGCGATAGAGCGGGCGTCGGGGTTCAACTCGATCACCGCACCGAGGTGCGGCCCGCGCCGGTCGAGCGCGTCAATGCGCTCAAGGTACCGTTCCACCAGACCGCGTACGCTCCAGCGGCCGCTCTTCAAGCCGGATCCGAGTTCGCCAAGCGTCAGCTCCGAGAGTTCGAACGAGCCGTCACGCTGCCAGGCGGCGGCGGGAGCGAGCTCGCGCGTACGCATGCATGCAGTGGAGCCGGCAGCCGCAAGCATGGCGGGAGTCTTGAGAAGATCGCGACGGGTCATGGGTAGTATTATGCTACCCGGCGCGTCGGGGCGGTCTGGAGCGATTCGACGATTTAGAAAGAATATCCGTCAACGCGCATATTCAGCGACGCCGGCTCGGCCCGATTGGCGCAGCGGTTTCCGCGTGTCCGTGCGCCGTCAGGCGACTTGATGTTGGTCGCGGTCCGGCGGAGATAGCAGGCTCTTGAGAGCGAGCGAGAGTTCGCCATCCTGGAAGGGCCTTTCAATCACGTGAAGATCCGGACCGAGGGAACTCAAGCGTTCGCGGAGGCCGTTGGAGTCTATTTCACACAAGAACAGAAGCCGCATGCCGCGACGCGCCGCGCGCGCGGCCTGATAAATCGCGACGCCATCAACCCCTGCTGTGTTGACGTCAGCCACAACCGCATGGATGACGCCTCCGAAGCGGTGGATCGTCTCAATTCCTTCCCGGCCGCCACGCGCCTCAAGCACGGTGTAGCCCGCCTTCACGAGCAGGTGCCGGGCGGCGGCGCGGACCGTATCCGCATCCTCAATCAGCAGGACGTTGCCAAAGCCATGCCAGTCGAGATCGGGATCGCCGTCTTGATGATCGGCCGCAGCAAGAGTGTGCGGTACAGGGAACAGGATGCGGAAGGTCGACCCCACCCCCGGTTCGCTCTCCACTTCGATGTGGCTCTTGTGCGCCTCGACGATGCCTCGCACGGCAGCCAGGCCAAGCCCGCGTCCTTCGCGTTTTGTGGTGAAAAACGGATCGAAAATCCGCGTTCGCACTCCGGGTGGCATGCCTGCGCCGGTGTCGCGAACTTCCAGCGTCAGCCGCGAAGGCAGGCCGTCGGTCTCAATCACGCCCGTCTTTACGAAGATCGTCCCGCCGCTCTCGCTCATCGATTCCGCGGCATTTAGGAGCAAGTTCATCACCACTTGCCTCAACTGGCTGGGATCGCCCCAGATCAGAGGCAGGGGCCGGGTAAAGTAGTAGCGGATTATGCAGCTTTTCGGGATGGAAATGCGGAGCAGTTCGGCCATCTCCTGCACAAGTTCGTTCAAGTTCACGCCAGAGAACTCCGACCCTTTCGTGCCACGCCGCGAAAAGGTGAGCATCTGGCGAGCCAGCTCCGCCGCCCGTCGCGAAGTCTTGTCGATTTGTTCGAGGCTGTAGCGTACCGGCGATTGGGGAGAGAGATCGATTAACGCCAGTTCCGTGTTGCCGAGAATAACGGCGAGCAGATTGTTGAAATCGTGCGCCAGGCTGCCCGCCAGGGTGGCGATGCTCTCGGTCTTCGAGGTCTGCGCCAGCCGCTCATCCAGGCGCTTCTGCTCGGCGCCCACTGAGTGCTTCCGCGCCTGGTGGAAGGCGACCGCCAGACGCAATGCGACGCTTTCCTCGGTGCAAGGAGACAGGACGTAATCGTCCGCGCCATTCTCGAGAGTGGGCGTAATCTCGTCCGCCCGTGCCCAAGTGCCGATCACGATGAGCGGCGTCCGGTCGCCTGCCCTGCGGCGAAACTCGCGCACCAGCACGAGAGCCTCGTCAATCAGCGGAGGCAGCCGCAGAAGAATCAAGTCTTCCCCGTTCAGCGGAATCTCGGGCGTTTCGGCGCAGCGCACGTCATAGCCGTGTTCGGACAGGTACTCAGCCAGTGCATGCCTGGTTGCTGCTTGGCCGGAATACCAGAAAACCCGCATGAAAGAAAAGACGTCGCCAAGTGAAGAACCCTTAACGACCGTAACCTCAAGTTTACACCGCACCCAGTCTTGCGTCGCGCGCGTCTACAGCATTCAAGATGCAGTTTGGCGCAGTTTGCTTGATTTTGACCATTTTCTGCCTGGTTTCACCCGCGCAGAGCCCGGCGCGCGAGCCTTGGCCGGACGCCGGGGCCATCATACGAACGTCACTCGATCGCAATACATCCAACGAGTCGAGGCTCAAAGATTACACATACACGGAAGACCAGGAGACCCGAACTCTGGATAAATCGGGCTCCGTCGTGAAGACCGAGCGCACGACGTCGGAAGTGCTGAACCTGTATGGGCGGCCCTACAAGCGGCGAGTGAGCAAGGATGGACGCGCGCTGGAAGGTAAGGAGAAGGAGAAGGCCGACCAGGAGTTCGAGAGGGAAGTTCACAAACGCGAGCAGGAGAGCGAAGAACAAAGCCGGAAACAACAGGAGGAGCGCGAGAAAGCGCGCGGCGAAGGCCGCAGATTCCTGCAGGAGATTCCCAGAGCCTACGCTTTCAAAATCGCTGGCGAAGAGATGCTGGACGGCATGCCGGTCTGGGTGATCGACGCCGAGCCCCGCCCGGACTTTCACAGCACGGTGAAGCAGGCGGAACTCCTGAAGAAGATGCGCGGCCGTCTGTGGATCGACAAACAGAGCCTGCAGTGGGTACGCGCGGAGGCTGAACTGATCGAGCCCATCTCCTTCGGCGGGTTTCTGGCGAAGCTGGATCGCGGCGCCAGGATGACTTTTCTGCAAAAGCGGGTGAACGACGAAGTATGGCTACCGTCGAAGATGACGGCGCGGGTCGAGGCGCGACTGCTGGTGAAGCACTACAACCTGGCGGTCGAGACGACCTGGTCGAACTACCGGAAGTTCCGCGTGGATTCGCGGGTGCTCGCGGCAGACGAGCCGGCGTCGCCGCGGCGGTAAGCTTCGCGCGCAGGCTCCAGGGATTCAGCGCGGCATGCGGCCGTATCCAGTGAGCTGAATCGCATTCCGCCGGACGGCGGCCAGCACGTCCGGATGGAGCAGCGCCCGCAACTCTTGCTCCCTGCTCTCCTTCAGTCGCGTGCGAGCCGCTCGTAACTCAGCCGTGCAGAAGCCAGGGTGTACCATGAACTCGGTGGTCCCCGCCGGCAGGTGATCCAGCAGGTGAACGACAGACTGCGGTCCGAATCGCCCGGTGAGTTGAAATCCGGCGAAACAGTCCGTGGTGGCGCAGTGGTGGCTCGCCAGGGCGCGGTGAAACTGGCCTCGGACGAAGCCAAACGCGCGGCTGACGGCACGCGTCTTCCACGGCACATCATCCGGCGCGCCGGTAAGCGGCAGGTCGAACGGGCGGCGAACCCAATGCACGCCGAACTCCTCGGAGAGCCGCGCCACGGCATCCAGCACCGGTGGCAGCAGGTGGGTGTGCTTGTGCGTGTCCACGTGCGTGGGCCGAAGCCCTGCCTCGACGACCTTAATAATCTGCGCGCGCAGTTCATCGTAGACGTGAATGCGCCGCAGCGCCATCGCTCTTATCAACTCGGCGACCGTGCCGGGAAATGCGCGTGCCGGGTGCAGCAGCGATTGGCCTCCCACCAGGACGAAGTGCACTCCGACATCGAGAGTTGGGTGTTCGCGCGCCAGACGGACGGCGTCCTCGAACTCAGCCCCGTTCGCCATCAGCGTCGTCGAGGTCAGGATGCCATGCAGATGGGCCTCGACAATCCCTGCGTTGACATCGCGCGTGAAGCCGAAGTCGTCGGCGTTGACCGCCAGGTATTTCGCCCCGTCCGCCATCAGAAGCCCGCCATCAGAAGATGTGCATTTTGATGGAGAGGAACTTCTTCGGGTTGGCGCGGAAGTCCTTCATCAGCCCTTTGACCTCAGCCGAAGTGGTGACCAGGTTCTCATACAGCGCCGGGTTGACCATCAACTGGCCGATCGTTCCCTGCCCGGAATTCACCTTGTCGAGGGCAGTGTTCAAACGGTCCAGCGTGGTCATGATCTTCATGTGAGCTGCATCGTCGGTCAGGAGCTTCCCGGCCGTACCCTTCCCCGCATTCAGGTTGGTGATGAGGACGCGCAGTTGCGAGGAACTCTGCTTCAACTCGTCGTAGAGGGCGGGATCCTTCAGCAGCTTGCCGGCGGTTCCTTCCCCCTGTTGCAAACCGGCCATCACGTTATCCAGCCGTTTCACGGTGCCCCGGATGTCGGCATAAAGCGACTCGTCGTAGAGCAAAGCGCCGATAGTTCCCTGTCCGCTGGCCAGCGCGTGGGTGACCTTTTGGAAATCCGTGAGGATGGATTCGACCTTGTTGTACAGATCCTGATCGTATAGCAGCTTGCCGATACTGCCTTTGCCCGATTCGAGCGTGGCGACCATCCGATCGACGCGCGACAGAATGGCTTGCATGCTGTCGAGCAGCGGATAAGCCGAGCGCAGCATCTCCATGAAGTCCTTGTCATCGCGCGCCTTGATCTCCGCTTCGGGGCGAATGAGTTCCCGGCTCTGCCCGCGTTGGATGTTCAGGTATTTGGTTCCGAGCACGTTTTCCGCGCTGAACCCGACCTCGCTGTCCTTGGGGATGTTCGGCAGGAAGCGCTGCTCGATCTCCAAGGTCATGCGTATGGCGCGCTTGGCATCGGCGCTGCCCGTCAACTCGATGCGCTTCACCTTGCCGACCAGGATGCCGTTGAGGCGCACCACGGAGCCTTCGGTCATGGCGACCGAGTCGGGGAAGAAGGTGTAAACGACAAACTTGTCACTGAACGGGTTGTTCGCGCCCGTCATCAGGAAGATGAGAAACACGAGAATCACGAGCGACAGCGAGGCCAGGATGCCGACCTTTAGCTGCGCCCACGCGACTTTTTTCGACGAAGCCATCCGCTCCTCCTAGCTTCCCATGAACTCAGGGGTGAGGAATGAACTTGGCGACATACGGATCCGGGGATGCCTCCAATTCGTCCTGGGTGCCCAGAAAGACCATCTCCCCCTCCCGCAGCACCAGAAAGCGGGTGCGAGCATCGCTCCCACGCTCTCGCGCCAGGCAAAGGCCCCCAGCGGAAGGGTCATATCGAAAACCAGCCAGGATCTCGCCGTCCTGAAAACGATGCGTCACCATCACCGTCGTCGCGCGGCGAACGTCGCGGCCCTTCGTGATCAGCGCAACGATCAGGTTAGCGGTGATGGGGTCGAGTCCCGCGGTAGGTGAATCATACAACAGCAGGTCGGGTTGGGTGACGATAGCGCGGGCGATGCCCACGCGCCGGCGCATTCCGCCCGAAAGCTCGCTCGGATACCTGTCGAGTGTCTGGCCGAGATCGACGAACTGGAGCGACTGTTCCACCTTGGGCAGAATTTCCGCCTCCGGGCACTGCCGCGCAGACTGGTTGCGCAAGGGATAGGCGACGTTTTCCGCAACGTCGAGCGAGTCGAACAGCCCGCCCTCCTGAAAAAGTACGCCGATGCGGCTCCGGACGTCGAACCACTGCTTTTCCGAGTCGGCGGTGACGTCAGCGCCAAACAGGACGACGCGGCCTTCCGAGGGGCGCAGCAGGCCCAGGGCCGTCTTCAACAGCACCGTTTTTCCGCTCCCGGCGGCGCCCAGGACGATAAGCGTTTCGCCGCTATGGAGCTCAAAAGAAATATGGCGCAGAACCGGCGTTTCGTCGAAGGCGAAGCTGACGTTTTCAAATGCGAGTTGGGGAGCCTGGGATTCCGGCATGCGATTCCTAAAGCGACACGAAAACGCGGCCGATGATGAAGGTCAGCACTACGATCCAAACGCTGGACACGACCACGGCCCGCGTGGTCGCAAGGCCGACGCCCTGTGTGCCGCCCTTGGTTTCCATCCCGTAGAAGCAACCGACCAGAGCGATCACGATGGCAAAAACAAAGGGCTTGATGAGACCTTGCGCCAGATCGTTGTATTCGAGAATGCGCCAGGAGGTATTCCAATAATGCGTGCTGGTGGTGAGACTCAGCAACACGCAGGAGACCAGCCAGCCGCCGATCATGCCAATGAAGTCGGCAAGAATCGTGAGCAGCGGGAGCAGGATGGCTGTCGCGATCAGGCGTGGCTTGACCAGTTTCAGAATCGGGTCCGTGCCGAGCGCACGCATGGCGTCGATCTGCTCGGTCACTTTCATGGAGCCGAGTTCGCTGGCCATGCCGGAAGCGTTGCGGCCGGCGACCATCAGGGCGGTGAGCACGGGTCCCATTTCGCGGACCAGCGTGATGGCCACCAGTTGCCCAACCTGGTTCGTCGCGCCGTAAGTCTGGAGGGCGCGCGCCATCTGGAGCGCCATGATGCAGCCCGCGAAGAAACCCGTCAGGATGACGACCGGAAGGCTGCCGATACCGAGCGAATCCATCTGCAGGAAAAGGTCGTCCCAGTAGTACGGCTTTTGAAAAAGACCCCGCAGCGTCTTCACCGCCAGGAGCACAAACTCCTGGAAAGTCAGCACCGGACGCTTGAAAAAATCGAGCAAGAAGATCCAACCCTGAGAACACTGATGCTAGCATACGGGCGACGGTAACAAACTGCGCCGCATCGCTGGTTTTCGGGCCATTCTGTTTACATATGCCAACAAGAGGGCTTACTGACATCGACGGCATCCGGGTTGGGCATGTTTCGGATTTCGACGCGCTGACCGGCTGTACCGCGATCCTGTGCGAGCGCGGCGCGGTGGCTGGCGCGTCGATTCAGGGCGGGGCATCGGGAACCGAGGAGTTCGAGACGATGAGCCCCTGGCACATCACGCCAGTGGTGCACGGCGTCCTGCTGGCGGGCGGCAGCGCCTTCGGCCTGGAAGCCGTATCGGGTGTACGGCGCTTCCTGGAACAGAAGGGCGTCGGGTTTGCCACCGGCTATGCCAACGTGCCGATCGTTCCAGGCGCGATCCTCTACGACCTGGGTATCGGCAAAGCGAGTGTGCGCCCGACGCGCGAGATGGGTGAGGCGGCAGCCGCGGCGGCTTCGGACGGCCCTGTCGCCGAGGGATGCGTTGGGGCCGGCACGGGCGCGACCGTAGGCAAGATGAACGGCATGAAGCAGGCGATGAAAGCGGGCATCGGCACGTCTACGGTCGAGGTTGGAGCCGCGTGGCCCGGAGTGAAAGTCTCCGCGCTGGTGGCCGTGAACGCCTTCGGCGACGTGCGCGATGTCGAAACCGGTCAGTTGATCGCAGGAGCGCGCGTGGCGCCCGAATCAAGGGAGTTGGCCGGCACCCTGCGCCTGCTGCGGGAGCGCCCGGCGCAGGGCGGACTGAAGCGCGAAAATACGACGCTGGCGGTAGTGGCCACTAACGCCCGCCTCGACAAAGTGCAGGCTACGCGCCTTGCGTTCCTGGCCCATCACGGCTTCGTCCGGGCCATCGAACCGGTGCATACCTCAATGGACGGCGACCTCTGCATCGCGCTCAGCACAGGCAAGGAAGCAGCGCCCGTGGACGTGTTGGGCATGGCGGCGGCCGAAGCGGTGGCCCGTGCGATTGCGCGGGCGGTGCGTCTGGCGAAGACAATGGGCGGCGTGCCAGGACTGGCCGGGTAGCTGGGATCGCCGATCTCCAGCTCGGCTCCGCCGGTTTACTGATTCGGCCAGGCTGGCCGCGTGAACAGGCCGCCGTCCACATAGAGCGTTTGGCCGGTGATGAACTCCGCGGCCGGCGTGCAGAAGAAAGCCACCGCCGCCGCAACGTCTTTCGGCAGGCCGATGCGTCCCATGGGCGTCAGCTTCGACCAGCTTCCGGCATAGTCGCCGAGTTCCAGCTTGGTCCGCTCGATCTCGATGGCGCCGGGAGCGACGCAATTCACGCGAATCGCAAACTCGCCCAGCTCGTATGCCGCCACTTTCGTGAATTGTTCAATTCCTCCCTTGCTGGAGGTGTAGTCCACCAGGTGCGGGAAGGGCCATTTGTTGGAACCGGAGCCGATGTTGACGACGCTGCCGCCGCCGCTCGCCTTCATGCGCAACCCCGCGCGCTGCGTGCACAGAAACGTCCCCTTCAGATTCGTGTCGATGACGCGGTCCCACTCCGCCTCGGTCAATTCCAGCAGGGCCTTCCAGGTCTGCACGCCCGCATTGTTGACCATAATATTCAGCTTGTCGAACTCCGCGTCCACGCGCGCGAACATCGCGTCAACCTCTGCTGAATTGCCGACATTGGCCTGGACGGCGAAGGCGCGCCCCCCGGCCTCGGTAATCTCTCTCACGGTCACGTCGGCCCCTGCGGCGTCGCTGTGGTAGTTCACGGCGACGGCGCAGCCCTGGCGGGCCAGTTCGAGCGCAATGCCCCTGCCGACCCCCTTACTCGCGCCCGTAACGAGCGCAAACTGGTTCTCAAGCGGTCTCTGCATGAAACGGATTCTACACCGGCGGCGCTTGTTACGAGTCTGATACGCAAATCCTGTTGCCCCTGGGTGAGTTTTTCTTCACACTTGGAGGTTCGGGAGGGCTGCACAAAACCTTGACCTTGAAAGTTACCGACACGGGCGCTATCTTTGAGCCCACGGAACGCTGGACGGTCGCTCAGGCGAGCGAGTTATTCGACGTCCCCCGCTGGGGCAAGGGCTACTTCTCGGTCAGCGAAGAGGGGCACGTGCTGGTACACCCAGGTCGTGACCCGAGCCGGTTTGTCGATCTGAAGAAGCTGGTGGACACGCTGGTGCTGCGTGGCATTGACCCGCCGATCCTGATCCGCTTCGGCGAGATCCTCGGCAACCAGCTCCAGGAATTGCAGAGCACGTTTCTAGCGTCCATCGCGGAACACAATTATCAGGGCGGCTATTGTTGCGTTTACCCGATCAAGGTGAACCAGCAGCGGCACGTGGTCGAAGAGATCTATAAGTACGGCCGTGAGTTCGGGTTTGGCCTGGAGGCAGGCTCGAAGCCGGAACTTCTCGCTGTCATCGCCATTGCCGACAACAAGACGCCGATCATCTGCAACGGGTTCAAGGATGACGAATACATCGAGATGGTGATGATGGCCAAGAAGATCGGCCGCCGCATCATCCCGGTCGTCGAGAAGTTCACCGAGCTGGACCTGATTCTGAAGTACGCCGAAAAGCTCGGGGTGCGGCCCGAGATCGGTCTCCGGGTCAAGCTCGCCAGCCGCGGCGCCGGGCGCTGGAAATCGTCGGGCGGCTACCGCTCGAAATTCGGCCTCACCGTCACGGAGGCGTTGCGCGCGCAGGAGACGCTGAAGGCCGTGGGGATGGAAGACTGCCTGAAGCTGCTGCATTTCCACCTGGGCAGCCAGATCACGAACATTCGCCACATCAAGGCGGCCGTGATTGAAGCAGCGCGCCTTTACGTGGACTTGAAAAAAAACGGCTGCGGACTCGAAATGCTCGATGTCGGAGGCGGCCTGGGCATTGACTACGACGGCTCCCAAACCGACTTTGAGTCGAGCGTGAACTACACCTTGCAGGAGTACGCCAACGACGTCGTGTATCACATTCAGAATGTGTGCGACGAGGGCGAGGTGACGCATCCGACCATCATCACGGAGTGCGGCCGTGCGATTGCCGCCTATCACAGCGTGCTGGTGTTCAACGTACTCGGCGTGGCCGGTTACGGCGAGGAGGAAGTGCCGAGCACCTTACCGGACGACGTCGAGCAGCCGCTTGCCGATCTACTCGAAACGTACAGGAACCTGAGCGTAAAGAATCTGCTGGAGAGCTTCCACGACGCGCAACAGGCTCTCGACTCGGCGCTGAACCTCTTTTCCCTGGGATACCTGCCGCTGAAACAGCGCTCGTTCGCCGAGAATATCTACTGGCTGATCTGCCGCAAGGTGCTGGCTCTGGCCCAGAAGCTCGACGTCTTCCCGGAAGAGCTGGAAGGGCTCGACGGGATGCTCGCCGATACCTATTTCTGCAACTTTTCGCTGTTCCAGAGCATGCCCGACAGTTGGGCGGTGAAACAGTTGTTCCCGATCATGCCCATCCACCGTCTGAACGAGCCGCCGACGCGCAGCGCCGTGCTGGGCGACATCTCGTGCGACAGCGACGGCAAGGTGGATCAGTTTATCGACCGGCGCGACGTGAAGAAGACGCTGCCGCTCCACGCGTTCAACGGCGACCCTTACTACCTGGCCACGTTCCTGGTCGGCGCCTACCAGGAAATCCTAGGCGACCTGCACAATCTCCTCGGTGACACTCACGCGGTTCACGTCCGGCTGAACGATCAGGGCACACCTGTGCTGGAAGCGGTGATCCGCGGCAATATCGTGAAGGAAGTGCTGGACTATGTGCAGTTCAACGCGCGCACGCTGCTCGAACAGTTCCGGCAGGACGTGGAGCAGGCCGTGCTCGACGACCGGATCGGCTACGAGGAATCGGGCCGCATGCTGAAGTTCTACGAGGAAGGGCTGTACGGCTACACCTATCTCGAAGACGCGCACACACACTAGAACGAAGATTCCGGCAGACCGACGAAGGGCGGCGCCGCGAGACGCCGCCCTTCGTGTCGAATCCGATCAAGCTGTTCCGTTTACTGTTTGACGTCGCTCTTAATGCTTACGGCCGGCTCCGCCAGCTTGTAGTCCGTGGGGACCTCGAAGAGTGACCTGGGCTGCTCGGCGCGAATGATGTTGCCGAGGCGATAGGTGGTTTCACCGAAACGCGGATCGGTCGTCTTCGTCATCACATCCAGTCGAAGATCCGGGGAATACCAGCGTTCGGTCACCGTCTCAATCGCCCGGTCGTTACCGACAGTGCCGGCGGGGATGGTCGAGGTTTCCTTTGTTCCGGTGCACTCCACACCTTCGATCACCTGTTTGCCGAGGGATTCTTTCTTCACATCGAGCTTCATGTCAGAGGAGTAGAAGGCGTTCACGTTCACGCTCCCGTCCGCTCCGGATTGCAAATAGGCAGTAGTGGCGCGCGCGCCCGCCACATGTGCCGGGGTGGGAAGAGGCACGAGAGGCGGCGGAGGCATCGTCAGCGCGGAATCGCCCGAAGTTCTCATAACCATCGTGGTGACGTTCTGGGCCCTGCCTGCCGCGCTGGTGAGGCCCGTGGTCGTAGTGCCCGCACCCTTGAAAGAGAACCGGGTGGCCTGCTTGCTGTTGTTGTTCAGCGTGATGTGCTCGCCGGACACCGGGTCGTCGATCATCGTCATCGAAAACGGCTTCGTATCCGGCATCCACGCGCCGGTCGCGCCGGGCGTGATCTCCACGCGGGTGCGGCCTTCGGAGTCGCGATACGACTTATTGCTGGTCTTGTTGGAAATGCGGTTGCCGTCGGCGAGTACCTGAACGCTCTCCGTGGTGGCCTCCGCGGAATAGGGCGCGCCCTTGACCGCGCTCGCCGTTCCGACGAAGCGGGCCATGATCGGAGCGGGCCCGGGCAAAACGCCCGCCGCTTCAAACTGCTGCTTATCTTGAAGCTCGATTACCTGCTGCGTAACCTGTTGCGTGGACTGCTGAGCGGCAGCCGCCGCGACCACGACAAGAACGCCGAGAATAATTCGTTTCATTGAGGTTGCTCCTTCAGATTTGATCCAATCCGTCCAAAACATTTAGTTCCTCTGCGTGGGGAGGTGGCGCACGAAGCGCATGGCGCGCGGCAGTCCATCCTCGCCGAACAGGATTTCCACCGGCGCGGTGTCGCCCGCGGACAGCACGCCGAAGCGCATGGCTGTGCGCGCATCCACCTCCGAGCGCACCAGCACGGAGCGAGCGGAGGGCGGCAGGGCCGTGTTGTAGTACCACGGCGATAGAACAGTCTCGCCCTTGCGCCAATCTCCAATCGCGGCGGGCTCGTGGCTGACGGACGCCGGTCCCGGCCTCGCCCGATGCAGCGCCGAGGCAGCCGGGGATGGAACTGCCGCGCTTGCAGTCCGGCCCCCCGACTCCAAACCCTGCGGGGGCGCGGGCGCAGTTGAACTGCCCGGAGCGCGTCCCTCTCGCGCGATCGTTCGGGGCGACGACGGCCTGACGGGTTGCGCCCAGCGCGTGCTGACGCCAAAGACGACGGCCGCCAGCGCCGCCGCGGCGGCAAGAGAGGCGAGAGCCCAGCGCCGGTGCGCGCGCGCTCGGACCTCGCGCCGGAGCGCCTGACGCACGCCGCCCGAGGCCGCGCCCGAGCCGGTCTGGACGGCGAATTCCGCCAGAGCCCGCCGCAGGCTTTCTTCGGGATTGCCCTTCATGCCGTCCTGCATTTCCATCTCTCCATCCGGCTCAGCAACATCGCTCGCGCCCGATGCAGGCGCGAGCGGACGGTCCCCACGGCGCAGCCCATAGTCACGGCGGCATCCGCATAGCTCATCTCTTCCAGGTCGCAGAGCACGACCACCTCGCGATAACCGGCCGGTAGCGACGCCACGGCCGTCCGGACCAGTTCCAGCCGTTGCTCCAAATCGAGCCGTTCGAACGGATCGTCTTCTACGGCCGGCTCGGGCGTATCGTCGTTCGCGGGCGCCTCCGCGGGAAGCCGCCGCAGGATCAATCGCCGCGCCAGCCCGTAAAGATAGCTTCGCAATTCCCCACGCTCCGGGTCGTAGCCGCGAGCGCTCCGAATCAGCTCCAGGAACAGCTCCTGCACCACATCGTCGGCATCGGACTGTGACCCGGTCATGCGCAACGCGTAGCGGTAAACCGGCGGCATGTGCCGCGAGTAAAGCGTGTCGAACGCCCGCTCGTCGCCAGCCTGCAGCCGCTTGAGAAGCTTCATCTCCTCCGCGCGGCCGCTCTCGTTCGCTTTGGGCTCGGGGTTCAACAGCACCACTCGTATTCAATTGAACGCTCAAAGCCCGGAAGTTCCAAAATCTTCTCTTAAAGTTTTCCACTACGATCATGAAGAGAGACATTGATGGTGATTTCACCCCAAGCGCGCGATCGCGCACTCGGCTGTGCGGAGCTACACTCCCCCCAGCACAGAGCCGCGAACGTTAGAGAGCGGCCAATGCCGGAGAGTCGTGGGCGCGCCCGATGGCCGCTCTTTGACATTCGCGGCTCTGTGCTGGCGGTGACTCCGCGCACAGAGGCCGCTGAATCCGCATCTTCTGAGCGGTCGCTCACGGAGAGTGCGGACAGCGGATCGGACGCGCGGTCGTACCTCGCTGTGTTGCCGGAGTCACGATGAGTGAGTTGCCGCAGACGAACCTGCGCGTGGTCCTGATCGAGCCGCGCAACCCGCTGAACATTGGCGCCGCGGCACGGGCGATGAGCAACTTCGGATTTCAGGATTTGCGTCTGGTGAAACCGTATGACGTGGCGTTCCGCGAAGCCGTATCCGGCGTCGGCGCGGGGCCTCTGCTGGAGAGCGCCCAGGTTCATGACACCCTTGCCGGCGCGCTCGAAGGCGTCTCCCTGGTCGTTGGCGCAACTGGCATCGGCCACCGCCAGTTTCATCACCCGCTCTACCGGCTCGAACGCGGGGGACGGATGTTGAAACGCCATCTGGCCGCCGCGCCGGCCGCTCTGCTCTTCGGTTCCGAGAAATTCGGTCTGTCCAACGACGATCTGAGCTACTGTCACTATCTCGTGCACATCCCGACGCGGGCCGCGCACGATTCGATGAACCTGGGCCAGGCCGTGGCGCTGTGCCTATACGAACTCGCACGGGCGCCGATGGCTGCCCGCCAGTTGCCTGGCGCGGCGGAGCTGGCGCCCGACGAAGAGGTCGAGCGCTTCACGCAGATCCTAATGAAGCTACTCGAAGAGTCGGGCTACAGCGACTTCGAGAGCGGACCGTCGACGCTTGAAAAGACTCGCCGGCTGGTTCGACGGCTGTCGCTCCGCTCCGGCGACGTGAATCTCTGGACCGGCATCCTGCGGCAAGCGCTGTGGCGGATGAAGCAGACCGCCGCGCCGCCGGAATGAAATTCGGCCATCGCGGCGGCTCCGCGCTGAACCGGGTCGAATGCAGGACGAAGTCCCTTTGCTATCCTGTGTCTGCAATGACCAAGGTACAGGTGACCTATGAGTTGGACGGGCCGGTCGACGAGGCTGTGATGGAACGGATCAGCCGCGTTCACGGTGTCTATGGACTTCAGGCGGTGCAGTTGAGCCCGGCGATGGACTCGCTGCTCGTGCAATACGACGCCACGCGGATGAAGCTGGATGACGTCGACCGGGCGCTCCACTCGGCCGGATTGCCCGTCCGCCGCGTCACTGCCTGAAGCGGCGCCCGCCGGGGAACGGTGCATGCTGACAGCCTTCGCATTACTTGACGCCGATTCGGTCGCGCGGGTCTTCCGCCTCTGGGCGGATTGGCATGGCGCGTGGCGCTTCCTGCTCGTTTTCGGCGTCATGCTGGGCCTCGCCTGGCTGCTGAAAACGCTGCTCTTCAAAGCGCTGGACCGCCTGGCCGGCAGCACGACGACCGATCTCGACGACACGTTGCTCGGCGCGCTCCAGTGGCCCGCCCGGTACTGGGTAGTGCTCCTGGCGCTTGTCATCGCCGTTGCCGATCTCGACGAACGCGACGTACCAGCCCGGATCGCCCACGGATTTTCGCAGGCGATCCTGATCCTGTTCGTTATCTCGATGGCCCTGGCCATTTCCCGGGTGAGCATCGTGTTGCTGCAGCACTCCATGCGGCGCAGCGCCACGGGCATCCAGATCACTACGCTGACCAGGACGCTGATTCGCGTCTTCTGGGGCGTTCCCGCGGCGCTCATCATCCTGCGGCAGGCGTTCAGCTTCGAAATCACGCCCTGGCTCGCCACTCTCGGCGTCGGCGGCATCGCGATTTCCCTGGCCCTCAAGGATACCCTCGCCAACGTGTTTTCCGGCTTCTATGTCAGTCTCTCCGGTCAGTTGCACAAGGGCGACTACATCCGGCTGCAAGACCCGCAAGTGGAGGGCTACGTTTCCGATATCCACTGGCGCGTGACCACGCTCAAGACGCTCTCCAATAACCTGGTCCTGATCCCCAACTCGAAGCTTTCCGAGGCTGTATTGACCAACCTAAGCCAGCCCGCAAAGCCGCTCAGCGTAGCCATTGCTTATGGCGTGGACTACGCCACGGATCTCGATCTGCTGGATCGCGTGGTGATCGAAGAAGTGCGGGCCGCGGTCGGCCAGATCCCCGGGCTGCTGGCTCTGCCAGAGCCAAGCAACCGGCTGAACCCGGGCTTCGGGGATTCATCCTTAAACTTCACTTTGAGCGTCGGAGTCACCGAGGTCGAGGCACAGTTCGCCGTCACGGATCTATTGCGGCGGCGCCTTTTGAAGCGATTCCGCGCCGAAGGAATCCGAATGCCGTTTCCGACGCGGACCGTCGAGATCCTGCGCGACCCGGGCGAGGCCGGGCCAGCGGCATGAGATTGGGCCAGGCTGGCATTGCGCCAGGGGGAACACTCCGCACTCGGCCTGCAGACCTGTGGCGCCACGCCAAGAGGCCTGCCGCACTCTTCTGACTGCCGCGCCCGGGAGTTTAGTTCCATCTTCCAGGTCTAAACCCACCGCCTTTCAGGCGGTCCGCTTTCAGCCAACTGCGCGTTGGTGGGGCGGACCCCCAGGTCCGCGCGGGTCCCCCAGGACCCGCTTCCGGACGGCGTCACAGAGGCCGCGCCGAGGCAAGACGACCAAACGGCCGACGTGGGCGTC